>Ga0257106_1000126_pt1 | contig 47288 bp, 19 predicted proteins | sample LP_taG_3_FD_190177 | JGI IMG/M metagenome (GOLD analysis project Ga0257106, IMG submission 190177) | Marine microbial communities from Northeast Subartic Pacific Ocean, Canada - LP_J_2011_P26_10m | ecosystem: Environmental > Aquatic > Marine > Oceanic | place: Canada: Northeast Subartic Pacific...
CGGACTTGCAGGAACACACGGGCTTGCCGGAGCACACGGACTTGCAGGAACACACGGGCTGGCCGGAGCACACGGGCTTGCAGGAACACACGGGCTTGCAGGAACACACGGGCTGGCCGGAGCACACGGGCTTGCCGCCCACGCGACCGATCCAAAGATGTCGCTCGGTGGACTCTCCGCGCTCCAGGCTATCGCTAAGATACAGTCGCAGTCGCCATCGCCTCCAAAGGCGCAGGCCGGCGTTGACGCCGCCGGTTTGAAACGACCGGCCGCGGAGCCCGTGAAGGAGGAAGCTCTTAACGAGGAGGAAGAGCCGGAGGCGAAGAAATTGAAGGCATCCGAGCCGGATGAGATTCCCGCGGAGAACGACGACGTGTCGGCGGGGCAAGAAACGTGAATATTAGAGCGAGAGAACGAGTATCGAATTGCTACGTGTTGTCAGTTAAAAGTTAGAAGGAAGACTAACGTCTTAGTTTCTGTTCGTCTATCATTTGCGGTGGTCCGGCGGGTTAAATGCACGTTCGTCAGCCTTCGACCACAAGAAGGCGGAACAGAACAGCCAATCCGGCGAAACCACGTGCTTACCGTTCTCCTTTGCCCACTGGCATTTCCCCGTTCCCCAAGTCTTGGCGACAACGTGTGAGGTGTTTGGACCCGGTTGGGTCTCGCACCTGGCACCGAACTGCTCCGCCAGTCGCCACATCTTGTGCGTGTGCGGAGCGGCATCCAGCGGGAACACGCCGGAGAAGACCAGCTCGGTGCCCGCGAGAATCTTCCTCTTCTCGAGCGCGAGAATCTCCGGGACGGTGACCGGGACCTGGGGGTCCTTGCGGTTGGGAGTAATCTCCGGATTTTTACGCCCCGCCCCGTCGCCTTCCCCGTCGCCTTCCGACTCCGAATCTAAACCCCAGGCGAGGTCCGCCATCTCGGCGTCCTTGGCCTTCTTATTCGCGAGCGCGAGGTGCGCCGCCCTCTCCGCGAAGAAGTCCTGGTGCACCCGCCGCAACACCTCAAACGCGGCGGACAGCGTGCTCCTATCCGCGACCTCGTCGACCCTCTTCTCCAGCAAGGACGCCCCGTGCCGCCACATCCCGAACTGCTTGAGCGCGGAGGGGAAGTAGAGGTACCGATCGATCTCGATGAGATTTTCTTCGTGATCCGGCCACACCCCGACGTGATCGTCGAGCACCACGGCGATGGAATCGAGGCCGGAGAGCTCACCGTCCAGCCGCTTCTTGTCCGCCGGACGCAACTCGCCAAACTCGTCCATCTGCCCGAGACCAATCACGGAACCCTTGATGTGCTGCCTGCCGGGGTCGATCAGCTGCCTCATCTCGTCGGCGTACGACTGACTGCCCATGGTGATGACGTGGACCTCAAACATCGCCGCAGCCTGCCGCAGGAACTTTTTCACCCCCGGCCTGAGCTTTGTCCAAATCTGTAGCCTCTCGACGAAGTGCAGGGTCTTTCCCTCGGGACCGAGTCCCCTCTCGTGGTCCAGCCTGAACTTGAGCAGACCCGCCTCCGGCTCATCCGCCATCTCCGTGGACATGCATGAGTTGAGCAGCGTGTGATCGAGGTCGAGGACGAGAGCCAGCTTCCGCCTCTCGAGCAGATTCAGCACGGACGCACTCGCCCTCGTCGCCGGACCCTTCACCTTCGAACCTGGTCCCTTCGCCTTGGTCGCCATCGTCTTTTGAGGTCCCCACTGGGGGACGAGATCGGCGCGTCCGCGAGTGCGCGTCCGCGGAATCGTGCCATCTCCCTCCCCAGTCTTTGCCTCCCCTTCCCCGCCGCCGCTCCCTCCCAGCGCGGCTACCTCCGCATCGTCCGAGAAGACTCTATGCGCAGCGTACTGCAGACTCGGTCTCGCCTTTAAGACTGGGGAGATGGGCTCATCTTCCAGGGAGACGGGCTCGTCACCCGTCTTCGCGGTCTCGGCCACCCGCCCGGACTCGACGGAACCGGCCCCGCCGCGCCCCTCGCCCCCCTCGGACTCGGGAGTCCGCAAGGGGACGTCGCGCACCTCGCCCTCTTCCTCGCTGCTCAACAGATCGACGACCTCCGCGGCGGCACTCCCAACTCCCGCCCCGGTGTTCCTTGCATTCGCGCTCGCCTGCTTCTCCTTCTTCTTCGCCGACTTCCTCTGCTTGGATCGGCGCGTCCGGACCCGCTTCTTCTTGGACGTTCCTCCCTGGCCCCCGGCTGCGTGTTCCATGTACTTTTGTCGCGCCTCCTCCATCTCCTCCGGCGACGGCCTCCGTTGCTTCGCAATCTCTTCGTAGTACTCCCGAACAAAGTCATCGATGCGACCCGTCGGGCCGACCCTCTGGAGGACAACATTGATGAGGTTATCCGTCTCCATCCCACCGGGTGGTGGTGGCAGGGGCGTGAACACGCCCCTGCCCGACGTGGAAGCCACCGTTCCATCCCCCCCCGCACGCGGCGGCGGGAGGGGATCTACCCTGTGGCTTCCGTCCCCAGTTGCCGGCGGCGGCGCCAAAGGCCGATACCTCCACTCGGTCGCATTGCCCGCGACTGGGGGAGGAGGAGGAAGCGGACGCCTGTCCCCTTGTCCCATTTTCCCTCCGCCCGCGCGGCAGTCTCTGCTTCGTCCCACTTGTACCACAAAATAAATGTCTTTGCGAGAGTTGAAGCAGCCGTGGTTACGTCGTCGAGAGCGTTTGCTCGTCACAAACCATCTATCTACCTACACGCCGGGAACACTTCAAGAAAACTTCAAAGCTTCATGCGCTTCTTACGCCCTCCGCCCCCACCCTCGCCGTCCTCCTCCTCCCCAGCGCGCTTACCCGGCCCCCCGTCGCCGCCCTTTCCATCCCCGAACGCGACGTCAACCTTGTCGCCGTACTTCTCCTTCATCATCTTGTGCAGGCTGCCGAGCTCGGAGTTTATATTCTGGTCCCGTTCCTTCTCCAGCGCCTTGACGTCGGGTTTACCGCCCTTGGCGCCCAGCCCCGGCTTGCCCTTGCCCCCCCGCGCCCTGGCATCCCCGGCGTCGTCAGCCTCCCCGTCGTCGCCCGCCTTTTTCTTCTTCTTGCCGTCGTCCTCGTCGTCGCTCTCGTAGGCGTTGGCGCTGAATCCACCGATCCCGCCTGCGTAACACTCGCCGTAGCCGTCGTCCGCGGCCAGGGACATCTCCGCGCGGCGTTCCAGCTCCGCCTTCGCCGCGGCGGCGTCCATCGGCTTGTTTCCCGGACGGAGCTTGACCTTCTCCTTGGTGAGGATTCCCTTCTCCTTGTCGCGCGCCGCCTCCGCCTCCTCCTCTTGCTCCTGGAGCTTGACGGAGTGCGCGGATATGGCGAGCGCGAAATCGGGTTTGGTCTGGAGGTACCCACTCGCCGCGTTGGGATCCCACCGCTCCTTGCCGTCCTTCGTCACGGTCCCCGCGGCGACGTACTCGGCGAAGTACTCCTTGTACGGGTCGATGGATTTGAAATCCGGCGCGGGCGGAGCGGGGAGGGGTCCCGCGAGGCCGTAGACGTCCTCGGTCACGGGGCCATCCACCTTGTACGCCTCCTCCGTGTACGTCTTCCTCCCGGCGGTACCCTCGTCGGGCTCATCCTCGCCGAACATGGACGTCTTCACGTCGCCGCCGGGCGCGGATGTCTTCTTCGCCGCAGTCGGCACGTAATCCTTCCCGGCGTCTCCGAAGATGTCCTCGTCCGAATCCACCGGGCCCGCGCGTTCCTCCTCCTCGGCGAGTGCCTTCGCGCGCGCTGCAGCAGCGGCAATCTCCGTCTCCCTCGCCGCCCTCTTCTTTGATTTCTTATCAGGTTTACCCTTCCCCTCCTCCGTCGCCGCGTCGGATGGCTTCTTGGGCCAATTTCCCGCATCCGCGTGCTTCTTGAAAACCGCCGCGACGTCCATGAGAATCTTCTTGTCCTTCTCCGAGACGAACCGGTACTCGGGGTTGAACATCTTGTGGCTCGGGGGCTCCGACATCGGCCGCATCACCGTCGTGACCGTGTCCGTCGGATCGTCGAGGTTGAACCTGAACGCGAGCCGACCGGATGCAAACTTTTCGTTTGGAACAATCGGGCCCTCATCCTTGGGCGGCGGCACGTACGGAGGGCGCCTAGCCTCCGACTCTGGCTTCATGAACCGCTCGGGCACGCCGGTCGGGTCGTCCAGGTTGAATCTATACGCCAGCCTCCCCGACGCGAAGTCCATGTTCACGTCCTTCGGGTCCGGCCGCTTGTTCGACTCGATGACCCAGTCGTGCAGTCTCCGAGCCATGTCGCTGTGGAACACGAGCTCCTTTCCGTCGTCGTCGAACCTTCGACCGTCGTCCACGGGCTCGGGCGATGCCTGTTTCGCCTCCCCCGGGACCTTCTTCGCCTCCCCCGGAACCTTCTTCGCCTCCCCCTCGACGTACGCGTCGTCCTTCTCCTTCTCCTTCATCTCGGCGCGAACCTTGCGGAGGAGCGCAAAGTCCAATCCCTTGACGAGGTGCGTGTGCTCCATGTCGCCTCCGAGGTACTTGGATTCCTCGACGGACAGCTGGCGGAGCTCATCCTGCGCACCGGGCGGAGCGTACCCCGGCATCTTGCCCGGGGCTGCCCCGGGGAAGAGCGCCTGATCGCCCTCGTAGTCCGGGTTGGCCTCCTCGCGCCTCTCCTTGGCTCGGTCGCGATACCCCGGACCCTCGGGCTCGTCCTCGGCGGGCTTTGGGCGGGGCTTGGGCTTGAACTTGGGCTTGGGTTTCTGAAACTCGCCGCGGTTCCCGCCCTTGCCTGCGCCGCCGACGGCCCTCGGCGTCATCAGAAGCTGCGCGGGGATGATGGAAGGGGAGGTGGTTAGATCTCATGAAAAAAGGAGAATCGTCAGGCGGTCGCTGGGAACTGACTACCATCGCGGGAGTCCACACTCACCTTTCGAAAGTCGGCATTCGACTTTGGCGTGGGCTTCTCGGGCACCGGGTTGGCGTAGTCCGGCGCCAGCGGATTGGACACATCGTCCCCCCCCATCGTGCCCCGGCCGGTCTCGACGCCAGTCCAAAGTGTGGGACCCTGTGAGACAACGAAGGTCAGAGGTACCCTGAGCGCAGGACCCATTTTCACAAAAAGCTGCCTCGTTGCAAAAGTCGGCGGAAAGACGCCGCATCTTTCCCGCGAAAGCATTCCACACCACACGGCAGCATAGTCTTCGCTTGCGTAAACGCATTCGAACACGCTCGCTAGTTGTCGCTACATCGTCGAGAGAAGGCCCATAGGCTCCCACAGCCCGGCACAGTCCGAGAGCTAAGCCCAAAGAGTGCACATCTCGCATCACACAACGACCGCCGCCGCAACAATGCAGAAGGTGAAGAAATCGAAGAAGGTGGAGGAGCCCGAACAGATGCAGGAGCCAGGCAAGCGCAAGCGCAAGGAGGTCGAGTCCAGCAAGGCCATCGCCAAGGCTGGTAAGACCTCCAAGCAGTCCAAGAAGAAGGATGAGGAGGACGCCGCGGTCGCCGCCGCGAAGAAAAAGAAGTCCAAGAAGCCCGTCGACTCCGATTCCGACAGCTCCGACAGCTCCGACTCCGACTCCTCCAGCTCCTCATCTTCCGAGTCGGACTCGGACTCCGACTCGGACCCCGACGAGCAGATCGCGCCCGAGACCCCCAAGACTTCCACCGACGACGCCCAGGAAGCCTCCGACGGCGACGCCTCCGTGGATGAGAATCACGTGAGCAACTTCAACCTCTCCAAGGAGGTGTGCGCGCAGCTGGAGACCAAGGGAATCACCTCCCTCTACAGCATCCAGGCGCAGTGCTTCCAACCCATCCTCGACGGTAAAGACCTGGTGGGCCGCGCGCGCACGGGCTGCGGCAAGACCCTCGCCTTCGTCCTGCCCATCGTCGAGGTCATCAACCGCGAGAACCCGATGCCCGCGAACGGCCGCAGGGTGCAGGGCCGCCGACCGGTGGTGGCCCTCCTCGCGCCCACCCGCGAGCTCGCCAAGCAGGTGCACACCGACTTCCAGCATATCGGTAAGGCGCTCGGCCTCGTCTCCATCTGCGTCTACGGCGGTGCCCCTTACGGCGATCAGGAGCGCGCCCTCAGGCAAGGTTGCGACATCGTCATCGGCACCCCGGGCCGCGTCAAGGACCACCTCGACCGCAAGACGCTCAGCTTCGAGAAGCTCAGGTTCAGGGTGCTCGACGAGGCGGACGAGATGCTCAACATGGGCTTCGTGGAGGACATCGAGACCATCCTGAACCACGCCAAGGACAACGCCAACCTCCAAACCGTGCTCTTCTCCGCCACCCTTCCCAAGTGGGTCGCCGACATCTCCAGCAGGTTCCTCACCCCGGGGTACACCACCATCGACCTGGTTGGCAACGAGAAGCAAAAGGCGTCCAGTTCCGTGCAGCACAGGCTGATTAACTGCCAGTGGAGCGAGAGGACCGACCTGGTGTGCGACCTCATCCGCGCCACGGTGCCGGGTGACGGCCGCGTCATCGTCTTCTGCGACACCAAGCGCGACTGCGGCGAGCTTCAGGAGGCGCTCCAGAAGGAGCTCGAGAAGGGTGCCAAGGCTCTCCACGGCGACGTGAACCAGTCCCAGCGCGAGGTTGTGCTCGACGGGTTCAGGAAGAACAAGTTCCAGACCCTCGTGGCGACGGACGTGGCGGCGCGCGGCCTCGACATCTCCGGCGTCGAGCTCGTGGTGCAGTGCGAGCCCCCCAAGGAGCCGGAGACCTACATCCACCGCTCCGGCCGCACCGGTCGCGCCGGCGCCACCGGTATCTGCGTGACCCTGTGCACCCCCCGCAACGAGTGGGCCATCCCCAACATCGAGCGCAAGGGTGGGTTCAAGTTTGTCCGCATCGGTCCCCCCCAGCCCGCCGAGATGGTGGCGGCTGCCGCCAAGGTTGTCATCAAGCAGGTGCGCGCCGTGCACAAGGGCGCGGCGAAGATGTTCATGGACGCCGCGCGCGAGCTCCTCGCCGAGGGTGCGGGCGAGCACGACGAGGGCGCGGACCCCACGGAGATGCTCGCCGCCGCACTCGCCAAACTCGCGGGTCACGGTGAGCTCCGCCAGAGGTCGCTGCTCACCTCGCACACCGGGCAGACCACCCTGCTGTTCACCGCCGGCGGCAGCACCGAGATTCGCACCCCGACCTACGTGTGGAACTTCCTCAAGCAGCGCATGGACGAGAAGGACATCCAGCTCCGCAGGCTCACGCTCCAGGCGGACTCCAAGGGCGCGGTGTTTGACGTGCCCAGCGAGCTCCAGGAGAAGTTCCTGGCGCTCAGCGACGACAAGGGGCCCACCCCCATCACCATCTCGGTGTGCGAGGAGCTCCCGGAGCTGGTGATGAAACCGCCGCAGTCTGGCGGGTACGGTGGACGCGGCGGTGGACGCGGCGGAGGCTGGCAAGGACGTGGGGGGGGTCGCGGTGGGTTTAGCGGCGGGGGTCGCGGTGGGTTCAGCCCCGGCGGCAGGGGTGGCAGGGGAGGCGGAGGTGGTCGCTTCGGAGGCCGCGGCGGAGGCAGGGGTCGCGGCAGGTACTAATTACGAATTCATTTGTGTTGAATACAAAACCAATCGTCTACTTTTTCGGCTTGCTGTCCTTGTAGAAGTCGTCCAGGCTCGTGTCGTAGCGGCTCATCACAATCTCCGAGCGCACCTTGCGGGTGGTGTCCGTGGCGACGCCGACGAGGATGAGCAGCGACGTCCCGGCGAAACCGCGGAAGGTGGTCAGGCCGGTGACCCCTTCCACCGCCGTGGGCGCGAGCGCGAGGAAACCGAGGAAGACGCTTCCGAGGATGGAGAGGCGCTCGAGGACCCTGGTGATGTAGCCGCTGGTGGCGGCTCCAGGGCGGACGCCGGGGATGCTCGCACCCTGCCTCTTGAGCTGTTCCGCCACGTCCTTGGGCTCCAGCTGGAGGAAGGTGTAGAAGTAGTTGAAGAAGCAGATGAGCGCGATGTTCACCGGGACGTAGGCCACGCCGCCGGGGTACACAGCCTTGGCGGCGCCGATGATGACCGGGTTGGGCGCGAACCTCGCGAGGGTCGCCGGGAGCGCCAGGAGGGAGGAGGCAAAGATGATGGGCATGACGCCCGCCGAGTTCACCTTGAAGGGGAGGTAAGAGCTCTTCGCCAGGCCGCCCGCCTGGAACCTGGTGCTGTAGTTCATCGGGATCTTCCTCTCAGCCTCCTGCACGTAAACGATGCCGAGGGTGGAGAGGAAGAATGCGCCGAAGAACACGGGAAGCACCGTAACGGCGTCGCCCTTCTCGGAAGCCTCGGAGATCGTCTGACCGAACGAGCTGGGAAGGGAAGAAATAATGTTGGTGAAGATGAGCAGCGACGTGCCGTTGCCCAGCTTGAGCTCGGTGAGAACCTCGCCGATGTAAAGCAGGATCATGGCACCAGCGGTGAGCACCGCGGACGACTCCACCAGCCACCCGAGGTTAAAGTCCTCGACGTAGGGGCGCACGTACAGGCACTGACCCACCGCCTGCACGACGGCAAAGGCGAGGGCACCGTATCGCTGGTACTGCTGGAACTTGCGGCGGCCAGCCTCGCCCTCCTCCTTCTGGAGCTTCTTCAGGCTCGGGAACACCGAGGTGAGGAGCTGCGGGGCGCGTGGGGATGCGGGGTCAGTGATGAGCGCCGACGAGTGGCAAAGCGAAAAGGAAAAAAGACGACGCTCGTCGCGGCACGCGTGGCTCAGTTTCCGTTGTTGTTTTCATGGCGCTGGCGGCATTTTCCGCCGAACCTCAATCGAACGAGACCATTAGGTCATGTCATCGCCAGTGCTTTGCGACGAGGGGGGCGAGGTGGGACGTTGGGGTAAAACCGATCGAGCTCGCGGGGTATATCACTCACCTGGAAGATGATGGAGGAGTTGATGAACGGGACGATGCCGAGGGAGAAGATGCCGAGCTTGGAGATGCTTCCACCGGTGAGGGTATCCACGTAGCTCAGCACGTTTCCGCCGCCCTGCAGGGACTCGGCGAAGGCGTCGCGGTCGACTCCGGAGATTGGAATGTACGTTCCCACGCGGCTGAGGATGAGGAGCAGAAGCACGGTGCCGATCTTGCCCGGGAGCTTGCTGTTCATGAGATCGTTCATGAAGTCGCCGCTACCGCCCGCGCCGGTGTTCATGGCCTTGACGCTGCGGCCACCGCGGGTCATCGCCATCACAGACCCGGAACCCTCAAGACGCCGCTCGTCGCTGTTCCAATCGTTGTCCCCAACCTCCCAGCCCTTCTGCCTGCCCAAACCCAGGGGATCCCAGACGCCGTCGGCACCGAGCCCGGGCATCATCGCCACTCCGACGTTCGCGACAGCGCGCGTCCTGATCTCCGCGCCCCGCGCCGCCGCCGCGGGCCTGACGATCGGCCTCGCCGACGCCGACCCTCTTATCCGGTTAACCTCGCCACCGTTACGGCGCCCCCTCATCGCCTTGGGGAGCGCCGCGAGCGATCCGAGCGACATCGCCGCGATCGCCGCCATGGTTCGTTGTCCCTTTGACTCTACGCGGTCGCACGAAGCGCACTCGCGTCTCACGAAGTGGGGTATCGGAGCGAGGGGAAGACGTCATCATCACCGATAAATCAGGTTTTTATCGGACCGATCAAGCTGAGGTGGATTGGCAGCGCAAACAGTGCGGAAGTATTTATGGTTAGGAGGTAAATTTAATATGTATGAGCAAACAGTAACAAAACCGAGAACAATTACACCTTCGATGACTGGGGAAAATTGAAAACCAGTTCGTTTTGCCGCCGCCCGCGAGATCAATAGTGTGAGGCGAGGGGCCAGGGCCCAAGCCAGGATGGCCTCCGGAAGTAAAGTCCTCCCGAACTACCGGGAGGTCTTCTCCGTGCTCGAGGGCTTGGGGTCGATCGCGACATCGCCCGAGGAGGTCGAGAAGCTGCTCGGCTCGGCGACTGATTTTCTGAAGGAAGGTTTGGACAGTTTCAAAGCTCCGTCCCAGGCGTCCAAGTCCGCGGTGGAGAGCGGCACGGTGAGCGGGTACGGCGATCAGCCCCTCAACCTGAACGAGTCGATCCGTAAGGTGACGGTGGAGGCGTCGACCAGGCTCGCGCTGGACGAGGTGCAGACCTACGCGCTCCTGCGTCGCTGCGTGGATGAGGACAAATCTCCGTTGCCCACCGCCTGCGACGACGACCTCGTGGTCCGCCTGACCCGCTACTACTTCGCCGAGCGACTCCAGCTGATGAAATGTATCCAGGCGCTTCTGGAGCGAGGCACGGACGCGGAGCACGACGACGAGGAGGAGCTCATGCCCGCGCTCACCCACTCGCGCGCGTGCCTTCGGAATCTGCTGAGTGGAAGCCTGGAGGAGAAGCTGACGGGCGCGCTCTGCTCGCACATGCGCGGCGCCACCCCTGCGCGGCCGGTCGAGTACTCGAAGGACCGGAGGTGCAACGCCCAGCTCGCCAAAATGTGGGCCACGCAGGCGCTGGAGGAGACGCAGGTGATGCTCGACTGCGCGTTCTACATGTACTACAGTCCGGCCAACAAGTGCTCGGCGACTAGGTTCGCGCAACTCGCCGCCGCGTTCGAGGGGGGCGCGCTGAGCCGGGCGCCGGCGTCCGCCGCGGAGCTGGTGAACAACGCGTGGGTGGACGGCGAACGTGGGGAGGAGTACGCCAGGGAGACCGTGAACAGCTTCTCGGACTCGTTCAGGTCGATGTGCTCGGTGATACTCATAGAGGCGATGGACCTGGAGGATGTCGTGTCGTCGCTGAGCGCCGCGGACGGAGGCGACGCGCACGCCATGCTGAACGTCGACGCGATGAAGGTCATAGCCACCGCGCTCGCTAAGTGGCCCTCGGACGTCACGCACGGCCCGGTGCTCCTGGCGTGGGCCACCCTCGTGTCGTTGGCTCCGTCAGCGGCTTCGGGCCTGACGCCGCCGCCCGAGGCTGACCCGGCTGGCACGGCGGAACGCGCGGCGGCCGGAGACGCGGGATTCGACTCGCTTCTGTCGCTGCTGCGCATGGACTACATCAAGGGGATCGGGCACGCGTGTAAGTCAGTGCTGAAGAACCTCTTCACGGCGTCGCTCGCCGCGTTTGACCTTCTGCCCGTGCAGAGCCTGAAGCCCGGCGAGCTCGACACGCTGTTGAATATCCTAAGCGAGCTGGTCGAGGGGCAGCCGATCCTGTGCGAGCAGTTCTGGGGTGGCTCGCACGGGGACGGGCAGGAGGCACCGCTGATGAATCTGCTGCTCGGGTGCAGGGAACGTCACCCGGCGGACGGCGTGCCCCTGCTCAGGGCCCTATCGTCCCTCTCCTCGGGACCCGACGCAGCCGCGTGCGCTCTGGCTTTCATCTCCAAGTCGCCGACGGTGGCGCTGCCCGCCCCTGGGCCGGGCGCGGACATGGTCGGATCGATCGTGCCCGTCGGCCCCGACGGTGAACCCACACGCCGGTGGAAGAACGCGATCGAGCGGTGGGAAGGGGAGTACGCCGACTACGAACAGAGAGCCTCGATGGGCTGGAGCAACGACGCGCCCCCCGCGCCGCCTTTACCCGCGGGTCCTGTCCGCGCGAACGTGCCGCTGGCCAGTGCCTACCTTCCCGGCGCGGCCATCCCCGCGGGCACGAGGGGCGTGGCGATCGCCCGCATGGGATCCACACAAGACGCCGCGGACGAAGGCGAGGGTGAGGAGGATGAGGATGACGAGAACGCGGTGATGGCCACGGCGGGTCCGTCCACCTCGGGGCCGGGGGCCGATATCGTCACCTGGGACGCGCCCGCGGATGGATTCGCGATCACGATCGCGCGCCTCTGCGTCCTGTCCACCGCGGGCGCGGTGACCGATGCGGACGCGGGTGAACTCGACGCCATCCTCAGCTTCATCGCCAAGGTTCTCGCGTCGGCTCCTTCGTTTGCCGCCAAGTTTGCGGCGGTGGACGTGTCCGAGGGCGTGCCGCAGGGGACACCCACCACCATACTCGCCGCGCTCACCGCGGTGATATCCACCGCGATGACACCGGGTAGGGCGTGGTCCACGTTACCGTGCAAACTCGGGGGCAAGAACCACCCGGGGCTGGAGAGAACCGCCCTGGCGCTCTCCGCCGCGGCGCCGCTCGCAGCCGCCGTGCCCAGCAGCGCGCTCGCTCAGCTCTCAGCGACGCCCCTTCTTCACGCGGACACGGGAATGGCGCGGGGCGCGCTGGCGTCGATGCACGCCCCCGGGCCCGCCATCGGCCTGGCCATGTTCGAAAGGTCCGTCCTTCCCGCCGAGTGCACCACCGGGGAGTATCCGGTGACGCTCGCGCTGCTCGGGCTCACGGCGAAGCTGCTCTGGGCCGGCGCGGGCGCGGCGCCGATGATGACCCCGATCCTGCAGCACGTCTTCCAGGAGGTCCTCGTGCAGCACGGCATGTGGAGGTACCGTCGTAGGGCGGACCGGTGGGCCATGCACGCGGCGCTGGTGCGCGTCATCGCCGCCGCGCTCGCGCCTCGGCCCGGGCCCGCCAACGGATCGCGCCGAGCCGCCGTCGCGGGCTTTGTCTCCTCGGACGCGGCTGCCGCGGCGGCGACGCTGGCTCCGCTGACGATGGACGCGGACACGCTTCGACGCATGCACGACGTCCACGCGGCGGAGGTTGGAGCCGCGGAGGACGCCGTGGCTGCCACGCTCGGTATGCTTCCCCCGCTGATGTCGGTGTTTGCCGAGGTGGCCAAGGAGAAAAACTCCCCTTCGCCGCTGGAGCCCGGACCCCTGACCCACGCGCTTCTCGTGGAGGGTCCGGGAGGAAGTTCCCCGCTCGCGGCTGCGGTCGCGTCGTACGCGGCGTACCCGTTCGACGCCACCTTCCGCCCGCTCGCGCTCCCCGCGCTGGCTGCGCTGTGTGCAGCGGCGCCCGTGGACCCGCCGCTGGCGTGCGCGCTTCCGTCGCTGGCGCCCGCGTCGGGTGCCCACTCCGCCTTTGCCTTGCCGTACAACGACACGGATGTTGGGAAGAAGGGTGAAGGGGACGCGAAACTGGACGTGCGCGCGGCGATCGTCAACGCGCTCAAACCGCAGGCGGCTCGCGGTGACCCCGACGGGTTCCGCGCCGCCGCCGCGCTGGTCACCGCCGCCGCCGTGCGACAGCCCATGCTCGCGGAGTCAATGCTCATCCCCGCCAAGCTGGGTGCCGAGAAGCCGGACGAGACGGAGGCGAGCATGCTCGATTCGCTGTACGAGTGCCTGGGCGAGGCGAAGGAGATGCGGGCGAACGACCCACGATCGCTCGCATCCGCGCTCAAGTCCTTGTTCTCCGTGTGGGACGGTGACCGCCTGCTCGGGGGCGCCATCGCGACGCTGAGGGGTGAAATTTCCTTGGTGTCCCGTCTCGAAAATTGCCTTCCCACCGCGGATGACGAGGCCGAAGCCGACGACGAGGTCGAGGCGTTCCGTTTCTCCGTGGAGGCATCGGCGATGTCCATACTAGCGTCCGAGACTGCCAGCGCGGCGGACGGGGTGATCCCGGCGAGGGACACCGTCATCGCAAAGTCGGTGCGGGCGTGGTGCGACGCGAGCGGCGGCGAGAGTCTGTTGCTCCGCTGGCTCCGTCGGTGGATGAAGATCCGACATAACCCCGGGACGTTCTCGAGGGCTAGGTCGCACGCGCACGCCGTCGTGTTGCTCGCGGCGGCCGAGACTGAGCGTGCGGGTGCCGTTGACCTGCCCGACGCGTCTCTCAGGGACGGAGCCGCGGACGCCGCGACGGCGCTTCTGTCCCACGCGGCTGCGCAACAGATCCTCATGGGGGGCGCTCCCCGAGCCGCCGTCCTGGACGCGATCGCCGCGGGGGCTGCCGCCAGCGCGGCCGGGCAGGAGAGGCCGCCAGCGCCCGGTGATCCCGTGGGTCGCCTGCTCGAGGCGGCGAGGACGCTCCGGCTTGAACGCGCCGTCCTCGCGCCGCCCACCCCGGCGCCGCTCCCGGGCTTCGACCCGGAGATCGGCGGGGACTTCTTGTACAACACCGGCTGGATCGAGGCCGCCACCGGGTACGCGCGGCCCGTTGACGGTGTCGGCGAAGGCGCGTTCGGATCGGCCGAGGCGGACGGGCCGCTCGCTCGAGCCGGTCACGCCGCGGCTGAAGCGCTCAGGCTGGCGGGTCGCGCCGCCTCCCGCGAGAGCTCACAGCTGTCCGCGCTCAACGCCTGCCTGGGGTTCCTCGACGCGGCGGCGGGTACCGTCCCCGCGGTGACCATGGACGACGAGGAGGCCATCGAGGCTCCGCCCTACGACGACGGCATGCTCTCGTCGTGGCCCGCCAAGGAGCGCCGCGCCGCCGTGCGGTTGGCGCTGGAGGCGCTCGAGTCCGCGATGGTGGCCGCGAACGAGGAGGGCGCGGACCACGCCAAGGCACTCGCCGTCGAGCTCGCCGAGGTCCTCGCGGTCCTCGTCAGGCTGTGGGGCCACGCGATGGAGTCGCCGGCGGCCGTCTCGCCCACGAAGGCTGTCGGGTTTGGTAGTTCGCTGAACCTGCCGGCGTCCTCGGCGGATCCCGACGACGGCGCGATCAACGCCTTCACCGTCGCGGCGGACGTCGCGCGGGTCGCCGTCGAAGCATTGGCCAAGAGGTCGGACAACATGGACGGCGACACGGTGGACATCACCAGGGCGCTGCTCGCCGCCGTGCTGGCGTCCGTACGCGCGTGGCGGGCCCGAGCCGAGTCGGCGCCGGCTGGGACTCCTGGGCGGAGCGGTTCGGAGGCTGGGACTCCCGGGCGGGACGGTTCGCCCCTCCGCGAGGGTAACCGGCTGGGTCAGATCCTGTGGCCGCTCGTGCCCATGCTGTGCGGCGCGGCGTCCACGCCGAACGGGGGTACCGACTCGGTGATTGCGCTGTCGGTGCTGCGCGAGCTCGCCGACGGTTTGCTGTCGACGCCCCAGTTGGCGGCGGCGATGCAGAGCCGAGCTCCGTTGCCGCCGCTCGAGCCGCCGCGGCCGCCCAGGAGTCCCTCGCCGCTCGCACCGATCCCCGGGGGATCGCTCGGGGACTCCGTCGGTCAGACGTCGCTCGTGTCGGTTCCGTTCAAGTACCTCGGTGACGCGCCGACGATGGCGTTGCGTCCGTTCCTGGAGCTCAACGCGGCCATCGACGGCGCCGACGGGAAGGAAAACATGCAGGCTAACATCATGGGCGCCGAAGGGTCCTTCGACGCGGGCGTCTTCGGCGGCGTTGAGGTACCCGCGGCGCTGAGACTGTGTCTCGTGCTGGGCAGGTCCGCGGAAGGCGCGGAATCCCTCCACAGGCTCGGTCTGATTGGGCAGCTCACGACGCTGTGCAAGTCCCTGAGCGGCTCGACGTACCACCCGGCGCCGACGCATCAACCTTCGCCCACCCGCGGTCGCGGCAGGAACGGCCACACGCTGGACGCCGCCGACGAACCGATGGATGAAACATACGTGGACCCCGCGGCGTTGTACTGCCTCGCGCTACGCGTCGCCGCCACCCACGCCGACGCCGTCGGGTCAAAGCCGGAGGTGACCGACGAGCTCATCGCGTTGGCGACGGAGCTCGCGGATCGCTTCGCCGCCGCCCTGGCACCGGCGGAGCTCACCGTCGCGGCGCTCGCCGAGGCGGAGGCGACCGCGACGTTCCTCCACTCGCTCGCGGCGGCATCGAACGGGCCGTGGCAGCTCAAGGCTCCCGCGCACCAGGTTCGCATGCGCGCCTCCGCCGTTGACTTTTTGCGGTGGATAGCGGCGCCGCCACCGCCAAGACGGGGCGTGAGCTGCGCGCCGCGCGGGAGCACCCAGGCCGCCGCCGCCAAGCGTCCACCGCTCGTCGGCGCATCCACGGGGTGGTTCCACTCGTGCGCGCTGGGAAGCGTCCCGCCCGTCGCCGCCACACCCGCCGCCGCCATCGCCGCCGCCGTCGCCGCCAACGACAGATCGTCCCCCGCGGGTAACGCGCACTCGGAGTTGATCGCCGGTCGACTCTACGCGACGGCCGCGAGGTGTGCCGCGTTCCTGGCGTCGTTCCCGCGCGCCAACCCCGCGGCGGCGTTGGGTACCGAGACGCTCGACAGCCTGAGCGGGCAGGCGGTGGCGCTGAGCGAGGAGCTGGCGCAGAGGAGGGCGGGCTCGAGCTCGTTTGGTTCGGCTCTGTGCGACGCGTTGACCATGACTGCCAAGTCCATGTTCAAGTTTGCGTCGGCGCTGGAGAGGCTGGAGGCGGGCGAGCCGAACCTGCCTGATCCACCCGCGCTGCGTCTGCACTCGTCGTACTCGCTGGTGTCGCAGATGTCCTGGCGCGAGGCCACCAATCTGGACCCATAGTAGCCCATTTTAGCACTTTGTAGTCAACTGAAACTTTCGACTGTTCAAAATAAAGCTCGAGACCGCGCGAGAACGACAGCCACAAAGCCGGCTCGGCGAGAGGGAAACTTCCGCACGATGGTGTTCGCCGATAAGGGCGCGTTCGGGGCTGACGGCGATGGGGAGACTCTCAAGAAGAACCGCTTCCTGAGCACCACGAAGGAGGTTGAGGACTTGAACCAGTACTGGTACTCCAACCGCACCATCTCGGCCATGGCTCGGGACGTGGAGGACGTTTGCGCCGCGCCGGAGACCCGCGCGGCTTTCCTCTCCACCCCGAGCGTCTACTTCTCCCTCAGCAAGGAGGTCCGCGCCAGGTCGTGGTGTTTCGACCTGGACACGCAGTGGCAGAAGGAGCCCGGGTACGTGTGCTACGACTTCAACAAGCCGATCGGTTTCGAGGGTGCCGACGAGCTCAAGGGCACGTTCGACATGGTGATCATCGACCCGCCGTTCATCACCCGCGAGGTTTGGGAGAAGTACACGGAGACGGCCAGGTGGCTGCTGAAGCCCGGCGGGCACGTGATGGGAAGCACCATTCAGGAGAACGCGCCGTTCATGAAGGAGCTGCTCGGGGTGGAGCCGCAGGCGTTCATGCCGTCCATTCCCACGCTGGTGTATCAGTACTACCTGTACGCGTCGTACGAGTCGAAACACCTCAAGCTCAAGAACCCGGAGATACCCGACTACGACTGACGGGACTTCCCGACGGTGGAGACGTGTGCGATGTAGCGTAGTGATGAGAGGTGTATTATTATCGAAGGTGATGGACATCATAGTTTCGCCCCGGGGTGCTTTTCTCCTACCCGGTCCTGTGCTGCTGCTTCGACTTGGGCGGCCTGTTGGCCTTCTCCTCGACCCCGCTGGTTCCGAACCTGCCCCGAAGCTTGGCCAGCACGTCCTCCATGCCCACGCCCTGCAGGTTGAGCAGGACCATGGAGTGGTAGAGCACGTCGGCCATCTCGCTCGCCGCGCGATCCTTGCCTTCGTCGTTCTCGAGCGACTCGCAGAGCTCACCCGCCTCCTCCCGAACCTTCTCGCACAGCAGCGTTGGGTTATCGAGCAGCTTGCGGGTCCACGACGGCTTGTCACCCTCCTTCACAACATCCGTCCTGCGCTTCTCGATGGTCTCCTCGAGCTCGTACAGGGTGGTGAGCGCCTCTTCCTGGCCGTGATGACCGCCGCCGTCCACCGCGGCGGCTCCGTCGGTGCCGTCCACCTGGCTGTAGTAGCACGTGTGCGCGCCGGTGTGGCAGGTGGGACCGTCGGGGACGCCGAGGTAGATGAGCGAGTCCTTATCGCAGTCGAGGTGGATGGACTTCACGGAGATGAAGTTGCCGGAGGTCTCGCCCTTGGTCCACTGCGCCTGCCTGCTGCGAGAGAAGAAGGTCGCCTTGCGCTTGGTGATTGTGGTGCGCACGGCGGTGCGATCGGCGAAACCCTGCATGAGAATCGCGCCGGTGTCCACATCCTGGGCGATGGCGACGACCAAATCCTTGTCGTCGTACTTCAGGCCGTCCAGGAACTTCTCGATCTGCTCGGGCTCAGCCGCGGCGGCCATGATGTTCCCGGAGAATCCGCCGACTCGGGCGCCGGCGCGAAGGGCGGGGCGCGTGACGGCGTTGGGCCTGATGAGGCGGCCGTTCTGCTCCGAGGCGGACGCGCGGACGCGGAGGGGCGCGCGCGCTGAGGCGTATGCAATTTGAGCGGCCATCTCGGTGTGTCGAGGCGTCACTCGGTGTGGCCAATGCTCCGCTATATCCGATCGGAAAAGCAAACCCCGAAACGACATCTTCAGCGTGATTGCATGCATGATTGTATGGGGCACGGTTAGAGGAATGTTTTTTCCCGTTTCCATTGACCATCCCTTTTCGGTTGGAGGAAATTGACAATAAATAAATGCAAGCATAATTAATGACGATCGAACCAACCACCACCGTCTGACCGTTGATAAATCTGTTTAAACGTCAGCGCCGGGCCGCAGAGCACAGAGCCACGGGAGAGGCACCCATCGTATATCCGACGAGGGCGCGCTCACCAGCACCATGTCGCTCTCCGGCGCAGTGTGCAGCGTCATGTTCTACAGCAACCTGGCGTGGTCCGCCAGCAATCAGGTCACCTTGGAGTTCTCCACGCCCCACGGCGTCGCCCCGAACGGCATGCTCCTGTGCGCCACCGCGACGGGCCACATGTTCGACCGTTCATCGTTCACGGTGCAAGCGCTCGAGGAGGGTGGCTCGCAGTTCGTGTCCGGCACCGCCCAGACGGTCAGCAGCGATGCGGCCACCGACCTGCGCGCCTTTGGTGGCGCGACCACCTGGAATCACCGCGCGGTGGAGACGGGCGTCGCCGCGGACGTCCTCGGCACCGACCCCTACTACGCCTCCACGTACTTAAGGCGACGATACGACGACCTCGCCTTCGATTCCACCGGCACCAGCATGTCAGGCGTGTTCCAGGACCCGGTGTGGTCCACGTCCGAGGCGGCGCGCCTCACCGCCACCGACGCTCACATCACCACGCTCTCCGATGCGTCGAAAACCGATACCGAGCGGCAGACAGCCATGGCTGCCCTCGCGGAGCTCAACCGACCGACGGGCAACTGCGCCCTACTGTCCGGCAGCTGGGCCAAGGATACGCGGTACGAGCTCAAGTTCACGACCCCAAACCCGGCGGAGTCCACGGGCGCGACGGCGCTCGGGTGGTGGATGGCGCCAATCACTTACGCCGCGGCGGCCTCCACAGAAGCCGACGGCGCCGGAGGCATGGAGCCGTCGAACAGGGTGACGTACACGGTGCGGGGCGACAAGGCTGGCGCGGTGTGCGGCATACGGTCCACGGTGAGCGCGACCCTCTACGACCTTCCCGCCTCGAACGTGGAGGCGGTCAGCGGCGAAGGGTGCGGCGTGTCCCCCCGGCCCACATGCGCCGCGTGCGCTGCAAACGAGGTGGAGTCCTACAGGTACTCCGGGCACTGCGTGAGCTGCGAGAACGGCGCCGCGGCGAGTGTCGACGACGGGGGTACCCCCAGGAACTCGTGCACGTGCGCCACTGGGCGGACCACGCTCAAGGCTGGGGTCAGCGCTTGCGGCCCGAAGATGGGACCCGCGGGGACGTCGACCACCGCGGCCACGCTCGCGGCTGAGCTGTGCACGGCGTTCTCCGGGGTGAAGACTGGCTTGAACGGCGGACCGACGGCGGGGAAGACGAATGGCGTGGGCGGGGGTGTCGCGGCGGGTGCACACGCCGTCGCCGCCGCGCACGTGGACGCGTTCCTAGCCGCGGCGGGGTCGCTGGTGGACGCCGAGGACGTGGCGGCGGCGAACGTCACCTACCGCTCGACGCTCGTGTTTGACGAGCGCGCGCCGGATGATCCCTCGCGGAAGAGCGGCCTCGCCGGTCGGTGCACCCAGTGCGGGGCTGACGGGACGTTCACGGATGACTACGGGCGCACGGGGACGGTCAGGGATGTGCAGTTCGATGCGGCACACGCGCTGAGGCTGATTGGCTACGTGCTCCATCTGAAGGGGTACGATTGCGACGCTCTGTACAACCCGGATGACAAATTCGCGGGTGTGTACGGCGCGTATGATGCCGCCCCGGTGTGTGGGGTGGCCACACCCGCGTGAGGGAGTTACGCTAGTGTATGTATTACGAAGTTATCATCAATTACGAACCTGTCATCAATTACGAAGATGTCATCAAGCTCAAAGGCACCTGAGGGTGGTGACCCTGGTGCCCAACTCTGAGAAGAGATCGACGCTGGCCCCCGCGCCCCCGACGGCGGTTAACCCCCCCCGGGGCTGGACGTCCAGCGCGAAGACGCTCTTCGGCGTGCACGGCTGCCTCGATATCTGTTCACCCGCGAGGTTCCATCGGTACACCGCGGGTTCCGCCCCGGCCGCCATCACGTGCTGGCCCGTCAGCCTCAGCGCCTGCGGCGGCGCGGCTGTCGGCACCCTCGAAGCGCACGCCCCCGCGGCAAACGACCACATGGTGATGCACCCTCCGCCGCATCCCATCGCCGCCCAGTTCTCAGCCTTGTCCAGGGCGACGCACCCGACCCACGCGCCGCTCCCGTGTCCGCCGCTCTTACCCTCCTTGGCGCGCCACACGTCGATGACGTGGGAGCACGTCTCGGACCTGAGGTCGTGGATCCTAGCCGTGCCATCCTCGGACCCGGTCACCGCTTGGTTCGCGCCGACACGAGCCGCCACGCAGTGCAGCAGGTCGTTGTGCCCCCGAAGATGTAGCGCGGGTGTCTCGCGACCTTCGCCGAGGTCCCACCCGTAACACACCCCGTCTCCCGCCGCGGACATTAGAGTGCCCCGCGTGGGATCCACCGCGAGCGCCGTCGTCTCGGGCACCGGTCCGAGCGCGCCCCTCGCCTTACTCTCCTGGGGGTTCCTGAACTCGCCCGCGGGTTTCACGGTCCTCTCCGATCCGCTCGCGTTCGCGGCCGCGATGAGGTCCGCGGCTCGCCACAGCACGCTCCGCCCGTCCTCGCCCGCGGTGCAGAGCATCTCCGATCCCTGCAGGGTGTACGCAATAATGGAGTACAACGCGCCGCGATGAGCGTCCGGGACCACGAGCGAGGGACGGGGCGACGCGTTCGAGCTAGATGCGTCCCCGCTGCTACCCCTCTGCGCACGAAGAACGTCATCCAAGTTGAACACGGAGAGAGCACCGCTGCTGGATCCACAAGCAAGGTATCCGGCGCCCCCCTCGCTCTTGCCGAAAAAAACATTGGCGTAGCACACTCTCGTCGCAGCCAGTCGCTCCTCTCTGACGACCGCGGAGTACTCCGCGGTCGTGGTGTCGTACGCGGATGTGCAATCGAAGAGAGCGACGGACATTTTATCGATGCCCGCTCCCTCACCCTCTGCGTCTCTCGCCTCACTCCCTCTGAATCAATTCAGGTTTTCCGCACAGCTGTGTCGAAACTGAATCGATCGATTTTTTGAACTCGCATCAGACTCGGAGGCGCCCCGACTCGGAGGCGCCCAGACGGAGGGCCACCGTGTGCGCAGAGGCGACACGCGTGGATTCATGAGCGCGATAATCATCACGACGGGGTTCGATGCGAACGAAAAGGTGAGCGATCCGCCCTGCGAAGGGCCCACTCCTCGGCATCCGTGGCACCTCGAGAGGGGTGCCCAACTTGCCGGGCGAAGAGACGACGTTCGGCCCGCGCTCCGGCCGATCCATCCCGTGTTTCCCGTGGTTCCGCCCCCTCGACGCACATCTGACCCCATCTTCCATCCCTTCCTCTCCATCGCAGCGCGAGATCAAAGCGCTGATCGAGAAGCTCGGCGCCACCTTCGGAGATCAGGACTTCACCGCGGCGAGTCCGTTCGACTACTGCGTCACGAAGAACACCAACTCGCCCAAGTACGACCTCGCGGTGAAGCTGTTCAAGCCCGTGGTCACCTCCGCATGGCTCCGCGACAGCGCCGAGGCTGGCGAGCTCCTGCCGGTGGAGGAAGTCGGCCACGTACCCAAGGCTTTCCTCGGGCTGTGCGTATGTGTCACGGGATACACGCAAGATGAGCGCGCCGAGCTCGAGGCGATGGTGACCAAGAACGGGGGGGTGTACATGTCCGACCTGGTCAAGGGAAAGTGCACGCATCTGGTGGCGTCCGGCACGACGAGCGGAAAGTACACGCACGCGAAAAAGTGGGAGTTCATCAAGATCGTGAGCAGGGGGTGGGTGCGGGAGAGCGCTGGTGAGGGCGTCAAGGCGAACGAGGTGCGGTTCCCGGTGGAGGGGACCCCGGAGGCGGCGGCTGCCGCGGCGAGGGCGAACAACGACGCGGACGAGGCTGCGGACGCGGCGGTGGCGTGGGACTCGTGCTATCTGATGGGGTGCACGGTGTACCTGCACGAGCTGGGCAACCCGAAAGAATCGACCGAGTGGGCGCGGGCCACGCAAGCCGTGCGACACGGCTCAGCCATGACCACCTCCAACGCGAGCAAGGCGACGCACGTGGTGGTCAGCGTCAACTCGGTGGCGGGGAGCCTGCGGGACCTACGCGTCGACAGGGACAAGGTGGTGTTCAGCACCTGGCTGGACGCGTGCAAGGTGCAGGGTGCGCCCGCGCCGATCGGTGACCACGCGACGCCGGCGGCTCTGTTCGCCGCGCGCCGGGAGCCGAACAAAACTTCAAAGTTGAACAGGGTGGACGGGTTGGTTCTCAGCCAGGAGGCCGCGTCGACGCACGACAAGGGGAAGGGGAAGCCGATCGCGTCGAAGGCGACCGAGGTGGCGGACAGGCGGCGGCGGAAACAAAACGGGCCGGCGTCGCCGAACCCGCTGACTCGTCAGGCGCTCGCCGCGGAGGCTGCAAAGGCGGCGGCGGAGGAGGCTGCGGCGGCGGCGAGCAAGGCTGCCCCCGCGGATCAGAACATGCCGCCTCATTTCCACCAGCCTCTGTCTCCCGCGGCTGACCCGGGGTGCTCGTTCGACCCGGGAACCGGGACGGAGCTTCCCGCTACTGCGGTTGCCATCCTGGAGACCAACGAGTTCGGGGCTGGCGCGGGTGACGGGGAGGACTACTCCACCGTGTTCAGGGGCATGCGCATCGTGTTGAGCCCGCTGCTGAGCAAGGAAGAGGAGGAAGCGGCGAGCGACCTCGTGTCTCGTGGTTCGGGAACTTCGACGAAGAAGAAGACGGCGTCGTCGGCGTACATCGTCTGTCCGGCTGCTCCCACTCGGGAGGAACGAGCCATCCTGAACTCCGCTCCCGAATCCGAGAGGAAACGGCACGTCACCTGCCACTGGCTGGAGATATCGTGCGAGCTCGGGTACGTCGTCCCGCTCGACAGCAACCGCGGCGGTAACCCCGCCTGCCGACCTCTGCCCTGCGACGCGCCGTTCGACTCCATGCACGGACTCAGGATCAGCACCTCCCTCTACGACGAGGACGTCAAGTCATCCGTCAACATGCTGTGCCACCTGCTGGGCGCCAAGTACACGGAGAGGCTGGGCAGGAACAAGAACACCCACCTCGTTGTACCCTACGCCGAAGGTAAGAAGTACGAGGCGGCGGTCGGATGGGGACTCCACGCGGTGACCGTGGAGTGGCTGCACGCGTGCATCGAGGCGGGACGCAAGGTTGACGAGCGCGCCTTCCATCCCCCTCCTCCTCCGTCAGAAGACGACGATGGAAACGGGGACGACGGGAAAGCGGGCGCGTTCACGGCGGACGGCGGTAACACGCAAGAGGCTGCACCGCCGGCCACCGCCGGGTCCGATCGCCGTCGCTCCGCGGGCATCGACATCGGCGGCGGCGGCGTGTGCGGCGGGTCGCAGCGCGGGGCTCTCAACCTGGTCGGGAGCGAGGTCCAACGCGCAGCCAAGGGTTCAACCCAGCCGCTCCCCCCGTCGAGGAAGTCCACGCGGCCCATGTCCAAGACGCCGGCGCAGCCCAAGGCGGGCGTGAGGTCCAAACAGAGGCGCGGGGAGTCTGTCGCCGCGCCCACCGCCGCCGCTCCGGCTCCGGCGACGGGCGTGAAGCGGCCCCTCGGTTCGGACCGGAGCCCGGTTGCTCTCGGCGTCGACTTGGAGCACGAGCCTCCCGCGTCCGCGCCTCAGCGGCCGACGGCTGGAGGCAGGGCCGCGCAGCCGGCGGCGGATGGGAGCCAGATGGTCGCCAACCTCATCGACACGGTCGCCGCGGGTATGTTTGACGGGGGCGAGACGCAGTTTGACGACGGGTTCGACGGGTTCCGTGTTCCCGACCCGGTGCAGACGGAGGCGGCTGTCGCGGCGGTGCGGGACGGCATGGCATCGCCCGGGGGCGCCGGTCGCGGAAAGCGTCGACGGGTTCCGGAGGATACGACGCCGGGTGGCATGGCCGGGGGCATCGGCGGCGTGATCGGGTCGCAGATGATGGAGTCGCAACAGATGGTCGGGTACGCCGACGACGCTCCACCCCGCGGCCGCTCGCACACGCCGGGTGAAGCGGTGGGCGGGGGTCGGGGCGGAGCTCGCGTGTTGGTGAACTCGCTCCTGGGCGCCGCGGGGAGAGGTGCGGGAGGTTCGAATCCGAGCGCGGCGGCTGCGGGGTTACAGGCTGAGGATTGGGTGTGAATCGACGGGACGAATTGGCAATCCACTCTCTGGATCCTTACGACTGGAGCACGAGACGACAGGAAAGAATTTGTTGGATACGATACACAAGCGTACGCTATTTCTCTATACACCGTTCAATGTAGCAGCTGCCCAACTTGCAGCTGCCACCCCCTCGTGGCAGAACGCCGCCCGTTCTCCTAAAACCAAATCGAGAACTCCAGTCAGTTTGCGCCAGCAGCTTACCAACCTTAGATCCAAACGGCGATCTCGCCACGAGACACCCACTAAACCAACTCCAGCACCCAGTGCATCAGATTTAAGCGGCGGTGACGACCTCCTTCTCGGAGATGCGCTCGTAGAGCTCGCGCACCTTGAGGCCGCAGAGGGTCTGGAAGAGGCCGGTACCGTTGTTGGAGCCGGGGCCGTTCTGGTACTTGAGCATCTGCTGGGTGATCTCACCGTAGAACTTGGTGGAGGTGCTGGAGAGGTGGGACTCGACGTAGATGAGCTCCTCGAGCTTGTCGAACTGGCCGTCCATCTCGAGGACGGAGACCTCCTCGCCGAAGAAGGTGTCGGGGCCGTAGAAGAACTTGATGCCGGGGTAGGAGCAGGTGAGCTTGCGGCCGCAGGGGATCCAAGAGATGGTGGAGCCCTCGTCGAACAGGTAGGGGGCGTCAAAGTTCTCGACACCCTCCTTCATGATCATGCGCACGCGGAGGATCTTGCCCTCGTTGTCGTCGGGGATGAGCTGGGTGGGGAGCACCTGGATCACGACGTCGGCGTACTGCTTCTGGGGGTCGACAAACTCGTCAAAGTCGGGCTTGCGCGCCTCGATGGAAGCCTTGATGGACTCGAGGGAGTGACCACGCTCGGCCATGTCACGCTGGATCTTCCAGGCGAACTTGACGTCGTCGGAGATGTCGAGGTAGATCTTGAAGTCGAACATGTCGCGGACGCGCTCGTCGGCGAAGGGGTGGAGACCCTCGAGGATAAGGATGGAGGGGGACTCGATCTTCTCGGCGGGGTCCATCACGCCAGTGACGTGGTTGTAGATGGGCTTCTCGACGGCATCGCCGGCCATGAGAGCCTTGGTCTGCTCGTACATGAGGTCTGGAAAGAGGGACGAGGAGGGAAGCCGGGTCAGTCGTGGATAATGATTGACAAGCCATTTTTTGGCGCGATCGAGAATATCCAAAGGGGCTGGCCGGTCGTGTGCAAGGGCGCGCGGGGTGAGCCTCGGCATCGCCACGAGGCGGCACGGACTGTCGTCCGACGGTACGTCAGCGCCGAGGGCGGTCCATACGACGGGACCCAACGGCGGCGACGTGCCCGTTCCCACGGCGGGCCACCGGCTCGGCGCGGGCGTGGAGCCCGACCAGTCTGGCCAAGTGGATAAGCCCTAGGGAATTGCTCGCATCGCGAAAAAATGAGGCCCACCCCGGTGCCGTAGGCGTCACCCCGTGCGGTACGCGACGATCCCGGCGCGCATCTCGGGGCGGTTTCTGATGCTATGATATGTTGGGAATGCGGGGAAATGAACTTACCGAAGTTCTGCTCCTTGAGGTTGAGGGCAGTGAGGCCGGACTCCTTGCGACCATTGCGGTCGTTCAGGTGGTAGTCATCGAGGCACAGCACGGTGGTGGTGTCGGAGACGAGGGTGTTGGAGTCGGGGTTGCCGCCCTCGGGGGGGGAGGCCTTGCCGCCGAAGAGGGAGGTCATGCGGCGCATGAAAGTGGACTTGCCACAGCCGGAGTCAGCGGCGAGACCGATGAGGACGGGGCCCTCACGCTCCGCCTTGACGGTAACGTTGCGCTTGGCAGCGCGAACGACGGACTTCCCGGAGACGCGGGAACCCTGGAACTTGCGGGCCGCAAGGGGCTGCGCGCACGCGGCGGACATGGTCATGGAGGCCATCTTTGTGTTTAGTGTGCGTGTAAATGTAACGACGCGACGACGTGAAGTGAGCACACCGGTGGTCAGGAACCCGCTATATCCACCACCACAATCCGATCGGTGCTTCCGGTGCTTCCTATCCCGGAGCCAATCGAAGGCTGAGATCCAGCGAGAAGATGCCAGCTGGAAGATGGCAGGAATAAAGTGATTGGTGAAAATATGATGACGCGGGAACCGTAAACGACGGTTTACTTTCCTCGCTCAATCCCAAAATCGGAGCAAGCTTGACAAGAAACGGATTTTGCCAGAACAGGTTCAGCGAGAGCAGGCTGAGGCAACTTTTTGGAGTGGAATCAAAGTCTTTCTAAAGCTAGCTATTAGGACCCCGCCGAGGACACCGGCCGGGTCTTGTTCGACAACCTGTGTGTAAGGCTTTACGTCTTTTGGTTAGTTTGGTATGTAACAGGCAGGGTGCCTCGCTTACGCGAGCTCGTCCTGCATGAGCAGCGCCACGGACGCGAGCGTCCACTTCACCGGGGGCTGATCCTCGGGATGCTTCAGCGTGAACGTGGACACCTGCGCAGAGTACACGTTGGCGCGCTGCATGTTCATGTACACGGGGCACATGTAGTAACCGTCCGTGTCGTACTTGTCCGCGGTGACTGGGATGACCTTGATCACCGGGAGCAGGCAACGGAGCTCCTTTGGCTTGGAGTCCATCACCATTCCTTGGTCCTGGTCCCAGCGAGCGCCCTCCATGGTCAAGCCGTGGATGTACGTGCCCTCCTCGGAGTACTCCTCGATGTCGCTCGGTTGCAGCCTGGTCACTTCGGTGTGGAACTTCATGACGTCGAGGGGCAGCTGGTTCGCGCGGGCGTACACCTGCTGGACGGCGGTGATGAACGCCTTGGCGTTGAAGAGACCGGGCAACCAAACCGACTTGGGGCGCTCAATCGATCTCGCGGTCCACTTGTCCAGCTGCGCGTGGCGCTCCTGCACGTCCTTGAACCAGCGAGACAGGGTGTAAACCTCCTGAACGCGGGTGGACATCTGCTTCATCCAGCTCGGCGGCACGCTGTTGCGGAAGATGCCGTTCTGAACCTCCTCCATCGCGGGAGACATGTTCAGGGCGCCGTCGAGACCGAGGGTCAGCTCCTCCAGCGAGCGCTTGATGAAGTTGAGCAGGTCAGTCATGCGACCCGCCTCCTGAAGCGCGCACACGACGTAGGGGTTCTTATCCTCGATGCGGCTCTCGATGTCGATGAGGTTGAACGGCTCAGGGCAGAAGTCGTACATGTTGTTGACTCCGCTGCGAACGATGGAATCCATGTCCACGGCGCCGCCGCCGTCACCGCCGCCGCCGCCCTGCACGTCGTCGATGGTTTTGAACAGAATCTCTCCCTCGGCGGTGAGGAGCGAGAGCTGCGCGTTGAAGTGCAGACCGTAGATGGACGGGGTCTCCTGCGGCAGCTTGGTCTCCACCACGTTCTTGAGCTCGTCGTAGCTGGTGGGGTTCGGGGCGATGAGGCCGGGAGCCAGCTGCTTGGTCGGCGCCTCGCCGTCGGCACCCGGGAGAAGATCCGGGGTGACGAGCACGTCGAGGTAGGAGATGCAGAGTCGCCTGTCCATGGCATCGGTGATGTGTCCGCCGTAGAAGACCTCGCCGAACATGTACCGGAGATCCTCCCAGGGGACGTTGTCGTTGCCCTCGAGGTAGTTGAACAAAACCTCGGTGCAGTTGACGAGGTCGCCCATGTTGAAGGAGTAGCCGCGGCAGTAACCGAGACCGGACCCGAGGCCGATGCCGATACCGACACCGAACTTCTTGCGGCCGAGCAGCAGCGAGTGGTAGAAACACAGCGCAAAGAGGACGGCGGTGTGAACCGTCTTCTTCTCGTCGGTGGTGGAGCGGTCGAGCACGTCCTGGCTGAACGGCGCGAGGGCGCGGCGCATGTTGGACTTCAGGTCCGAGGGAGGCTCGTTGGAAATCTTGATGCACGTCTGCAGGATGGACTCGGGCACAATCTTGGCGAAGGGCGCGCCGTTGATGGGCTCCGCGCTGAAGAAGCAGCGGAAATCCCTGTGCGCAGACTCTGCGGCAATCTCCAACTTGCGCTCGAGATGTGGGATCCAACCTTGCATGAGGTGGACGTTGTCCAAGAAGACCCAACCACCCTCTTGGGTGTACTTGTCCAGCACAGCCTCGGCGATGGGCTCCTGACCCTGTCCCATTGAGATGATGGTGAGCTTTCCGTTGTCCGACGACTTGCCCATCTCGTTCGCCAGCTTCTCGATGTCCTTGGACGGGGAGTAGCCGGGGAACAGGACAAAGAAAATTGGCGTGGACGGTCCAGACTCCTCGTACATCTTACGCGCGTCGAACGCCTCCTGGTTGACGTAGTCTGAGCCCATGGTCTTCTCGACGAAGAGTGAGAGGGCGGAGGTGATGCGGTCGGGGCGAACGGCTCGGATGAGCAGCAGTTTCTGGAACTCGGTGAGCTTCTTGTTCCACTCGCCGGGGAGCGGCTCGGTCTCGGCGAGCTCGTGCATGCCCCACTCTGCCCACTCCTCGTTTCGCTTCTCCATGTCGCGAGCGATACCCTTGAAAGCAGCGAGCTTCTCCTCCGCGCCGCAGAGTCCTGCCCACTGCGCGTCAGTCATCCAGACTGCCAGGTCATCCGGGCAGGGCGTGCCCCTCATGGACTTCAGGCCCTTGAGGAGAGCCTGGTACTCGTCGCCCTCGAGGAGTGCATCCTTGACCATGATGGAGAACGTCAGCAGCGTGGACACGATGAGCTTGTCCTTGTCGAAGAGACCACGGCGGGTGTAGTTGTACACGGTGTACGTGGTCGTCTCGAGGAGCGCGTTGAGGCGCTTGGCCATCGCCTCATCCGACGGCTCCTCAGATGACTCAGACTTCCTGGGGTCTCCACCCTTGACCGACGGGATGAGCGTCTTGAGCAAGTCCATGTTCCAGTCGAACTTGCCCATGACTCGCTTGGCGACGGTGCGGAACGATAATTTGGCCGCACGCTTCTTCCCGCCGGGGGCGAGATCAATACCACGGGAGAACACCGTCACGAAGGCGTTCAAGGAGAAGGCGTAGAAGGCGTGAACCTTGTTGAGCGAGTTCAGCATGAAGAAGAGCAACGCTCCGCGAGTCGCGGCCACGCGGTACTTCTCACGTGAGATGTTGATCTTCTCCTCCGTCTCCTTGGACTCTTCCACCTTGAGAACAATCTCATCGGCAACACGCTTCGCCTCCTCCAGGGACTCGATGAGCTCGACATCCTCCGTGAGATCGCCCTCAGCGTTCGCCAGTTTGAACAAGAGCGTGTCCTCCAACTCCTTGAGCTTGATGGTGAACTCGTTGTTCTGGATGATGAGGGCCGTCTTGGTCTCTTCCAGGTCCGGGCGCTCCTTGTTCACCACCAGCGCGAGGAGCTGATCCTCGAGACCATCCTGGGTCACCGTGAAGTTGATGAGAGTGGTCTCCGCCTGAATCTCGGGAGGGTAGTGAGGGTTGGACATCTTGGTGTGAAGGAACAACTTGAAGTTGGGGTTGTACTCCACATCCTTATCACCCATCTTCACGAAAAGGGCACGGCCCTTCTTGTACGTGGATCGGGTCACCGTCGGCATGAGCACCGCGTCGATGCTCTCACCCATGTTCTCGATGAGGACGGAATGGCCAGCCTCGATCGCCTTCTCCATGATGTCGGCAGTCTTTGCCGCGCCCATACGGACAACCTGAAGGTTGTTCTTGGACTCACGCTCCTTGATCCAAGCGATACCCTGTAGCTGCGGGTCGCACATGAGTGGCCAGCGTTCGGAGTTGCACGTGATGGTGCCGTTCTCGACAGAGGTGCGGTCAGAGGGGAGACCCTCACTGACCCAGCCGGCGATCGTCGCGGGGTCGACAAGAACCCTGAGGACATCGATTCCCTCAGTCATGGGGATGTTGTGCTCCATCAGTCTCTTCTCGAACGCGGTGTTCAGCTCGGTGCGGAATTTCGCGGTGAACGGTCCGTTGTACGTGACGAATGACGCCGCGTACAGGCAGTCGCCCACGAGCAGATCGTTGTCAATCTTGAGCTGGGCGACGTCGTTCTTCCACTGCTCTCCGGACGCAGCGAGCGCGTTCACGAGACGTGTGGCCAGGCCCAGCTTAACCTCGAGCCTTTCCTTCTCGTTGATGGCGGCGTTCTTGTCCGACTCGGCCTCGTTGAACTGGCGCTCGAGGTCGGCAACGAGGGCGTTGAGTGCTGCCACCTTGTCCTGCACAGCCTGAAGAGTTGCGTTCGCTTCGTTGAGCTGATCGTTTGCATCGGCGAGCTCCTTACGCTTGGGCTCGATCATCGAGATCACGTCATAATATTTGACGATGTTGATGGCGAACTCGCACAAACCGGCGGCGGCACGAGATTTGTTGTAAATCGTGTCCCTGTTAAAGTGCGGCAGCTCGAGGTAAGGGCGGCACGCGTCCACGTTTTTCTTGGGAACCTTGCCATCGTCAATCTGAGCCTTGAAACCCTTGAGGGTCTCCATGAATCGCTCGACGTTGTTCATCATCTTGGTGGCCGCGTTCCATGACTTATCCCTCGGGTTGTTCTGGAGAAGAATGACGATGACGGCTGTGATGTCGTCGACACCAGCGGGAGGCTTCTTGAGAGACTTCGCCTCCCCGAGATCCTTCTTGTTGAGGGTATCCAGCGCCGCAAGCGCGGCATCGACGAGCGGCTCAGCTGCGTCGAGATCACCCTGCACGGATACCTGCTTGGCCAACACCTGCTCTTGGATAACCCCACACTTTTCGGCCTCAACCTGAGCCGCCTCGTTCTCGACGTTCGCCTTCTCCTTTTCAATCTGAACCTGGGCGGCGAACGTCTCGGAGGACGCAACCTTCTCCGCAACCTCGACTGCCTTAACCTTGGCCTGTTCAACGAGGATGTCGACATCCTTCTGGGTCTTCACCAGCTTTTCGAGACCGTTCTCGAGCCTGTCAATCTGTCCCTCGGTCACCTCGCGCTTGGAAGCGAGAAGGTTCTTGTACAGCTTGATCAGCTCAAGGAATGTCTTGGGCGTGGTGTAGTTGTACCTGCGCTCAGAATCCTTGAACTTCTCGCTCACCTTGCCCACGAGGTTGAAGCTGAATGGCATAAACTCCATGACTGCCTTGGCAACCTCTTCGGTGCCCAGATCGAGCTCGCCGAGGAAGCGTTTGGACACACCGAGCAGCGCCTGCTCCGGCCAAGGCTGGAACCAGTCGATGACAGTGGAGTTGACCATAGCCAAGAAGCGCTGCGCGCGGGTGCGGAACTGTTCGCCGACGGGCGAGCAGGTGAACACCATGTGCAGGTTCTCGCGAGTCTTCTGGATGAAAAAGTCCCAGCAGGTGTCGCGGTTGTCCGCGTTCAGCCCCGCCGCCTTCACCTCGCCGCGCATCGAGTTGATGATCTCATCCTTGTCCTCCAAGGGGAAGAGGTCAGGAATCTCACCCGACGACAGCAAGTCGTTGATGAGTACCAAGAACTTCTCATCTGTGATCTGCGAGTCTGTGAAGAGGAAGAGGATGCCCTCACCCTTGAGACCGGCGCGCTTGTACATCTTCTGAAGGTCTTCCTTGAGGGAGTTGACGTTGTAGGATCCAGAAATCACAATCATGTACGTCGTCATGCCGCACAGGTGAGCAGCGAGCTTCGAGAGCGACTGCTTACCCGAACCTCCAACACCGACGAGAAGCGCGTGGCCACCGGGGTTGGAGATGATGCGGCTGATGCGGCAGATGTGCTTCATAGCGTCCTCGAACAACACTAAATCCATCACGGCGTTGGTTTCGTTGTACTCTGCGAGCGTGTCCTCCAGGATCTTCTGCAGCTTGGAGTACTCGGCGATGTCGTTGTAGATCTTCTCCTCGACGCCACCGGCAAAGTGGCAGAAAATGAGAGGCTTGGCCTTTTCGCGAGCATAGAAGTCATCGATGCCGGGGATCTTGAAGAATTTGTTGGCGATTTGCACAACGTTCCTGTTGTAAGTCTCCAGATCCTTTTGGCTGACCAGACGATCGGCGTATACACGCTCAGACTCGTGAAGCCACAGCTTGGACAGCTTCGCAACGTTATTGAAGTTATCAGGGGTCGAGAAGAGGAGACCCTGGAACACGTTCGTGAGGTGGCGGACAGTGAACTCGTAGTGGAAGTTGACGGCAGTCTTGCGGAAGCTCTGCACAACCTTCTCGTGGTTCGCCAGAGAAGCCTGGATCAGCTTCATGCCAAGCTCCTGGCAATCAGCGCTGAAATGCTTCAGGTGCCCGTTGAGGAAGGTGCCGTAGATCTTCATGAGCGAATCCTGGGCCGGCATGTCCACCGCCAGGGTCATGAACAGGCGCTGCAGGCGCGGGTTGATGACGAAAGCACCGGCGGTGGGATTCATGCATGCGACGTACTGCGTGTTATGAATCACCTTGGGAGAGAGCTTCGCGCGATCGAACCAGTGTCCCCAGCCGAGGTGTTGGCGAATGTGAGAGATGGGCATCGCGGTGTCGTAAGCGTCCAGCTTGGGCATGTTGAGGTCGTCAACAAAGTAAATGAGCTTGTTGTTTCCGGGGGGCCCGTAGTTGACGCCAGCTTTCTTCTCCAGCTGGGACTCCAGGATCTTCTGGAAAGAGATGACATCGGTGAAGTAGTTGAAGTTGATGTTCAGGCTCATGTTCCCCTCTGGCAGCGATGCGAGCTTACCCTTCACCAACTGGGTCTTGCCAGTACCGGCGGGGCCAACGAACATGATGGGCGCACGTAGCTCTAACATCATGTCAAGGAAATACGTGAACGAGGACGTCTCGGCAGTGGGCACAAAGACAGATGTCATCGGGGTGAGCTTTGAGTCGTACGCCACGTCCGTCACCAGGTCAGCCCACGGGGCGAATGCTCCCGTTTTGGCGTTGATGTAGTAGTCGAACACCGTGCCCTTTTGGGGGAACTTGATCGTGGTCCATTTCTTCTTCCACCATTTGTCAAAGTTCCTGCGATAATCGATACCGTCCTTGGGCGCAAGTCCTCCACCAAACGCCCACACACAGGCGAGCACGAAGTAGGTCTCGAAAGCCTCCTGGTCAGCCTTGGCGTTAAGGTTCTCCGGCTTGAGCATTCCTTCGAGAATATTGACCAACGTGGTGCAGAAGTTCATCGTCTCCAGCGGCGTGATATGCTGGAAGGATTTCTTCATCTCGAAGATGGTGTCGGGCAGGTACTTGTCCACGAGTTCTGTGAGCCATTGCACAGGCTGGGTGGGGTCCTTGAACTTCGCCTTCACGGCGTAATCAGGGACCACGCGTTTCGTCCATGATGTGATCATGTTCTTCCACTGCAGCTTCTCGGAAATGTAGAGGATACCCGCGCGAGTAGCTGTCGCCGGCGTTGCAAACTTCAAGTTGCGAATCTCGAAGATGAGCTTCATGTGTGGCAAGAGACGGATTCGCTCGTTGGAGGGCAGCGTGAGCAGGCGGTTATCGTCCATGGTTGAGTTCATGGATTCGATCCAGTTCGCGTCGAGATCACCGTCGAGGATGATCCACTTGGGGTCCTCGTCGGGGATGGTGGCAAGCTCGCGCATGTAGTACGACATCATGCCATCCTTCCACTCGCGGGTGGAGAGGTTCACATAACCGTAGAACTCCTGGGTAGAGATGGACTTGGGGTTGATGTCGCGGATCACAACCTTCTTCTTGTTGTTCGGGCGGAGATAGTCGTTGATGATATCCTTTTCAGGCTGGTTGACGCCCTTTTGCATGGCCTTGGCGAGGACGCGGTACGCCTCGGTGCGCCCGCCTCCCGTCACGCCCATCAAGAAGATGCAGTGGCGAATCGCCATGAGCTCGCTCAACTGGACGACGCGAAGGATGAAATCATCCTCCACGGTGAGGCCCATCTCGGCGGCGGTCTCCTCGATAACCTTCTCGAACGTCATGTCGCGCTTACGAGGGGGATCGACGCCGAGGAACAGATCGTTCAGCAGACCACTGAAGATGACCATATCCGCCGCGAGAATCTTGGGGATGTTGAAATCACGCAGGGCGCGGAACAGCACATCCGACTCGTCCTGGCCTTCCTCCGCACGGAGGAGAGAACCGGCGACGACCAGCACGGACTTGATCGCACGGAGACCCCAATCGTAGTGGGTCTGCGGCGAAAGCATGTCCTCCAGGAGGTAGTAGAGCGAAGCGAACTTCTTCGCGAGCATCTTCGCCTCGACAAAACCCTCAGCCATGAGCATGTTCTCCATGATGAGCTGGCGGTCCGGCACCATCACGGTGATCGGCCGGAACAGGGCCTTGAGGGACTCAGGGAGCTCAGCACGACCGATGTAACCCGGGTTCATGGTGATGAAGCCCGAGCAGCCTTCCTCGAGAGGCATCTCGACGCCGTCTGCGGCGATGAACTTGTAGTTCTGGATCGCTTCGTGCTTCACGCCCTCCTTGTCAATAAACTCGAGACCGCGGCCGGGCATGTTAGCCTTCCGCTTCTGCGCATCCGTGACACACTTGTACTGGACAGAGCACACCGAGAGCACCTCGGGGACAAGTCGGTTGAACTCATCGAAGCAACCCCAAGAGCCGGACGCGGCCAAACCTTTGAAGATGTCGCCCATGGTGCGGTAGTCCATCTCGGGTGAGCAGTTGAACACGTACATCGATTTTCCGAGCTGAGCGGAGAGATCCTTCGAAGTCTCCGTCTTGCCGGTACCAGCCGGGCCGGCGGGTGCGGTGCCCATGGACAGCCAGCACGCCTGTGTGGCGGTGATGTAAATGCGATCAGTGAGCGGCGTGATGACGAGGCGACCACCGTTACCGAGGTACTCGTAACCGTAAGGGAAAAAGGCGTCGCAGATCCTGATGACGGAATCGTCAATATCCGCGTCCCAGTAGGTGCGCAGCTGCGACATCCACTTGAAGCACTTCTTGCTGTTCTCGCCGTTCTGGATGATACTGATGACCATGTCGCGAGAGTGCGCGTCGATCGTAATCATGTTCATGATTTTCTGTCGAGACGGTTTGTCGAGGTCGCGACGAGTGGTGGCGATGAGGTCCGTGATCTGCTGAACCTGCTGCTCGCTGTACTTCTTCATGGCACCCGCGTCGCCCGCAGCCATCTTGTCGAAAGCCTCCTCGACCTCCGAGCACCAGTAGATCTGGTTAACCACCAAACCGAGCTGGGAGGACCAGTCGAAGCACCACTCGTGTCGAGGCTTCGGGTTGTTGTACGCCTGCATCGAGTCGAAGCAGTGAAGCTTGAGCTCGCTTCTCATCTTGTCGATGATCAGGTTCATGTAATCTTCAACCTTGCCGTCGAGACCCATGTCGCTCTTGAAGGGGATCGTCTCCTTGCCGACGCAAGAGATGATAGCCTTTGCCTTAGGACGCTTGCCCGCTCCGGGGTTTTCAGTGTCCAAGGTAAGTTTCTCGATCGCCTGGAAACATTTGTTCATGTGGATCATAACCTTGACCGGGTTGTTTCCGTTCGAGAGGATATCGAGGAGATCAGCGGTGGACACAAAGTAGAAGCGCGGGAATGCACGTCGCTTGGACTCCATGTAGTCGGCGAGAGCCTTCTCGCACTTTTCGAGCTCGCCCTGCTGGTTCTCGAGCTCCTTGTAGAGCCCCTCCTTGCAGGAGGATTCGACGACGTTCTTGGTAGCGCACGCCTCCTTGAGGATGCTCTTGATCATCGTGTCGATCTTCTTGAATCGAGCCGCGGCCTCCGGGAGCTCCTTCTTGACCTCGTCGGAGTAGATGAAGAGCGATTCGAGGTAGGCCCAGGTGCGCTGGATCTCCGACATGATGTTGTTGACGTCCGCGACCATCATGAGCTTCTTGTTCCAGCTGGTGATGGGTTCCTCGAAGGTCTTCATGTACTTGTTGGCCATCATGCCCTGCACCATGACCTGGTTGTCCTCGAGGCCCTCGAAGTCTTCCTCGCCGAGCTTGATGGTGTTGTAGTCGGTATCCTTGTGCTTGATCTGTACCCACTCCACCTTGGCCCAAACCTGGTCGAGCTTCGCGAGGGACACTTCCATCTTGGCCTCCTTGTTGGCGCAGTCGACAATCTCGCCAACCTCGTCTGCAAATTTGTGCAGCTCCAGCGCCAGGAGGTTGTCGAGGCTGAACTTCTCGTCGATGGTGAACTCCTTGCCGGTCACCTTCATGAGAGACGACCAGTGACGGTCGCGCATATCCGGCGAGCGCAGGTCGGCAACCAGCGGCACGGAGGTGAGGAAGTTCTTGACGGCATCGTCCAGGCCCTTGTAGCAGTCGGCGTCGCGAATCTTCTTCGGAAGCGTCTTGGAGTCCTTCTGGAACCCCTTGGTCTGGTCCTCCATCTCCTCGCAGTTGATGCTGTCCCAGAGGGTAGAGCGCCACTTGGTAAACTGCACCTCCACGAGAGAGGAGAAGTCCCACACGTCCTTCGCGTTGCGAAGATCTTCGTGGCACTCAGCCACACACGCGGTCAGATCCTCGACAGCCTCGGGGAACTCAAACATGTTGGCTAGGTGAGTGAGCTCCTTCACACTCTCATCGAAACCGCCCAGCTTGCTGTGAGCAGCGTCGAGCAATGGATATGCACCCTTGAAACCGGTCTCGTACTTGAATATGGGACTCTCGAGGAATTCTTTGCGGTAGGCGGCCGCCTTTTCGGTGCCCTCCTTGATCTGCTTCTTGATGCCCTCAGAGCGGGCCTCCTGGACGGGCGTGACAGCCTCCTTGACTTCGGGAGTGAGATTCGCAATCGTCTCCCACTGCACCCTGGCTTCCTCGAGGCGCTTATCGTTCGCTGTTGTCGGTATCTTGGACTTGTTGAGCATGAAGAGGGTCTCCTCAATGCAGTCAAGCTCGAGCTCGATTGCTTCTTTGCGCGACCTGGCATTGAACAAAGCCGCCATGACCTTCATGAGCACGTCGAAAGATTCACTCAACTTCTCGGCGTCATCGGCCATGCCGAATGCACCCTCGGTCATGTTGAAGAATTTCTCCAGATGATCGAGCTGCTTGGACACGCCATTCTTCATGCAGCTAGCGAAGGAATAGTTGTCCGACAAGTCAGGATCCAGTGTCGCCACGACGTCGAATCGGTTGCCACCCGTGGATGAAACGGTCAAAAGCTTCCCGGCGTGGATCGTCGCCAGAGCGCCAGTGGGCTCGCACGTGGACGGGTCCGCACGATACACCAGCTTCCACTGACGCTTGTTGCAGTCGAAGATGAACGCGTCGTTGAGCGGATCCTCGTTCACGCCTCCGTAGAGCATCAGGGAAGAATCGCTGATAGATTCCATCATGGCAAATGCGCGGGCATCAGGGATGGCAGATCCCATGAGAGGAATCAACTCCGCAACCATCACATCTCCTTCAGGCTTCAGCATCACGAGGTCCTCGAGAACGATCTCCTTGTCTTCCTCCTCGTCCTTGTGAATGCCACCGAAGATATAAACAACATCACCGACGGTGCAAATCGCAGCGCCCTTGCGGGGCAGGAACATATCTCCCTCGACCGGGATCTCGTTCCACCTCAATCTGCCGGCGCTCAGGTCGACGGTGAGGAAGTCCTCGAGGCTAACTTTTCCGTCCTCGCCTTCCGTCTCACCGCCAAAGATCACAACCTTGCTCTGACCGATCATAGCAACGGCGGGAGCCGAGCGTGCGACGGGCTGCGTGGCACCCGCGGCTTCGGGTGAAAGCGGCCGCACGGGAGTGCTCGGGGCGGGCGTGCTAACACCCGATGCGCCCTCGCTCTTTGCAGAACCGACTTCATCGCCATCGGCAGATTTCGCCTCATCGCCTTCGGCGGGAGGCTCAGCCTCGCCGTCAGCGGGAGGCTCAGCCTCGCCCTCAGCAGGAGGCTCAGCGTCGCCCTCAGCGGGAGTCGCCTCTTCGCCATCAGCAGCGGGCTCCTCACTCTCAGCAGGCGCGGCAGGCTCCTCAGCGTCAACAGGCGCGGCGGGCTCGGGTTCTTCAGCTACATCAGCAGGCTCGGCTTCCTCGACAGGAGCAGGAGACTCCATCGGAATGAAAATCTCTGATTTCGCAGACATCTCTGATTCGCGAGGGGTCTGATGCGGCGATGCTTCACCCGAAGATCCGGAGTCCTTCGCATGGCGTGGACGCAAAGGCACGTAACCCTTGATCCCATCGATGATTTTCCATGAGCCCGACACGCCGTCGGGGTCAGCCTGGAAGGTGGCCAGGTCTCCGAGCTCTTCGCCCTTGGCAGCAGCACCGGTGCCGCCGAAAATAACCATCTTGCCGGCACCGCCCGAATCCTGCCCCTGGATCTTGCGCGGCTCGGGTTGGCCATCGGTTGGAGCGGTGCCCCAGGTCCAAGCGTCTTGTTTTGTCCTGAGCACGCTAACCCCGCTATCGTCGCCGCCGTACAGGCACACCTGCTGAGGTCCGACTGACGTGAGCCCGCCGTGCTTGCGCTTGAGCGGCGCGGGACCCGACGTGCGCTGATACGTCCAAGGATCTCCAAAGTTCATGTAGAAGGGAGAACCGCGGATGGGGATAATCTCCTGGGGCTCGCCGAGGTCGTCGTAGCCAACGTCGATGCGATAACGTCCCGGCGTGGGCACTGTGTAGTACACCTCGTGCGTGCCGTTGTCGTAGTCGACGAGGCGCACCGAACCCTTGGGCGCCTTGGGGTTCTCATCGTTGGTGACCTCAATGATGAACTCATCGTCACCTGAGGTACGCTTCGCGTTGCAGGTGTCCTTGGCGCAGATGAAGAACGGAATCTCAACTCCAAAGACACCCTCCACGTCTGCGTTGACACCGGGACCGTACGCGATGCAGTTCTCGGCGGAGGTGTTCGCAAAGTACCTGAACTTCAGCTTGTTCACAGTCCAGCCCTCGTCGTTGATGTTGACCCGCAGATCGACCTCGAGGGCGCCGAAGTCCTCGAAGTTGGGCGTCTGGCAAGTGAGAGTGTGCTCGTCGACAAAGTGACCCGGCGCAATCTCCTCGTTCTTGCCACTCCTGAAGGACACTTCGATCTTGTCCGATTCCTTGAACTGCAGACCATGGATGACAATCTCGGCTTCGCCAAACACGGGGCCAATGTCCGGAACAACCTTGGAGCAAGCATAAGGCGGGCCGATGATGGGCGAGACGTTCAGAGTCCACGTATCGCCGAGCCAGCGGTTGCTCCATCCTCCGAACAGAATCACCTTGCAGGTCTTCGGATCGTAAGCCATCGCGGTATCCTCGCGCACCACAGGCGGGCTACCGATCGCCTTAGGCGTGTTCCAAACCAAGGTGCCGCAGTCCATCACGTCAACGTGGTTCATGTACTCGTTCTGCCCTTTCTTTCCGGTGAGGCAGAACATCTTGTACTTTGGCACTGACTCGATGGCGCTCAGCTGATGGTTCGAAATCTCCATGGTGTAAGGCGAAGGGGCCGACGTGCCTTCCTCCACCCACGTCATCGTGTCCAGGTCGAGGAAGTGGGTGTCGTTGAACATGGATATGTTATCGCGGCCGCCGAGGACCACGAGCTTGTTCGGGAACCACGACGCTCCGTGATCGAACCGCGCCGTCGGGCCGTTGCCGTTCAGCACGGGTTTGGACCACGTCGCGGGCGTGGGAATATCCACGTCATCGGGCGTCTCAATCTCCTCGAAGACGGTACCAAAGTCCAGCACGAACAGCTCGTTCGAGGACTTGCCGTGGCCGCTGTACCCGCCAAACACAAACATCTGGTTCCCGACAATCGTCGCCGTGTGGTGCGCCCTGGGGGAAGGCCGGTCCTCGGCAGCCCCGCCGCACTTCAGCTCGTGCCAGGCGTTCTTCTTCGTGTCGTGGATCCACACGTCATCGTACCTGGCGCGATGGTTCAAACCTCCGAAGACGACGAGGTAGTGCTTCACCACGACGCAACTGTGCCTCGAGCGCGGCGGCGGGCTCTCGCCGTCAACCTCGGACCAGACCAGCTGCTCCGAGTTGTTCAGGTCCAGCGTGTGCATCGAACCGAAGACGCGAGGTTTGCCTGCGGGAGTGGGAATCGCAATCGTATGTCAGGGAAGTGCGAGTTTCGGTGAAACGAAGCCCGGGGTCAACCAGATGCCAAAAACTCTCCCGAGCGCGGTGGGAGAGCCAAGAAAGATTTGCCGTGGGGTCCATCGCCGCCGGCGAACGGCCCGGTGGGAGCGCGCGAACAGAATGTACCGCTATTTGGGGCGCAGCGAGAACCAACACGGGCCAAACGACATCTCAGGGCTTAGATCGGACACTTACCATCCTTACGTCCGGTACCTCCGAGCAGGTACGCCTTGGTGTCCACTACCGTCAATGTGTGCCCGGAGCGAGCCTCGGGCGACTCCCCCTTCAGGGGAGCCTCCTCCCACGTCACAGACTGCGGATGGATGGGCGGGAGAGGGGTTCAGGTCAGCACTACTGTCTATTTGTGTCCACGACACGGACGCGAGGTCCATACGGCCGTCGGTTGGCTCGCGTCGGCGACCCAGCGGCCGGAAAGCCCCGTGGTTCTCCAAACGGATCCTGACCGATGCTCGCCTTCCTTGAAATGAGAAATGGGGGCGATCGGATGGCGCGGGGTTCGGTAGGGACTGGCCGGGGACGCACCATGGGTCCTGCTCAAGCGCCTTCCCCGGACAGGCGTTGCAGCAGTCTATTCGCGAATCAAGTTGGCGTGCGTCTCCTTCCGGCGCGCGCCAACCTTCGGGGGTGGGCCCGGCTCCTGACACCTCAAAAACTAAGATTCTTACGGACACTTGAACCCGATTTGGAGCGGACTTCCTCCTCGACATTTCACGAGCAACCGACAAACTGTTCTGGTTGACTGCCACTGTGCACCGGCGCTTGCTCGTGACATCGGCCCAGGACGAAGAGTCGGAACGTTCGACGTTTTAGATGTTCGAATCACGATGACATCAAACACAACGCGTGAAGATGCTCTCGAGTTCGAGGATAGGTACCCGGCGAGCGAGAACCTTCTTGGCCATCACGACTACGAGCAGTTTTCAAAGCATCTGATGCCGGACCTGTTCACTGGACCTTCTCAAACGAAGGATTCCATACACATGTGCGGATGGTTGGATAAATATTACTGCGACGACCGAGGGACAAAGAGTTGGAGGCCACGATGGGTGTACCTGCTGGAAGATAGACTCTGCTACGGCAGCGCGACGAGCACGGACAACGTTAAACCGGACGTTAAGTATATTCTTCTTGAAAAGCTTCCTGCGAGACAGGGAGGTGGGCTGGCCGTCTCTCGGTTGAAGGTGGCACCTCAGGGTCTGAACGGGCAGCCTGGCGATAACTGCGCGTTTCATCTTGTGTGTGATAATCGCACGCACACATTCGCGGGGAAAACGCCCGAAGATGCGTTGAGGTGGACGGAGAAGCTCAACGATCTGGCAGAGAAGCGAGCGGACATCACATTTAGCAGCTAGCTAGTTCAACCCGCTCCGCCTGACTTAGACATTCAATTAGACGCTAGCCTCTACTTCTCAGATGACTATATCCACCTTCTCTCCGTCGGTACAACGCGTGGATGTGAGATGGAGCTTCTCGCTGGAACCCTTGTTTCTGTCCTGGTTGCCGTGCACCATGTGTTTCGCGCCGCTGAAGTCGACAAAAAGCCGATCACCGCCGTCAACCTCCTTCGGGGGAATGACACCCCATTTACCATCACCCCACGGCGTAGCCAGCGCACCTTTCTCCCTGGGTGCGAAACCTTGGATACCCGCCCACGTGCCCGAATCACCGCTGACGGATATACGCTCCAGAATCTGTCGAGCAAGATCAGATTCTTCCATCAAAGCGTCCGCCTCCTTGGAATTTTTGGGTCGAGCGAGACAAGGCTTCGCGAATGCCATGCCCTCTCCCCAGTTCCACTTCGATATCGCGTCGCGCTCTCCCTTCAGATATTGCTCGATGAGGGTCACCATCCTTTGCGGCTTCTCCGGGTGATAATTAACGTGGGCGCTGATGGGCCGCAGGGAGCGACCGGATGCCCCGTCGTACAACTCAGGATCGTACCTCATGTATCGAAACAGATACTTGGTGTTCTGAAAGCACGCGTAGTTCATCACGCGCTGGGACACCCCCGCCGGAACCGATCTCCTATTTCCCGCCGTGGGTGCCTCCGACGTCCACATCCACACCTGCTCCTCGTTGTACGCCGTCTGGTCCCAGGTGTTGCGCTCCGTCGCCATGCGCTCCGCCAACCGCGCAACCATTCGCAGGGACTCTTTGGTGGCGGCGAGGTAAAACAACCCGCTGTTACGAGCTGCGAGGCGACGCATCGGAGTACCCCCGACCCCTGGGTACTCAAATCCATACGCGGAAACGTCGTCCCAACCGTCAGTCATACCCTCCACGTCCGAGTCGCCGTAAATTGCCGGCGCGTCCACGTGGACCCTGTCGGGATCAGACTCAATCGCAGGCACCACCAGCCGCGATCCACCAAAGGGATTACGCATCCAAACCACATCGACATCCGAAAGAAGAGCCGACACACCAACACTGAGAAACTCGTGCAAAACTCTGAATTTGAGTCCGGATGTTGCGTGGTTGTCGGTCGCGCCAGTCAAAGACTTCAACTCTCGATAATAATAGGGCGCACCTCGATCCTTGCACCAATCCGCTGTTTTCTGATCGAGAGCTACCACGATAGTATTGGTGATATTCGCCGCAGCGACCCCGTCCAGGAACAGACCAAGCATGTACAGAATATTGGAGTTCGACACGGCTGCGAGCACCTGACGCTTGACAGCCACGCGGCTAACAACTTTGCAAAGCTGTGAGAGGTCACCATCGCAGTTCACTGGGAATTCACCATCAGTGGCGGCAATGTACCGTAAAGCACGGGGCTTAGGGCCGACACGATCGTGCGAGTCTACAGCGGCGCAATTACCGCTCTTGTCTCCGTCACCGATCGGTCCATCTCGTAGCACAACCGAGCGCGCTGCGTCGAATGTTTCCGATGACAAAATCTTGTTGGGGTCCTCGGCTTTGTTCCCGAAACTGAACAGGCTCTTCTCGTCCCCGTGCCAGGATTTGACCGCGAATCCCTCCGCCGCTTCCACTACCGCAGCGCCACTTTTATGGTGTCTGAAACATTTTGGTGGTAACAGCCTGAATGTGGCACCTGAGCGTTGCCTTGCGTCGTGCGCCGGCATGAGCAACTCATCCGTGAGTGCCACATCGGCGTCGACATCGTCCCGGCGCTCTGCAAGCCAGGCCGCCAGCCTGATCGATTCTTCGGTCGCACGTAGGAGTACAAGCGAGGAGACAATGTGCGGAACCGCCATGGATTGGCTGTACGCAGACCATCCCATGTCGGGGTCGCTCATACCGACCACGTCACCGAACATGCCCTCGCGGTACGTCACGCCCTCCACGTCCGCCCCGCGCGGCGTTGGAATGTTCGTCAGCGGGTTTGGACCGCGAAGCTCGACACCGCGGCCGACGAGGAGGACGTCAGCGCCGAGACCGAGAACAGCCGCCGCGGCGGCGAACTCGGGGCGTCCACACGGCCCGTCGCAATCCGGCTGGATGTAAGGAACGTTTTCCTTCGCAGCCGCAGCAGCCGCATCGTCATCGCCGGCGACCATGAGGACGGCCTTCGCGCCGGTCTCATCCACGGCGGCGAGGGCCAGTGCGATCGTATCCTGAGGCTTCTCGCCTCCAAACACGAACATCACCGCACGTTCGACGCCATCGCTAGGAAGTAAGGCACTAAGAACGTCGCACAGCCCCGGGATTGTCTCCAGTTCGTTGCAACTTGAGCCCCCCTTGCTGTACAGAGAGTCGACCGGATTCACGACGCGGTCTCCGTTGCCGGCATCGCGGTCTCCCGGGAAGCACTCCGCATCGGCCTCGGCGTTCTTCTCCGCGTTCTTACTCTGCTCACGTGTGCCCCAATCCCGAGGCATCCAGACGCCGCCTCCGTTCGCCTCGTTCCGTCGCGAGACGGGAGTGAACTCCTCCGGCCCCGCATCGCGCACCTGGACGGACGAGGGCTCGGGCGGCTCAAGCGAGCGCGACGTGGACCCTACCTCCTCTTCTTCGTTCCCGAGGTGCTCTTCGTCGTGTCTACTGTCGTCAAAATCGACATCGAACCCACCCTCATCGCTGGGAAGCGCACTCGTCCTCGGTACCGCGCCCTTCAACCCGGCATCGGAATCCTGGTGGACGCGATCGACAAGCCTGTCCACCAGCGTGCGCTGCTTCTTGTGATGCAACACGAGCAGACTGTGGGCGATCCATAGGACGAAACCAAGCACCACCAAGAACCTAACTACGGTGCGCGGGCGACTCCGCCCCCGTTGCCTCTGCATCTCGGGGGAGCCGACGAATGACGAGTGGTCGCCCTCGGCTGATCCGATATCTTACTTGTAAAAGTGAGTGAACCCGGAAAAAACAGACATCGGAGGGCGATGGCAGGTCGCCGTGCCAGGCCCACGGATGGTCAGGTTGACGATGTCCCTGAGAAACATCGCAAACTACCAGATACGGCCGACGATGCTGAGGAACCGGCCGAAGAGGCCGAGGTAGAGGAAGAGGATGAGGAGGAAGAGGAGGAAGGGGAGATCGAAATTGACGAGGATGAGGACCCGGTCGAGTTGCTCAAAGCGCAGGGGGTGAGCGAGGATGTGGCCAAACGGATGCTCGAAAAAGCTGAAGGGGATGTCGACGCAGCCGTCATGCTAATCGTGGAGCACCAAGAGCTGGAGAAAGAGGAGAAGGACCTCGCGAAAGTGATGGAGGAGTCGCTGCAGGAAGCCGAGGCCGAATCCGAAAAAAAGCGGGAGCTCGACGAGGAGCGTAAGAAGACGAGCCCCGCGGAGTTTTTCCAGGGTTGTTCCTTCCTGGAACATCTCGGCGAAGACGTATCGACTGCACTGTTATCCTCGGATGCGAAGGATGACGTAATCGCCATACTTGATCTGGAGAGAAAGTGCAGACAGTGGTATCGGGCTCGCTCTGGTGACATTGCGGAATACTTTTCAAGGATCGCCGTGAAGGCAGTTGCAAACGTCGAATTCGAAGAAACGGACGTGAGCGGAGAGCAGGGCAACATCAAAGCCTCAAGCATGGAGACGGTCCACAGTCTGCTGGTGGCACATCTATCGGATCTCCAGGATGCGGTGTTGACGATGCCTAACACGCCGGGCACAGTTCCCGACATATTTTCGCCGATCGATGTGGAGTTGTGTGTGGAGACCGTAGATTTGACGTGATGATTCCAGAATCATGTTTGTTAGAACGCTAGTCGCTAAAAGAATTCTAGACATGTCATCATTGTGTCTTCGCCTTCGCCGCGACGCCGTTGATGGGAAGACAGTGAGTGTACAAATCTGCGAGACCAAGAAACACCTGAATCAACACAATCTGGGTCCCCATCAGCGCGTATCGACTGATACTCATGCCAATGTCTTGCCAACTACCCTCGGTGGTGACCTGGTAGAAGAAACGAGCCGCCATCAGATCGGAAAGTACGACAAACACGAGGTACACCGGGAAAGCCGGCACTCCCTGAAGCTTCAGAAGCGCTAAGAATGCGACAGCGACGGTTATCATCGGGATCAGCACCTTGAGCATCAGGAGGCCGCCCATCAAAAATGGGTTGAATCGCGTGGTAAACCTATACACGCTGCTGATCTCAAAAGATGCGACGCTTGCAATGTTGCCGGTCCCGAAGAAGGCCGCGTTAATTAGCACGAGGAAAATGGCTGCGTGCCTTATGTCCCCTGGTTCCAACTTACGCGGATGCGAGACAGAGGCGAAGGTTAGTTCGCCTTTCTTTCCTCGGTGATCAATCTGATTCATCGCGTTCAGTTTTTGCATGCATCGCTCTAGGAACAGCCAGGCGAGCGATGCGACCCCCAACGCAGCGTAAAACAAACTCTCGTAAGAAACGGAAAACAATGCGTATACCGCCGCAGCTGCGAGATACACTGACGTGAATCGTGGTAAAGTTCTCGTCGGAGAAAAGAAGGGCAGAGGTGCAGCCAGGGCAGCGACACCCCAAGAGGCAGCATGCAGGAGCCCAGGAATTTCAACCTTGGCCGCTTGAAGCCCGTCCACTTCCCAAACGACCAGACCAGCGGCACATAACACTGATAGTTGAACTAAGAGCAGGGCGCTTCCTGGGCGTCCCCTCTTTGGATTCGAGTCTGGCGGGTCATCGCCGAAAATATCAGCAGGTCGTATAATGAACTGGATGATCAACGCCACAGCCGTGGTGCACACAACGCCGGCGAGAACGAGTTTGGAGTCCGCATCCAGCTCAATGGGAAATGTCGTGAAAGGTGCGAGTGCTGCAAACGCCAGGGCAGCCACCGCAGAAGCAGCAGACGCCCTCATCACCACACGGCGTCGATCTCGAGAAGTTTCAGATGTCCAGCCTCTAACCCCTAGCCATCCAGAAAGCAGCAACAAAACGCCAGAAGCGGCACAAAACATCCAAGAGAACACGATTCTCTCGTGAAACCCGTGACACAACATCTGTGTGGCTGCCACGGCGGTAGCGACGGTAGCAAACGCTCGACAAGCCTGATAAAATCCCATTCGAGCACTTCTCCTCGCAGAACTTTTCGACAGGACCGCCGATGAATACCACACAAAGTACAAAGGCAGATTGAAATAGGCATAGAACGTTACAGGCGATCTTCTCACCGCTAAGACAGCGCAAACTACACCTGCGACTGCGATAGCAACCATTGAATGTATCTTGCGTGCGTCGATATTTTTGCCGTGATCTGGTGTTATCGTATCCGTTTGCTCGAGAACTAGCCTTGACCCGAGGAAAAGTATCCATCCCAAGAAACAAGCGGTGATGGTGCCCAAAAGCAGCCAGCGATCGTACAGGTGGAGGTATGTCAGACCATCGAGACATTCACGCGCCAGTTTCTGTGCCATATCAACCGCATGGGTGTGACGCCCGTTTTGGTGCGCTGACACAGCCTCGCCTAGCCTGTCCTCGGCGACGGTCAGAG
>Ga0257106_1000127_pt1 | contig 47125 bp, 37 predicted proteins | sample LP_taG_3_FD_190177 | JGI IMG/M metagenome (GOLD analysis project Ga0257106, IMG submission 190177) | Marine microbial communities from Northeast Subartic Pacific Ocean, Canada - LP_J_2011_P26_10m | ecosystem: Environmental > Aquatic > Marine > Oceanic | place: Canada: Northeast Subartic Pacific...
TCGCTATCCGGAGTAGTCTCATGCGATGAGATCGTTGAGATGGAAACGGAGGAGAAGGAGAGGACGTAAAGCTTGTGCGACGGCGTGTTCTGTTAAAATATTCAAGATTGGGAGTCCTAGCTGAGTTGTAATACCTAGTCGGGTTGTTCACATTTTCCTTCAGTCAGTCCTTCCTTCCTTTTCCCAAACCAAAAAGACTCTAGTACACTTTGTTGTTAGTCTACCTCTCCTCCTTTCTTCTTCTTAGTATTCTTATCATGATTAGTATTATTGGTCGGATGATCAAAATACACCTCTCCTCTCAATCCTTTCCCGCTCATGAGCCTCGCTCTCACTTCCGCGATCCTCTCCTCCTCTTCTTTTCTGCTCGCCAACGTCGCCCTCAGCGAGATGTAGGAAACGTTCAGAATGAACAAACCGAAAATCATCCCGTACGCGGTGTGTTTTGACGGCGGTTTCCCTCCTTTTTTAAGAATGTACGACGTTAACGAGGATAACATTCTTCTGCTATTATTGTTTTTCGGTGTTGTTGCGATAAATTTATTATTGTACTACGCGCGCGCGTGTGTGTGCGCTCGTCGGGTTAGAACTCCTCAGATGGGTTCATTTTTCTCCCCAACACTCGGTCTTTTTTTGTCGTGTTTGTCACAAAACGAATTCTCAACACCAAAAACTCAACTCACAAAAACACATTTTTAATCAAACACTATATATACGGCTCTTTTGTCGTGGTCGTCGTCTCTCGTCTGTGCGCTTTTGGGGTCATAGAGGGACAACGCTAGAAGAGATATATAATAATAACAGTGATAATGAGTGGTGGTATCTCCCCGACGTATTCCTCCTCTTTCTCCTCTCCAGGAAGGACGAAACGGATGCCCATGCGAAGCCCACACGCGTTTTCGACAAACTCGGACGCGACTTTACCTCTCGTTTTCGCGAACGTCGGTTTGATCTTATTCGTCGTCGCCGGAGTGCTTTATATCAAAGAGGATTGGGATCGGTTTTCGCTGTTGTGCGTGTTAGGCTACGCGTCTATTATAATTGGATTGATACTACCGGAACTCTTAGCAGCAGATGTTGACAAAGGAGGCAGAACGACCTTCCATCCAACTGGAACGAGAGAAATCGACGATAAAATAGAAAAGGGCATCCGAGAGAGAAAGTGGATACAATTCTGGGGTACTGTTATGATGATTGTGGGGATATTTCTAGGTATTGTTGGTAGTTTGTTGTATTCGCCAACCATCGTTAGCGTATTATCCAGTAAGATGATACCGTTGATCGACGAAGCCAATCTGGTTTGGGCGATTTCGTTTCTCATCTTCCCCGTGGGATTCGGGTTGTTGACGTACGATAAGTTGATGACGCTTCAGTCGCTGGCAGATGAAGGCTTGGATGACGAAGCGTCCGTGACAATTTGGCATCCGCAAATGCGCGTATTTCTGTGGACGGAAATATGTTTGATTCTCTTTGCCATCGCTGGCGTAGTGGTGGTCTCCTTGCCAAACGCGCTCGGAGAAGCCTTCGGCTTGTTTCTCTTCGCCCTGGGCGCGTTGATAAAAGTTTGCTTATTGTTTTACGAGTTACGTGGTTAGAAAAAGTAGCAATAGTATTAGTTGTACCACGGTAGCATTCTTTTAGCTTTTGTATCAGTAGTAGATCTAAATGATGTATCATTAAATAAGCAGGTTTGTTTCTATAATCTAATCGTCTATGAAGAAATCGACGCTTTTTCTCGTCCTCTTTGTCAGTACTTCTGGGCCGTCGTCGAGTATTAATATCGTGTGCTCGTACTGCGCCGAGTTCTTCCCGTCCGAAGTGACTGCTGTCCACCCGTCTTTCCAATGCTTAGCAGTTCGAGTACCTGCACAAAACATTGGTTCTATAGTGAACGTTTGACCGCGCTTCATAAAACCGACCGCCTTGTTCGGCGCATAATGAGGAATCGTCGGCGCACAGTGAAACAACTTCCCAATACCATGGCCGCAATAGTGCTTCACGCTCGTCCATTTTTCGCTTTCAACGGCTTCATTCTGAACGAGCTCACCTATGGTTCGAAACCGCTTCCCTGGACGACACGAATCGATGGCTTTTTCGAGCGCACTTAGCGTAGCGCCCAACAATCGTTTGTTTTCCTCCAATTTCGCTCTATCTTTAGTCTTCGCGCATCCGACGATGAACGTCTCCGAGAGGTCTCCGTGATAACCATTCAAGCACACGGTGACGTCTAAATTGATTAAATCCCCCGGTTCTAGTTTTCTTCTATCTGGAATGCCATGACACACGACTTCGTTTATGCTCGTGCATATGGATTTTGGAAAACCCATGTAATTCAGTGGACTCGGATAAGCGCCGTTTTGAAGGCACACCGTGTGACATATTCGATCGAGTTCATCCGTTTCAACTCCAACGCGCAAATGCGAGGCGACCGTATCGAGAACAAAACGTGCCAACGAGCACGCGCGTTTCATTTTCATAATTTGTTCGGTCGTTTTGACTTCAACTGTCGTTTGTAATCGCGACGATTGTTCTTCTTCCGGCCAAGAAGTTTGCGCATAATCGAGAGGCTGCAACCCAACTGGGATTGCAGATGTCGCGGTAACGCGAGATGGGCGCAGCTTCCCCGTGTAAGTAAAATCTGGAAGATCCTTGCTTCTTTTTGTGCCCCCCTGGATTTCAAATCCTTCTTCTTCATCATCGCATTCGTTTCTCCACCACTCCATCGTTTTTCTATCAAACTCTCGCCATCGTATTTCTTCCTCTATGGGCTTTTCAAGCGCTTCGCGCTGTATGCGAACTCGTTCTTCGTGCTCGTATTTCCATTCCTTCGATGTTATGTGTAAGTGCGCGGGAGCTTTGCTCAGACACCGAATTGCGCGAGTATCTCCTTCCGCTTCTTCTCTACCTTTTTCTTCGTCGGTGGTTGTGTCGCTCGACCACGAGAGCGAGTCCTCTTCCTCTTCCTCTGGCTCGGAATCGTCGCTCGACATGTCTTCGCCTTCATTCTCCTCCAGTTCATCCATGTCGCCGGTGTCTAAGTTAAAGACGACAAGCCCTGTTACGTGTACGGCAAAATAAAAATCTTCGTCTTTATCGCCTTCACCCTCTCTGGAAATGCTCAGACGAACGTCGTCGCTAAATTCGCAGTTCAATGCGACACTCTCAACTTTGCCGATGATAAACGACGCCAACACTTGCGAAGGTTCATGCTTCATCCGTGACTTTAATTGTACGACGCATCCAAGAGGAAGCGTTTTTGAAGATGTAAAAACGATGGTCGCGCGTTGAAGTAGAACCAATGGAGTAAACGAACTCGCTCGAAAATATTCCGCGCGTCCTTCTTTTAACTCGAGCCCGAAAAACGCAGACATGATAATATTTATTCTTTCTTCTTCAATTCAGGAATGACGTCTCCGGTATTAATAGCGCTACTGCTGATGCTACTCGTTGGATTATTCAGGCTCCACCTGGCCCATCGTTGGAAGTTGTACATTTGCACGCACTCGTTTGTCGCGTGACAGGCGAATAAAATGTAGTTCCTCGGCTCAACTCGCCAAGCAAAACGCATGAACAAAGCGGAGTAAAGACATAAGGTCCCCGTCATCGGTCCGGAGACTAACTCTTCCGGTTTTTGCGTGTCTACGAGTCCCTGTTTATTTGTGTTCGTATAATATGCGTTAGCGGATAACGAGTTATATGCGTGAGTTTGTGTTACGATGAAGAGAGAGAGAGAGAGAGATAACGAGAAAATCCCGAGTTGAAAACACATCTCATCTACTCTCTATCAAAAAGAGAAAAGAGTCGGCCAAAACGTACCGCGGCAACGAATCCCCAGTTCGCAACTGGTCCCCAGAAGTGCGTCGTTTTCGGCCCAGTCGGAGAGTTCACCCATCGAGCGAACGCCGAAGAAGACATTAATTTATATTTTTTTTACTCTGAAATTTATGCGGTGGTGGCTGAGGTTTGGAAAGGAGGGGTCTCCTCACAAAAAAAAATTCTTCTCTTTCTCCTCTCTGGATACACTTTGGAGTCGATATGCCTCTTCCTCCTCTTCCTCTTCCTCCTCCTCTTCCTCCTCCTCTTGGAGACAACGAAGAAGGAGAAGAATTAGAGGAGAAGGAGAGAGAAGGAGGAGAAGAATTAAAAGAGATTGGAGGAATTGAGAACGCGTACACGAACGAGTACGACACGAGAACGTCGCCGAGTTCGTGCGATTGGTCCGAGGAAAATATCCTCGCCGTCGGTTGCGATGCGGGACCGTTCGTTTTATTGATTGTGCGTTTTGTTGTTTCGAATTCTTTTCTTCTTTGTAATCAATATCACAACTCTGCTGACCTCGTCCATTCCTTTCTCTTTCTTTACGATGACAGAATCCCGCACAAATCAACGCGGAGAATACCAGTCCAACGCCGACGGGTTTGATAGACGTCGCGTGCATGAGAGAAAATCCAGACGTGCTCGTAACGAACACCGATTTTCGCTCGAACAAGACGGTGTTGCAATACGAGTGTTCGAACATCTACAGAAGGAAAGGTGGGACGATGTCGAAAGCCCCGGTAGAAAATAGAGTGAAGAAAGTGCATTGGTCACCGTTAGGAGTCGCCGTGGATGGGAGGTGTTGTTTAGCGGTGTTGACGAGAGCGAATCGAGTGGTCGTGCACGCGGCGAGTAATCGAACGGCGTTCACGTCGGCAAGCGTGACATCATCGGCGTATTTAAGTTCAGCGGAAAAGTGGCCCTTGATTCAAGACGTATCGGAAGAGTTAGCGACTTTATATAACGAGATACAATGGAAACCGTTACCATTTTCGAAAGAGGACGGCGACGAGAACGAGGATTCAAAAACATGCTGGAGAGACGCAGAAAAAGACGACGCCTGGAAATCGATAAACTGCTTTGCCGCGCCGGGTCCTCCAAAAGTCAGCGCCGATCTCAACGACACGAATATTAGAAACGAGAAAGATGATAAAAACGAGAAGAATGACACGAACGATGTCTTAATGTTACCTCAAAGCGAAGGTAAAGAAAACTCGGACGTTAAGAAAGATGGCAAATTAGGTATAGCGCGCGTTGGACAATTGCGAAAAGGTTCGCGATGTGAAGTGAAAAGAGATTCACTCTCCTCGCCATGGTTCACGTGCACTGTACTAGCCGCGGAAACGGATATGTTTCATAGGGTGCGCGTTCAATACGACCGAAAAGGAATGGATAACGAATGGCTCGTCGTCTCCAACGTTGATAATTTAGGTGATGAATGTGTACCGTGCGGGAGCACGACCAATGCCGAGCGCTCCCAGATGAAAGTGAAACGATGGATCCGCCCGGCTGCAGCAGCGACTGAAAATGAAGTCAACATTTCCACTTGCCCGCGCGGTATCGTGATAGAAACATATATAGGACACTGTTGGCAACTCGTAGAAGTTGTTCAAAATGCTAGAATTCGATTCCAAACCAACGGTTCGGCGCATTCTGTCGTTTCGAGCGAATGTGAATTTAGAAAAGTTCGAAAATGGAAAGGCTCGAATGTAGAAAAAGCCGACGACGGATGGGAAATCATAGAAGACTTGAAAAATATTAGCTTGCCCGCACAGCAATTAGAGGAAGAAGGAAAAGAAGAAGACAAAGAGAAAGGAAAAGATGATCAAGACGCAAAGTCGCATCAGAAGGAGAAGGAACGAGATGGAGTAGCAGTGGCTGCTGCTGCGCCCGCCTTGGCAAAGAAAAAACCGGAAGCGAAGAAAGCACCACCACGAAAAGCAGAGAAGAAAACTCCGGCGACAAAGAAAAGAAAAGCAGCTGGTGGTAAAGTGAAGAGCGCGAAAGATGACAGCGACTTTGAAGAAGTAGACGAAGACGATGACGATGATTTCGATGTTAAAAAAGAGAAGAAGAAGCATGCGAAGAAACCTCGCAAGGCGGGCGCAGCCGTTCAAAAGAGAGTTGCCAAAAAGGCGAAGAAGTCGGACGAAGAAGCACACGATTACTCTACAATTACAGACACGCATCCAAACGGACTGCCAAATGCGACAAAAGTCTCCTTTACATCGTGCTCGTGGTCTCCGTCGTTTAAAGACGGAACGCTAGAATCCATATTAACGATAGGAACCAAGAATGGTGAATTGGTATTTTTTCGCGTCGGAACGAAAAGAGATGATGAGATTGAAGAGCCGTTATGCCAGTTACTCGGTGTCGTTCGTGCATTTTCGACCCCGGGTGTCTGGGTATCCGCTGTGACTTGGATGCCGATGAAGGATCGAGACACCGGCGATAAGTTGTGGACGTGCGTGGCGGGAAGTTCAAGCGGCGAGGCGAAACTCTTTCTCTGTGACCCCAAGCTTTTGTGCAATCGAACGCTCAAAGTAAAAGTTCCTGAAGATTGGATCGTCCCCACCTCACACTTTGGCTTGCAAAAAACGCTCATCTTGAATGCGGACGAGGTCCCGATCACCTCGGTGAAATGTTTTCGCGACCAACACGTCGATGGACGACGTGGTTTATGTGAAGGCAATGACGTAAAAGTAATCGCTCTCGGTAAAGCGTCCGGAGAGGTGCTCGTATTTCGTTCTGATAATATTTCCTCGCGAATTCGAATGTTCAGCGAGTCTGTGCACGACATTGCTTTCCAAAGATGTGATCTCGGCCTCCGCGTTGCCATTTGTGCGGAGTCTGGAAGACGGGCAGATATTCTTTTGCAATCGAAGAAGAAGAGAAATCAAGGACAAACTTCAAACGAAGACTTCATTCGATTTGACTTTTCGGACGTTTTGAATAAAGATTTCCACACGAGCTCTGACGTATCCGCATGGGAACGGAGCACACGCTCGGGTGGCATGTGCGCATCGCCGAATAGTTTTCTAATCGCGAGAACGTTCGAAAAGTACGATTACACGCGTTTACCGTCTCTGCAGAAGATGCAAAAGATTAAAGGAAAGCGAGGTATTTTGACGTTTCATGGCGCTTCCGCTGTCGACGGTGACGTGGTGACAAAGAAAATCTTCTCACTCGCGAATGAATTTGAAGGACAATCCTTGTGGGATTGCGTTGAATTATGTTCGCGCTCGAAAACCTATTGGAGTGCCGTCGCGAAATGGTCAAGCCAGGAAATGATGAATAAGAAGAGTTCTGCATCGCAACAGAAGAAGTACACTCTTGGCGCCGCGTTTGCGATGGTATCTGCTTTACTTCGAAAGAATTTGAGTCGTCAACCGTTGCTTCCCAGAAACGCAAAGAGATACGAAAATGACGACGAGAATAATAACAACGAGTTGCGAGTGCTCGTACACGTCGACCGACCCGAAATGGGGTGGGTACCAGAATCGCAACGTCTCAAACAACGACGAAGAAATGTAGTGGACGAGGAGGTGCTCTCTTTCGATTGTCAAGTGTGTGGTCCTGTACGCGATAATGACGATGGAGACAACGGCAACGACGATAAGAAAGCATTCTCGTTTCGAGCAGATTTGCGGTGCGAGACTTGTGGACTTCTGACTCATGAATCGGTCGGGAACCACTTTCGATTAAAGCCTTCCATGGTTTAATATAAGCAGGAGACTGAAAAGTTGTTCCAAATAACACATACCGGTATAACACATAAACGCACAAAAGCGCTTTTTTTTTCTTCAAAATTTCACGCACGCACGCACACATGTCGCCTTCGACGAAGAAAAGAAAAAGCGACGTCGGAGGTGATGAGGATGAGGACGAGGATGTTCGTAAGTGCAACCAGTTTTTCGCGGACACGCCGGAACCGTCCAACGTGGACGTCATCAAACACTCTCTCGATGATTATTTTTCCACACACCACGAACACCTACGAAATGGAAACAAAAAAATAGCGTTCATCACTTCCGGTGGTACCTCTGCTCCGTTGGAGAAACCACCAATGGCGGTGAGATTTTTGGACAACTTCTCCTCCGGCGCGAGAGGTGCCGCTTTGTGCGAGTATTTATCGAAGGAAGGATACTGCGTAGTCTCGTTACGACGGACCGGGTCGAAAATGCCTTTTATCCGAAAATGCGAAAAACTCTTCGCCAAAACGAAGAAGAAAAAAAATGTTCACAACGAACACGTCGATTTCCTCTCGATGTTTACATCCACCACTAGCAACAACAATACCACCGAAATAGGAGAGGATGAAGGAAACGAGGATTTGCTGTCTAAACTTAAATCTATTCAAGCCGACCGACACCGAGCGTACACCGAGCACGGCTTTCTCGAAATCGAGTTCACCACTGTCTACGAATACTTGCATTTACTTCGACTGGTTAGCGAAAAAGTGAACGCGTACGCGAACGATGTCATCATCATTCACGCGGCAGCGGTGTCCGATTTTTACATTCCTTGGTCTGAACTCGCGTCGCACAAAATCCAATCGAACGCGTTAGAAACGAGCGGTAATTTATTCGCCAACTTTTCGTCGACGCCGAAAATGTTAAAGATGTGCCGAGACGTGTGGTCGCCAAATGCGTTTTGCGTTTCCTTTAAACTCGAAACAGATGCGAGCATTATAGAACAAAAGACATTATCCGCGATGGAGAAATACAACATGCACTGCATAGTAGCGAACGAGTTAGATAAGCGGTACGACGAGGTGACACTATTCCAAAATGAAGAACACGAAGAAGGAAAGAAGACCGGGGCGGTCGACGCTTTGCGTTTACTTCGAGACCCGGGCGAAGAGGACATCGAGAAACAACTCGTCGACGAGTTGAAGAGAAGACACGAAGCTCACGCCGCCGCTAGAAGAAAATTAGCTTAGTTTATAGCATTGATGATAGAGTATGTGTTCAATATTGTGAGCCAATGTGGGACTCGCAGCAATTTCTCGCGCAAAGCTTTTTTTCAAAAAAATTCTTCACTTTTTTTTTTCTCGTCGAGTTAAAAGATGGACAAGATGGACAAGATGGACACCGGGGGCGAAGAGAAAGGTGAAGAAGGAGAACAAGAACGAGAAATCGATCCATCGAAAACGCTCATCAGCAACGTCTCTTTGATTAAGAAATCCGTGGAGAGTAAAGGCGAACCGCGATTCATCGCGAGCGTGTTCAGACAAGTATGTTTTATTTATTTATTCAATAAGAACTCTCCTCGTTGTCTCTTTTGCGCGCGATCTCATTTTCATCGTCATCGTCCAAAATAACGATCTCTCTCCTTCGTCTTCTTCTTCTTTCTTTCTATTCATATATACTCATCTTCATCATCATCTTCATCATCTTCTTTTCTTTCCTCATATCATCGCAGACGCACATGGTGAGAACGAAATTGACCGCAGAAGGTATCTGCGCGTTTATAGAGGCCGTCTTACCGAGCGATTCGGAGTCCGCGACGACGTTGAAACAGTTTTTGAAAGCAAAGAAAACAGAGACGAAGAAAGTAAAAGAGGAAGACGACGACTCTGGAGAAAAATTAAAATCCGAACTCCCAGAGACGGAAATCTATTGCTACGTCCTCGCGCTCATGCACATGATCGACGCGAAAGATGCGAATGCCATTCAATTGTCCGAGATTTGTTTGCAACGACTCTCTTCGTTCAATCGACGAACGTTGGACGCGTTTGCGGCGAAGGTGTATTTTTACTACTCTCTGGCGCACGAACGTTTCGGTAACATACGAGACGCGAGACAGACGTTGTTGGCGTTGCACAGACAAGCCACGTCTCGGCTAGACGCGATTGGACAAGAGACGACTTTGAACCTGTTGCTGAGAAATTACGTGTCGTTGAAACAGTACGAGTTAGCGGAGCAACTTCGATCGAAAACGGTGTTGCCGAGCTCGAGGTCTTCGGCGCAACAGTGTAGATATTTGTACTACCTCGGAAGAATTCGAGCGATTCAGTTAGAATACACGGAGGCAAAAGAGTGCTTGACGCAAGCGTTGCGTAAAGCGCCGAACAACGCCGCCTGGGGGTTTAAACTCATCTTGACGAAGTGGATTTGTATCGTGCGTTTGCTTTTAGGAGAGATTCCGGAGAGAAAATTTCTTTCGAGCCCGAGCGAGATGCGCTCGAAGTTGTTGCCGTACTTTGAATTGACGAGTGCAGTGCGCGCCGGAGACTTGCACGAGTTTGCTCTCGTCGTGGAGAAACACAAAGCAACTTTTGAGAAGGATAACGTGTTCAACTTGATCACGCGATTACGACGCAACGTCATCAGAACTGGCTTAGCTAAAGTAAACGTCGCGTACTCCAAAATTTCTTTGAACGACATCGCGTTGAAATTGGGCTTACAGAAAGACGTCGACATGAATAACACTACTAGTAATAACATTAACAGCGAAGGCGCGATTGAGTGCGTGGTGGCTAAAGCCATCAGAGATGGGGCGGTAGACGCGCAGATTGACTTTGAAACGGGCATCATGACCTCGAATGAAACCAAGGACGCGTACAGCACTTCGTTACCGGGTGAAGTTTTCCATCAAAGAGTCGCGTATTGCTTGGACGTCCACAACGAGTGTCAGCGAGCGATGCGATACGCGGAAAAAGGTTCGACCAAAACGAACGAAACGAAGGAAGAGCGCATGAAGCGTTTAGAAGATGAAGAGGCGTTGCGCGAGTTTATGGAAGAGGAAGACGATTACTTTTAGTTATTAGGTTGGTTCTTAAATTCTACACCATACGTTACCTGATAGGAACATATAAATATTCACATTCAAAACTAACAATCTTTGCCACTACCTTAATCTACAATTATTTCCTCCCTTTCTTCCCTTTCTTGCCTTTCGAGGAGACCTTATTCTTCGACTTGTCCGCTTTCTCGCCGCCGTCGCCGAGCGCTCCACCTTTCGCCGATTTCCCCGTTCCTGGTGCACCACCTTGCTTGGCTAAATCTGCAAGGTACACGTCGAAAATATCCTCCGGACTTCTCATTAACTTCGCGGACGACCCGTCCGTTCTCCCCCAGTGCATCGGTACTAACCTCGCGCACTCGATTAATATCGATCGTCTCGTGGGAAACTCTGGATTCTTCGGCGTCCCGTCTTCGTTTTTATACTCCACTCTCACCCGTCCTCGCTCCCAGAAATCTCTCGAATAACACTTATCTTCCAATTCACACGGTAAGTTCATTCCTTTCTCTATGGCTTCTTTAATTTCGAACGGATACGGTCGATCGCAACACAACTCTTTCTTCAACTTTCTCCCTTGTTTCACCGTTTTGTTCTCGTCGATGTACGGCGCGTAGATGCACATTCTCGTGTCGTGTTTCCACGTAAATCCTCCTGATCCTCCTCCTATGTTCGCCGGGGAGAACGGGTCGTTACTCTCGTCATCGTCTTCGGTAATCTCTGATATTTGTGCGCTTTCTTTCACCGTCGTCTTTTTCTTCTTCGGTCCTCCTCCTCCTCCCAGAGGATCAAACGCTTGCGCCATTTCTTTCTTTTTTTTGTGCGGGGACAGCCCCCCTACAGGGGTGCAGAAAAAGACGGGAAATGAACTCGAGAAAAGAAACCAAACAACCAACTTCCTCACACCAAAATAATATAATTTTCCCACCTTATTAGCTCATCAAATCATCAGTAAATGGGTTTCATCGCATCACCGTTCCGCTCCTCGCGAAGTTACGCTCAATTCAAGGGAGACGAAAGCACTCACGCGTCGTTAATAATGAAATCACCGGAACCATCGTCGTCATCTGCGGTTTCAGAGGAGGAGAAGACACCGACGCAAACATCATCATCATCGAGTAAAATTGCGTTTCCCGAAGATTCCATGCGAACGCCTTCACCGGAAGAACCGTCTTCGTCTAGCAATAACAACAACAATAACAATAACAACGCGAATGGGCGGAAAGCGCTCGGTGAAATGACCAACGACGTGTCCATGACGCCTTTGTCGGCGAAACTGAAAAACTTAAAGTACGATTTATCCACAACATATGACATTTTTGAAATTGTTCTGACTGTGCGTTTGTTCCCCTCTCTCTCTCAATCTCTCTAAAAAAAACAGATTTAGCAGTCCTACGGACCATCACATGTCACCGGCGACGAAGTTTGTGAATAGAAAAGCGCATCACACGAAGAAAGATAAGAGCGCGGGTAGTTTCGGTCAGGGGAGAATCGCGTTAGGCTTGGGAAGAGGGAAATTCATGACGACGAAGAGAGCCGCTCCTTCTCGGTTCGCCACAAGCAACGATGGAGGGAGCTTGACCGAGAACCAATAATTTGAGACCACGCTTTAAAAATCATCATCACCCAAGCAGCAAGTCTCAAAAGTCACATAAACTTTAAACTCAATCTGATACTAATTTTGTAACATCTATATCTATATTTATCTATCATACTTTACTGATGTACATCTCCGTCCGCGAGTTCGACCAGAGAGAGAAAATCTTGCGAAACGCGCAACAACGGAGCGTCCAACAACTGAAAAGTGAACTTCATCGGTCGCTTGTTCGCTTCGTAGTTCAACGCTTTCAATCGTCCACAGTACGTGTACGTCTCTCCCTCCATTCGACAGAATAAATGTACGGGCCATTTCGGAAACAACTTTTCCGCCTCTTCGCCTTCCTCCAAAGCTTTGTTCTTTGTCTCCTCGCACGAAACTTCCTTCTTGGACATGGTGCTCAAAATCGTCCGTATTGGCGAACTCTCCTCGTCCTGTCTGGGTTGGGCGAACCACGTGATGCACCCACCACAGTTTGTAAACACGTTATCGTAGGAATTTCCATACTTGTCTCCAACATTTACGTACAAAACGACGCAATTCCTCCACTCTTGTATCCCTGACATTTTCGAAAATTTCGGGTGCGCAATCGGCGACAGCTCGTGCACCACCGCCGCTTTCAACCCGCCATCGTTTGTTTCTATTCTGTGGCCGAGAAACTCCGAGTATATGTGTTTCAACTTTGCATTCAACGCTTTCAGGGACTGCGGAGAGGATGGCGGTTGACTTTTTTTATCACTGCTCTTTTTCTGCTTCTTCAACTCTTCTTCCGACTCTGAACTCTTCCTTTTTTTACCAACAGCGCTGTTAAAACTCTTCCTGTTCTTCGTACCATCCCCCAAGTCTTCGTTCAACTCGAAAGTGGTATAAATTGGTGCCGGTAACTTTCGAATCCGTCCCGAGCGTCTCACGTCTTCCAAGTTAATCTCTCGTTTGATCTTCTTCTTTGTCTTCTTCTTCGTTGCTCTCTCCCCGTCGTCGTCGTCTGAATCGTCTTTGCTCCCCATCCTCATCATCATGTGTTGATGTAACGGATTATTAGCTATGAGTTTTGCTAATATCGCTTTGTTCCTGGCCACGCGCTCGTCGCGTTTGATTTCATACGGCGTTAATGCTCCCGCGATACTCATTATTATTATTATTATTAGTATTAGTATTAGTATTATTATCGCGCTATTTTAAGTGAACAAACAGAAGAAATCTTCTTTCTTTTGTCTTTCTTCAATGCTTCATTTTTTCTTCGCGCAACATACAAAAAGAAGAAGAAGAAGAAGAAGAAGAAGAAGAAGAAGGAGTATGAGTTCAGCGCGCGCAGCATTCCACCGCGGCGCGTTGGTGACATCAACCACGAGAAGAAGAAGACAACGTAAACAACGCGTGTTGTTTGAAATAACTGCCGGCGCGTTCAGCGCCCCGACGCACTCGTTCGACGCCCCAGGGAATTTCCGGGAGAATTTATCCGTCGGTTTATCCGTCGGTATCGTTCTGAAAGAGGATCAAGGGACAGATGCAATCGTGCATGGGAAAATAAGTGATTTTCTGACGAACAGTAAACGACATCCGAGAGGGATTAAAGTTCGATTGGAAGATGGGAGCATTGGACGCGTGTGTGAGATTGGCGGAGGAGGAGGCGAAAAGGAAGAAGAAAAAGAAGCCTCTGGTGTTGCGCACGCGAAGAAAGAAGGTTCATCGGACGAAAGCGAAGATATCGATGACGAAGAAGAAGAAGAAGAAGAAATAGAAACAGAAGAACAATCGAACGTCGTGTACGTGCGCGGCTTGCCGAAGAATGAAAAGGATATCGAGAAAGTCAAAGAGGCGATATTAGTGATGGTTTTAAACAACGATAATAATAACAGCGGTATAGGAAAAGACGACATAGTTTCCGTGAAGATTCCAAAACGGTCCGGCACTCGGGCCATTCAAGGGTTTGGTTTCATAGAGTGTAAAGATATCGAAACAGCGTCGAATGTTATTCGCGAGTTGAACGGCCAAAGTTTAGAAATAGTAAAATCGAAGAGCGCCGATGAGGAGGACGATGATAGTAGTAGCAACAGCAGTAGTAGTAGTAGTAACAGTAGTAACAACCATAGCGAGACTACTGCGATGAAATTGTCTGCTTCGTTTTCGGTGAACAAGAAGAAAACGACAAAGTTGGAGAATGGCACCGACGAAAGTAAAAGAAAGGGTAAGAAATCGAAACCAACCAAAGCGGAGAAGGAACGTCTCGAACACGAGAAAAGAGAACAACAAATAATCGAAGCTCGCAAAGCTATGGAAGAAGACGCGTTGAAACTTCTCGAACGACAAAGAAGAGAGAAAGAACGCAAAGAGAAGGAAATCCAAGCGAAGTTGGAAAAAGAAGAAGTCGCTCGTCAGGCGAAGGAGAAGAGGACGATGGAACTTTTGCTCAAACGCAAAGAGGCGCAAGACAGAAATCGAGCGAAAGTGCAAGCCGAACAAGAACGCCTAGACCGAATCGACCAAGAAGCGAAAGCTTTGGGAGATATTGCCGTAGACGAGAGTTGGTTGATGGAGATGGAGGAAATTAAAGCCAAGATTAGCGCGTTGAAATAGTTTTACATTTATTATTAGGTGGAGAAGCTGCTTTGCGTTAAATTTTCCAAAATGCCCAAATTTCGAGCTAAAAAATCAGACGCGCGAGAATACGCATCAAACGAGAAAAATTACTCAAATCAACGCATAATTCGCGTTCTCGATGTTATTACGCGCACTTCGCGCGCTTTCCCAGTCGCATTCATCCAGAAATGGTAAAATGGAGAAATTTATGCCCACATCCAAGAATTACTGCGAGTCCCCCCCTCCTAGAAGACTCTCTCAAAAGTTGTTTTGTGGGTGCAGGCTTTTGGGCTTCCGAGAGCCAATCAAAATCGTGGTTGTTCTGAGATATTATTTCTTATTTCACACATCAATCTCTGAAAAGATCTCAACGACCCCCGCGCGATAACTCTTTTACACTCGTCACAAAGAGAATACACACACGCACACAAATATACGTAAAATGCAATCGATTATCGCTTCCAACAGCGTTTTCGCGACGCGCTCGATCAGCGTCAAGCGATCTTCAAACTCCTTGAGAAGAACAACCTTCGTGGGGAAACAATTCAAAACGTCCACCGTGTCGGTTCAAAAATCGAACGCGAGAGTGAATGCGACGACGAGAAGCGACGAGGTTCAAGACAAATTGAAGGAGCTCACGGGGACATTGAGCGAGAAATGGGATGATACGGAAGAGAAGCCAGCTGCGGTGGCGTTGGGTGTCTTTGGTCTTGTCGGCTTGATCGCCGCCGATGGTGTGTTGCACAACATCGAAGGCCTCCCGTTGATTCCGAATTTGTTCGAACTCATCGGCATAGTCTTCTCTGGGTTCTTCATCTATCAAAACTTGTTGTTTAAACCGGACAGACAGGCGTTCAAGGAGAAAGTGTCGAAGACTTTTGACGATATTTTGTAAACAAGGAGAAGAAGAACAAGAAGAACAAGAACAAAGAAGGTCGCATATTATTTAAATTTAGAGAACTTGGCTCGAACGTACAAAATTCTTTCTGAATGTACCAGGTATTTTAATAAAAGAAGAATAAAAGTTACGGGGAGTACCAGTAAGTATATATGTATGTGTGTTATCGCCATTGTGTTATCGCCATTGTATCACGCTTTATGTTACAATAGCAAACCCTCCCTAAATTCGTTACTTCATTTTATTCTTAGTCTAAACTTTACGCCTTCAACGTGCCGTACGTCTTCGCCTTCTCCTCCGCAGTCTGGAATCTACCGTGGCCCATCTTACTCGAAGTATCGATGAATTTGAGCGTGATCTTCTCGGTCGCAATACGTCTAGTTTGCTTGAACAAGGACTGCCTCAACGTAATGAGTCTTTTTCTCGGGCCAATGACCGCACCCTTGATCATAACGTAATCGTTCTTGACGATACCGTAGTGACCAAAGCCACCCATCGGGGTGATTTCCTTCTCAGTCGGGTCGTGGTCAGTGTTCGCGCCGAACGAAGCTTCGTCCGCTTTACCAATCTTGTAAATCTTCTTGTTGATTTCCGTTCTGTGGTGATAACCGTGTTGACCTGGACGGGCGACAGAGTACGCGACTCTCGCCGGGTGCCAAGAACCGATGCACGCAACCTTACGCAAACCTCTGTGAGTCTTACGCGGCAAACGAGTGACGCCCCAACGGGTGATGACTCCTTCGAAACCTTTACCCTTGGTGACGGCGATGACGTCAATCATTTCGTCTTGTTGGAAGACGGCATCAACCGGCACGGCCTTCTCAAAGAACTTGAAACCAAAGTCAACCTTGTCCGCGACGGAGCCACCGTTGATTTGAATTTCCATCATGTGCGCCTTCTTTTGCTTCAAGTTCTTCACTTTTCTAACTTGCGTGTGCGCGATAACTCTGACGACGTCGCACGACTTTTTCAACGCTTCCAAATCTTGTTCGATGGAGCCGTTCGAGTACTTTTTCGCGTACTTTTGGAACGCCTTCTTCTTGGACTTGAACCAGTTCTTGTAGAATCGACGCTTGATCTCGTCGGACAAGTGCTCCGCCCACACCGTCTTGACGCCTCTCAAGCCTTGCGGCGTTCTTCTGTAGCCAACGAGACCGACGACAATCATTTGCGGGCACTCAACAATAGTTACCGCTTCGCACGTTTCCTTCTTGTGCAACTTGGAACCAGGCTTGTCCACATCTCTGACGATGTGCGTCATGCCGGCTTTGAAACCCATAAAGGCAGTCAAGTGCGGCGGCTTTGACGCATCATCCTTCGGAAAGGACTTCACTTTACCTCTGGAGCGCTGGGATCGCTTCTTCGGCAAAAAACCCAAGTGACCAAGACGGGGATCTGTTGTTTAAAATTCGGAGGAGAGCGAAAGAGGGAGAAATGTCAGTAAGAGGGCTTCAACTTTTACTCAAAAGCAATTTCGGAACGGAGCGCAAACCATAGCCTTTACTATGCTTTTCACGCGTTGTCGCGTAACATTCGCGCAAAAAAACGCATTCTTCACGAGTTACTTCGCTCGCGAAGCGTTTCTTCCGCTCGCAAACATCACGAATGGCGCGTGAACGAAAGACCGAAATTTCGGCTTAAAAGCCCTCCAAGGAAGAAAGGAAAGCTCAAAAATGCAAGCGTAACAAAGAGAGAGTTGAATCGACATCGCGCGAAAGAGTCGTCTCCCAATAATTGCGTGAAACGAGCGATAAAAGGTGCAAAGAATCTAGGTATGGAGCTATCACTCACGTTCAAACTTTCTGTGAGACATATTGTTTGTGTGTGTGTTCCTACCGCACAAATTTTTGTGAAGTATTCTTGAAATTGAGAAAGTCGCACACAGCTGCCATTTTGCATCTGAACTCTCTCTGCTCTTCTTTGATTTTTCATTTTTTTCACTTTTCTCTTCTCTGCTCTTGTCTTCGTCCAAAAACAAAAAGGACTTTAAAGTGCATCAAAACAAAAGAAGTACGCGCACGGCGTGCGTATCAAGAGAGAGAGAGAGAGAGAGAATGGACGGTGCATCTTCCTCTTCTTCCTCCTCGTCTGATGATGACGATACTGTCGGGGTTGGCGGCGGCGACAAGAGTCTCGGCAGGAAGAAGAAAAAGAAAACGGGTTTGCAAACATCCGAGTTGCTCTCAAAAACGGGAATGAGCTTCGATACGTCTCAGTTTTTAGACGTGGAGAGGAGAAAGGAAATGATTGAGAGAGGGAAAAAAGACGCGATGGAAGATGTTGTGAGATCGATTCGATTTGGCGGTGGTGGTGGTGGTGGTGGCGGTGGAGTTGACGGGGCTGACGTTGCAAAAAATAAGGAACGACGAACGGTATCGAAAACGATGTCTTTATTTACCGTTGAAGAGCACTTGCGCATCGTCGCGCAACCTGCGGTGCGGAACTTTTGCATGCACATTTTAGCTCTGACGGAGTGCAGAATCGACGAAGCGACGTGTGAAGACGTGCAGAAATTACTCGACTCTCTGCAGAAAGAATTCGGTGGTAGTAACAAGGCGAATATTGAAGCGCTGTGCGACGCCATGGAGAGTAAACTGTTCGAGTTGAATAAGACGTTGGTGAGTGGTTGGAGAGGCAAGGCGATCTTTTCTGGGATAGAAGACGGAAATGGCGACGACAATAACATCAACAGTAATAATAATAGTACGGATTTAGAGGCAATTTTGGATTACTTAATTGCGACGACGTGCCACGAGTGCATAGAAAACGTGTGCGTGAAACTCGACGAAGAAACCAATATCGACATCGTAGTGTTTCCGAGACTTGTTCGGTTCGCGAGGAATTCAGCGTTGAAGCTCGGAGGAGAGGCAAATCCATACTCGCACGAGTTGAATAGATTTTCGGAAAAAGTATCTCAAGCTTTGAAGCGAGGATTGGCGACGATTGAAATTAGCGAAGTGATTGAAAATGAGTTGCCAGCGGTGCTGCGAGCGTACAACTTGCGATTTCTGAGAGATTTGAAGAAGAACAAGCATTTGAGAATAAGCACCACTGGTAATGCTAATGGTAGTAGTTCTCATGGAAATACCACTAGTCATTTTAGCAACGATAGCAATAGAAGGAGAACATTTACGGGTGCGCACGGCTCGCTCTCGCTTAACGATGTGGCGTCGTTACCGTCGCAGTCGCCAGAGAAGCGGAAGAAAAACAAGAATAGTGGCGGAGGAGGTGGATACTTTTTTGGTCTCGTCGGTGGTGGAACAGACACAAACACCAGCAAAAATAGGAAGCGGCAACGTAGAGAAGAAAAAAAGAAAGCTTTTGAGACCGTCCGAAGTCAAAAAACGGCGCTGGATGCGCAAGACGCTTTACTCATCTCTTGGATTCGTTCGGCGTTGGAGGTTCGTGAGGATTTCTTTGACGAAGATGATTCAGATTCGTCTGACGATGACGACGATAGCGACGATGGTGTCCGTGGTAGCAGCGCAGCGCCGTCGACAGCACCATCGTCGTCCGTGGCGATTCGGAGCGGATTGGTGCTCACCGGGTCCCAAGTCGTCAAGGACTGGCAACGCGAGGATGGCTTCACTTTGAAAAGGCGATGTCGAACTTCAAAACCAGATTTTTTATCGAAAGATGGCGACCCGGTCGACGAAGGCGATGATACGGACATTTGGACGACGGAAAATTTATCCACGGGCCCGTTTCAAGCGCACTTCACGCGAGCGCTTTCCAGCTTAGAGAACGCTTTGCGAAGAGCGAAAACGTGTAAGACAGAGGCAACTTCCGTGGCTTCGGCGGCGAGGGTGATATTGGCGGCTTCCAGAACAGCTCGCGGTGGCGAAGAATTGGAGTTATGCACGAGTTTGTTCGGTGATCCGCCGTACTTCGCCGTTTTAGGTCTCAATTCGAGAGAATACGACAATAAGCTCGACCTCGGTGGTCCCCCGGTTGAGATTTTTGTGGAAGAAAATCGGGTCACGGTGCAGTGCCGCTCGGTGTATGAGATTACCAGACATCCGATTGACGACGACGATTTTGCCAATGACGATGCCCTTTTCATGCCCATACCATGGTGCGCAATCGCAATATCGTACACTACAATCCTCGAAACGAACCCGCTCGATGGCATATTGGAAGTAAAACGAACGCGGTGCGGTCTAAACAAACGCGTTTCGCAAAAACGTCTCAACCGTTTTTTACGCAACAAACATACTGGAACAGGCGGTAAGAGTGTTACATCTGCGAACGTAAACGATAACAATAGTAATAATAATGAACCCGACGACGACAAGGAGGAGGAGAAAAGGAAATCGAAGAATATGAATACTAAAAGTTCTAATAGTGCGGACAGCACCGATGGTGGTGGTATATTGAATTCTTTGTTTAGCGCCGTTTTCAACTTTTAATTTTAACCAATACTAATCGAGGTGGACAACATGATATGAAACGAGTTTTACCTTCCACCACAATTCTTTGTTGTGCATTCTTCACAACAAAGAATTCTCTGTACAAAAAAAAGAATTTAAACACGTGCTCGAAAGAAAGCGCGCAGAATATCATCAATCCTTTTACCGCACTTGTCATAGAGTCTGTCGTTAACTTTCAACCCCGTTTACACGTTTTGAGAAGAGTTTTGAGAAGAGTAAAAGAGAGAGAGAGTGCGCGAAAGAGGAATCGAGAGGAAAACCTCTCGGTCGAGAAAAAAAAAGAAAAGAGTCTCTTCTTCAGAAGTCAAATAGTCCTCCTGAGGAGAGGAGGAAGAGGAGGATCGTCTTCGTCTCCCCTATTTCTGAGAGAATTAGACGTCTTTTCATTTTTTTTTGGAAGATTCTTTCTCCTCAAAAAGTGCGGGAAACGTTTGGTCGTCGCACGGCACACGAATACAATTTGAGAACGCACGCTTTGCGCTGACCACGATCGGAGGAGGATGGTCGGTACCTCCCCCTCTCCATCCGGGGATTCCTCGACAACGGTATTGTTGAAAAGAAGAGGGGTGATGATCACGTCTAAAGCTCAGCCGTGTGAACTCATGCGGAGAGTTGCGTTGCCATTGCGGAAGAAAAAAGTCATCCCGAAGGAAGAAATCGACGGTGAGGTGGAGGAGTGTGGAGGAGGAGGCACCACGAAGACGACGACGATTGAAGAAAAAGCAGAGAAAAAAAAAGGGACCACCACCGTTGACGGCGGCGAGGGAGACGACGAGAAAGAAAAAGAAAAGGGAGAGAAAAGAACAGACGAGAAGATGATGAGCGCGACGGCGATGGAACGCGCGTACGTTAAGAATTTCAGCGCGGACAAGTTTTGGTTCTCCATAGATGGAAAAGTGCACAACGGGAAAGCGCTAAAAAAAGCGATTCCTCTCGGGACTTTTTTCGAGTTTGCGAAAGAGGGCCTCACGCGAGACACTTGGAAGCACTTGGAAAATGAAGGCAAAGCAAAGAGTTTGATACGAACGGTACCAGATAAGTGCCCGAATAAAGAACTATACGCGGAGTTTGTGTTGTTACGATTAGTGGAAGTGTGCGAAGTCGCGCAAACGACCAAGAAAGGGTGTACGGATAAAGGATGGGCACAGTGTCGCTTCGAGTTGGTACCAATGTTTGGGAGCCACTTGCGCGAAGGCGAACGCGACGAGCTTGTTTTGAATATTTTGGTAGAAGCAGCGTTCCACAGATTGAGAGTTTCAAAATTAGCGCCTTCGGATGGTACTGGTATAAAGATACACATGAGGTACGATGGATTTCGCTCGCCGGTGGGACACAGACTCGCGCTAGAGGACGGTGTAAGCGACGGGACGCCAGATATGGACAAGCAACAAGAGAAAATAGAAGAAGGCGAAAGTTTGACAAAGAACAAGATGAATAAAAAGAGAAATCAGGCGTCGATAGTATCAACAAAAGCCACGGGTACAGCGAAGGTATCGCAGCGCTCGCGCAAATCGTCTCTCTCGAGGGGAACAAAGGAGAAAGAGAGGAAACGCGCATCGCCGGTGCAGAAGCGCCGTAGTCCACCACCGCCACCAGTAGTAGTAGTAGTAGCAACAGACAACAAATCGCGACCATCGTTAACAGCGGGTCTGCACAGTTCGTCGCAAGAACATTCCAAAGAAGGTGGTAGTACGAATTGCTTGAAATCATCGTTTGGTACTGAAGCAGGACCGGGGACGGCAGCGGCGGCGGCGGTGACTGCAGCTAAAACGATGAACCGATCAAAGTACAGTGGAGGGAATAGAATCGAAGCTCCGAGCATCCTCTGGGATCTTAGCGATGGTGACGATCATAACGAGGGTAATACGCGAAAGCGAGCTATACCGCGCCAAGACAATGCTACGTTGTTTGAAACAACATCTCGACGATTGGCAGATCGAATCGATTTCTCCAAAAAAAAGCGACCGACGACAGAGACTGAAAATGAAAGAGAAAATTCTCCAAAGAAGCCACGAACTCCTGCCAACACGATTTTGGAACCATCAAGCCCGAAGGGTCGTCAGGACATGAAAGATGTCTGGGACTCTGCGTATCAGACAGTATTACGCGCGCACGTAGAAAAGACAAGGACGAAAGCGTCGAAGAAGAATGCGGGAGATGCGAAGAACTCAAATGGGTCGAATTTGACCGAACAGTTTGATAACAGTTTGGATTTCGATAAAAGTACCGAGGAGAACGACGACGACGCGAAAGGCGAAAGCACGGAAGAGGACATTATTGAGACCGACGTCGAAGATCACCACGCTCTAAATAAGAGAAGGCAACCTTCCCTTGCTTCTCAACAAGAACTGGCGCGCAAGAAGGGGGAAGCGCTTTGCGGTCGCGGTGCTATACGAATACACACCATGGAAGAAGTTCTCGGAAGAGTAGAAAAGAAACCTTCGTATGCGAGGCGACCATCGATTAGAGAGAAGCGCACGCAACGCGATCAACTCCCAGTGACGAAAAAGGTTGAGAAAGAGGTGGCGAACCTTCGGTCGAAGCACAGAACGGCGAGAAAAATAGCAAAGCCGTATCACAATCGAAGGAAATCACCACCGCTTCCAGAGAAGGTTTCACCCATTCTTCCTATCGAAAAAATTTCCCGTGATGATGTTGCAGTCGATGCGCTCTTGGCTCTGAACGGCAATACAAAAGCTTCTTATGAAACCACCATCGTCAACAACTCCACGAACACCGCCTTTAGTGGGGGCGCTAAGAACATCGTTCAGGTTGGGATCAACGATGCCGTGCAGTATTCCGACGCGGAACACCGCGTGCAAATACAAACAGACCGTCTTTTATTCTTTGAATCGCAAAAGAACACTTTTCGGAACAAAGCAATTGTGAGAGCGATCACTCGGCGTGAGAATAAAGCTGTATCAACTGCTTTTTTATCGAGAGGCTTTACGGTCAATATGGACAGTAACGAAGGCGCATTTATACGAAATATGCTGGAATTCGCAAACATGAGCAGATTGCACATGGACGCGAAGCGTGTCCTTTGGGAGTGGAAACGCTGTTTAGATGAGTTGCCGGTGACTAAAATTCAGCGCCAAACGATGGAACAATTTGTGAGTTTGAGAATTCAAGGCGAGAGGTCAAAATGGCCCAATAAAGAAATACGCCATTTTGATTCTTTCCTGAGGAATGACGGAGAGTATTGGAACTTGATGACCGTGGAGAAATGCGAAACAGTGGCAGAGATAGTTGCGTATCGTGCTTATGAAAGGGCGATGAGGACTCCGGAAATGCTTTTGGAGATGAAAGTCTTAAGATCACTCGTCGTCGAGTATGAAAGCGACTTGCAACGTCTGAGAGGCAACGCTGACATTCTAGAGCAGATTCGATATGATTACAACACGAGGATTCTGAAAATTTTAAAAGACATAGATAAAAGCATTTACTAAGTACACAGGGTACCATGGTTCCTATGATAGATAGTAGAACTGTAAAAATAGATAAAGAATTCAAAGAGACAAAAGAAAGAGAGAGAGAGAGAGAGAGGGCTTTGCATGAAAAGCGATTGAACCCTTTGAAAGCACATTTGAAATAAAATATGATTGTACAACATCAGAGAATAAACAAAAAAACTTTTTATCATCTCTTCTCCACTCTCGAGTGTGTTATTATTGTGTTCCCATCTTCATCAATTCTACAGTCGATGGCGATTCCTTCATAGCCGCTTGCAGTTGCGAATCCCACATCTTTCTATACTTCCCGTTCACGTCGGCGTACAACGTTTGGTGATTGCCGCTTTCAACAACTTCGCCTCCGCTCAATACTAAAATCTTATCAGAATCCATAATTGTCGATAATCTATGCGCGATGACTAAGTTCGTTCTACCTTGCGCCGCTACGCGAATGGCATCCATGATCTGATTTTCGGTGTGCGTGTCTAAACTCGACGTCGCCTCGTCGTACACCATAATCGGCGGGTCTTTCAAAAGCGCTCTCGCAATGGCCACACGTTGTTTTTCACCCCCGGATAATCGCAAGCCTCTCTCTCCGACTAACGTGTCGTACCCAGACGGTGTTTGGTTGACAAACTTCTCAAATTGCGCCGCCTTTGATGCTCTTTCCACCTCTTCTCGAGTCGCCACATCGCCTTGACCAAGTTTCCCAAATCCAATGTTGTATTCGATGGTGTCGTTGAACAAGACGCAATCTTGCGGCACGATGCCAATGTTCAATCGCACCGAGCGCTGCGTACATTTCGCCACATCTTGTCCATTGATTAGAATTCGACCGCCTTGTATATCATATAGTCTATACAATAACTTAGCGATAGTAGACTTACCGGCTCCGGATTCGCCAACTAACGCCAATTTTTGCCCCGGCTCGACGACGAACGAAACGCCTTTCAAGATTTTCCGATCTTCCTTCGGATCGTACGAAAAGAACACGTTTTCGTATTCAATCTTTGCTTGCGAGGGATTCGCCAAGACTAAGTCTTTCGCGTCATCTGCGTCCGCAACCTCTTGATTTTCACCCATCAATCTAAACATCGCCTCTACGTCAACCATGCATTGCTTGATCATTCGATAGTACGTGCCTAAAAAGTTCAAAGGCACGTACAGTTGCAAGATGAATGTATTCACCAGAACAAAATCACCAATTGTCATCTTGCCATCGACGACTTGTTCCGCGGCTAATCCCATACTCGCCGTAATACCTACGGTTATAATCAGAGCCTGTCCTAAATTCAAACCGGCTAAAGATTGGGTCGTCTTCAGCGTCGCCTTTTGCGTCTGTTTCAGCGCTTCGTCGTACGTGTGCGCGATGTGCGGCTCCGCGCAGAATAGTTTAATAGTTTCAAAGTTCAACAACGAATCCGTCGCTTTCTGATTAAACCGGTCGTCCGCTTCCGTTTGGTCCCGTCGGAACTTATTTCTCCACTCGGTAAACGGTACCGTAAAACCAATGTAAGCGAAAATCACGAAAAACGTTATGATCCCAAAATACCAATCGTATTGCACCAACAAAAAGCAACACACCATGGCAACCTCGATAAAAATCGGCGCGATTTGAAACGATATATACTTCAAAAGCAACGCGAAGGACTCCGAACCTCTGGCGCACCCTCGTATGACCGCCCCAGTTTTCCTCGTGATGTGAAACTTGAGCGATAAATCCATCACGTGCGTAAACACTCTCAATGAAATCTTCCTCGACGCGTGCGCGCTGACGTACGCGAAAGAGTTATCTTTCAACTCGCCAAAGAAGTTCGCGCCAAATCGTAACGCCCCGTACGCAACAATCGCCCACTCAATGTCCGACCTGTTCTCGCTCACTCGATCCACCGCTATTTTCAACGCAATCGGAGAAGTCACGTTGCACAGTTTACTCGCCAACAAGAAAAATATCGCGCAAAAGAGCATGAACTTGATCCATATCTGCTCTTTCGGCCATAAATACGGAACCAAAGACCACAGTTCTTCCTTGTGTAACTTCCAAAACGATTGCTTTTGCTCCTTCTTGGCGAGTTTATCCATTTTTTTGTTCAGATTAGACTCCCGCTTGTTCTTTCCATTCATTTCGTCGGCGTCACCACTTTCTTTTTGTTGGACATTATCCAAAGCCGTCACACCGGCTGCTTTCACCGCAGGTAAAGGTGGTGGATTTTCCACGTCCTCGCCTACTCCCGAAGTCTTACCACCATTTCCACCACCTTTCTTCGTAAAAGCAGACATTCTTCTCGGTATTCTTCCTCTTCTCTTATTAGTCTTTTATTACTCTTTATATTGGATTTATCTATTGTAATAATGAGGACGTTTGAGGGAGTGCGTGAACTTTTCAAGAAGAATTTTTGTGTTTTTGCTCTCTTCTTCATTATTTTTGACGGCTGCTGCGCTTTTGGTTTGTGGTGAATCTTATTGCGTTTCTTCTCTGCGTCGTCCGTACGTACGTACCAGAGGCAGCAAACACTTCTATTACGTATTCGAGGAGTATTATCAATTACCACCACGCGCGATCGACGAGGGGATGGGGAGTAAGAAACGCGCAAACAAGGAGGAGGAGGAGGGAAATGTGATGAAGGAGAAGACGACGAAAAAAAAAGTGTCAGACATTGACGACATATTCGGAAAAGTCGTGAAGAAGAAGAAGACGGAGAAGAAGAATGAAAGTAACGAGGAAGGCGATGTAGGCGCGAGGAATAATAGCAACAACAACAAGAAGAAGAAAGAGAAGGAAGGATACGTGAAAATTCTGCTCCCCGGGCAGAAAAAACCGAAAGGGAAACGGTTAAACAGCAAAGGCGAGGAAGTGCCAGAGTTTACTCCCGTGGACAAACCGAGACGGATGGAAGACGGTTTGCCAGTTTATAAATCGTACGACGATTTCACGGACATGAAGCACGGACAGCAGAAAGTAGATAGCAAAGGGAGAGTTTTGGGGCCGAATGGGGAACCAGGAGGGAAGTGTCCGTTCGATTGTTGGTGCTGCTTTTAATTTCATCGCGCAATTTGTGTTCATTTACCCGAATACATAGTACAATGAATGAAAGTCAAATAATCATATTCATTACACAAACACATTAACGCATTATCATCGGTTCTCTTTTAAAATGTTGGATTTACTCTCCTCTCTTTTGGTTCTCTTTCCAGACGACGTATAATGTGCTCGGGACAATCACCATCGCGCCTAAAATCGTATTCATAGAAATGGCTTCTTTAAACAACACCCATCCGACGCCCGCGGATAAAATCAACTCCGTATATCGAAAAGGCGCCAACGCGCTAGCGTCCACCATGGAAAATGATTTTAACAAACAGTACAAAAGCGCATTCGCACCAGCACCTAACGCGGCTAACGCGCCGTACTGCGTCATCGTCGGCGCGACCCAACCCATAAACGCGAAGGGCGAAAAGATCAACGTCGTGAACAACGCGGTGTAAAAAATCATCGCCCAAAACGATTCTCGCCCAACAAACACTTTATTCAAAACGTCCAAACTGGAAAACATAGTCGCTGCGGCTAGAATCAAAAGCCAGGACATGTTAAACGACCCAAGCCCGGCGGCGCCTCCAGTCGGTTTCAAAACCACGCACACGCCCAAAAATCCAACCACCGTCCCGATCCATCGATTCACGTCTACTTTCTCTTTCAACACAAACCTGGCCAAGACTAGGGTGAACAACGGGATGGTGAAATTCAACGTCGTCACCACGGCAATTGGTGCGACGGTGAGACCTTTCGCGTACAAAAATATTCCCATCGCCAACAAAGCGCTTCGCGCAAAGTGTAAAGGTAATCTGTCCGTTTTGAACGAGTCTTTTCCAGAGATCAACATGACTGGCAACATCGTCAACGTCGCGAAGAAAAATCTCAAGAAGACAACTTGCGCCACCGATAAAGTTTGTCCCGCCGCTTTCATAATCACGTCGTTGGCGACGCCGATAATTTGATGCATGAAGAACCACGCGATGCCGATGGTGAACGTCCCAACTGGAGGAGCTGCTGCACCATCAGCGGCGGCAGAAGCAAACGTGACGACCAGAGATTTCTTTTTCTTCGTCCTCTGCAACGCAGCACTGCTACTGTTGATGTTCTCGTTTTGAGCGGTGCGCGTCGTGGCAGCATTGAAAACACCAGCTTTTGTCGTCCTCCTCGTCGTCGTCGCAAAATTCGTTTTGGATAAAGAAGAAGCAAATGCTGACGGTGATGAATGTTGTCGTCGTCGTTGGCGTTGATGATGCCGCTTCTTCGCGTCCGTTCTCGAGAGAAGACGCGATGACGACGACGACGTCGCTAACGACGACGAAAGAGTAGACGTTGTGGTGAGCATGTGGATAACAGTGTTCTCGCTATGTGTTGTGTGTGTGTGTGGTGTTATCACAAACTCTGTTTTGCTCTCGTTTTATTTTTGTTGTAGTGACGACGCTTTTGTGTTCCTAATGCAAAAATACTACTCTGCACCTCTGACCTCTGCACCTCTATCTCTCTACTTAATCCACTAATAATAATAACAACTCTAAACTATTTTCTACGCGTTCTCTCGCGAGAAGACAATTATATATATCTATGACGTCCAGCGATTATCGTGAATCCACTTCGTCGCGACAAACTTCGTCCCGCTGACGACTGGGCACCCGCCGTGTAAACTACTTCGATCGAACGTGTTGTTCGGATGGACGCTCCAAAACAAAAGCGCGTCGCCTTTCCTCGGCTTGACTTTTAATCCAGCCTCGCAACTCGTGTAATCGATCCCGCGTAACCGATTTAATCCGTTTTGACCTTCCAACGGGAACACGGTTTCACCTCCTTCGTCTGGGGTGGTCAAGTATAAAAGAAAACTAGCGACGCGTTGCGATCTTTGCGGACCGTATTGCGAAGGATCAAACATATCGTAATGCGAATCGTATTTTTGGCCGATTTCGTAGCGTAAAATGTTGTAAGCTTCCCCGTGCGTCGCTGGAATGTGCGTCGCGCGCGCCATCTTCTCTTCCACGCGTTTCAACGCCCCACTTTGTTCCATTTTTGATGTCAAAAACGTCCCAGAACTCGTCCGAATGTTCTTCGTGGTCTCCAACGTCTCGCCTCTTTTCAACGCCAAACCGGATTTGTGCAATCGACTCCTCGCCGCTTCCACGATCGCATCGCAATCCGCATCGCTGGCGAAATTTCGGTACATCACCGACCGAGGCGACGTCGAGAGGAGTTGAAATTTCAGCTCGGTCAAATACTCGTCGCCAAGTGCGCCGACTTTGTCCAGCGCGTTCGAGTCTTCGCTGTTCAACTTTTCTTCTGTTTCTTCTTCTGTAACTCCACCTGCAAGATTTTCTACGCCTTTCTCTCCCAAATCATCATCTTTGTGAACATTGTCGTCGTCGTCGTCGACTTCAATGAATTGCGCGTTTCTGAGTGCCCCTGGACTCGGATCTTCTCCGTCCACATCTTTTTGCGTCGTCGGCAAAATCATCTTCGTCGATGATAAATCACCTAAATTTCCGCGCGTTACGAATCCAATCAGAAAACAAATTACCGCTAACAGAGAAGCTTTGGGAATCGAGAGCGATTTGCGGTACGTCGTGCCGTCGCCCATTTTGATGATGATTTAGTGATATAATACTCCCTCTCGAGCGCTTCTTTTTGTCCTTTTTCTCCTCCTGCTCAGCCTCCTCTCTTGTTGGTTGTGCGCGTCAACAATTAACTTTTGGTGGTGTTTTTATGGGAAAGAACAGAAAGATTTTTTGTGAGGGCAGAAGGCGAAAAAATCTCTCACTATTACCTCTGTGTTTACTCTCTCGCATTATCATCGGTGAAAACATGATGAATATGTCCTTGGTGAACGATGCGAAAAGATGTTCTTCTTCGTTTTCTTCGAGATGCAGCAGCAGCATGAGCAGCAGCATTAGTGCCCAACACCAACAACAATTTCGTAGTCGTCATCAGCATCGTCCCCTAAAAATAATAAGAAGAACAATATCAAACCAAATCGTCCCGTCTGGGAAACCGGATCAAAATGGCATCGTTCCGTGCTTAGGGCCGGGAATGTGCGAATGGCCGGACGCGTGGCAATATTTAGTGAAAACGAAGCGAATGCCAACCATCGACGCTCGGAAAGCGATGCAGATGCAAAAAAAAGGCGCCCTGATTGTGGACGTGAGATTTCAACCAGATTTCGAGCAGTGGTCGATCCCGGGGTCGATCAACGTCCCGTACATCGAGGGCGGTTTGTTAGCGAAACTTCGTCTGCCGGGATTTAAGAAGAAAAATATGAACTTTGTGAATGACATGCAACGAGTGGCGGAGTTGAAACAGGATATCATCTTGGTCGATATTTGGGGCGGGACGTTGCTGAGCGAACCGCCAAAGAACCGAGGGTTGACGGATAACACGAAAGGCGCCGGCTCGTTACCGGCTGCGTTTGAAATGTACCAAGTCGGATACACGAAGTTATACCACTTAGCGGGAGGGGTGAATCAATACTACGAGGACGCGTATAAATACCCGAACGAGTTACCGGAACCGGATTCAAAATGGCCCGGGGATTTGGAGTGGTTCGGATATAGGCAGTTCAACGGCAAAGATCGAGCGAAAGGACAAAGAGACGATTAATAATAACGTGAAGTTGTTGAAAGAAAGGCTTGTTGTGTTCACATCAAATTGTTGTTCTCATAATAATATACATATGTATTATGATCTCCTGGATCTCTTTAATTAATTTCATCATCAGACGAATTTTTTTTTCTCATCTCTCTCACCTGTTTCTTGCTACACTGTCTCCTCCTTCTTCTTCTTCAGTCTCTGAATTCAGTTCTTTGAGAAACGAAAACTTCCATTTTCTGTCGTCACTTTTTATTTGCGCAAAAGCGCGGATACAGACAGAAGCAATCACTCATCACAACCACACGCCTATTATCTACTACAAAACATCAAAATGGAGAACAGCAACAGCAACGGAGGACAAATGAAACCGTCCATCAAGTCTGCGGACATGAAAGAGGTGCGTCATCAAAAGACGACGACGAATAAAAGTAGTTCGCGCGCGCGTCATCTCGTCGTTGCAAAATTTTCGAAAGTCAAACCAACAGACGCTTTTGCGAAGAAAAACGAATCGTCTCTTTTGATGAACAACTAATAACACTAATACTCTCTTCTCTCTTTCAAAACGCATCATCGAAAACACACGAAACAGGAAGTCATACAAGACGCGGTAGATTGCGCCAAAATTGTGTGTGAGACCTTCTTTTTTGTTTTCTCTTTCTCCGCGCGAACGTGGAAAGTCACATTTTGCTTTGTCTGGGTCGTTAAAAATTTTGACTTTTTCAACGACCGACGACGCTTCGTCTTACTCTCATCATCATCAATCAACACGACATCAAAACACGCTTTGACATTTTCCGTTTTCTGCAATATACTCACGACAACAACAACAACAACAACAACAACAGGCATTAGAGAGATACGAAATAGAAAAAGACATAGCCGCGTACATCAAGAAGGAGTTCGATAAGAAGTACCAGCCGACTTGGCACTGCGTGGTCGGGAGAAACTTTGGGTCCTACGTGACGCACGAGACCGGACACTTTATATATTTCTACATCGGGCACATTGCGATTTTATTGTTTAGGTCTGGATAACGGAGAGGAATGGCGGCAGGAAGGAAGAGAGAGAGAGAGAGAGAGTAGGAGTAGCAAAAGAGGAGGAGGATGTAGAGGAGGAATCATAACAACAAAAACAACAACATTAGCTAACGTAGGAATAGCGCTCTGAGATACACAACGAGAAAATTAAAGAACAAACTTTCGTCTGTTTTTTCTTGTCCCGTCCGTTTCCGTGCTGCGCACGTACTCAAACTCGCCGTGTTTTGAATCGAACGTTCCTTTTTGTACGCTCATTAGCTTCAACGTGAATCGAGGCCCTAATTCTTGCAACCTGGCGATGACAGAGGTTGGTCGATCGTCGTTCTCGTCCGCGATTATTTTTTTCTGAGCCTTGGTCAATTTTTTCTTTCGCTCGAACGGTTTCTTCTCCTTTTTTTTACCGTCTTCATCTTCCCCGCTATCGTCGTCTGAATCATCATCATCATCATCATCATCATCATCACCGCTGCTGCTACCGCTACTACTACTGTCGTCGTCGTCATCGGAATCTTCGTCGCTACTACTCACAGCTTTGAACTCGTCCGAGTCCGAATCGGAATCTTCGTCGCCGCTAAACTGCACGTCCTCTTCATCCCCGTCCTCTTCGTCTTCTCCAGACGGAAGCGCTAAGCTCGGTTTACCCTTCCTCTTACTACTCTTCTTTATTCTATTCTTGGAAAAGGACTCTTCGTCTACCTCGGCGGTGGATAAGTGCCCGCCGTGTCTTCTTCTCACCCCTTTCTTCTCCTCGAACACGTATCGATGGTGTCGAAAAAAAATGAAATCTCGTTGGTTGTGAAACGTCACCACGCGTCTTCCTTTAAACTCTGGTTTCTGAGGGAACAAACTCGCAAACATCCGTCCAATTCGGTGACCTAATCGAGTGCTAAAGTTATTCAACAACAACTCTGGGTAATGCGACGTCGCTCGGCCGTGATTTCGAATCTTTTTACTCAAAATTAAATTCGTCAATTTATACATCACGCTCGGTCCTTCCGGCAAGTGCACGTGTAACAACCCGTTCACTCGCGCGCCTTTACTAAACGTTTTATTCTCATTGAAAATGAGCAAATCCGTAAATCCTCTCGCGGTGGCGTGTTTCACCATCTCTTTAACGTGGTAGTTTCTTCTCGCGTAATAATACGCGTTCGGGACTACCGTAAATAGATTCTCCAAAAACTTAAACATCGCGCCGCTCGGTTTCCTACTCGTCGTTATTATAATCTTCGGGCTCGAGTTGAACGAAAAATACGACGCAAACTCGTCCTCTTTATCTTCGTTGTGAATCTCCTCCTCGTCTTCTCTCACGATGTGCGTCTCATCTATCACGCGTTGGTTTTCTATCGTTTTCGGGACTTGTCTCGGTGCCGGCGTCTCCCCGTTTTCCAACGCTCTCAGCTCTTCTTTTTGTCTCAGTTGACGCCGTTTTTTCTTCTCTACGCTTTGTTCGTGTAAGAGCTTCCCGTAGACTTCCGAGCGTCTTTGCTTGTTTTTTATTTGACTCGTAAGCTTGCCGATGGAGGCGTTTTCACTTTTCCTTCTTCCTCTGTTTTTAATATGTGTGATTTATGATGATGTATGAGAGAGAGTATATAAATGAGATAATACTAAACAACGCGCGATGACGCTTTCGTAGGTAGGTGATGCTTCATCTAAACGAGAAAAAAATGGCGGCGAAAATCGAAAATTGGAAAAAGAGAAAGAGAGAAAAAAAAAGACAGAACGACGGACGCACCCGTCGTCGTCGTTGTCGCCAGAATCTTTCCGTTTCCGTTTCAACGACGTGCTCTTCTTCGTTCGCGTGACCCCCATAATGTTCTCGTTGTTTGTTGTTTGTTGTTTATTGTTGTTATTATTATTGTTGTTATTATTATGTGGTTTGTGTGTAAATGGTGTGTTGTGTCTTCCCAACCAAAACAGACTGAAAAATGAAAAAACAGAAAAAAAAAAGTTTTTACGATGTCTATTTTTAAACCATCATCATCACTCTACACACACACAACGCACGAGAAGAGAGAGAGATTAAGAGATGCAATCGAAGAGTCTCTCTGTAGTATCTTCTTTATTATATTCAGGACATAGTGATAACAACACCAACAAGAAGAAGAAAATGGCCGCCGGCACATCTTCTTTCAGGAAAACGGCACAAGCGACATCTCATCAAGAACAAAAACAAAAACAAAAACAAAAACATCAGAAAAACGATATTTCCCGAACGCAACTGTTAAACGACGGGAACGTCATACCGACTTTAGGATTAGGGACGTGGAAATCGAATCCACCGGAGGAGTGCACTTTAGCCATCACTTCGGCGTTACGGAACGGGTTGACGCATTTGGATTGCGCGTCGGCATATGCGAACGAACACGTGATTGGAAAGTGTTTGAGTAAAGTTTTTGGCGACGAAGATACGTCGCGAGAGGACGTGTTCATTACGAGTAAGTTATGGAACGATAGACGGAAACCGGATGACGTTCGAGAGGCGTTGGAACAAACATTAGAAGATTTACAGTTGGAGTACATCGATTTATACTTAATTCATTGGCCAGTGTGTTGGAAACGAGGAACGGTATTAGTGGACGATACGGAGACGTCCATCGAGGAGTGTTGGAAGACGATGGAACAGTTGAAGAGAGAAGGGAAGGTGAAATCGATTGGGGTGAGTAACTTTAATCAAGAACAGTTGACAAAGTTGATGAAACATTCAGAAATTAAACCAGCGGTGAATCAAATCGAGTCGCACCCGATGTTACCGAACGATGCGTTGATTCAGTTTTCAAAGAAGATGGGCGTGGCGGTGACGGCGTATTCTCCATTTGCGAGAGGAAGCGAGTTGTTTAAAAACGAAATTGTACGAAAAATAGCAGAAAGAAGACAAACGACGCCAAGTAAAGTGATTTTAAGATGGCATTTACAGAGAGGCGTGATTGTGATTCCGAAATCGGCGTCTGAAATTCGAGCGAAGGAAAACGCCGATTTTCAGGCTTTGGAAACGTTTTCGCTCACGGAGGAAGATATGGAGGAGTTACGCGCGCTCGATTGCGATTACAGCACGGCACCGGCGCCGTGGAGTCATTTTCCGCAAGTCGCCAGAAGAAATAAGATTTTAAGGCCGTTATTCAAAGTGTTGACGTACCCGTTTTTTAAGGTGTTTAGTATGGACGTGCAGATGATGGGAAGGAAAAAATTCATCACGTTTGGCGCGACTAGGCGCTGATGAGTTTGGGATGCTACTGCTACGATGTGTCATTAAAATACTACTCATCCCAACGACGACTCAAACGGGCACACGTACGATTTTCTGGATTCGTTGTTTTCTTTGCTATGAACTACTGGGAAAGGATCGTCCGTCGTCCTCGCCCGTTTCACGTTTCCTCTCGGCGGTTTTCCGAGAGTGACCTCTCGGTGGTGGCGACTACCGCTGTCGTTCACGTTCGATAACGGCGACCTCGATGGTTTTTCACCACCAGGCGTTCGTCGTCGCACTTTTCTCTTATTCGCATCGTTCTCGTCCGCGATGACGTCTGGCGACAGAGACATCTCCGGCGACAACGGGTCTTCTTTCTTCTTCGTTTTCTTCGTCTGTTTCGTCTCCTTTGAGCTCTTTTGGTGAGTGGTGGAAACATCATCAACTTTGTTGTTCTCGTTGAAAATCTCCTCCAACAACCTCGTCGTTTTGCTCTCCTTCTCATATCTCTTTCCATTCGTACTCTCAATCTCTCTCCGTTTCAACAAATCCATCTCCACTTCTCGCACGCTCTCGTGTCTCCTCATCGTCCGTTGGAAACATCTCCTCACGTTCTCAATCTCCTCTTCGGTATCCTTCACGTGCACGAACCCACAGCTACTTCCTCCATCCTCCCCGTTTCCAAAAACGACCGAATCTAACCGGCTCACGAGTTTAGAAACGTCTGAAGATGAACAGCAGCTCAAATTGCGCAAATTTTGCGCGCGTTGTCGCCAAAACTGTTCCTCTTTTGTTGTTGTTGTTGATGACGATGACAACGATGATGATGTTCTCCTTGTTGTTGACATTTTTAACAACACGCAACAAAAACGCACGACGATTCCATCATCTGAACACTTTTCGTTTTTTTCTTCAGCTTTGGCTCAGTTCCCCCCATCAAGAAAAATTTTGGCAAAATCGTCCTCAGAAAAAATTCTCAAGTTGTTTTTTGACTCCTCTTTCGTCGTACAACAAACAGAAGACAAAAAATCAAATCATGGGATTAACGTCTCGGCGAGAGAAGATCGTTCTGTTCGGAGACTCTTTGACGCAACGCGCGATCGAACGAGGCGGATGGGGAGAGAGTTTGGTACGTCGAGCGAGAGTTTATATTCATTTCCTTTTTCTTTTCGTTTATTATATTATGCGTTATGTGTTCTCTTTCTTTGCGTGTCTGTGTTGATGTTTTTTATATTCTTGAATTTGATCGCCCGCTCGCGCGCCTTGAATTTTGTCGTTAAGAAGAAGTTTAAATATAAACTAACCAATATTTAATACTTCTCTGTGTGTTGTATTACATAACACGTCGAACAAACAAACACCAATTAACAGAACGACCACTTTACGAGAAGAGCGGACGTGTACGTGAGAGGATTCGGAGGGTACAACACTCGATGGGCGTTAAAAGTTATGGACGATATCTTTCCCGAGAAATTCGACCGACGATTGCGCAAACATCACCTAACGATAATCATGTTTGGGACGAACGATAGCGCAATCGAGGAAAAAACGAGCAAGTTTCAAACGAGCGCGTACGTGCCCTTAGAGGAATACGAAAAGAACATGGAGATTATTATTAATCGAGCGAAGAAGTGCTCGAAGCACGTGATTGTTATGGCCCCACCGGCGATGGATGAACAAGGACGGTTGAACTATCAAGTCGAAATGTACGGCGACAAGGCGTTCGCGAGGTTGGATAGGTCGAACGAAGAACTACAAAAGTATGGGATGGCGTGTAAGCGAGCGTGTAGAAAATGCGTGGTACCGGTCGAGGATTTGTTTGTCGCGTTTGAGCACGATACGAAAGGCTATTTTACGGATGGAATTCATTTCAACGCCCGAGGACAAGAACGCGTTTGGGAACGGTTGAAATATCGATTAACCATGGAAGGCATTCAGCCGGAGAAGATGCAGTTGGATTACCCCATGGGCATTGACTTGAGAGAGAAAGGGCCGGAGTGGATACAACTATTCGAGAAATCGAGAATGGAGAATTATAAGAACAGAAACGGGGTGATGAGTTTTGACGAAAGTCCGTATAATCTCGGAAGAGGAGGTGCGCCGAGTAGTTCGATTTCGCCACCATCGACATCGTCCGCTACGAATACCGATGGTGTACCAATGAGCAATGTTGATAACAGTGGTAAGGTTGGATTCGTTATGAATCATCTGAGTAAGATTGCGATTGGATTCTTCGCCGGTGCGATTGTTGGGAAAGCACTCTCGTCCTCACCCTCATCGACGGGCGAGAAAGTGCGCGTGAAAGAAGTCAAGGTTGAGGTTCCGGAAAAAGAGCGAATCAAAGTCGTGAAAGAAATCGTGAAAGTTCCGGGCCCAACGCGAGTGGTTACGAGATACGAAAAAGTACCGGGACCGGAGAAGATTGTGGAGAAAATCGTCGAGAAGAAAGTAAAAGTTCCCGGACCGGAGAAGATTGTGTACAAAGACCGCGTGGTTAAAGAAAAGGTTGAGGCTCCTGGGAAACAAACTGTTAAAGTTGTTTATAAAGATAAGCCGGTGGAGAAGATAGTCTACAAGGAAAAGATTGTCAAAGAGAAGGTGGAAGTTCCGGGTAAAGAGAGGGTAATCACGAAAGAGGTCAAAGTGCCCGGTCCGGAAAAGATTGTATATAAAGACAAAATAGTCGAAAAAATCGTCTACAAAACCGATAACAGCAAGAAGAATAGTAGCAGCGGTGGTAGCGCAGCAGCGAAAGAGAAAGTTGTCTATAAAGAGAAGCCGGTGGAGAAGATTGTCTATAAAGACAAAATCGTCGAAAAGAAAGTTCAGGTCCCCGGTCCGGAGAAGATTGTCTATAAAGACAAGCCGGTGGAGAAGATTGTCTACAAAGACAAGCCGGTGGAGAAGATTGTCTACAAGGACAAAATCATCGAGAAGAAAGTGGAAGTACCGATCATCAAGGAGAAAATCGTCGAAAAAGTCATCTATAAGGAGAAGAGCGGCGGTGGTAATAGTAGCCGAGGAGGTCCGCGCCTTCCCGAAGGCGCTCCGAAAGTCACCATCAAAGTCGGTAACACGGTTGGTTTCTTCTACGACATTAATAAGAAGTAAACGTACGCAAAGGAAGGAGAACGTTTTTCTTATTGACGTTATTACTTTTCATCTTCGTTGTTATTTATATTAATATATCATCACCGTATTGTATTCCTATTATTCGGCATATTTTTATTTTACACCACCACTGGTGTCACGTGCGCAGAAAAAAAGCAAAAAGAGAGAAAGGTCGCTTTTTGTTCGTCGTTCACGACAGCCCGCAGCCGCTCGTTAAAAACAGCCACTCACACACGAAAGGCGTCCAACGACGTCACACTTTTTTTAAAGCCGACCCCGCACACTCACTATTGTATTATATTTACAGTCGGGATCTACTTGAGAACGGATAGATATTTAAAAGAGTATTCAATCGAGAGAGAGATTTGGTCGATCGATCGAAGAAGAACAGACGAACGCGCGCGCAAGACGACGACGTGGCGACGTTTCGGGACACATTTTCGTCGGTGATAAAAGAGAAAAGCGATAAAAAGGAATAAAAACAGAGGAGGACGACGTAAACGACTTTAACATCATCTTCATCATGGGCAAAGGCGGTAAGGACGCCTCGGGTTCTTCCTCAATCGCGAATGTGGATGTGTCTCCCGCGACCACCGCCACGTACACGGTTTCGCAGGTGAACGAGTGCGATCATATGACCGCGAAGGACTCCCCAAAACTGGTCATCTTCGGTGACAACGTGTACGACATTTCGAGTTGGATTTCAAAACATCCGGGAGGCGAAACCGTCCTGAAACAGTACTCCGGGAGAGATATCACGGACGCGTTCCGAGCGTATCACTCGGAAAACGGGAAAGCGATGAAAACGTTGAAATCCATGCGCGTTGGCGCCGTTCAAAGAAAGATTTCGGAGGAAGCGCCCCAGCATTTACATGATTTTCGAGAGTTGGTGAAAACGGCGGAGAACGCAGAGTTCAAGACGGATTATAAGCACTATTACGCCATCGCCATTCGCTTGGTGTCTTTGTCCGCCGTGGCAATTCATTTGGTCGTGAATAAAGAGGATACGTTTTCTCACATGCTCGGAGCCGTATCGTTGGGAATGTTTTGGCAGCAAAGCATGTTCATCGGACACGACGCGGGGCACTGCGCGGTGACCCACAACAGGAAATTGGACACCGCCATCGGGTGGCTCATTGGGAACATGTGTAACGGTGTTGGCATTAGTTGGTGGTCGAGCACTCACAACGTCCATCATTGCGCCGTGAACTCTTTGGAGTGCGATCCGGATATTCAACACATGCCGATTTTGGCAGTCACGAGGAAGTATTTCGAATCCGTGTACTCGTTGTACCACAACCGACAGTTGAAATTTGATTGGTTAGCGAAGAAGTTTGTTAGCGTGCAGCATTACACGTTCTACCCGATCATGGCCGTAGCGAGAGTGAACTTATACGCGCAAACGTTGATTCACTGCGCGACGGGAAAAATGTCCAAGAAACAGCGCGTCATTGAATTCGCCACGCTCAGTTTTTACTTCGCGTGGTATTCGACGCTGGTGAGCATGTTACCGACGGCTGGTGAGAAATGGGCGTTCTTCTTCCTCTCGCACGCATTTGGTGGGATCATTCACGTTCAAATATGTTTGTCGCACTTTTCGAGAGATGTGTTCGATGGGATTCCAAAAAACAACGAATGGATTGAGATGCAACTCGCCGGGACGATGGACATTGAGTGCCCAAAATATTTGGATTGGTTCCATGGCGGTTTGCAATTTCAAGTCGAACACCATTTGTGTCCAAGACTACCGAGACATAAACTGAGAGATTTCCGAGAAGAAGTTATTAAACCGTATGCCAAGAAAAACGGTTTGAAGAATTTCCACTCGGTTGGGTTCTTCGAGGCGAACGTGCAAGTATGGAAGACGTTGAAGAAAGCCGCGAGTCAATCCGTGTTATCGCCGGCGTTCTCGACGGAAAATTACATTTAAAAAGAAAGTACAAACACTCGCGTTCACGCATGCGTGGAGAACTTTTGTTGTGTATGTGTTAGTAGAATTATTATTTGGTTCCTGTATAGTATAGACCTATGATATGTGATCATATTTAACCAGAAGGGAGAGAGAGAAAGAGAGAAGATGTGTTGATTAGTTTGTAGTTTACGAGTTGGAAAATTCATTTTTGTTCTAGAAGTCAATCGTTCTTATGAATTTAAACCTCCATATCGAACGCGACGTCGTCCATACTATCCTCGCTGGTGTCATTAATCACTTTTTCTTCTTCTATCGGTCTCGCATTCGCGTCGATGATTTCATGCATCGAAGGTCTCTTGTCCGAAGAAGACGAAGGAGAGGACACGGGAAACGCACTTTCAGCTTTCTCCAACTTCTCCGGCTGCGCCATATCCTCCGCACTCTTCACCATCGCTTGCTTTGGCATTCTCGCCGCATATTTTAAATTTTTGGCCGCAATACCCGCTACAGATTGTTTCGTTTTACTTTTACTGCGTTTCTTTAACACGTCGACCATTAAACTCGCGTGTAAACCTTTCGTCGCGGCAATTGGCATGAGTTTTCCTTTCCCGGGATCTTGGCTCGAGTGTTTAGCCGCAATCGCTCGTGCTTCCGGAGTACGATGATATCGTCCATCCGCACCTAACTCCCACGCTAAGACACCGTCCACGAGACAAGCATCGAGCATGTCTTGGATTTCGCACCTGATTTTCTCATCTTCGACTAACGCGACGACTTCGACGCGATGTAACAAATTTCTTCGCATCAAATCTGCGCTACCCATGTAAATCTTCGGATCCGCTTTCCCTGTCTGGAGCGCGTTTTCGAATCGAAAGCATCTGTGGTGTTCTAAGAATCGACCGATGATTGAGATCACGCGAATGTTTTCGGAAATGCCTGGGACGCCAGGGCGAATTCTACAAATGCCCCGAACGATCAAATTCACGCTCACGCCCGCCTGGCTCGCCCGATAAAACGCTTTACAAATCTCCGGGTCGTCTAAACCGTTCATTTTAGCCGTGATGGACGCTTTGTACCCTTTCTTTGCGGCGGTGATTTCGTTCTCGATTAAATTCACCATGCTAGATTGTAAGCTTTGCGGCGCAACCATCAATCTGTTGAACTCTTTTTGGAAATGATGGCCCATTAAAAACTTGAACAAATTCACGGCGTCTTCGCCGTATTCTTCTTTGCACGTAAACATGCCGTAATCGGTATAAATACCCGCCGTGGACGGGTTATAGTTCCCAGTTCCTAAGTGAACGTACTTCACGAGCTTTTCTCCTTCTCTTCGTACGACTAAAGTTGCTTTACAGTGCGTTTTCACGCCTTTTACGCCGTACGCGACGTTACACCCGGCAGTTTCAAGTCGTTCCGCAAAACCCAAGTTTCGCTCTTCGTCGAATCGAGCTTTCAATTCAACCAATACGGCGACGTTTTTCCCGTTATCGCAAGCTTTAATCAAACTCGATATAATTGGCGAGTTCGATGAAGTTCTATACAACGTCGATTTAATGCTCAAAACATCCTTATCTCTTGCCGCGGCTTCGAAGAAAGCTTGCGTGGACGTCGCGAACGAATGGTACGGGTGGTGGACTAAAATGTCTCCTTTTTTAATCTCGTCGAAAATATTACGTTTGCTCATCTCTTCCGCCTCGGAAGCCGACGAGGAAGGGACGTCGATACCAACCAATCTCGGGTGCGTTCTCGGAGACCAGTAGTCAAAAACTAAGGCGTCGTCCATTTCAAAACTCACGTCGATGGAATCTAAAACGCCGAATCCCAACGGCGCGGCGTGCGGCACCGAAGTCACGTCGAACGATCTCAACTCAAGAGATTTCATCAAACGGTCTTTCACGTGTTCAGGCATCGTGTCTTGCACTTCCAACCGAACGAACGATGCATGACGTCTCGTTCGAACTTCGTCGGACATCATCTCTAACAAATCTTCCGCCTCCTCCTCGTTTCTTTCGACGTCCGCGTTTCTACACACTCGAAACGCGTGACACGCGCGAATGTTACATCCTTGAAACAACGTGTCCATGTTCGCCTCTAAAATTTGCTCTAAAGGCAAAAAACGTTTACCTTTAGTTTCATCCATAAACTCGCCAACGTCGATCCATCTGTCCACCACGGATGGAACAGAAACCACCGCGAATTTCTCGTTTGAGTACGCGTCTTCCAACTCCACTGCCAACGCTATGGACAAACTCGGTAAAAACGGAAACGGGTGGCACGGATCGATCGCTCTCGGATCTAAAATCGGTTCCACATAGTCGTGGTACCATTCGCGAACTTTCTGAACCGTTTCCTTGTCCATATCGTCGTGCGATAAAATCCTGATATTATACTCCGCTAAACTCGGCGCTATTTGTTCAATGTACAACTCCGCCTGAATATCCGACATTTTTTCTACTTCCGCGCTGACGTATTCGAGCGTTTTCCTCGGCGACCATATGTTCTTACCTCTTTTCTTGACTAAGTTCCCAACCCCGACAGATTCTTGCCTCTTTAACGCCCCAACTCGCTTGGCGAAAAACTCGTCCAGGTTTCTCCCGCTAATCGCTAAAAACCGAAGTCGTTCGAACGCCGGAATGTTCTCGTCCGCCGCGGCTGCCAGAACTCTCCAGTTAAACGCCAACCACGACATCTCCGGGTTAAATATCTTATCGTTCAGAGTAAAGGATTCAATGTCTTCGTCTTTAAACCGCTCCACGTCGGTTTCCGTGCCTTCCGGTATAAACGGTGGACACGTTTCCAATAAAACTTCCAGCGCGGCGTTTATTATGCTTTTGTATCCAGCGGTTTCTTGGTTATACTGCTCCAACTCGTCCGGAGATAAGCCGAGTTGTTCGATTTTCGTGTCTTTTTTAACCAACTTGGTTACCACTCCCGCCCCGTTTAGTTTCCCTCGTCGTTTTCCTCCGAGTTGATAATTATTGGTATCCCCGTTATTATTACTCGAAGAAGCAGCACATATTTTAGATGATGATGATGTCCTTCGTTTTGAGAACAACGACGACGACGAGTGCACCACAAAATTCGGTCCTCGTTTACGTGCGTCATCATCTTCATCGCGTAGTAGTAACCGACGACGACAAAATTGTTGTCGTCGTAAAACTCGTCGTTGTTGCTGGGAACACGCAGAGGAGGAAACAGAGGAGGAGGAGCCCGCTAAAACGAACATTCTCTCTTTTACTCTTTTACTCTTTTCTCTTCTTAATGTTGTTGTTCCGCGTGCGTTTCTCTTCTCTATTTATGCCGTGATGAGATGCGTTTTTGTGAATAAAAAAATATTCCTTTTTGGCAGCCGAAATTTTTTTGCAGATTATTTTTTTCCTCTCTTCACAACAGAAAAGAATTGACTACTTTTAGTAGTATTATATAGTAATACTTAAAAAGAATGCCGCCAAAGAAAGGAACGAAACGCAAAGCGGTTGCGGCGAGTAAAAAAGATGCGGATGCGGATGCGGCGGCGGCGGACGTCGTCGACGACGACGACGACGGCGGCGAGAAGGAAGAAATCGAGATTCCGAAAGTAACGGATGGAATTGACGGCGAGAAGGACGAGGGTGGTGGTGGTGGTGGTGACGAACAAGAACAACATCCAACAGAAGAAAAAGACGAAAAAGACCAGACGACAAAAACGACGACGGTAAAGAGGCAGAAGAAGAGCAAATCGCCGTCGTCTAAAGAGGAGAAAGCGGTGGACAACGACGAGAAAGATGGTGGTGAAGATAATAATTCTCCCAAAACGACGACTGCAACAAAGAAATTTTCAGAGGAAAAGAAGAAAGTTCGAACGCCGCCGCCGTTGGAGTATCCAACGCTCGAACAGGTTGGAGGATTCGTTCCAGCCGTCACGTGCAACCACTTTGAGGCGAAATTTCGCGACATCGAGGATCCGCAATACGATCAGAACCAACTTGAAGTATTCAACGCTTTGATAAAGTTTCCGGTCAAATCGCAGTTGCAATTCATCGAGGAGAGCGACTCGTTGGCTGCGCTCAGGAAGACGTTGGCGAGTCACAACGCAAAAGTGTGGCTGCATACGAAGAGCATGGTTGCAGCGGAGAAAGAACTGGACAAGTTACCGGAAAAAGTAAGCCAGGCGTTGAAAGCTTTGTACGATTCCAATCACATGAAAGAAGATGCGCTTGATTTTCGCGTTTTATCTTTCTTAGCGCAAATGAAGGAAGAGAGCGCACTTTTAGCCATCGAGGATTTGTCCAATCAAAACTTAGATGTGATTAAGAACGTATCCGCGTATTTCAAAGGCGTTTGCAGAAGAAGGAACGACGAGAACAAAGATGGAGTTCAGTTTGGATCGATGGGCGGCGGCGCCGGAGGGACTCAAGAACAAGGCCACGCGTACAATCCAGCGTTGCAGGATGTTCAAAACGCGCTCATGCGCGGTGTCATTACGCCCATGATAGGTACGGCTATGGAGCGACTGTTCACGTCTAATCCGGGCGTCCAATTTGACGCCGCGGCGTGGGAAGAATTCACGCAACTCAACGAGATGATGGCGATGAATTGCATCGACGAGACGTTCATCGAGTTACAGAACGCGAGAGGCGGCGTGCGTAACCCGAACGGCTTGTTCGTCTCAAAAATTCGAAAGTTTCTCGGACAAATGCGGAACAATTTCGGTGGTGGGCATGGTGGTGGGCACTACGGAGGAGGAGGAGGTGGTGGTGGTGGTGGTGGTGGGAATTTCGGTGGTCGAGGAGGAAGAGGGAACAATTTTAATAACTACAACAACAACAATAACTTCGGAGGAGGAAGAGGAGGCGGTGGCGGCTACGGCGGCCAAGGCGGTGGCGGCTACGGCGGCCAAGGCGTGGACGATCAAACGCTCAGAAGTACGCTCCCAGCGTACGCGAACAGAATAATCACTTGTATTGAGAAAGGCCGTTTCCAACGAAACGCCATCGACGAACGCATGCTCTCCGCCTTGTCTCAAGTTCGCGACCCCTCGGCGATGGAAAAAATTGTCACGGAAATGGAAACCGCGAACGTGGACAACGTCCGAAACGTCGCCGGGTATTTCATGGGCATCATTAGAAAGAACAAAAATAGCAGTGGTGGTGGTTACGGAGGGCAGTTTCAATAAACACACATTTCTACTTTTGCTTTTACGTTCTCGTTTAAGAAGCACTTCTTCCTCGCTCTTTATGAGAGAGAGAGAGTATAAAAAACAAACCTTACCTACCTCGTTGCTTTCATCAGAAATTTCTTCACTTGCAAAGAGAGAGAGAAAAGGGTAACTATGCGCCGAGCGTCTACCACCACCGCCTTGGCCGCCGCTCGAAGAGCTTTTTTGAGCGCATGGAAGTCATCGCGCGCTGGCAAAAACTCTTCTTCTCTCGGGGATACAAAACTCGTCCTCGCGTCGTGTTGCTTCTGTTCTTCTTTTTCTTCGAGTCCGTCGTCGTTTCAACAAACTCTTCCCGAGAAAGTCTTCGAAGATGCTTCTTCGTCTTCGTTCGGCCGTGGCAACCAAAAGAGAGCGACGGACGCGATACACAGAAGCGGGGAGAAGCCGTCCTCTTCGGCGACAGCTGGAGCAGTCAGTCAGCTGGATTTCGCGACGCTGGTGAAACACCCGGAAGGCGCGGAGTCGCCGATGAAATTCTACGAGCGGTTAGCCGAAGAAGGCGTGTTGCAACGAGACGAGAAACAGGTGAAAGCGCTTTACGTGCTGGATAAGTTTTATCACAAAGTCATGGGGAAAGACGATAGTAATAATGATAGTAATAGCAGCAGTAGTAGTAGTAGTAGTAGTGATAACAGCAGCAGTCGCGGTACTAGCAACGAGGAGAATAAATCGTGGTTTCAAAAGCTCTGGGATCGAACGAACAAGTCAGACGCCTCGACGCTGGCGGGTGAAACGAGCGCGGGCGGGGTGTATTTATACGGCGGACCTGGGTGCGGTAAAACGTTCGTTTCCGATTTGTTCATGGCAACGTTACCAAAATCTTTCTCGAAACGCGTGCATTTCCACGCCTTCATGATGGAAACGCACGGAGAGTTGCACAGATTAGCCCAGATGAAAAAGAAAACGGATAATGTTTCGAACGAAGATACCGTGAAGTGGTTCGCGGATTCCTTGGCGGCAAAAGTAGACGTGTTGTGTTTAGATGAGTTTCAAGTGACCGATGTCGCCGATGCGATGATCATTAGACGATTACTCGATAGATTGTGGGAGAATAACGTGCGAGTGGTGTGCACTTCGAACCGAGCGCCGGACGAGTTGTATAAAAACGGATTGAATCGGAAACAGTTTTTACCATGTATTGAAGGCATAAAAAGTCGAATGCAAGTGCATGATATGGACTCAGTGTTCGATTACCGGATGATTGGATCAGTTAACGTGCACGGGGTGTGGAAAATGATCGGGGAAAGTGATAAAACCGACGAAGAGGCTAAACAAATCGCGCACGATTGGTTGGAAGTGAAGACACAAAACCTCGCCGGCGAACGGACGTTGAGGGAATTAGAGGTGGCAATTTCTGGTAGAAGTCTACGGATTAAACAAGCTGGGGGTGGCGTTGCGCGAATAGAGTTCGACGAGCTGTGTGACGCGAATTTAGGACCGTCGGATTACGTCGCTTTGTGTTCAACCTTTCACGCCATTGGAATTGAAAACATACCGAAATTGTCTTTAGACCGAGTCGATTTGATGCGCAGGTTCATCACGTTCATCGACTGCGCATACGAGCACAAAGTGAAGCTGATAATCACGGCCTATGCGAAACACCCTGACGATTTACTCATGATAGCGGACGCAAAATCGTTTGAATGTGACACTCGAGACGAGTTCTTTGCCTGGGATCGCGCGAAATCTCGTCTCAACGAAATGCAAAAGAACGAGTACACGAAATCCAGTTGGAAGCCAAAAACCTCAAAATGGCTTTTAGAACAATCCTTTTCTCTTCGAGAGAAAATCAACGTCAACGTTCTGCGAGGATTATGGCAACGCTACGACAAAACCAAAAACGGAGTCTTGGACGAATCCGAGTTGGCGTATTTACTCGCCGATTTGAACGAGCTCAAAGTCGGCCATCGAAACGTCTCCAAAGACCAACTGGACCATTCCTTGAGAGAACTCACCCGAAGGCGATGCGGAAGTCGAGGCGATGGATTTGTAACTTTCGACGATTTCGTAGAATACGGAAGGAAAGGCTTCGATAAGATCGAGCTCCCGCCCGAGGATCTCGAAAAAATTCGGTGCGCGGAAGGCGACCTGATACCGTCGCTTTAAAATAGTATTATTAATAATGGACTGGATGCCAAAAAAGTACTGCAGAAATAAATACACAAAAACCTCCATCATACTATTGTGCCTACCGGTCGACTTCAAAAAAAAGACCAACCAATTCAAAGACCAAATACACTCCCCAACTTAATACAAAAATGTCTTCGTCTCAAACGCTCATAACGAAGAAGACGACGAAGAGGAAAAAGATGGACGCCTTTACGGTGTTCACCTTTCTCGGCTTTTACTTCAAGTCCGATTTCGCGTTCTTGGTCGTCGCGTTTCTCATAAAGTACCTGCTTTTTTTCATCCCGAAAAGGAAAACGACATTTTTTAATCGAGGATGGGGAAACTTTGAACTGGTGAAACAAATGCGAGCGTCGGTGGTGAAATCAGTCTCCAGTGGACGCGGGTTTGTGAA
>Ga0257106_1000128_pt1 | contig 47062 bp, 32 predicted proteins | sample LP_taG_3_FD_190177 | JGI IMG/M metagenome (GOLD analysis project Ga0257106, IMG submission 190177) | Marine microbial communities from Northeast Subartic Pacific Ocean, Canada - LP_J_2011_P26_10m | ecosystem: Environmental > Aquatic > Marine > Oceanic | place: Canada: Northeast Subartic Pacific...
ACGCGCGAGTGTCGACGTGCAATCACCCACGGCACCATTTGCTGGCGCCGCCGAAGCGTCGCAAGGATTGGCCGAACACGTCGCGGCGGTCAAAGTGCCCAAAGTACACGAACTCGTGCCTGAAACAGTATAGCCGGTATTGCAAGTAGGCTGACATGTAGAACCACTCGCGAGTGTCGACGTGCAAGTACCCACGGCACCATTTGCTGGCGCCGCCGAAGCGTCGCACGGACTAGCCGAACACGTCGCGGCGGTCAAAACGCCATTGTAACACGAACTCGTGCCAGAAACAGTATAGCCGGTATTGCAAGTCGGCTGACACGTCGAACCACTCGCGAGTGTCGACGTGCAAGTACCAATGGCGCCGTTGGTTGGTGCCGCCGAAGCGTCGCACGTGGCTAATGTCACCGCCAGAGTTCCAGCTCCGGGAATACTAAAGCCAGGTTTCACCCAATAATGCGTCATTCCGTTGCATGGTTTTGTATCTTGCACCGGCACGTTCGTGCTCCAATAGCTGTAGTCGTCATCTCCACGTTTACTAAGGTCTCCACGGAAACACTTGTATGGACCAGGGGTGAAAGCCGGATAAGTTTTACCCGTATTTTCATTCTTATTAACTCCTTTATTCCCTGAAGACGTTGTCGCAGAAATGACTTGAGCGTGATAGTGATATCCTCCATACGCCGTCGGGTCGGCGGAATGTTCGTGACCACCGCAATCGTCGAGACCATCGCTGAAACCAGGAGCGGACGTGCTTAAATATCGCCCGTAAATGGTCGGACCGTCGTACGCAAATCCTATCACCGGAGGATGACCGTCAGTGCCATCCGTATAATTCGCGGGTCCATAATGACACATCGTATCGCTCGCGTGGAATGGATCGCCGTGTAAATGCGGTTGACCACCACCTTGCCCGACGTGTTCGTTGCAACTATCGACTTCGCACGCGTCCAAAGTGATTCGAACGACATTGGAGTACAAGGGATAGATTGACTGTCCCGTCGTACTGACGCCCACGCCCGCCCAAGATGGAAGTCCGAAGCATCCTTCAGCGTCGGTATCGCATAAGTATTTGTATGTTCCATCGCCTGCTCCTCCGGAAAAAGTATCGAAATTATTTGAACCAAGGGCAGTATCCAACAAAGTGTAGCGATAATTGCCCGTCTTCAAAGGAATTGCCGTCGTTTCCATTTTTGGAGATGATACCGTCACTTCGCTCGTCACGCAAGCTGTTTCAGTCGTACCATCCGGATAGTATTTTCCTCCCGGTGCTTGCGAAATATCCGCCATATTTGTCGTAAATCCAGTCGCACCCGTCCCGATAATGACGAGGTATTTGTCGTTGCAATACGCCGCGACGGCGCCGCCGGTGCCTAAACGTCCGGCGGACATCCAAGTATTCAACCACGTCGCACTGCAGCGTTCATCGACCGTTGAATCCGCTTGCGTGCACGTCTGTGCTGTGTATGTCGCAAGCACTTCTGCAGAGTCAATGCTTGTAGCCGCCACGTTCGGGGATTTTAATTGATTGGCATCGCACTTCGGTAAAGTCGACATATCTGTGCAATAACCGGCGCCGCACGAGCCGGTGCCTCCCCACGAGCAATCCGTTTTCCAATCCGCCGCCTTTGTTGCCCCATTTATGTCCGTTGCTGTGTAGGATACATCAGAAGGATTTAAGATCGCGCTGTTCCCTTTTGTGACGTTTACCGTGACGTACATCCCATCCGAGCAATGTTCGTTGATCGAACAATAAAAATAGTGCATCCCGACATCCATGTCACCACTTGTCGTGTACGAACCCGAACTCGACGAAGCCGCTTTCGATGTTCCACCGCTGCAAGTCCCGGTTGTTGAATAATACACATCGTGCGTCCCAATATTGCTCCATGAAATCGTGAGCGTATCCGTCGTCAACATGGTCACCGCTTGCGCTTGATAATCCCACGTTATCGCTTTCGCCGCCGCGTGCGCTGAAGTTGGCGCCCAGGAGGCAAGGAAGACGCAGCACAAAGTAACGCACAGAAAAGAAGAAAAACCCAACATTTTGTCGTTTCTTTCTCTTCTTCTTCTTTTCGAGGACGGAGAAAACGCCGAAGAAAAAGCGGATACCTTCTTCGTGTTCTTCTCAAAATCGTTGGTCGTCATCTTCGCTGACGATGAGAACGTGTCGTGTCGTTGGTGTTGTTTTTGTTGTTGTCGTGCTTTTAACCGTCTGTCCTCTTATTAATTTAACCTAATCTGTTCTCTTATACGACCTCTCGAACTAACGAACGGATAATTCTCAAACGGATGATATCCTCCGACGATACGAAGATGAACGCGAAGAGTCTCTTTTCTCGAACAGCGCAGATACAAAAACACACACAAAAACACGGAAAGAGAGAAAGAACGGCTGGTGCGCGCTTCTTCACTCTTCGTCGTGAAAACGAGACGCGATTACTACTCCGAGGAATATAAATTCAAAGTGCCTTTTTTGTAAGGTTATTGAAGTCTTGATTTGAGCACTTTCTCTTCAAGAACAAAACTTTTGCGCGTGTGTTGTGTGCAGTAGGTAGGAAGAAAAATTGTATTTAAACGTTTAATAAACATAATAAGACTTATGTATGCGCAAAGAATGAAGAGTCCTCTTAAGGCGAGAGCTCTTTTAGAACAAGGCAAACTTCTTCTTCGTCTTGTTATTTTTATCGTCAGACGCGGAGGAGGAGGAAGATCTGGGTTCCCCCAAATCAGCGACGTTTCCGACGTGCGCGATCAAATCCAAGACTCTGTTCGAATATCCCCACTCGTTGTCGTACCAGCTCACGAGTTTGACAAAGTCGTCGCCGAGCATAATACCCGCCTTGGCATCGAAGATGGAACTTCTCGAGTCGTGGCAAAAATCGGTGGACACGACGGCGTCTTCGGTGTAGCCAAAGATGTTGGCGTACGCTTTCGATTCCGAGGCTTCTTTCAAAACCTGGCAAATCTCTTCGTAGCTGGTTTTCTTTTCCAACTTGACGACGAGATCGACGACGGAGACGTCCGGCGTCGGGACCCGGAAGGCCATACCGGTAAGCTTGCCGTTCAATTCCGGCAATACTTTGCCGACTGCTTTAGCGGCTCCGGTGGAAGATGGAATAATGTTCGCCCCGGCGCCTCTCCCACCTCTCCAATCTTTCGCAGATGGACCGTCGACGGTTTTTTGCGTCGCAGTCGTTGCGTGTACGGTCGTCATGAGACCTTCCTTGATGCCGAATTTCTCGTGGATAATCTTCGCCAACGGCGCCAAGCAGTTGGTCGTGCACGACGCGTTCGAAATCACCGATTCGCTCTCCTTATATTCCGTGTGGTTGACACCGACGACGTACATCGGCGCATCCGCGGATGGGGCAGAAATAACAACCTTCTTCGCGCCCCCGGAGAAGTGCGCCGAAGCTTGCTCCTTAGTAGTAAAAACGCCCGTAGATTCAACAACCACGTCCACGTTCGCGCTATCCCACTTAATCATCGCCGGATCCCTCTCCGTGAATAACTTGACGCACTTCTTCGCGAACGGCGTGCCTTCGTAACCAATCTCCAACTCGCCGTCGTCGTTGATCAAAACCGGGCACTTCAAATTCCCGTGCGTCGAGTCGTATTTGAACATGTACGCGAGATACTCAGCCTCGATAAACGGATCGTTAATAGCGACGACTTCGATGTCAGAGCGTTCCAAAGCGGCTCTCAAGACTAATCGACCGATTCTCCCGAACCCGTTGATCCCGATTTTAATCGTCTTGTTCGCGTTCACGACCGGTAAATCCTCCGATGGGACGTCCAAAAATGACATTTTCGGGGAGACGCAAAATCTTCTTCTTCGTTCTTGCTTCGTTGATCTGCTGCTGCTGCTCTTCGCGCGATTGTTCCTCCTGCAAAAGAAAAAAACAACCAATTTTAATAATAATAACACGACTCATCGGTTAAAAAAACGAGAAGATGATACCACGAATACGAACGCGATCTCATCAGATCTCACAAAATAATACTCCTGAATCGTCGCGCGCGCGTTCAAATTCAAAGCGCCCGCCGCCAAAAGGTGTTTCGGGGGGAGAAAGAGTTCGTTAAAATTGAGAAAAAAAGTGCCTTCTCTCGGGAAAGTGACGGCTCTCGGATTACGGAATTAAAAAGAGATTAGTGACATAAAACTCACGAAGAAACAGCGGATCCGCGCAAAGAAGCGGAGGACAGCAGCGATCTGGTGGTGGTTATTGTTGACATTTTTATTATCGTCTCTCTTTGTGTGATCTAAAGTGTGTAAGAAGCGATTAGTATATATGATTGTATATAGTGACGCTTTACGAGTATTGACTCTGACTTTTTGAAAACTTAGCGAGATCGCAAAAATATCGAAAATTTGCATGAAAAAAGAGAAAAAAATACACGGAAAAGAGCAGAAAAGCCACACTTTTTTGTTGCTTAATAAGATATTTTTTCCTTCTCCTTCTCAAAAGCGAGGATGATGAGCGGGGGGGGCCCGTTTGAAGAAGACGATCAAAGTCATCATCATCAGCTCGAGAACGTGTACGACGTGTGGATCGCGACGCGGAGTAAACTGAGAGGGTACTCCACCGTCGTGTTCGATCGATTACAAAGAGTTTTATTACTCTTCGAAGGTGAAGAGGAGAGAAGGAGAGAAGGAGAAGAAGGAGGAGAAGAGGAAGAAAAAGGGACTTCTTCTTCTTCGGGTATACGATCGGTCGTTTTCGTGCGCGGGAGTGGACAGTGCGTCGGTAAAGGTATGTCTTCTTTCCTCTTCCTCTCATCATCATCGTTTTATACTGCCTTCTTTTCTTCTCCAAATCTTAAATCTCATCAGTTGCGCTTTGAATCGGAAAAGAACTTAACAACTCACTCACGCACGCACGCACTCTTCTCTTTTCAACAACAACAAAAACAACAAAAAGCCATTCAAGTGGCGGAGTACGTCTCGAGGAGATTCGTTGGCGGGGCGGTGCATCGACAGGTGACGATTGGAACTATTCGAGCTGGACAGAGAGTGTTTCACGGGCACGACGAGACCATGCAACCGAGTTTTCCTCGAGATCGACCGATGATATCTATAGGGTTATCTCTCGATAAGAAGAGGTTGAAGGAGACCATGGATTTGTTGGAAAAAGTTGAGCGCGATATGGCGCGGTTAACCGCGCCGCCGAGGCTGACGACGGCGTATCATCGAGTCGCGCGCGAGTCTCTCGAAGCCCCTCCCGAAGAAGAAGAAGAAGAAGAAGAGGAAGAAGAAGAAGAAGAGGAAGAAGAGTCGGAGGGGGAGGAAGAAGAAAAAGGGGAAGAGAAAGGAGAGGAATCGACCATACATCTGTTGAACGACTCGAAAGAGTTCCCGCGTTTGCAACGCGAGGAAGAAGCGCCTACGGAACGCATAGAAGAAGAAGAAGAAGAAGAAGAAGAAGGAGAAGAAGGAGAAGGAGAAGAAGAAGTCGTCGAGCAAAAGGAAGACGATGAGAACGCCGAAAACAACGACGACAACGACAACAACAAAGAGGAAGAAGGAAAAGAAGAAGAAGGAAAAGAAGAAGAAGAAGGAAAAGAAGAAGAAGGAAAAGAAGAAGAAGAAGGAAAAGAAGAAGAGGAAAGTGAATCATCGGACTCGTCATCGTCAGAATCCGACGAAGAAAATATCTCCCCCGTGGAACGCCGCGCGGCCTCTTCTCATTACGAGTCCGGGACAGATAGAAGGAGACGAAAGAAACTCCACGGCGAGAAAACGACCAGAGGTTCCAGCATCACGCCGCCACAATAAAAGAAAGAGCGATAACAGCAATAATACTTTTTCTAATTATACAACGGAGGCGGCAACACTAACGATTCTAATATCTTTTCAATCTCTGGTCTCCACTTCTCTTCCTCTCCTTTCGGCATCTGCGCGGTCGTCGAATAGAGATGACTGACTCTCCCGTCGTACCCAATCCCGGCCACGACTAACTGTTTAGAATCAATCCCCGTGCTCGGTCGAGTCAACTCGTACTCCACGAAATAGTTCAATCCTTTACTTCCCGCTTCAATCAACTCGGAATACTGCACCTCGTCCTCTCTGCCTTTCTTCGCTTTCGGTTTATTCATCGGGTTCACCATATTATAACCGAACTCGAACGGCGATCCGAAACTTCCCATCTTCGGGTAATCCGCCCCGACTGGAGTCGCCACTAAAGAAATGTTCACGTCTTTCGGATTCGCGTTTTTCGGCGCGAACGCGATGACTTGTCGAGATCCCGATCGATCTCCCGAACCGCCGGTTTCGCCGACTAAAAGCTGCCACGAATCCGTCGGATACGAGAGACTGAATTTCAGCACCTCGTCGGTATACGTCGTCGTGTTCTTATTAGTATTCGTATTCATCATTTTAGTAGAAGACTCATCTTCCTCAGCCGCGAAAGCGTAATAATTACTCTTATTATTATCATCATCCATACTCAGCACCATCGACGCGAACGCGAACGCGGTGGTCGTAGTGGAGACCATCATCGCTTTCCTTCTCGTCGTCGTTTTCTGAATCGTCGTCGTCTGAGTTGATGATGAATCAAATGATTTTTCGGAGTTCACGACGAAGCACTCATCGACGTCGTCGGCATCCTCGAAATTTCGGGAAAATGATTTAGAGCGGCATAATATTTCCACGCGTTGGTGTCTCGGCTTCTTTGGTGCCGCTCCTGCTCCTGCTAAAGCTGCTAAAGCTGCCGCGTTCGAAGTCGTCTGAATCGTCGTCGTCGGTGTGAGTGCTGCGTTCATGATGGATGTGCTTCTTTTTGTGATGAATGAGAAAATATCTTTCGTGTGTATCAGAGGCAACAACACTCAAATGTCATCGCGGCTCAAAAATCAGTCAATTCTTGCACCAACAAAAAAAGTGAAAAAAAGCAGAAAAAAAAACGAGAGGAGGGAGCAAAAGAGAGAAAAAAAGAGAGAACAGTCTGGTGCTTTTTGGTCGGCTTTGCTGTGTGTGAGCACTCATCACAGCCGCAGAAGAGAGAGTTTTTTTCAAATAAAACGAGTAAAGAATAATATCGCCAGAAGTTTTTCTCTTCTTCTCTTCTCTCTGGAGTAGAGTGAGAGAGAGAGAGAGTAGAACACGCGTAATAAATAAAAGGAGATAGAAAACGAGACGAGAGAACCCCAGAGTATTCTTCTTCTTTGTCTTCTTGCAAGTAGTTTCTGCGACGCGCGAAAGAGCGATTCTCATCACAGTGATTGACTCTTCTCTCTTGGGGGAAAAAGGAGAGGTCGGGAAACAAAGATAAAAAAAATCAGATGTTCGCGCGACCGGGAAGGATACGCGCGTACTGCTCCGTCTCCGGCGGGCTGGACGCATTGAGAGATGCCGGAGGGGTTTCCGACGTGGAGTTATTAGATGCGAGACAACCAAGGGTGAAGAGAGAGGAAAGAATGGATAATAAAGATGATGATGATTTTTTTTACGAGGCGAGAAGAAAGGAGGAGGTCGAAACGACGGAACGACGAGAACTGCACGCGCAGTTGAACCGAGAGGACAGCGCGTACGGATACTCATCATCATCAAACAACAACACGAGTCGTCAGAATAGAAGAAACACGAATAATAATAATAATAATAATAGCGAAGAAGAAGAAGGACCGACGACGCCGCCGAATCAGCGGGAGAGCGAACAACCGCCGCCTCGCGTCGGCGCCAAGAGAGGCGCGGTTCCGCACAGTCGCTCGATGCCGGAGTTTGGCGAGGAGAAGTTATGGGCGAGGCGAAACCGAAAGCAACCGCAAAGATTAGACGTGAGGTTGCAGTGCGTCCAGTTGGGGGTGATTGAGAGTCCGAGTAGTTATGCATAGAAGAAGAAGAAGAAGAAGAGAATGATGTATTTTAGTTTTTCGTAATATAGAAAGAGGATAGAAGAATTTTCAACCGACGATACGGTACAGTATGCGCGCGAGTGGTTATACTTTTGATTTTGTTACACTGCTCGTTCTTTTTCAACCGAGAAGCGTATTCCGCGTCTCTTTTCTAGTTTTTTATTTCGATCGCTTCAACTACCGCAGGAGGAGCTTTCTCTGCTGATTGCGTATCCTCTTCTTTTTCAGAAAGGAGTTTGGAATTAGGAGCATGATTCTCTGACTCGCGTCTGAGCTCGTTCATCTTCGCCACGAGCGCTTGAATCACTTTCCCGGATAACACGCCAAAATCATACATGTTCATCAGGTGTAAATGAAACAACTTTCTCATCTGGCGGTCTTTCACCAGCTTTTCTTTGTGAACGTACATGAACGAACTCGTGCAGTCTGGCATTTGCCTGTTCGCCATGGCGCAATATTTACGCACGTGTTTGTTCCACATTCTAAAGAAATCTTTTTCGACTTGCGCCACGTCCACGTATTCGTCTATAAACAGCGCGTCTTCTTTGTCCCACATTTCTTCCTGCTCCCTCTCGTCGTCATCGGAATCGGGAATGGTAGATTTGTCTTCCGTTTTGAAAATTTTCTTGCTCATGGGTAAACACGTTCGCGAGTGGTAATACCGACCGCCGATGGCGAATGATTTTCTCGAGCCCGTCTCTTGAATCGTCGTCTTCTTCGTGGCGACAACTTCTTGGTACTGCGCTGATTGACGAAAGTTTTTCTTCTGACTCGCCGCATTATCGAGCTCGCCTTGCGAAGCAAATTTCCTCTTTTCCAGTTTCGATTTTTCCTTTTTTATCCTCTTCTCTATATATTTCTGTTCAGCCTCTTTCGCGAGTCTTTGACGTATCAACTGCTCCGAAGCGGCGTAGCCGAGAGGAAACTCTTCTTCTCTCCCGTCGCCACCTTCTTCGCGATTCCTTTTAACTCCCACTCCTTGTAGTTTCACGTTGTTCGAATGGCTCCACTGTTGCAACAAGCGCTGTTGCTGTTCTGGCGCGCCGACGTGAAACTGTCCCAATTCCGCCGTGGCTCTATTTTCCGCTTGCACTCTTTCTTTCGCCGCGCGAACAACTTTGGTTAAATTGATATCGTTCCCAAACATCCTCTTTTGACTGTTGTAAAAATCCTTCACGTGTTCCTCTGCATTTTCTCCGTTCAAAACTGCCGCCGCTTTGTCCAAGGAAATCTGGTCGTAATAATGCGGAGTAAAAAACTGCGCGAATGGATTCTCCTCCCACCCTCTCTTGTGCTCTTTCTCTTTCAACGCCGCTTTCTTCGCAACTTGCGAGATATTCTCCTCGATGCTTTTGAGCTGCATCTCATTTTGTTTCTGCAACTGCTTATTCCTAATCTCCTCGTTCAACTTTATCTTCAAAATCGCCAACTCGTTCTCCCACCCGTGCGTTTTACTCTGAACGTCTTGACTGGACGTATTCGTCGGCGCCAAGTTCCCAATCGCCGGTAAAATTACTTTATTCGTTCCAACTTTCTGGTATTTGCCTCCGCTGAAGAACTCAAACGATTTATTCGCCGGGTCTTTCAACAGCGTCGCGTCTAACATGTTCAATTTGTCCTGTCCGTTCTCGCACATCACGAACGACGTCTTCTTAATCCTCACCTCGATCGTGTTCATAGTCACCACTCTGTCTTCCGATTTTGCCACGTACATTCTGTTCGGATCCACCAGCGTCCTCTTCTGCACCGTGTTCACCGGTAAAAACGTAAAATAGAACTGATCGTGCGACGCGTTCAGGTGTTGACACAAACCGATAAAATTCCTCGGCTTGAGGTTGCAAAACGGACACCGCGCCCGGTACGCTCTCTCCGTCTTCTCGCTCACTCTCAAATCCGCGATGCCTTTTGCTTTATAAAAGTATCGAAACATCACGTCTTGATCGTCTTTCGGTTGCTTCTCGTCCTCTGATTCTTCTTCTTCCTCTACTTCGTTCTCGTCGTTGTTGCTCTCGTCCTCGTCGTCGCCTCTACTCCTACTCCTCTCGTCACTCTTCTTCTTTTCTGTCGTCTCCGCAATCATCGAAGTCGTCGTTGATTTCCTCTTTCTTTTCTTCGGTTTGATGTACCTCAAATTCCTCACCAGGAAGCTTTTCTTCAACGTTTTCGGTCCTTTCGCTCGTTCGTGCAGCGTTCGGTAGAGCATCACCAAATCTTGGTAGTGGTTCTTAAACGTGTTCGAATCTGTTTGCGCGATCGACCCGGGCTGATTCTGACTCGTATTTCTCGTCTGCTGCGTGTTGTTATTTGTTGTTTGTGCGACTCCTGTCGGAGGAACCGCAGGTACCACCCTCGCCGGTTGTTGGTGTTGCTTTTTAGTATTCATCGTCGTCTGCTGAAGCTCCTCCTCCTCCTCCATGATTGAGAAATGAGAAATCCGTCAAAGTTGTGGCGCTCGGGGAAATCATCATCAACATCAAGAGCAAGAGCAAAAGATGGGATTGAATTATACGCGGGGGTCGACCATCATCAAGACGACGAAAAACAACGACGAAGAAGTTCTAGACGACGACGAGACAGAGACGATAAGAGGTGAAAGCAGACACCCGACGAAAGTTTTGCACGTCGCGAACATCTCCCCGAGACTGACGGGACACCACGTGAGGGAGATTTTCAACGCGTACCAACTCAATAAGAACAACTCTAAGAACGAGCATCGCGGGATCGAAAACGTCTCTTTCGGCCACGGGAGGAAGTTTTGTCGCGTGCAATTTCGGGAGTTGGAAGACGCGGAATACGCGAGGGAGAACTTGGACGGCGGGGAAATCGACGGGAGGGAGATTAAGGTGGCCTTTGTCGATTCGGTGAGTTGCGTCGAGAAGGGAGGAGTCGGCGGCGGCGCAGCGGAGGAGAGGAGAGGCTTTGGCGGCTTTGGGTACGAGAATAATAGGAATAACACGTTCGATAATAATAATGGTAGAGGAGATAGCGGTACTTTTAGAGGGAGGAGGAGAGATTTCGGCGGCGGCGGCGGCGGCGGTTATACTACGAACAACGCCAATAACGGAACGCACGCTAGAGAATACGGCGGGAGACGAACGTCGCGGTCGCGTTCGCCTCCGCGGAGAAGAGATAGCGGAACGTACAGAGGAAGAGACAGAGATAGAAGACGAGGGTATTCTAGATCTCGATCTCGTTCGCCTCCTTCGGCGTCTCGTTCTAGATCTCGGTCTCGCTCTCGCTCGAGAGAGCGGTACGGCCGAAGAGGCCGAGATGAACGAAGTAGACGACGCCACGATCGCTCGCGATCTCGATCGCCGCCTTCGCGAAGAAGAAAGTCTGGGGATTACGACGATGACGACGATAAAGATAACGCGATGGATGATGGCGGTAAACAAGGACGCCGAAGGTCATCTCAGAGAGACGCGCCGTACCGACGAAGAAACAGGTCGCCATCGCATTCGCGTTCAAGGTCTCCAGACAAGCGACGAGGAAGAGGAAGAAGAGGCAATCGAGAGTATTCGGAGTAGGAGAAAAAAAGTAATGATAAGAAAAGTAGGAAAATAAACGCGACTACTGCACGCGACATTCGCAAAAAATCATCTTCTAAATATTACACGTCATCTCTCTAACTACCTCTACGAACCTTCTCTCTCTCTCTCTTTTCACGTCGCGCTCCCATCCCCAACCTCCTCTGCTATCTTCACCGCGACATCACCCAAAGTCTCCGGCATTAATCTCTGCGCGACTAAAAAATAAATCACCAACCCGCTGCTATCTACGATCGTCGTCATCAACGGCGCCGACGTCACCGCGGGATTAAAACCCAGCTTCACCGCGAACAGCGGCAACCCGGCGCCTAACACGTTCGCCCACACGCTCACCAAAGGTAACGATATCGCCACCACCAAACCAATCAAAGGCGATATGCCTTCCCACACCAGCGATAACACGAACACCAACATCCCCAAAAACCCGCCCATGATGAACCCGGAGACGGCTTCTTTGAACAGAACCTGAATAACTTCGCGCGTATTTTCCGGTTTTATCTGTTTCAGCGCGATCGCTCGTATAACGGTCGCGACCGATTGCGACCCGGTGTTCCCACCGTGCCCGATTAATAAAGGGACGAAATACGACAGCTCCACTTCGTGCGTTAACAGCTCTTCGAATCGTTCCACCACCACCGCGGCTAAGATTAAGCCGAGGAAAAACGCGCTCAACCATCCGATTCTGCTTTTCAATATCTTTACGACGGACTCTTTGCGGTAATCTCCAACGATATGAACGTTATTGTGTTGTTGTTGATTTTGGTGTACTTCTCCTCCTATTCCTCCTTTGACGGTAGTGCTGTTCTCCTTCGCGGTAGTATCCGTCGCGAGAGCAGCATCTGCGAGTATTATCATCTCGTAGTATTGACTCTAAACTCCTCTGATGTAATGAAGACATTTTCCCAATTTTCCCGCAGTACTTTCGAGCGTAAATCACGCGCGAAGAGTAGCATGTCTTCATCTTCATCGTACAAGAACCGAGTGGAAGGCATCTCCGGGGCAATCGCGGGATTGTTGGCGCTGCTCGCGACGTATCCACTGATAACGCTGAATACGAGGCAGCACGTTCGAGAGAAGACGAAGAAGAAGACAAAGACGACGACGGGGAAAGAGGTCGACTTTGAAGATGATGAAGACGTCGAGAAGAAGAAGGAGAAGACAAAGAGCGGAGAGAAACCGAGAGTGCGATTGTTGTTGCCGATGTTGTCGTCAAAAACGAGAGACGAAGAAGACGAAGACGAAGATGATTCAACGACGCAAACGAAATTGGAAAAGTTGAAGAAATTATACGTGGGGGTGAAACCAGCCTCGATCGGGACGGTGTGTTCGCAAGGCGTGTATTACTATTGGTTTTCGGTGTTCAACGGCGAATATTTACGCGCGAAACGACAACGACTTTTAGGACAACAGCAGCAAGAGCAACAGGTATTTTTAACACCGATTGAGAGTTTACTCACGGCGAGTTTAGCCGGGTGCGTGAACGTCGGGTTGACGCTGCCGATATGGACGGTGGTGGCGAAGATGCAAGTCGTGTCGAAGACGTCGTCGAATCGAGGACGGAGCATCGATGAGGAAAAATACGACAAGAGTGAGAGCGAAGAGGAGGAGGCACATAAGTGGTCGGCTGTGAAAAAGAAGAAGGGTGGAGTTTCGAGTAGTGTCGATGCGACGCGCCGCAAGAGACGAGACGAGGCGAAAGCGCTTGGATTTTGGACCGTGGCGAAGGAAGTGTACGATACTTCCGGCGTCGCTGGGTTTTACGGAGGCTTATCTGCGTCGTTGATTATGGTCACTAATCCGGCGTTACAGTTTGCAATCTACGAGACTTTGAGGCAGAAACAACGCGGTAATAGTAATAGTAGAAATAGTAGTACCAACACCATTAGCGCTTTGGACGCGTTCTTTTTAGGAGCGACGGCAAAAATTGGAGCCACGTTAGCGACGTACCCGATGTTGGTGATTAAGTCAAGGTTACAGGTTGGAAGAAGAGGCGTTGTAGGAACGACGAAGAAGAACAGCATCAAAGCAGATGGTAAGAACGGAAATAATAGTAAAGAGTACGACGGTATCGTAGACTGCGTGAAAGATTTATACACCAACGAAGGAGGCTTTTTTGCTTTTTACGACGGGTTGACGACGAAACTTTCCCAGACCGCGTTGTGCGCGGCGTTGATGTTCTCGTCGAAGGAAGAAATTTCGCGTCGCGTAGACGAAGCGGCGGTTCGCATTCTACAAAGATATGCGAGAATGAAGTAAAATGATGAACAGCACAAAATAGGTAGTAAAAAATTGATGATGTTTGGTTGTGTATGTATCGCGCATTGCGCTTCATTTCTCTCTCTCTCTAATTTTCCGCTTCGTTCGCTTTTTTCTTCGCTTGAATGATGGATTGAATCGATTCTGGATTCGCCACCGCGCTTAAATCTCCAAAGTCACCCGTCAAATCACCTTTGGCAATCTTGCGTAAAACTCTTCGAACGAGCTTTCCCGAGCGCGTCTTGGGAATTCCAGTGCCTGGCTGGAGAAGCAAAATCCCACCGGTTGGTTTCGCAAACGAACCGATTTCCTTCGCGCATGTGTCCATGAGATCTCTTACAATCAACTGCTCCGGGGTATACTTGGATGATTTCAATTCCGCTTTCTCTTTCAAAAATTGAATATCTTCTCTCAGCGAGCAAAACGCGAACAACTCTTGGCCTTTAATCTCAGACGGGATGCCTACGACCGCGGCTTCGGTTACAAACACGTTCCGAGCAAGCGCGTTTTCGACTTCAGCCGTGCCAATTCTGTGACCAGAGCAGTTGATTACATCGTCGACGCGCCCGGTGATGTAGTATTGCCCATCCTCGTCCCTTCTCGCGCCGTCGCCGGAGACGTAGTACCCGTCAATCTCTTGAAAATACGACTTCACGTATCTTTCGTGATTTTTGTAAATGTCGCGAAACATCCCAGGTAACGCGGGAGGTTTCAACGCGAGTAGCCCTTCCACGTTTGGTCCATCTAATTCTTTCCCGGTTTGCGGGTCGAGAATCGCAGGAATGCATCCGTAGAAAGGTAATCCGCATCTCCCCGGTTTCTGTTCACCGACGTTCGGTAAAGATAAGATGACGTGTCCGCCGGTTTCAGTTTGCCACCACGTATCAACTATTGGCAACTTTCCCTCGCCGACGACGTCGTGGAACCACGTCCACGCGGATTCGCCGATAGGTTCTCCAACCGTTCCTAAAATCTCCAAAGAGTCTCGTTTCGTTTTCGTGACCCACTCGTCGCCTTGTTTCTTCAAAGATCGAATAACAGTTGGTGCGGTGTATAAAACTTTTGCGCGATATTTGTCGCAAATTTCCCACAATCGACTCGCGTTCGGGTAATCTGGTTTGCCTTCGTATAAAATCGAGGTGCAACCGTTCAGTAACGGACCGTAGACAAGATACGAGTGACCCGTTATCCATCCGACGTCTGCGGTGCAAAATGTCACGTCGCCAGCTTTTACGTTAAACGCTTCTTTCATCGTCTCCCCGACGTGAACCATATATCCGCCAATCACGTGAACGACACCTTTGGGTGCGCCCGTTGACCCGCTCGTATACAAAATAAACGCTGGGTCTTCCGCGTCGCGCCAGATCGTCACCGGCGGAGGTCGCGACTCTTGCTCGTCCAACGCCAAATCAAAACCTGTACGTTTTCAAAGCAAAAAGAGAAGAGAGTTATAAGTTAGCGTCAGTTTGCTACTTTCAAAAAGGTATAAACCATAATATGGACGCATGATGCCGTGCGGCGCGTCCGTCCAAGCGGGTGACATTTCATTACCTCCGTGTCGTTGTTTGTACGCGGCTAATATCTCCGCTTTTTCCTTTGGCCAATCCGTGTGCGGCTCCGATCCGGGTAAGTTAAAGTGACACACTCTTTCCTCGATTCGGTGCCCTTGTATCTCGCAAATTTTTTCCGCTTCGGCGACAATCTTAAACAACTCAATCGCCTTTCCGCCTCGATACGACATCGCCGCCGACACCAAAACTTTAGCCTCGCTATCGATGATTCTTTTTGCCAACGCCTCCGCAGAGTACCCGGCGAAAACGACGTTATGCACCGCGCCGATCCTCGCGCACGCCATCATCGTCACCACAACCTCTGGAATCATCGGTAAGTAACACACAACCACATCCCCCGGTTTCACGTTGCACACGTAAATCAAGTGATTGGCTAACTTATCGCTCTTCTCTTTCAACTGCAAATACGTGAGCGTTTCGCACCGCTTCTCTCGCTCGAAGCCTTCGTCGGACTCAAAAATAATCGCCGGCGCGTCTCCTAAACCTTTCTCGATGTTTCGATCCAAACAGTTGTATGCTAAATTCGTCTTCGCGCCTTCAAAGAACTCGACGTTCACGTCGCCTTTCCTCGCGTCGAAATTTTCTCGTTCGTTGTGCTCGTTGCGCTTGAAAAACTCGTCTCGATTTTCCCAAGAATAGTTCTCGTACGCGAGTTCGGCCCAAAACGCTCCCGGGTGCCGAATCGAATACCGATACTTCTCCTGGTATCGTTTCAACTGCTCGCGAGGATCATCCGTGACAACTTCAATCCTTTCTTTCTCCACGCTCGAGGAGTGGATCGTCGCGTGCGATGGTCCCAAAACCGAAGGAGGAACTTCTTCCTCTTCTTTTGCGCGCTTCTTTGTCTCTTTCTCCGACGACGACGACGCGCGAACCCTCAACACCGCGATTCTCTTCGCATTTCTTCTTCTGCTGCTGCTTCGAAATACTGCCGTCGTCGTCGTCGACGATGCGGGAAGCATCATCGTCATCGCTCAACTGTTTGCGTTTTAAAGTGAAGCAGAGAGATCTAATTATCGCGTATTTTTTAGATACAGAATTTATTACAAAAGCGATTGAAATGATGATGTTGTTGATGATGAGATGATGATGATAAAGAGGAGAAGTTTCTTCCTTTTATATCTCAAACTATTACTCGTCGTCGTCCATGTAAAAACCGACGTCGGTCATGCACGTCGGACACTCGCTGTGACCTCGTTCGTTCCATTCGACGATACACGCGAGATGGAAGTGGTGCGCGCACGCTAAGGTGATTTTCGGGTTATCTTCTTGGTACTCCTCGAAACAGGTCGGGCAACAGTTGGTGTCGTCAAAAGGTGTCGATGGACGGTCTTCTTCTTTTTCTTGTTTTTGTTGCACATCGTCTCTGTTATTGTTGTTACTCTTTTCGAGCGCTTGGAAGATGGAGGCGCGCAAATCGTTCGGTTCTTTGCCGTTGTTCGACCCGTCTCTTTCAAATTTCGCCGCCGATACGACGGAAAGACTTCTAAAGTGCCTCGACGTGGAAGTGGTTGCAATTGTTGCACCAGTCGTCGCGCTTCGCCGGACGACGTTCTTCTGTTCTATTTGCGCTTGCTGCTCGTCTTCTCCGTCGTCTTCGAACGCTTTATAACTATCGTTTATAACTATCGGAGATATCAACCTGGACATCCGTGACGTTCGCCCGCCGCTCGGCGGCTCTTTCCCGCTGCTATTGCTACTGTTGTTGTTACGAAAGTGACCAGTAACTTTCGGCGGCGGCTCCGATTCCGTCCTTCGATGTTTGCTTTTTTTATTATTTTTATTAGTACTACCGCTCGCGCCGACGCCAAAGCCCCTCCGCATAAACGACGCGGACAAAGATTCCACTTTATTCCCGCTCTCCCGATCGTCGCTTAATCTCCCTTTTTTCAACAGTCTCACCTCCTGTTCGTCCTTGTTCGAGGTAGTTTCCGAACCTTCTTCCATCTCGTCTCCTTCTTCTTCTTCTTTCTCGATCGCGTTCGCCGAAGCGCTCTTTTCCTCCTCCAACTGCTCTTCCTCCTCCTCCTCTCCTCCTCGGTCTTCTTGGTCTTCTTCTTCTTCTTGAGACCCACCACTCATAAACTTCGCGAACGGATTCTTCACCCCGAAAACGTACTCCGAGGACATCGTTTGCCGATGGCCTCGGTGTTGATGTTGGCGAAACCGTCCGTCCATTTCCCGGCGCGCGTTGTTGGTGATTCGTTGACGATTGTGATGAGACGATGCGTTTCTCCCCGTTGATCTTCTTCTTCTTTCATTTTCGTCGTCGGTCGTGGTGTTCGACGAGAAACAACACCCCATCGTCGGTAGAGAGTATTAGAGAGTGTATCTGTTTGTTTGTTTATTCTTTTGATGTATCAAGTGCTTTGCGCGAGAGAGAGTCTAAGAGAGAAAAGATTGGAGAGATATTAGTTAGTTAGTTGTGGGGTGAAAAGACAACTTACTTTTCAGTCAAAAGACTTTTTCTCTGTGAATAAACGCTCTACTCGCTCTCAAAATTACAAACGCTTTTATTGTTTTTTTGCTCTTGTTCTTCTATTCTTGTTCTCTTCGCGCGTGGTGGGTGTCGTTGTACATTATACTCTTCGTCGCGGCTGCGCATCGCGTCTCTTCGCTTTTCTCTCTGATTCATCCGGTATTATTATTACTTATTATGTTGGTAGTATTACTCATCAGTAGCGTTTTTCGGACTTCTCCTCGCTGCTGCTGCTCCCTAACTTTTTTCTCGTTTTTCTAAAACGGCACCGCTAATCTTCTGCTCAACCACAACCCAAAGGCTAACGCTACGCCGTGGGCCACGTGCCATCTCACCGCGAAATATTTCGTCTTGAACAACATCTTTTCGTTTTCCACGTTATCCAACGCGTAATTTTGCATCGCTCTTGCTAATGGGTAGGTGATAAAAATCATCGCTCCGGCAACGGAGGGTAACCATCCGCACGAGACGAACGTCGCGATCAAGGCGTAATAGGCGGAAACGACGTGTTGAATCGAGCTGACGCAAAAATCCACGCCAAATCGAACGCACGGCGACAACTTCCCGCTCATCTCGTCTCCTTCTCTTTGGTGCAAATGACTGGCGAATAGAATCATGCTCGTCGTCACGCCAACCATCCACGCGTTGACCCATAACAACGGAGGTACGTTCAAAAAACTCGGCAAGTTTGCGCCCGCAAACACCGCGAAAAACGCGCTCGTCGCCAAAGGTCCAAACGCGGTAAAGCACAACGGCTCCCCCAACCCTTTATAGGACAACCGCAAAGGCGGCGCTTGATACGCATACCCGCACCCGATCGCCAGCAACAACGCCATCGGCGCCACAGCCGGTGCGTTTGCGAAAAGCGGCAACAAAGTCACCACCCCGGCGATTAAAAAGAACGCGCTCGTCACGTGCGCCGCCTTGACGTCTCCGTTTAATAAATTCACAATCGATTCCGGTTTCCTGTTCCCACTATCCACTCCAGTCTGATAATCCCACGCGTCGTTCGATATGTTCAGCCACGCGATCACCGAACACGCGCCTAAGAGTAAACGTAACGTCAAGTTCATCGCGCTCGCGCCAATTTTTGGGTCAATCAGGTTAAGATAACTCGCCGAAGAAGCAGCGACTAAAACGGGAATTATGGCCACCGAATACATCGGCAGTTTCGCGCATCGCCACCACAAACTGCTCGAGCTCAGTTCTCTCTCTTTGTTGTTATTCGAGTTGTTGTTTGAGTTGTTGTTGTTATTATTATTGTTTGTGTTTGAAGACGAAGAGGAGGAAGAGGAAGCCGATTCGAAGAACGAATTGGACGAAAAACTCTGCAGCCGCCTTCGCCTTCTTTTCTTCTCAAAGATGATGAAATACTTTTCCTCTGTCTCCTTTTCTTCCTCTTCACGAGGACGACTCCGAGGACGACGACGAGTGCTACTAAAAGAATCATGACAATTATGAGAAGAAGAGCAAGACGCGCTGCTTCTCTGATGACTTCTCTCGCGACGAAGATGATGATGATGATGATGATGGTGCAGTCGATGATAATAATTGTCGTCCAATTCTCCCGTCCTCCTCGTCCTCCTTTTGAGCAGAGCAGTCGCGCTTTTACTAACACTAAACCTCGATTTTGGGGAAAACGAAAGCGCGCGAGACGACGCCTCCATCGTTCTCTTCTCGTCTTAACTCTTTGTTTTTTCGATCGTTGTCTGTCTGTCTGTTTCTTTTTCTCTTTCGCGTGCGCAAGTGTGTCGTGTGCGGAATTCTCTCACGTGTGCTGAGAAAATTTTTTTTTCGCTTGAAACACTAAATGTAAAACAAATATATACCTTATTTTGAATTCCGTTTACATCTGTCGTTCATACCACGTGAAATCCAACGCTTCCCATCAGCACAGCGCATTTAAGCCACGTTGGGCGCCAATAGTATTGCGGTTAGTAATAACGTGAGAAGTCGGCGTGATGACAGGTTTTCTTTTTGCTTTTTTTATGTATGTTTCTCTCAATTTCAATTCTGAGCTGTTTCTAGGTACCATATCTATATATTTTGTTTCTCTGGATATGTTAAATTTACGCGCTCTCTCTGGTGTTACAAGAAGTTATTCTTCTGATTCTGATTCTGAATAGTCTGATTTGATTCTGAATAGTCTGGTACGCGTAACTCTCCTCCTTCGTATCGCCAACCTTCTGGTAACAGACAGTTGTTGTCGAGGAGGTATTGTACACATTCGGGTACATTTGTACACATTTGTACACAGTCGGCGTATCGCAAATGTTCTGGTAACAGACACTTGTTGTCGAGGAGGTATTGTACACATTCGGGGTGGTTGTTCTCGTGCGCTCCTCGCACGGTGAGATAGTCCCAAGGCGCTTTGGCGGTTTCGTGCAAGAACTTCAAACAGTCTAGGTGGCCGTTCTTGGCCGCCACCTGACACGCATAGTTGTTATATTCATCATACTTACGCTCAACAAGATATTCGAGTATATGAAGATGACCATTTTGAGCCGCTCTCGTGGCAGTCCAAGAATCCCAAGGCGCTTTCGCTTCTTCGCGTAAGTATTTGAGTACCTCGAGATGACCTTCTAAGGCAGCATTTGCACACGCAAACTCATCGATAGGACACTCATTTGCAACGCAATACTTTACCATTTCCAGATTACCTTTTTTTGCGGCCGCTTGAATCGTCCCTACATACCACTCACACTGTTTCTCCTCTCGTATCCACTTGAGCAACTCGAGTTTATTCGTGAGAGCGACTTGAGAGGAGAAATATGGTTCGTTCCACCAAATCGGCCACAACGATTTATTCTCCCACGCAACTTCCAAAGTCGATATCGAGGACATCTCGTTCACTCTAAACTTCTTCTTCAAATCACTCGCGCGAGACGATCTCTTAATCAACTTTCTCGTCTCCGTATTCACCTCGTACAAGAATTTAAGATCGGTCGCATTCAATCTCGGAAGCACGTGATTCTCCACGACATCGCGACACACGCCTCCCAAGTCTCCGGCGTGTCGAAACAACAAGCTCCACAACGCGTTGTTTTCCTCGATCACGTCTTCACTCGACATCGTCTTTTTGCGCAGTCTGGCAGAGTGTTTTTGTTGCGTGTGTTCTTTCTCCCTTCTTTATTATTGAGAAAAAAAAAAAGAGACGTTGTTTTAAAAAGGCAACCTTTTGTCACAAAAAACCACCCGCGTTCTTCGTAATTCGAATTTGAGATTTGAGAGAGTTTTCTCTTAAATTTGTCAAAATGATGTCCAACGCGGAGGAGGAGGAGGAGGAGGACGGGGATAACCCACTCGAAGCGCTTATCCAAGACGTGGACGCGACAAAAACAATCGTCGAGGAGTCGTCGATGGAAATAAATAAAGTAAAAGAAGATGAGAAGAAGAATAAGAAGAAACAAAAACAAAACGAAGGAAACGATGATGATTTTGAGGAGAAAGATGAGAAAGAGGAAGCAGAAAGATCCAACATGATGGTTGTGGACGAGAATGGGAACATAAACGAGGACGCTTTGATTCTCTCGTCCTCGCCGCCGACAGACAGCCTCGAGGAGGTCGATGACCTCGTTTACGAGGACGGAAAAGAAAACGATGGGAAAAATAGTAATCTTCACCTTCAGAATACGACTTTGACGGTTGCGAATCAAAACACGAACAACAACAACAATAGTATTAATTACGAGATGCAAAGAGTAAAGTTGTATAAACTCAACGCAGAAGGGTACTGGGACGATACCGGCACAGGAATTGTTTCCTGCGAGTACGTCGACGTGTTCTCATCCATGGGTTTAGTTGTTTACCCCGAAGAGGAAGGAGAAGAAGAAGAGGAGGAGGAGGAAGACGACGACGACGATAACGATAAAGAAAAGGAAAGAAGAGAACGAGACGGCGAAGCAGCAGCAATAGCGGGAGGAAAAGATGATAAAGAAGAAAAAGAAGAAGAAGAAAAAAGCATACAGAAGAAAAGGAGGAGAAGATCAGCATCTGCAACGACAACAACAAAACCGACGCCGTTGTTAGTGCATAAGATTTTAGAAGAACACCAACACCAACAAGAGCCGGCGTATTCTCGTTCCGGGCAATCAACAATCATAAGTTGGGTAGAGCCGCGAGAAAGCATAGACTTGGCTTTGAGTTTTCAAAGCATAGACGGGTGCGATTTCATTTGGGAGCAAATCAAAAACGCGCAAAGGAGGAATTCTATGTCCATCGATGCCGATAATAAAGAAGGCGACGTGATGATGATGAACAACAAAATTTTTAGTAAGAACGAGTTAAACAACAACAACAACAACATGAGATCGCCGTTCGATTTAGAGGATTTAGAGAACGATGATAATCACTTGAATCATGACGGTAGTGTTGGTCCAGAAGGTGACTTAGTCGATGGGTTCAATCACCAGAGAAACCAACACATCAGAGGGAACATTGACGAGTACGGCGAGTTCACCGGGAAATCGTTTTACTACGAAGGCGACGACTCGCAATCCGCGGGGCACCATCACCATCAGTTTCACCGCGCTGCGCCGGCAAAGTTACCTGAACCGACTTTGTCCGAACTCTCAAACATCACGAAAGTATTAAACGAGTGTTCTCCTTTCCAGCGAGAGTCCATCGCGTCGATGATATTAAACACGCCGGATTATTTGAAGCGTCTGTTGTCCATCTTCACCACGTGCGAGGATCTCGAAGACGAAGAAGGTTTGCACGAAATGTATCGCTGCGTCAAAGGAATGGTGATGTTAAACGAAGCGAATTTATTCGATTGCATGTTCTCCGAAGAGTTTGTTTGGGAAGTAGTGGGTAGCTTAGAGCATGATCCGGACGTTCCGGCGGAAATCCGCACGCACCATCGCGATTTCTTGAGAGATGTCGCCGTGTTCAAAGAAGTCGTTCCGATTACGAACGAAGTCACCAGGGCTAAAATTCATCAGACGTATAGAATTCAATATTTGAAAGACGTGATATTGCCGAGCGTGTTGGACGAGCAAGTATTTCAGACGTTGCACTCGATCATGTTATTCAACAACGCCGAAGTTGTGCGCGAGTTGGATGAAGATCCACTCTTTCTCGACGCGCTTTTTGAAAAGTTGAACGCGGCGACGACGTCTACCGCTACGGAAGAAAACGAAGAGTGGACGGATTTGATTTTTTTCTTACAAGAATTGTGTCAGCTGGCGACTGGTTTGCACATTCAACACCGCACGGAACTCTACCAAAAGCTATACGAATTGGATTTGCTGAACGTGTTAACCTTAGCTTTGACGAAAGGAAACAGCGAGCAAGTGCAGGTAAAGGCAGCGGACGTCTTCATGTCCGCTTTGTTGCACGATCCGGTGATTCTGCGGGAAAAGCTCGTCAAGCAAGAAGAGTATGCCATAATGTCTGAATTAGTCAGACTCTTTTTAGACGGCGACGATGGGTTGCAAGGCACGGTTCTAGAAATACTAACCATATTAGCCGATCCAGATAACATGGATCAGGAAACAGAGAAGAACACGTACTTGGAAATGTTTTACGATCATTTCGTGGACAAGTTGACCGAGCGAATAAGTTTTGGATCCGTAAACGAGGAAGAGTGCAAGAAGAAAACTAGTAAAAATGGTGCCGACGAGAACGACGACGATGACAACGGTGGTGATGCCGCGGCAGAGAAGAAAGAACATTTGCAATACGTGCAGCCGTGGAGTTTAACAAAGATTGTCGATCTGTTGGTGTTCATGGCGCAGCACCACGGTTATCGAATAAAGTATTACATTTTGCGCAACAACGTTTTGGTGAAAGTTTTAGCGCTGACGAAACGCAAGGAAAAATTCGTCGTTTTAGCCGCTTTAAAACTCCTTCGAGAGTGCGTTGGATTGAAAGATGAATTCTACAACAGGTACTTGGTGAAATCGGATTTGTTTGAGCCAATCGTGCGATCGTTTCGCGCGAACGGGGAGAAGTACAATCTCTTAAACTCGGCTATTTTAGAGCTCGTCGATTTCGTGCGACGCGAAAACGTGCGGAACCTCGTCGCGCACTTGTTGGAAAAGTTTAAAGATTTTATCGATACCGTAGAGTATTGCGAAACGTTCAAACTTCTCAAAGAGCGTCACGAAATGAACATCAATCCGTCGAAAGAGACAACGACAGTGACGACGTCGAGCATACAACCGGCGCCGAGTTTGAATGGATCCGAAATTTCCAGCGGGTATCTCTCTCGAGAAACCATCGCCGCTCGCGCCGCGCACGATGCCGCACGACGACGACGAGACTCCTCCATGACTCAAGACGAGGAAGATTATTTCGATTCTGATGACTACCAAGACGGCAGCGAGGGTGATTCTGGCGGTTCTGGTGGAAGAAAATCGACGTCTACGGGAAGCGGATCGCCTCCGCCGCCAATATCGACGCACCGTCCTCCGGACTTTATGAATTCGCCAAAGAGACAACGTTCGCTTTCACCCCCTCTGATTGATCCTTCCCACGGCCCAACGGCTCAAGTGCACTTGTTGCCAGGATTTCGAAACAGTCCGCAAAGGCCGATAAAACGAGAGTCGACGCCGACGACGAGTTTCGAAGGTCCAGAGAAGCAACCGACTTCAACTTCGCCGTCTTCGAAGAACAAGAACAACGAGGAGTTGGTAACATCGAAGAAAAGAAACTTGTCGCTTTCTCCTTCTCCCGAGAAGGAACAAAAAGAAGACTCGGAGAACAACAACGGCGACGACGATGGCAACAAAAAGAAGAAGAACAAAGTTGGCGTTCTCGATTTGTTTGGCGACGACGACGAAGAGAAGTCCATGTCCGAGCGCAAGGCGTTCTTACCTCCTCCTCAAACGAGTACAGAAAATGGAGAAGAAGAAGTAAAGAAAGAAAAAGAAGAAGAAAAGAAGTAGTACCAGTAGCTCTTGTAACACGAATAATATATAATACCATCGCGCGCACTTTAATCTTGAAAATCTAAACTAAAAGTATCTATTGATATTAAACATAGCACATTCAAACAACACGAGTTAAAACTCGTGCGTAGTGCTCGTCCCCGAGGAAAAAGAACCCCCCATCGCCGTCGCTTTCTCGTAGTCGGGAAGAAAATTACCGTGATTATATCTCCCTACTCTCCAATGTTTGTACGCCGTCAACATCTCTTCTCCATCCGCAACTGCGTCGCATCGCATTGAGGCCGAATTCAAATCGTCGTTCCCATTGTGGTGCGTGCTAAACCAAACGACCGCATCGCCTACTCTCGGCTCAACCGCGAGTGTATATTTCCCCGCGCACGCGCTAGGAGTGCTAGTGTAACTATCGTTGCTATCGTCGTAAAGTCTCTCCGTCCCTAACGGAAACACCAACTCACCTCCTTTTCCTTCTGAAATTGTGTTTAAAAACAACGCCGTCGTCGCAAATCTTTGCCCGCCATTCTTTAAATCTTCCTTGTCTTTCTCGTCGTCAAAGTTGAGAAGCTCCAGCCTTTTCGGGTATCCTTTCTTTATCTTTTCGATGAACATGTTTTCGCCGTGCGTCTCTGGCAACATGACGAACGCCGAGAGTCGCTGCTCGATGACGTTCACGATGGGATCTTGCCCTCTCTTAAACGTCGTCTTCATGCTTTCGTCATCCATCGCTTTTGATGCTTTTTTGTGCGCGTCGCGTAAATATTTCGCTTCTTTTTCCGAGAGAAAGTTGTGATAGACGAACACTCTCGGTTCCCAACTGACGTGTTCAATCCACGGGGTGTTCCCATCGCTCGCGTCGGTTCTGGACGCCACATCTTCGTTCAAAACCGTAAAATGTTCGCGATAATCGTTCCAGTTTGGTATTTCTCTCGGGTCTCGCCCTACTTCTGGTTTCCCCGTCGAGTCCGCGTTGACGAATGTTTTCACCATCATCGTAGTAGGAGTACACACACCAAGAACGAAAAGAAAGAAGAAAAAGAAGAGACGAATCGTCCTCCTCTTAAAAAAACTGGAGTTTTGAGAACGACGAGAAGATCTCCTCCTAAGCGTCGTCGTCGTCCTCGTCATCTTCCACGCGTCATATACTTTGTCTTCTTCTTCTTCTTCTTCTTTTTCTTCTACTTTTAATGCGGATTCATCTCTTTTGTGCCTCGAGAAAATAATCAAATCAAAGCAAAGACAAAAAAGAGCATTCAGAAGAGGGGAATAAAAACAACAAAAACTCTTTTCTTTAAAAAAGAGATCCTCATTGCAACGCGCACAACACACACACACACACATACTTAAAAAGACAACAACAAGGAAAACCATTTACGCCGTTCTCGAGAGGTGTAATATATAATAATAATGTCTGGAATAGGAATGATGGACCCGGCGTTTTTCGTCGGACGAAACGAGCTCGTCTTGTGGGTGAACACTTTGTTGCGGATGAAAATTCAAAAAGTCGAACAGTGCGCCTCGGGGGCGATTTATTGTCAAATCATGGACGCCGCGCATCCAAACATCGTTCCGATGCACAAGGTTTCCTTCCAAGCCAGAGCAGAGCACGAGTACGTGCAAAATTATAAGGTGTTGCAAACCGTGTTCGATAAGCTGAAGATTGCGAAGAATATTGAAGTAGAAAAGTTGTGCAAAGCGAGGCCGTTGGATAACTTGGAGTTTTTGCAGTGGATGAAACGGTATTTCGACGTGACCGTGGGAGAGGCGACGGACGGGTACGACCCGGTGCAACGACGAATGGCGAGTAAAGGAGGAGGAGGGGGAGGACAAAATATGAGCTCGATATCGTCGACGTCCTCTGGCTCGATTGCGGCGGGTTCTAAGAAAGACCAAACGACGACGGCGAAACGCCAACCGCAAACGCGCGATATCGATAGCACTCTTTTCGCTTCAACGACGACGACGACAAAACACTCGAACCAAAATAACAACGACGCATTAGCACATACGAATAACAACAACAACAGAAAAAACAACAACGCCGAAGTCGCAGCAGCAGCAGCAACAGCAGCCATGCGAGAAGATTTAGCGTCTCTACGCCTGGAGGTTGAAAAAGCCGAACGCGAGCGAGAGTTTTATTTCGAAAAGTTGCAAGACATCGAGTTCATTTGCCAACGACCGGAGTTTGAAAACGAAGTTTTAGCCAAGTGCATAGAGAAAATTTTATACTTTACCGAAGGGAAACCGAGCGTGGAAGATATCATACTCGAGTGCGGAGGCAAACCAATCGTAAATCTGGCGGCGAAGAAGAGCGCGACGCCAAGGCGCCAAGGAGGATCGGTCGCGCGGGTCGGCGATGAAAACGCCGCACCAGTCACAGCAGCAACAACAACGGCCAGTAAAGCAAAGGCACTTCCAACCCCATCGCCAACGTCTCTGACGTCGCCTTTGAGTGCGATGAACACGCCACCGCCGATGTTTGATGTCAACGTGGCGGCGAAACTTTCAGCCATGAAAATAAGCACCAACAAGAGTAGTAAATAAAGAGGAGAAGTTTAAGAAGAAGAAGAAAATGAAGAAGAAGAAGCAATAATAGATGAATAGAAAAAGGAAGAGAGAGAAGTAATCATACGCACATAAAACTAGTCTGCGACGCCGCTGAGGGAATCGTGTTATTAGGAGTAAAGAGAGAGTACAGATATTAACATTTTTGAACAAAAATCACGAAAAGTTCGCCACAAAATTAATACTACTACGCACACTATTTATTATTCACTCTCTCTCTTAGTATATAATAACAAAGAAGAAAGAAGAGAGATTATTAAAAGATGAGCTCTCAGGCACATCACTCTCTGTTGATGTTCGACTACCCTCGAGAGGACGGAGGAGAAGAGCAAGATTTGGATGCAGACAAAGACGAGCTGATGAAGAAGATGTTTGCAACGAACATTTCTCATCTTCAAAATAAAGGAGAAAAAGAAGAAGACAAAGAAGAAGACGAAAGGAAACGAATGGAGGAGGAAAAGTTTGCCTGGGCGCTGGAAACGTCGCAAGGCTTGAGCGTGGGTGCGAGTGTTTCAAACGAGACGAAGAGGAAAGCGGCGACGTCGTCCATCTCGTCGTTATCTTTGAAGAGCAGTCATCAGCACCAGCGAGTGCAACCGGGAGTGTCGAAACGACAACAACATCATCATCATCATCACACTACCACCACCACTGGAGCGGCAGTAGCAACAGGAACATCCACGAAAGTCGACCAAGTGATTAAATCTATACTGAAATCGAACAATAACGATGAAAGTAACAAACCTCCTCCTTCGTCCACGCCGTCGATAAACGTGCGAGAGCAAGCGGCGAGGACGTTGCGAGACCGACGAAGCGCGTTGCAAGTGGTTGAAATGTTCATGACTTTAGATAAGTTTGACTCGGAAAGTCATTTAGCCGCGTCGACGGCGTCGGTATTAACCCAAAGTGAATTCAAAGACGCGTGCGAAGAGAGGAGTTTAATCGGAAAGTGTGGGTGGCCGTTGTGTTCGAACGAAATCAAACGCGTGTACAAATCGAAAGCGTCTCAAAAATTGTTTAGCGAAGAGACGTATTGTTGCGCGCAGCACAGAATACAATCGGAAGTTTTCGCGGATTCGAATTTGAAAGAAAAAGCGGACGATAAGAAAGCTCTTCCACCGCGTTCAGACAGACACACGAATTTCAGCGAAGCGACTATGAACTCTCTCGATATCGTCGAGCGAAAATTCGGAGAAGTCAATTTCAAAACTTCCGACGAGGGGCCTTCGATGCCCCCGACTTTACAAGCAGGAGCAGCGGCAGCTACAACAACAACGACGACGATGACTGAGAAAATAGGAAAGAAGAAAAGTAGCAATCAAAGGATAAAGTGGAACAAAGAAATAGACGACCGAGGCGAAGGAGGAGATAAAATCAAGGAAGAGGAGGAGGCGAAGGAGGAGGAGAGGAAGACGACGAAGAAGGAGGAGGCGGGTATTTTTTACTTTGACATTCACGAAGAAGGCATGAGAACGACCAACCGAAGCTCGTCAAAGTTCATACCTTCCATTGGTGGTAGATTTGCAGAAGGCCAATTATCGACCATACCCTTACGACCGGATTCACCGATGATTATAGGTACGAACGATAAGGAAGATGTGAACGATATCGAACCAGATGAAAACGCGGAAGAGGCAAACGACGACACGAAAATGCAATCCGCCGGGTCGTCCATGATTTTTGAAGACACGGCGATTAACGAAGTAGACGAAATAGAAAGACAAGCTAACGCGCAACGAGAACTGATAAAGAAGACGCTCTTAGCCAAACCGATATATTCTCCCGAGGATGTTGACGACGATGACGAGAACGACGAAAACGAAAGCGCAAAAGCGAATCGACGCGCTCGTCGCAGTCACCATAAAGAAGGAGAAGAAAGTGAAGAAGAAACCGAAGAAGAAGAGGAAGAAGGGGTTTTAGAAGAGGATTTGTCGTTGTTCGCGAAAACGTGGATGGTTTTAGATTCCTGGGTGACGAAAAGCACGTTTATGTTGGTTGAAAACGACCGAAACGGGTCGATCGAGCACTATCCGTATCGAGATTCCCGGAGCGCGCAGTTGGCGACGGGAACGTCCGAGGAGTTTTCCCAGAGCATAAATCGAATCTTGGGAGGAGAAGGAGGAGGAGGAGATAGGACGAGTAATAAAAAGCTGCACTGCGAGAGAGACATGGCGTTAATCGTTCGCACGTTTGATTTCGGCACGACTATGAGTTTGCCGAAGTGGCCTACGAAGCGTTGGGATTTCGTAACCGCTTTAATTTTAGATTTGGTTTGTGAAAGTTTCTCCTTCGAGGAGGACTATTATTACGAGTTTAAAAGAAATTCGTTGGAAGAGAAAAAAACGAGTGTTACTAAGATGGAACTCGGCGAAGAGATTCGATTGTTGCGAGAGTTGTTTCGCGGTAAATGCGTTTAAAGAGGCTGATGATGAATTTTTGTTTCTTAACATAATATTTAGGGTGTGCACATAATATCAATGAAAGAAACCTGAGGACAAACACACGCCTATAAACGTGTGCGCCTATAATACATGTTCGTAATGCGTGCTCTAGCGGATCAGAGGTCTTTTTGAACCGTTTCCATCGCGTTTGAGCTCTGTAAACCGTTCCGTTTACATTCAAACCCTAAATACATTTAAAGAATGACTTATTGTTTAATTTGGCCGCGCTTTCCTAAGTCATATGACGGAAAGTGTTTCACACGTGCGATAGCTCAGTTGGTAGAGCATTGGATTGTAATTGTAATGAATTACCATGACTATTCGTTTAGTTGCTAAACTCCAATTGTCCCGAGTTCGATCCTTGGTTGCGCGATTGTTTTTTTTTGCCGTTTCGCTTTTCGGTTGCGCTTTTTTTGCCGTTTGCGTACGTATGCGCAACCGCTGAGATTCCCGTAGCAAGATGCACAGTTTTTTTTTTGTAGATCCCTGTCGATCGATGAGAAGCTAAGCCTCTATAATTTTAGTTGGAACTTTCCAAACAATCCCGCGGTTTTTTTTTGTTAGTTTTTTTTGTTCGTCTCTTTCGCCACAGAGGAGAAAATTTAACAAAAAAGTCCGCGCGATCACGACACGCAAGGACGAGAGCTTTTGACAATCTGATGCAATCATTCTCGCCTAAACATAAGCTGTGCAAATTGTGGCAAGTTTCAGCGTCAGTAAGTAACTCCAACTGGGGTTTCTGAGAGGCTGATTTTTGTGTTCCCTTGTAAACGAAGAGTTTTTCGAAGCGCCGATGCCAACAAACAACATCGGCAGTTCTCGAATACGGCGCAAGCGATCGCGATATTGGTACCAGACGAACCGTCGTGAGTGTGTTTACTCGAGATGGGACGCTTGGTCGTAACAAAGAAGCGTAACCGCATCATTCACGCCGATTTGTGTTGTGAAGAATTAACCGCGTAATTTTGGGCATTTTGGACATTCACAGAGAAAGTGAGCACTCAATCGTATTATCGTTCTATCGTTCTTCGCTTTACGTGCGGCGTCTCTCTGGCTGTTATTACAACTACTTAATCTATATGTGTGTTATCTAATCCTCCTCAATTCCGTGGGTACAATTCTACCAACCGTTTTGTCATTGCAGGGCCATTGTCTGATACAAAATACCAAACACCGCTGGCTTCGTTCTTCTCGTACAGGTTAGGCCTTCGCACTACCCTCGCCGAGATTTTGTGCTTTTTGCCGCTCTGCTTTCGCTCTGCTCTATTCCACAACGATTCTTGACGATAATGATATTTCCATATGCAGGCGAGCGAAGTGCGTTGTCTAATTTTTTCCCAATCAACGAGGTTCTGCGCCATCTCTTTGTACTCATTCTTTTCTTGTTCCTCCTTCAGAAATTTTTCAATATCCGCCCATTCTCTGCGGATTGGGATTGCTGTAGGCTTCCCAGATTCACCAGATTCCAGTACGTCGCGCTTTATATTTTCCACTTCTTCTTCAGAATGCGGAGGCCAATTTTCATTCGGTTTCGCGAAAGTTTTATCTACGTTCGAGTCGATTTCTTCCGTGAGTGAGAGATTTTGCTTACTTACGAAAGCGTTGCCGTTCGCTCTCTTCTTCCCGCTCCCCACGTTGCGCCCACTTTCACTCGCCGCCGCTTTCTTCTCTTCTTCCCGTTCTTTATCAATACCACGTCGTAGAGGAAACTTTGGGTATTCTTTTGCCGATGTCTTCGTCAAAGAAGAAATATTCTTTGGCTCCCCGGCTGCGTGTTTTACCGAATTCTCTTCTTCACGCAAACGCTCGTCTTCTAATCGTCCTAATCTTCCTTCTTTTTTTCCTTTTTCTTTATTTAGATGAAAGTTCCGACGGGCAAAAGTCAGATTTTGCCTCCAAACCAAAAACGCAATCGAAAAAGCATTGCGAAAATTGTACTGACTTTTTTTTCCATCGCCGCGGAAGCATTCAAACGTCGCGCTGGCAAAGATTCCAAGAAGTCTTGAAAACGAACAACTCCAATGTTTCATCATTGCCGCTGTACTATCTGGAGCTTCCTTATTGAACTGTTTCCACGCCTTGAACTGTTCGACGTCGTCGTTCGCATCGACGACTCCGCCGTTCGCCTGCGGTAAGAGAGAGTGCAAGAGGCACAACAACTGGCGGAACGCGACCGGGTTCACGAAGAAACTCACGTCGTGATATGTCAATCTACCAGCGTTCTGTAAAGAGTCGTCGTTCCTTTTTACTTCTTGAATGAAATCCAAAACGACCGAGCGCGCTGAGATGTTGTTGAAGTAGTACGTTCCTCGAGCGCGTTTGATCGCCTCGGAGACAGGCAGCCCGTACACAGCGACTATTTTCACAACCGCGATGGCGAACATGTTCGCGTTACCACCGCTACGCAACGCTTGCGACAAGTGGTAATGATTGTACACTTCCAACCTTTTCTTCTCGTTGTTGTTGTTGTTTCTCTTCTCTACCGCGACGCGGAAAATTCGCCCGCGCGCCGCCTCCAACGTAGAATTCAACACGGCGTCTCTCTCGGCGGCGGATAAACTAATATTCTCACCATCATCTAATAACAAATCCGTCGCTTCGCCAGCAGCAACATATTCTTTACCGATAGTTGACTCTGAGTTGCGTAAGTATTTCACGAGCCGTTTAAAAATCCATCTCGAACTAATGACGATCTTAAAACTATTCTCCATCGCAAAATCCATCGCGCGTTTCAAGTTGAAGCGAATTTCTCGCTTCGTATATTTTTTGATCAACTCTTCGAAGACGTGCGAGCCGGGTGCTCGGCACCTCGTCATATCGATGTGCACTTCGATGATGACGAACTGCTCTTGTTCTCCCGGAGTGAGAGCAGCCATGAAAGTTTTCCGCCCAACTTCTTCCATGTGTTTGACGGTGTGCTGCAACCATTTCTTCAAACACGTGGCGTGATCGGCGACGGGATTTTCAAAGCACTGGCTATACGACAATCTCTCTTTGAAAATCGAGAAATCGGAGGTTAAAGGAATCGGATGCTGTTTCCCCGCGTTATCTTGCTGCTCCAAATACTGCATCGGGTCTTTCAAAAACTTCTCGATTTCTTCGTTGTTTTTCTCCTCGTCAATCGTCGACACGGCATACGAACTGCCGTCCAAAATGGTTGCGAGAGCAATTATTTTTCCCTTTTCTTTTGCTTTTTTGAACGCATCCGGTAGTTGCTTATTCAAATGACTCAGAGGCATGGCGTTGTGCACGCCGGTTTTGATAGGTGGATCTGTTTCGTGAGGTCGCACTTCCTCAAACACTTCCTTGGCGGCACCATAGATAAGGCAGAATGTGTTGCCCTTGGCACACTCTGGCGGACCGCCGCGTTTCGAAACTCGCCTGTATCCTTCTTTAAAGGCTTTCGTAGCTTGCTCCACTTGTTCATCAGCGTAAGTACCGTCGAATAGCACAACCAGTCCCTCGAGCAATTCCTTTATTTTAACTTTATCAGTGATGAACTTTTCCGCCAGCTTTGTGCTTTCGTTTTTGGCTCGCAAAACGTCGGCATTTGAATCATACACGCGGTGATCGATTTCGTCTACAATTTTTCCAAACTGATCTGTGACTTTTGCATCAACTTTCTTGACCACGTCTTCTCGTTCCTTCCCCGAAAAGATTCCAAAACTTTGCGCAAAAGCATTCGTGACTTCGGTTCGCATCGGCAAAGGCACATCACCGATTGTGTTGAAAGCAATATTGTTCGCGCCGCCATACTCGCTAAGGTCTTCTTTTACGTGAGCGACGAACTCCTCTCTCTTATCGTCACACAACAACCGCTCGAGGTGTTTAGTTTTGTTATTCACCGCCGTTGTTTCGGATTTGTTCTCATCTCCAAAGATCTTTTCATCAACCTTTTCGCAGTAGTCCAATATCGAGATTTTTCCACCGCCGGCGTTCTTCTTCTCCTTCGACGTTCGACTCGAGTTTTGATTGTTGTTTTCTTCCGGTACATCCGGTTTGTCGATATTTTCGTCCTCTTTATCATCGATCCACGCCACCACGCTAATACTCGCTTCTTGAACGTCGGCGTCGGTCTTCTTCACTTCTTCTTTCTCTACCTCTTCATCTTCGTCGTCGTCGCTCCCGTAGTCGTCGTCGCTTCTGGAATCTCCGACCAACACATCACCAAGACACTCTTTCTCAAGTCGTGCTTTGTTTTTTTGTTCTTCTTTTTCTTCTTCGTCCAACGCGTCGTCTTCGGAGGAGGATTGATCCTCGTCCGCTTCTTTCGCTTTCAACTCTTCCGGTTTGTTCTTCAAGCGGTCGCCAAAGTTATTCTCCGCGGCGGCAGCGGTGGTGGCGGACTTCTTCTTCTTCTTCTTATCGTTCTCGCGACTAGAAACCGTGCCAGTGCCGCTCCCTTTCCTCTTCGCCGACGTCGTCGTCGCCGCGCTCGAGCTCGTACTCGTCAACCAAAAATTCTCCAACTCGCTGACTTTCTTCATTATCAATTCAGAACAAAATAGCACGTCCTCCTCTACATCTCCCTGAACGACACACCATCCACTTGGAGAATCCGGTTGCGAAAAACGAATAGAAAGTTTCGCCCTCGTACTTTTGGCATTTGAAAGTGTGCGTGTTATAAAGTCCTTCTTTACAGATCCCCCTCCCCCAATGAGTCTTCCTATCAGAATCTTATCCATAAAATCAAAAATCATGAAGAACCATTCCTTTTTTAATGCTAATCCCATATACGAGTACTTCTGAACAAGTTCACCGTCCGTATATCCCGCGGGTACGAGGATAATCCTTTTTATTGGACCTTGTTTGAAAGGTATTATAACTTTTCCCCAACTGTCTTCATTTTCTATTATTTCTCTTATTCTCACACCGCCGTCTCGTTCTCCATTCCCCTCGCGTTCTCGCTTTTTCTTCTTCTTCTTCTCCGTTCCATCGCTCCTCGTATCTGTTCGATGAGACAATCATAGTTAGTGGACGCCGCCAAAGGCGCGGATTTAAGTTAGCGGTTTGAGTTTACATTTTTGGCTAACTCTTTGTGTTTTTTTTTTGAAGTTTGATAAGAGACGAAACCAAAAGAGAGCTCTTCTCATGCAGGTGAGGAGAAAATAAATAAATTTCAAACGCATGCGCCCCCGACGACGACGCGACCGACGAAAACCAACGACAAAGAGCGCAAAAGAATGCGACGCATTCCTTTTCTTCATCTCTTCGAGTCTTTGTTTGGTCTTTCGTGGTCTTTCGAGTCATCAGAAGCGACGAAGAAAAGCGGAGACTTTCTTATCTTTGCGTTTGAAAATACACGATTCAAAATCACATGCACGCGAAATGATTCAATCTCCTCCGACACTGTTGCGCGCACCGAGGACGTTTGCAAAACTCTACGAAGAAAAAAGACGTGATAAAACGCACCCTCGTCGTCGGTGGACGACGTTGCTTTCTTTTTCTGGGACACCATCGTCGAGTTTGCTTTGTGTGAATCTCTGATTGATCTGATTGAGTGATTTTTTTTGAGGAGGAAGATCTGAGAGCACCACGACGTCACAAATATACAAGAAATATATACGCGTATTTGATGATGATGATGACGACGATGATGAGCAGACTCGTCAGAGCAGCCTCGACTTCTCATACTACTACTAATAATAAGAACATCAGCAACAAGACGACTAAAATCAATATCGACAGAAGGAAAGTGCTCGGATTATTCGGCGTCGGTTTATCATCTATTTCTTCTTCTCCAAACAAAATCGCGTTTGCCGCGAAAGCCTCATCCGCTGAACAACAAAAGAACGCCATCTCGCAAGTGTTGAAAGATCCACAATGGCCTCCTATTTATCCATTCACGACGAAGGATATGGGGAGATACGACGAATCCGCCGACTCCTTCTTCTACGAGCAGCCTAGATTGGTGAAACACATCGACGACCAAGCCATCGATGCGCTGACGAAATACTACTCCGAAGTGTTCAAGACTAGTGTGGAGAAACCGAAAGTGTTGGATATATGTTCGTCGTGGATTTCGCACTATCCCTCAGACGTGGAGTTCTCTCGATGCGCTGGCACGGGCATGAACGAGGACGAGTTGCTGAAAAACCCGCGGTTTACGGAGAAACCAACGGTTGTGGATTTGAACGAGACGCCAAAGTTGCCGTACGACGATAACTCTTTCGATTTCGTCACCAACGCCGTTTCGGTGGATTATCTCACGAAACCATTAGAAGTCATGCAAGAAGTTCGAAGAGTGCTGAAACCGGGGGGGAGAGCTATAATGTCGTTTTCGAACAGATGTTTCCCGACGAAAGCGGTTTCGATTTGGACAGCGACGGGGGATTTAGATCACATTTGGATCGTAGGCGCGTACTATCACTTCGCCAACGGGTTCGACCCGCCAGAAGGCATCGACATCTCACCAAACCCGGGAAGATCCGATCCAATGTACGTAGTGACAGCGGTGAAAAGCGTTTAAAATATGTTGTAGTTAATATATAGATATTAGTTTGAACTTTTGCATGCGTATACACACATCAATTTAATCAGTTGCTAGAGGAAACGAAATTTTCGAACCACTCGTCCGCGTTTTCCTTCTCGCTGGCGTCATCGTCCTCTTTTTCTAAACTATCACTACTGCTGCTGCTGCTGCTACTACTACTACTACTACTACTCTTTTTCACACTACTGCTACTCTCACTGTCAGTACTAACGCTACTACTCCCACTCTTTCTGATTCGGTCTTGCACGACGCCGGGCATTCGCAAAACACCGTCTTTTGCCATCGCTTTCAGAATTTCAGCTTCAACGGTGAAATCGTGCACTTCGGAAGGTTTCACGCGCATCCGGAAATACTGGTACGGTTTCAACTGCTTCTTAAATCCGTACACAGACACAGTTTCCGAGCACATGTGCAAGGCAAAAATGACCGCCATAAATCCCGTCGAAGGCGTGTCTGGACCTTTGAATAATCTCTTAGCGTCGTCTTCGCCACATTTTTCAACGTACGCGGATTTATACGTTTTCATCACGCGCTTGACCGCACCCATCGAATTCGAAGGAGGTTGCGCGACGCTCAAGCGCTCTCGCTCTGGTTCGCTCATTTTCAGAACTTGAGCTTCCATCGCCGCTTTCCGCTTTTGACGCTGCGGATTTTCCTCTTCTTCTTCTCCTTCTCCCAAATCTAAACGCCTTCCTCGAACGATGCTCAAATGCGCGTTCGTGATGACTTTAGACGGAGCAAACGGCATTCCTCGCGTCGCGACGAGCGTCGATCCCTCATCGCACGGCATAGTTTTTGAGCACCCACCGACTAAATACGTTTTCGCCCTCGCGGCGTTCAAGAAGCGCAAAGTCGTCTTCCTCCCGACGCGTTGTCCGTACCTCCCGCTCGTCGGCGCCGCGTTCAATCGAATAACGACTTCGTGTTCGTCGATATCGTTATTCAATCGCGGCGGTCGCAATAAACTCCCCGAGTTTCCAACTACCGCGCACGTGGTAAAGTTATACCGTTTCGCCAAGTCGTCGCCGAACGCGTCCAGCCACACTTTACTCGTCGTCGTCTCGGAAGTATCGCCTCCCTTGGGATTTTTCAACGCTTCAGCCGTAAACTCGCGAACGCGATTGGGCGTGCACCCAGACGGTCCTCGTCTGCTTCGCTTTTTCGTATTGCTACTCCCCCTCCCGTCTTTGTCTTCGTCCTCTGTTCCTGTCCTCGATTTTTTCGCATCATTGTCCTCTCCAACCGCCTCCTCTTCTTCGTCTTCTTCTTCCACACCATCGTTGTTTTGCGCAGCAGTTTTCGTCGTCGTCGTCGAAACATCCAACTCTTCCCCTCCTCTCTTCTTATTCATTATTCCAGACGACGACGAGAACACGAACCCGTCTCTCTCCTCTCCGTTTTTGTTACTCTTAGTATTCTTAGTATTCTCATCGTCTGAATCGTCGTCATCATCATCATCACCAATCGTTTCCTCTCCTCTCATCACGTTGGTTTCCATTCGGTTTTTTCTCTGTTGTTTTTCCTCGCACAAAGACTCATCCGTCGTCAACACTCGGAAAGAGACAAAGACAAAACCGAGAAGGAAGAGGAAAGAGAGGACAAACAATCCATGTTTTTTCTTTCTGACAGATAGGAGAGGAGAGGAGGAGGCACCAGCCGCTGCAAGAGTTGCAGCCGCAGCAGCCATGGAAAGAAAGTAAAGTGTTTGTTTTGAGGAAATTCCCTCCACTTGTTGTTCAGTTGTTTTGGATAACAACAACAAATCCGCGCGCATATAAATACTATTATAAATAAACGAGATGACTTTGATGACAGCATCCACGACCACAGCAGCTCGCAGTAACACCAGCACCACCACTGTCTCGTTGAGAAGACAGAGGAGGAGGACGACGACGACGGTTTCTCGGGCGATGAAGATGATGCGTTTTGATGACGACGATGGAAAAAAGAACAGTAACGACGAAGAGAAAACGATGAGTAAACGCCAGTTTGCATTGTCCACGGCGGCGGCGGTGGCCTCCGTGGTACTCTCTCTGGGCCAGCCGATGGACGCGCAGGCGTTATCGCTGAAGAGCAGCAATAAGAACGGGGTGTATTGGATCGAACCAAAGGTATTTATTGTTTGAGATAAAATTTTCTCTCTTTCTCTTTCTCTCTCTTCTTAGAACAACAACAACAACATTACGGTGCTCACCCCTTTTCTTCTTTGTCTTCTTTCCAACAGAACAACGCGACGGTGACGTCTCCATTCACCGCAAAATTCGGCGTCAAAGGCTACGAGGTCGTCCCAGCCTCCGCGGAATTCGAAGAAGGCACCGGACATCATCACATCATCGTCGATGGCGAGTACATGGAGAAAGGAACCGTCGTCCCGTTTGACGCCACGCACTTGCACTACGGCAAGGCGCAAAAAGAAGGCGAGATTACTTTAGAACCTGGGACGCACACGTTGACGTTACAGTTTGCCAACGGGAAGCACGTGAGTTACGGGAAGAAGTTTGCGTCGACGATAACCGTGAACGTCGAGTAATCTATCGACTTTAGATGGTTGTTGTTTTAATATTATTAATATCATTATATTTACTAGTAATAAAGAACATATACGAGAGAGAAGAAGAGCATTTGCCACACTTTAGTATTTTTCCCTTTTCGAAATTACACTCGTACATGTACAAGACAAGAAGAAAGAATAAGGACTGACGAAGCGTAGTACTCGGGAAAATGGTATCCGGCGCGCAGAAGAGAAAGAAGAAGAGGGAGAAAGAAAAGCTCGCCGCGGAAATGGAGAGGTTGAAGCTTGGACCGACCAAGATATGGACCGGGTTGGTGTTGCATCACAAGGATATTTTCGTCTCGCATGTGCTTCCGAAATTGAACGAGACGGATCGGTTTTTCTTTAAGAAGGTGAATAGTGCGAGTCAAGATGTGCTTGAATACGCCGGGGTAAACGTATCGAAATTAAGTTGGGGTATTTACGAATGTTCATCCATTTCGACGTTGGAATGGGTGTGGAATTATACGAGATGGGGAGAGAAAAGATGGGGAGAGAAAAGTCAAAGTGGAAGAGTGATGGATCAAGCCTGGTTTTGCGAGCAAGTTGCTGCAACGAACAAACTCGATTTCCTCAAGTGGGCGAGAGAAGTGAAACATTACGAGTGGGATGAAAGGACGATTAGTAAGGCCGCATGTAAAGGTAATCTCGAGATGCTAAAATACTGCTTCTCTAATGGTTGCCCGTGTGATGAAAGAGAGTCGTGCGTTCAAGCTGCGACGGGAGGACACCTCGACTGTCTTCGATTTCTTTTCGACAAAGTGAAACCTTCGCGAGAGACGGAAGGGCATGCGGCAATGCTTGCGGCAAAATATGGTCAACTAGGCATCTTGAAATATCTTGTTGAAGAAAGAAAGACATCTGAGGAGGATAAGTGCGTGTGCGTGTACTACGCTTGCACGTATGGCCGCCTCGATTGCCTCAAATACTTATTTGGCGAAGAGGCGAAAGCGCCTCTTAACTTCTGGCGATACATCGCTTCGGCTCGGTACTACGAGCACCCCGAGTGCGAAAACTACTTGCTCGAAAAAGGGTGCCCAGAACCAACGGACGAAGAATACGCTGAATTTGTCGATGACAAGGAAGAACAGCAGTAGAACACCAAGAGCAGCGCTGAAAAGAACTATCACACAAACACATACACTTTTTTAATACTAATGAATAAGAGAGAGAGACTTACCACCGCGCGTAAAGGCGTATTTTACCCCTCACACTTTTCTTTCTTTCTTTATTAATATTAAGGAACTTCATGGAGTACATCGAACCGGGCACTTCGATTACCATCCACGGATTAAACGCCCGGCCAGATTTAAACGGATTGGATGGAATCGTTCTGAACTATATTCCTAGTCGAGAGCGATACCACGTCAAAGTTCTTTCCGGTGTCGTTGTCCTGGATGGAGAAGAAGAGAGGAAGAAAGAGGAGGAGATTTTTCTCCGACCGGGAAACTGTTCTAAGAAGAAAGAGACGACGACGACGTCGGAAGAAGAAGAAGAGAGAAGGAAAAGGAAAGCAGAAAACGACGGCGCATCAGGGAGAGCAGTAGACATAGGAGAACCAAGCAGCAAAGTAGCGAAAGTAGCAGAGGACAGAGAAGAAAAAGGAGAAGAAGAAGAGAAGGCGGCGATTGCGAGAGAGAATGCGACGACGACGACGACGGGAGTGACAATAGAAGGTAAAAAAGGAGTCGTGGAAAAAATCGAAGAGTTGAAGGACGACGAGACGCTTTTGAAGGAGTTTTTCAAAGACGTGTCGCAAACAGATCGCGCGAGTGAGGTGGAGAGAATCTTATCGTGTTTCAAGTTGAATCCGTACGAGTATTTGAACGTTCGATTCGACGCGACTATACAAGAAGTCGCGAAGGCGTTTCGTAAGGTGTCCTTGTTGGTGCACCCGGATAAATGCAACCATCCGAAAGCATCGATCGCGTTTGATGCCATCGGGCAGGCGCAAAAGCTACTCACGACGATTGATTTCAAGAAAGAAATAGATTTTAATCTCGACCAAGCGAAGAAGAAAGTCGTGGGAGAGTATAAGAAAGAGATGAAAGGAGACACGCTGTTGAGAGTTCGATTCAACGGAGACAAAGGGAAAATATTGGAACACTTTCTCGCCTCGGACGAGTTTCACGAGCGATGGAAACTTGAAGGACGGAAGTACATAGTAAATTTAGAGTGGAGAAGACGAAAGATGACGTTGAGATTAAAGGACGAAGAGAAGAGAGTGGTGAGCGAGGAAAAAATTGAAAATCAAGCGCGCAAAAAGACAGTCAACGCGGAGAAAGGATGGAACGAAGAAGAGGCGAGAGAGACTCGAGTGGGTGGCTGGAGAGATTTCACGAACGGAAAGAACAAAAAAAAGACAAAAAAAGAGAAGAAAGGGTTGTCTGTGCCAAAAGTTAGAGCGGAAACGGTCGAGAGAAAAGACATGCCTAAATTTGCTCTCGGCCGAGAACGCGTTTTACGTCCGGATGAGATTAATTAGCTCGTTCTTTCTACATGTACTATGCGTTGTACAAGATACCTAATAACTAGTATATAAAACTATATGGCTATTATTATTATTGTTTTGTTGTTAGTATTTTTGTTTTGTTGTTAATTATCGCCGTCTTGAAGAGTTTGCGCAATTGTACTCTCTTCTTCTTCTCGTTGTTCGATGATGCGTTTTTGAATCAACCGTAATCTCTGCTTACGAACTTCCTCCAAAGCAGCAACGTGCGCATCCGCGACGACGTCTAATTGGGACGCGCTTAAAGATTCTAGATTTAGACCCAACAGATGTTCGATCGTTACGTCGAGATCTACAGATGCGGGGTGTTTCTCTTCGAATTCAATCATCGCGCGTTCTAACCATGATGGAGAAGAAGGAGGAAGAGGAAGAGCGGGAGGAGAATTTTTATTCTGGTCATCGCACAGTTTCACTTTTTGTTGCTGCTTTTTCTTTTTCGAGGTAGGCTCCTCGACAACAGACCGATGATGATTCGGCGGCGACACGGATAATGATAATAACGACGGAGAATGATTCTGGTCGTTCTGCGGTTTCACTTTTTGTTGTTGTTGTTGTTGTTGCTGCTGCTTTTTCTTTTTGGACGTGACAACCTCGAAGGACGAATCGTCTTCGAACAGAGAAGCGGCGGTTCCGTTCGCGGCGTTTTTCATCCACGCGGAAGAAGTTTTCGTCGTTTCTTTGCTGTTATCCTCTTCTTCTTCTTTACCTTGTTCGAATTCCTCTACTTCTTTGTCTTCATCCTCGCTCTCACCGTTCGGCTTTTTCTCTCTTAGATCTTCCTCTTCCTTGTTCTTTTTCTTCTTCTTTTTGTTCTTCTTCTTCTCCATCTTGCGTTTCTCTTGCTCTTCTCTTTCTTCCTCCTCTTCGAGCATTTTCAAAAACAACTCCTCTTGCAACTGCTTGCTCTTTTCCATGCCTTTCCTGAGCATTTCCATGAGCTCTGGATTCGTCACCGCGTTACCACTATTACTACTACTTCCGTTTGAATTGACGCACTCGTCCAAAGCGGTTCGACCGTACGAATCTTTCCAAGCCGCGTTTACTTTCGCTTCGTTTAACAAAAACTCTACCGCTCTTACATTCTCACTCGCCACGGCGTAATGCAACGCCCTCCTTCCTCTCACGTCCGTGGTTTCTATATCCGCACCTTTCTCGAATAAATATTTAATAGTCCTCGTCGTATCCATCGCGCACGACGCCATCAGCGCGTCCAATCCATCTCTGTTTCTGTGTCTCACATCTGCGTGTCCCATTTCGCACAACAAGTTCACGCACTCGTAGTGACCTTTCGATGCCGCGTGTAACAACGGCGTATCGTTCGACGCGTTCACGCAATTCGTTATCGATTGTATTTTTTCTTTCGAGTAGTTTTTTTGTTTCAAAGCTTCCAAACACGTTTGCAAAAATTGCACTTCCCCGGAAAAGGCGGCGATGTGTAACGCGGTGTTTTTCGTCTTCTTCTTCGTCGAGAGGAGGAGCTCTTCGAGCGTGATGATTTGATTATTAGTATTTAAAGGTTTGTACTCTTTATAACACCGCGTTCCTTTGTGTTTCTGGTTGGGATTTTGGACAATTTCCGCCGCTAAAAACGTATCGTTCAACGATAACGCCTCCAAAAGAGTGCACGAGTCTGGGTGTAGTTTTTGATTCTGTTGTTGTTGTAACTCATCATCCATTTTGACTTTCGATTTATAATACCAGTAGATGATATCTTTTTAGAATACTACTAATGTTATCATCGTACTCGTTAGTAGTTAGTTTGTTTATTGACGACGAAATTTGTGACGTAACATTCAGAATTAGTTTACAACAGGCAGAAAGAATATATTAAAAAGATATCAATCACAATCATTTATTATTATTAGTATCACTTAGGAGGAGGTTTCGACGACGGTGGCGTTCGATTTCTCCTCGACGGCATGTTCGTTATCGTCTTTTGTCTTTCCGATTGCACGTTTTCGGAACTTTTTTTGTTCCCGAGGTAGGCGAAAACGGCGAGTAAACCTAACGCGGCGATATCGACCACGCCGGCGAAAGGGGATATTTCTGATCCCGCCGCGGCAGCAGCTTCTTGCGCCGCAAAGGCGGAGAATACCATGGACGATTGCGACGACGCGAGGAGAGAAGCTTCCACGAGAGAAAGTAATACCATTCTTTTTCTATTATTATTGACTCCTTCTTTTCCTTCTCTTCCTTGTTGTCGATGATATTGATGATGATGATATTGAGAACAACGACTCTTTTTTAAAGATGATGATGATGATGATGAAGAAGAAGCGGTACAAAGGTGAAGAGAGTGTCGAGCGAGAACATGAGCAGCGCCGGTCATTGTGTGTGTCGTCTCGTTTCTTTGTCGAGAAGAAGCCAGTTTTTTTTTTTGATTGTTTTTTTTGTTTCAAAATTTTCATTCTTCTTACGATTATCCTTATATTGTGATCCCGAACCCTAATCATTAGTTAGTTGCAAAACAAAACCACCAAAATCTCTTACACAAACGTGTAAGGGGGAGGTCTCGAGTTCGATCCTCGAAGAGAGCAACCAATAGCTTTCTTAGCATGTAAAATCTAATTAAAAGTCAAAAGAATAGAAACTTACTGGTTATGTTTAGAGTGGTATTGCGCCCCCTTCGTATTGAAGGTCGTTGAATCAACGATATTCTTTTTTTGCTCTTTGTTTGGAACAACGAATGAACGAATGTGTTGATCGGAGAACAAAGCGTTTTTTTTGTTTTTGTGCCTTGGAACTAACTGTAAAAAAAAATTCTCTAAACTACTACTGTCCAGTAACTGATTACTCTACTACTACTACTACAGCAAAGACGGTGGTGCAGCAGGTGATGTTGTTATCGATGTTGTAGTCGCAACAACAACATCACCCTTCTCCTCCTCCTCCTCGTCGTCATTTTCATCATCTGCCTCCTCCGCAGCCGTTAGTAAAGAAGAATACGAATCGCCGCTTTCCCGCGTTTCCCGCAACTTCATCTCTATCCCGCGCTTCAATGCCTCGTACTTGTTCGCTAAATTTTTGTACGATATCAGAAGCGTTTTTATATCGCCAATGGTTAAATGCTCGTGGTCGGCGTTGATGAAGTGATAATCGCTTTCGTTGCTTAAACTCAGCGACGCGCCCATGGTTTCTATTATCTCGATTTCGTTTTGTATGTTCATCGTCGCCAAAGGAGGAGTACCGGTATCGTCATCGTTCTGACCACCACCACCACCACCACCACCACTGGAAACAACAAATCCATTGAATGGTGGCGTCTTCGGTTGTTCAGGGGTGGTGAGATGACGACTACGCGCCACTTGCTTTTTATCTTCTTCTTCTTCTTCTTCTTCTTCTTCTAATTCTCTCGAAGCGCTGAAAGAAACTAAAAGTCCATCGACCGGTTCCGGAAACGCGTCGTCTTTTTCGTCGGAGAATATGTTCAGCTGTTCTTTACCACACGTGCCTAGAAATCGCGCACCACTCTCGACGTTGATGAAGAAATACGCCGCCTCGCCTTGTTCTAGTCTATCTCGAAGTCTAAATCTTTCTATGTATTTGATATTCTTCCATAAGTTTTGGACGTTTGCGTGCGCTAAAGAATATATGAGGGACGGTATGAAAGCATCCGCCCCGCCTGAAAATCGCAACACCGCGTTACTAATGATTCGGCACGCGTTCAATACGCAATTCATCTTATCTCTTGGCGCTTTGTACGTGTTCATTTTCTCCAGCTCCATGGATGCCAGCCGTAAACTTTTCGGGATGTTGTTGTTTTGATGTGGGCTTTTATTATTATTATTATTATTATTCTCATCGTTGCTGCTACTAGAAGTCGGGGTCGTTGGCATTCCATCTCCGACGGCGGGTTTACCATTACCTTCGTCCGCTCCTCCTCCTTCTTCTTCTTCGCCGAGCAGCAAAAACTGTTTCCTCGAAACGTCCAACATTTCCGGCGTGAGCGGTAGATTTCGCAACGCTTCGACGCGCTTTTGTAAAGCGTCGTTAATCGCGTCGTCTTCCTCCCCGTACGCGTTGAATATCGTCGAGTACAGCTTAGTGCACACGTATTTCTCCAATCCTTCCGTGGATGCCTGTTGAAGAAAAAGCGTTGTTTTAGTATTTAATGTATTATCGATGATGATGAATAATAAAAAATGAACGCACCTCAACTTCCTCCGAAGAGCAGTTTCTCCAAAGCGAGTGTCTCCGAAACTTCTCCTCGTACGCTCTCAGAAACCGTTGAATTTTCTCCGAATCTTTCGCCGAATCTCTTTGTTTACTTTTCTTCTTTCCTCCTCCTCCTTCTTCTTCTCCTTCTTCTTTGTCTTCTTCTAAAACGAAAGTGTTTATGAAGTGCTTGATTCCGCTGACTAATTCTGCCGCTAAAGGCTGTCGCATCTTCTCCAGAAAGAGTTGAAACGGCATCGCGCGCTGCTGCTGCTGCTGCTGCTGTTGATTGCGAGAAGAAGAATGAGAAGAGGAAGAAAAAGAAGAAGACATGATGATGGTGTTATTACTCTCCTCTTCTTCTTCTTCTTTTTAAACGCGCAAAACGCACGCACAAAAGTGCGTTTGTCTTCGGTTGTGTTGTTCTCTCTAAACTCTCTCTCGGATGAAAATGGAAAAAAGAATGAAGAAAAATTCAGCAGCGGCAGCAAAATGTCTCTCTCTGATGAAATCATCTCAAAGAGCGCGGACGAGAAACTTTTGTGGTTGCTGCGCATCATCATTTCCATCGAAGGCTATTATACGTGCGCACAACACGTGTGATGCGTTAGGTGGTATTAAAACGTATTCATCTCTCTCTCTCTCTAAACTCTTCTATTTTATACATAAAATCATCATCTTATTAAGATTTCCCACCTCTCAACGCTTCCACGACGCTCTGCGCGGACGGTGGCCTCGTCGGTTCCTGATCCGCTCTGAGCATATTCCTAATCGGTGGGACGCACACCGGTAACGCCGCTCCAATCGCGCCCAAAGCGCACGACCACACCACGATCGGTTCTCGTTGCAAGAAAGTCGTCCAAAATCCAGCCATTTTTGACTCCTTCTACGACTCCTCTTCTTTCTTCTGTGTTGTTGTGAGGAGGCGGTGAATATTAATCAGAACTCGTCTCTCTCTCTTGTCTTTTTTTTCTTGTGAATGCAGTCACTGGCAGTCCTTTTTGGTGAGATGTTCAAAAGGAAATTTATTAAGCGTAATAAATCATCGAAATCTTCACTTTAACAAACACGTTTGCCCCTCTTTTGTTGGCTAAGGCGATACACCCATCGCAGCTTCGAGTTTTTATTCTTAACGCGCATTAATTAAACTTTCAAATGAAATACGTCGCCGCGTTCTTGTTGGTACGTTTTTCTCTTAGAGCCATTCATTAGTATTGGGATTTTCTTCTTTTGTTGGGGTCTCTCTCTCTCTCTCACGCTCTCGCCGTGTTTTCTTTAAGGAAACGAACTCGCGAGCATATATTCGCTCGGATTCGCTCGGATTCGCGTGGAGGAGTATTTGATCGACTCGGAGAGAGTTTAGAGAGAGAGAGTATAAGAGAGAAAAGACGCGCGTTCGCGCGCGGACTGTCATTTTTCACCCTCATTTTCATCGTTCGAGAGAAAAAAAGACCTCTTCTTTTCCTCCTCCTCCTTTTCTCTAGAATTTTCTTCGAACAAAGAAACTCACATGTATTCTTCTCTTTTACTGTCTTTTACTTAAAACTACAGGCGCAACTCTCCGGTAAGGAATCTCCGTCCGCCGCGGACGTCAAGGCGGTTTTGGCCGCCGCGTCTGCGGAAGTTGACGACGCCAAGCTCTCCAGCTTCATGTCCGAAATCGAAGGCAAAGACGTCGCCGCTTTGATCGCGGAAGGTAACGAGAAGCTCGCATCTGTGCCATCCGGCGGTGGCAGTGGTGGTGGCGGCG
>Ga0257106_1000129_pt1 | contig 46779 bp, 32 predicted proteins | sample LP_taG_3_FD_190177 | JGI IMG/M metagenome (GOLD analysis project Ga0257106, IMG submission 190177) | Marine microbial communities from Northeast Subartic Pacific Ocean, Canada - LP_J_2011_P26_10m | ecosystem: Environmental > Aquatic > Marine > Oceanic | place: Canada: Northeast Subartic Pacific...
AGAGAGAGAGAGAGAGAGAGAGAGAGAGAGAGAAAGAGAGGAATGAGACGAGATGCGAGAGTTTGTATTATATAGGTAATATTAATATTATTAATAGCTTCTTGACGATGATAAACGTGGAAAGGGGACAGAAAGCACAAAAAATAAAAAATTCATCACCACAAAAAAAGAAAGACCGGTTTCGTTTGCGCTGAACGCGAGAGTCACGATGATTTTCATCTTAGACAGCGTCAAAGACACGGACTTTTACAAGAAGAACAGAGTCCCTCGCACCACTGATTCTCGTTTGGTCGAGTTGGCGACGAAATTGCAATCCCTCGATTCGTTGGCTTTGTTTTATTTCAGCTCGTTGCTGCTCTTAATTATCGCAATTCATTTGACTTTCGTTTTCGTCCGGTGGTTCAAGAAGCGAGTGGATGTCTTTCGAAAGACGAGATACGATATAATCAACTATCGACTCGTGAAAGTTACCACAAAGAGCGACGACGATGGTAAGAAAGGAGAGGTGGACAACTCGCCGTTGAGAGCGTTCCAAGAACTGTTTCAACCGACACCGGAAAAAGAATTGAAGGTGCCAGAATCAGCGAAGAACGGTACGACAAAGACGAAAACACCGTCGACGCCGCCGCCGCCGAGTACGGACGGAACGAAGAAAGAGGGAAAAAAATCACCGTTGCGAAAACTGAGTTTCGAGAACGGAAAGAAAGGGGAAAAGGAAGAAGAACAAAAACAAAACTCGCCGTTTTCGTTCCTGAACAATTTGTTTCCGGAACCGAATTACGTCGGGTATGTGACCAACGCCGACAAGACGTACACCACCGTATTGATGAAAGACCAAACAAAGAAAAGAAAAGAGAGGAGAGTTAAATTTATTCCAGATTTTCTGGCTGATAAAATCAAAATGCAACTGTTGTGCGACGAGAGAGACTGGCCGTTGGTGGAGACGCTGGCGAGCGTTTGTGTGTACTTACCGTTGAGCATCTTCCTTTTAGTCACGGTAATTAACATCGACGAGTTGAAAAATCGCAAGAGAGATCACTTTGTTGGATTCGTGTGGTTGGTAGTCACTCGCGCTTTGTTTGGGAAACAATTCATGTCTGTTTTGAGTAAGTTTACAAAGTACGATGTATTTAAAGGGAAAAGTGCTCGATTTTTGAACCGCGTTCCGTCGATTTTGTTGGCGCCAGCGTTTGGTGTGCCCAGTGGGGTGTATTTTTTCCACCGAAGCGCAGTGATGCCGGATGAGTGCGCGTTCGATAAAGACCAAGATCGAGTGAGAAATGCGAAAGTATTAGCATCCACGAGTAAGTACCAAAGAGACTCGATATCGCAATTTATTATGTATTGGATTCGAAACGCCGTATTCGGCCCGATCGAGCTCACTTTGTGGGTGTATAAGAACAGAAGCGTAAAAGATGCGCTCAAAACTGTCGTCGGCTTTTATTTCAGTTACTCTATGTACGCATTCTTGAAGATGCAGTCGCCGATAGCGGCGTTTTGGACGTTCTTCTTACCTTGGGTTCTGAGCACGTGGGATTTGTCCTTTGAGAACTGGTCCAAGCACATGTTCATAACGCCACGGGAATCAAACTCAGTCTGGGCGAAGAACTTTACTATAATCAACACGAACGATAACCAAAAGAGCTTTAACGATGGGTACAAGCTTTTAGAACACATTTATACCGGGGCGAATTCTTTGGATCTTATTCATTGGAGCGAGTTTCCGGAGAAATTTTTGGAAAACAGAAGTCAATACGGGGATCATAAAACGTTCGTTTTCACCGGTATTTCTCGAGAAGAAGTTGCAATGTTGGTGTTTTTCGGGCATTTGCGCAAACTGGCGACTAAATGTGTGGATGTAGGACAAGGTGTAGGAGGTAAAAGTTACGATGATATGGTTCAAACCTTTGAGGAGCGTTTGCGGCCGATAATACCAGAGGCAAAAAAAGATTTGAACGGTTTCGACGCCATCGTAGACTTCTTCGAAAACTTATTCCCGGCGGATATGTTCGGTAATCAAGAAAGCGACATAAACTCAAACGCGAAGAAGAGCTCTGCTACTGCTACTGATAAAGCGGTCGTCACGCCGAAAGAGAAAACGGTCGGAGCAAAGCAAGCTACTACGCCGAGCAGCGGAATATCGCTTAGCGGAATTTTTGATTACCCCGATGCAGCTCGAGATGAGAGTGAAGTCGCACTCACCTATATGAACAAGAAGAAAAACAATTTTGACTCCGTGATGGGTCTTAAACCTCAAAGCCCCGCGAAAGAAAGAAACAAACGCGACACAGAAAACATAACACCGTGAAGAGGTCATCTGTTTATTTATTATTACGAATGAAATCCCGCGCGAGGAAGTTCAACTTAAACATTAAAAATTGTACACAATTGTATTCAAAATTTATCTCCATGTACGGTATCTGTATTACACCTATTATTCATTGTTACTATCATCACAATCAATGCTACAGTAATCTTTTTTTACCGCAAATCTGCAATCGCTTTCAGCAGTTGTTCGTGCAACTCTGGAGTTGAGCTCGCGACGATCCCTCCGTTGATGTCGAGAAACCTCCCCTTTCCAAATTCAAGCGGTACTCCAGCCGCGTCGGAAATGACACCACCAGACTCTGATACTATAATCGCACCAGCTGCATGATCCCATACCTTCTCTCTGTACGTTTTCGGCGGGAATCTTAAATAAATATGGGCGTCTCCTCTGCTCAAACTCCCGTATTTTGCCTGTGAATCAATCCGGAGCGCTTTCCGGGTGATTTCAACCTTCTCGCTCAAAGCGTTCGTAAACGCGTGATCAGCGACAATGGAATCCCCCCACGATTCCATATACCTCGCACCATCTTTCCCGCACTTTACAAACTGATCGCTCGTCGCGATAAAACTATCCTTTCCTAACGGTTCCTTCGCGTCCATCGCGGCGTACTTACACCCAAATTTTTCATACGCCGCGAAAATCACTCCTGGTTTCTCCGTCTCCAACGCGTCCACGTCCTCCGGTATCTTTGTCATAGGCATATTCGGGCACCCTAAAACACCTCCAACAACCTTCCCTTTCTCGCACAACCCGAGCGCGATAGCATATTGTCTCTGGTTGATAAATCCTTTCGTCCCGTCGATGGGATCTAAGACGAAAAATGTCGATTCGCTCCCGCCTTCGTGGTTCCCGCGATCAATCAATCGCGCTACTTCCTCTCGGGAAAGGTACTCAGGCACATCGTCACCAAACACGCAATCGTTGGTGATTTCCGTAATCTTCTCTAAAAGTCCTTTCGCCTCTTTGCTTCCTCCTCTCAACGCTTTCGCGTCTTCCTCGGCTAACAAAGCCACGTCTGGATATTTCTGTTCCAACACGTACGAAACCACCGCTTGCGCGGCGTAATCTGCCACCGTCACCGGACTATCGTCCGATTTCGAGACTTGGTCGGAAGACTCCAACAATTTTTGCGTCTTTGAGGTTAGCTTTGCGCATAATTGCACCGCTTCGCACATGGCTTGTAACATATCGTAGTCAGATGATGATGACGAGGAAGAGGAAGAAGAAGCGGAAAAGGAAGACTGGACTCGAGTCGACGATTCCATCCGAAAACGTCGCGAGACACCCCCGCGCTTCCCCGAAAAAGAAGAAAGAAGAGAGGAAGATGATGGTGCTGTTTTGGTGAACGCTGGTGAAGTCGTGATGCTGTGCATTTGTGTATGTTTATTGCGCGTGTGAAAACTTTTCAACTTTATTGTGATGAATGAATGACTACATGAATGAATAACAACTCGATCTCGCGACGCGTCTGCACTGCTTTCTCTCTTTCTCTTTCGATAATTGACCAATTTTGGATTCTATTTTACAGTTTATACATGTTTTTTACATGACGCGACTCCTTCTTCCTCTGCCAGTCGTCGTCGTTACTTTCGACACCTCCGCGTCCGCTTCTTCCTCTCTCGCCTTCTTCGGTTCTTGCGGTTTCAACGCGAAAGATTCCAACTTTGCCTCGAATACTTTCCCGGTTTGTTGAGACGCCATCAAATACCCGCCCGTCATCTGACCTTTAAGGTGCTTCAACGGCACGGCACTCGTGTATTCAAATTTCTCTCCGACGCCTAAAACTGGTTGCTTGCCAATCACCCCGTGCCCGTCGACGAATTCTTTCCCTCCGTTCTCGTCGGTGATTTCAAACCGTCGCGAAATCAACTGCACCGGTTCTGTCATAGACTCGTTCTCAATTCTTACGTTATACGCGTACACGAACCGTTGCTCTCTTGGAGAACTCTGCTCGGGAATTAAACTCGAACTCGCCGTCACCCTTACGCCGTTCGTCACGCACGTAGATCTCGCTTTCGCCGGCGTCTTTTCCAACAACGCCGTTCTCTCGTTCAGCGTCGAGAGCACGCCGATCGCGGCATCTATCCGTCTGTCAAAAGCTCGTTTCGCGTCACCTTTTTTTATCACCAAAGGTTTCCGGAACTCGTTCAGAATGTCTCGTCGGAGTAAGTGGCTCGCCGGTTTATGTTTCTTCTCGTCGTCCTCGTCCTTGTCTTCTCCATCTTCTCGAGTCGCGGAAGAAGATTGCCCCGCGAGCGGCGCGGTCGAAGACGACAACAACGACTTTTCGCTTTCACCTTCTTCATTCGTCAAAGACGACGAGGAAAACTGCAAGCTTTTTAGATAGCTCGGACAGAGATACCGCAACAAGGTCAGCTCGGTCTCCGGCAGCGAATCTAAACCCAGCCTTTGGATTTGTACTTCGAATCGTTTCGAACACTTCACCAGCGCGCGGCAAAGCGCAACGGTCAACTTAGACTGAAACGGAACCACCAACTTTTGCGCGACGATGGTGCCACCACCGCTGGCGCCGACCGCAGAGAGGGGGGGCATCTTTATTCTTCTTTATCTCGTTCTCTCTCTCTCTCTCTCTCTTCTTTTTAACCGTCGTTGAGGATAATATTGTTCCTTCTCTTTAAATGGAGATGAACGAAATTTTCCGTTTTTACTCTACTCTTTCTCTCTCTCTCGCTCCTCGCGTAGTGGTGGTTTTCGAACCCCCCCACGCGCGTCGTCTCTCAAACTCTCTCAAACTCTCTCTCTTCTTTCCGTCGTCTTTTGAACGCGCCTCTCTTCTTCTTCTTTTTTGTTCAGAAAGAAGCGCGACAAACAGAAACGAAGAAGAAAAAACTCTTCTTTTTTGTGGCAAACACAGACGAAAAAAGAGCGCAACACGCATGAAAAAGAAGAGAAAAAGGAGCCACGGCACAAAAACAGAACAAAAATAACACGTCACGTTTTATAAAAAGGATGACGATGTGTAATTCCTCCTCGATGATGACGCACACGACGAACGAAGCGCGCTGCTGCCTCCTCTCCGCCTCCTCCTTTAGGAACGCGACCACGACGAGTTCTTCTTCTTCTTCTTCTTTTACGACGAGAGGAAGAGGAGAAAAAAAAACGAGCGTCTTTTGTATCGGCAACAACAACAACAACAACATCATCACCATCAGCGCATCATCAAAAGCATCGGCGAAAGGAGGAAAGAAGCGCATCACCAAAATCAGGAACCACCACCACGGTGATGATGATCGCGCGTTCTCGGAAGAGAGCGAGAAAAACGCGACGAAAATGAAGGGGGGAGCTTTATTCTCCACCGCCTTATCAGTCGTCGTCGTCCTCTCCACGAGTCAATCGGTTTTTAACGTCCAACCTGCGTATGCCACCTTTTCGAAATCGCAATTCGAGATTCTGTGTCCAGTCGGCGACGAAGGCACGGAGTGTCGCATGAAAGCGTTGGCGGAAGATAAAGGGGCGTATTTGAACGACGCGGAATACAACACGAAATCGGACAAGAAAAAATCGATGAAAACATCCGCGGCGGCGACGGCGGGGAGAAACACGGATTTAACCGCGTATCAAGCGGATACGCTGGCGTTAGCGGACGCCATGGACGAGTTGTTCGCGATGGATTTATATTCGACGGCGAGAGAACCTGCGATTAAGCAGTTGCAAAAGAAAGCGAACGACTGGACCGGGAGATATTGCCCCGGTGGCTCCAGTAAGCAAGCGTCCGGAAGAAGCATGTACAACGCGGTGAATCAGTTGTTGGGCCACTTTGCCAACAACGGATTGGCGCCGTTGCCGAGCGCGAGGGTGGAAATTGTGAATAAGAACATCGCGACCGCGAGAGAGTTGATCGCGCAAGGCAGATAATACATATATAGTGTTGTTGTTGTTGCTGTTGTTATTGTTATTCCTCATCACACACGCGTGTGCGTTCGTTACATCTGGTGTTCTTTGTGAAAATTTTCTCACTCGTCAGTCACTTCTCTCTTCCTTAAAGCGTCACTTTTTCTCATCATCACATGCTCAATCGACGACCTTCTCGAATAGAAGTGAAACCGGAAGACCGACAAGAGGAGGTATAGACTAAAAAAAAGCGACGAAGCTTCCGTCGTTCGTTCGTTCTTCTTTTTCTCGGGGGTGTCATCGTGATCTCTCTCTTTCCGTTTCCGCGTTGGTTTCCGTTTTGAATCTTCTTCTTACGTTTAAACTTATTCCTTTCTCTCAACGAAAACAGTACGACGACTCGCGCAGAGCGCACGTGGAAAGACTGAAACAGCAGATCGCTCTCCAAGGCCCATCACCTTCCGGCTTGGACGACGGCGACGACGACGGAGGCTTTGTGAACGCGCACCATCCTCTCTTGCAAAGGCCGACGACTGACGCGAGAATCGGGTTTATTCCACCACCTCATCCTCCGTCGCATCAATAATAATACTAATAATAACAACACTACTGCTCCTTGGACGAGCGCGATTTTGAACAACATTCATCGCTCTTCCTCCGATTCGTTGTCTGTTCCTTTGACGAGGAATCAACACTATCAGCGGCAACTTCGCGGTAAATACCCGTTTGTATCTTTAGTACACCGACGACGACAAATACAAAGTGCGAGCGTCGACGAGAACATGTCTGCCACGACTACTTCCTCCGGGGGAACTCGGGTGAAACCTTTAGTCATCGTCGGTCCATCGGGCGTCGGGAAAGGGACTCTGATTGAAAAACTGAACAAAAATCACCCGAATTCGTTCGGGTTTAGCGTCTCGCACACGACCCGGGACCCGCGACCTGGGGAGGAAAACGGCGTTCACTATCACTTTGTCCAAAAGTCTCTCATGGAACAGGAAATCGCCGACGGAAAATTTCTGGAACACGCGAACGTCCACTTAAACATCTATGGCACCTCCTTCAAAGCCGTCGACGACGTCGCGTCCAAAGGCGTTTGCTGCATCCTCGACATCGACATCCAAGGCGCGGAAATCGTCAAAAACAGCGGCAAATTGGACTGCGCGTACGTCTTCATCCAACCGCCCTCGATTCCCGAACTCGAGCGGCGCTTGCGCGGTCGCGGCACCGAAACCGAAGAAGCCGTCACGAAACGCATGCAAAACGCGACGAAAGAAATCGAAAGAGGTGAAAAATTAGGGAGCGCGTTTTTCGACGCCATCATCGTCAACGACGATCTCGATTCGGCGTATGAAAAGTTGAAAGACGTCGTCGTTCGACGAATTTTTACTCCCGCGTAATATATAGTTTAAAACGCCGCCGCCGCTGCCGCTATTATTCGTGCTCTTTTGGCGAGTTGTTGTAGTGTCCATTTTTATCACATTATTCATCATCCGCGTTACGGTACGCGTAGGTATTATTTCGCAAGTTATTCCTTTTTACTTTTTCACACAAAGGCACCCCCTTCACCTGAATTCTTCATTCATAATTCTCTGCTGTATAAAACGCGCGCGTTTTCGTTGAAAAGTTGTTGTTCGTTGAAAAGTTCTGATCTATATCATCTGTATCATCAAAAAATGTGGTCGTTATTCCAGAAGAAAAAAACCCCGTCCGAAATCCTTCGCGAACACAAACGAACGTTGGACAAATCCATTCGAGAGTTGGATCGAGAGCGCACGCAGATGCAAAATCAGGAGAAAAAATTGACTCTCGAAATCAAACGCACGGCGAAAGCGAATCAACTCGGCGCGGTTAAAGTGATGGCGAAAGATTTAGTGCGAACGAGACATTCAATCACGAAGTTTTACGCTTTAAAATCGCAACTGCAAGGCGTGTCGTTGCGAATGCAGACGTTGAAAAGCACGCAAGCGATGGCGGACGCGATGCGAGGGGTGACCAAAGCCATGGGACAGATGAATAAAAAATTGAACTTGCCGGCCATCGCGCAGATTATGAAAGAATTCGAGAAGCAAAACGAAAAGATGGAGATGACGACGGAAACCATGGGAGACGCGTTAGACGACGCGTTCGAACAGGAAGGGGAAGATGAGGAGAGCGAGGAGTTGGTGAATGCGGTATTGGACGAGTTGGGGTGCGCCGTGAACGGGGATTTGGTGAGCGTTCCGACGAGTAAAGCCGGGGAAGGGAAGAAGGTAGAAGTAGTTCAAGAGGAGAAGAAAGAAGCGGTTTTAGAAGATGCGGGAAGTATAGGTGGTGGTGTCGAGAATAGCAACAACAACGGTGGAATCGACGACGATTTACAAGCGAGATTGGATAATCTTCGAAAGACGTGAGTTTTGATTCATTATTAAACCACGCGCGGTAAAAGCGTTTGTATTATTATTATACATTCTTGTTATATGTAACAGCTCTATTTCTAAGCATTCTAATATCTTTCTCCTACTATACGAAAAGTAATTACTCCAACTCTTCGACGATTCTCTCTTTCCTCATTGGTTTGAACTCCTTCTTATGCGCGCCCGGCGCCGCGTGCGCCACTCTTCTTTCTTTCTTCCTGGTTTGAGCGTCAGTCATCGTTCGTCTCAATTTGGCTGATTTATGAATCGATTTCGGGACGTGTTTGTGATTTGCAATGCGTCTAATTTCAGGCATGTGCTTGAATCGATCTTTCAATGCTTCGTTGTACTGCATTTTTCGTTTTTCTCTCGGGAGTAATGTGCCCACCTTTTCGCTCGCGTGCGCTTTCCATAATCGGACGTTGAAATCGTCCGAACCGCTAAAGACGTACGTGCCGTCCATGCTAAATTTCACGCAAAACACTCTCTGCATTCGTTTTGTGTGATAACAATCTCTCGAGTGACCGCTGTTAAAGTCGAACAAACGAATGCTCTTGTCGTAGGAACCGGCTACGAATTCCCTCCCAGTCGGCGAGTAATCCACGTCCAACACCGCGGAAACGAAATCTTTATGCACGCACGTCGACACGTTCAATTTTCGCATGTCGTAACTGTACAAGTTACAATCCTCGTTCGCGACGGTGAAGTTAAACGCCTCCATCGGGTTCCAACACAATTTTGTGCACTTATTTTGCATGATGAGTTTCCTCGTCGGCGTATTCGTTCGACAATCGTATAAAGCAATCGACCGATCGCTGCCGCAACTGGCGAAAATCTCAGGTTCCGCGGGATTAAACCTCACCGACAACACCGTATCGCACCCCCACTCGAACGAGCTCACCGGCGCATCTTTATTCATATCCCATAAATCTACGCAGTTCCCCGCCGTGGCAAACATATCTTTTCCCCAGTGACAATCCACGTCTCTATACGCGCTTTCTCCGGCGACGACCATCGCCGGGCGTTCCTCCCGTCTCGTCTCGCGACTCCCGAGTTCTCCTAATTCAGCCTCTGGAACGTTCCAAATCCGTATCGATCGATCGTCCGAACACGACACTAACTTCCCTCCGGTCCTATCAAAACTTAATCCTCGTATGGCCCCGGAATGTGAATTCAAAATCCTCAGCGCTTTCCTCGACGGACAATCCCAAACTCGTATTTCCCCATCGGCGGCTCCACTCGCCATCTGTTTCAAGTTCTGCGTATTCTTCGCCAGGGACAAAATCCCGTCCGAATGCCCTTCAAACGCGCCACAAAATGGTTTCGCGAACACTTTATCTAACTTTGTCGCGTTCAAGGCTCGTTTATACTCCGTCGCTCGGTGCATCGGTCGTAACCGTGGGTCTAAATTGCGGTGGACTTTAATCGCTTCCGATTTCGTCTCCCGAGTGTACTCCTCCTCGACTCGGCTGATGACTTTCACCTTCATCTTTTTATTAAATCTCTCTTTCTATTCCCTCCTCTGACACTAGTATTGCTTCTTCGTATTCTTTATTACTATAATGAGAGCACAGACAACCGCAATCAAAGCGTATAGAATAAGACAGGGAAACAGCCGTCAAAAAGTGACGACAAAACGTCAGACTTTTTCCCAAAGTTCCGAGTCTTTAGGACTGACACACGACACAAGTTTAATAACAACAACAATAATAAATGCCATTCGTGCACATCGCGTGGTTACCAAAAGCGTGCAGAACGGCGGAAGTGCGCAAGGAAGTCGCCTCAGCCGTGATCAAAGCGTTGGTTTCGGTGAAAAGCGCGGAGATTTCGGCGGATAAAGTCGTCGTTCGATTTAGCGAGTCCGTCGACGGGTTTCAACTTCCCCAAGGGCACACGCACGAAAACGTGGATTTACCAGTAGAAAAGAAGTAAAGCTTTTACGAGGCGTAACAGATGATTTCACGCGCACTCGCAGCCGCGTCGAGGAAGAGTAGGTTTGGAAGACGTCTACCAAGCGCTGCTTCTGAGAACTCGTCCTCTTCTTTTTCGATGGTGTTCAGTAGCAGCACACAAACAACTTCCAGGACGGACGCCGAGAATCAAAGAAGACGACAAATAATCACCGTCGAGCTGATATCAGATACCATGTGACCAAACGGGTTCATAGGAAAGCGACACCTCTACAAAGCCATGGAGGAAGTCACGCAAAATCCTATGGACGAAGCAAATCCGGTATCCTTTGCAGTTTTACGCATCCCGTTTTTCTTAGAACCGGACTATAGCCGCGACGAAACTTGGAGCGAGACGAATAGGAAACGATTGGAAAGGAAGTGGGGCGGGAAGGAAGCGTTTGATGCGCAAAAGAAAAGGCATCAGCTAAAAGAAAGAGGACGAGAAGTTGGGATTGAACACTTCAATTTAGATAGGAAAGCGTCGAATACGTTGAAATCGCATCGGTTGGTCCAATGGGTGACGAAACATTACGGATGCGCAAAATCGGAAGCGTTGTACGATGTGCTCAATGTCGAACACTTTGTAAACGGGAAGAAGTTGAACGATGCGAAGATGCTTTTAGAGTGCGCGAAGAAGATTAGCGATGGAGTGATCGATTTGGAGAAAGCTGAAAAGTTTTTAGCCTCGGACGAAGGCGAGAAGGAAATCGTTTTAGCGAAGAAAGCCTTGGATAGGTTAGGCATACACTCGATTCCGAATTTCGTCATCGGTGGAAAGGAGGTGTTGTCCGGGGCGGTACATTGGAAAGAGTTAGTTGGAGCATTTCGACGAATCGAAAGAACTGGTCTTGGAGCGCCAGAGAACGCATTTGCGACTATATTAGGCATTCCCGAAGAGATTATTACTCAGACAACTCTGGACCCGACGAAGTACGCCGCGACGGTGTAGATCTTTTTATACAGAAGATGATTTGTGGGAGCAATATGCAGCAACTCGCGATATATGAAACGTGACGATTCCATTCGGAAAATTTATAAACGAATGGAATCCGATAATACGAGCTACGCTGTGTAATGAATGAGTATCTCTCATCTTTCTTTATTTTAATCAAAAGAATTTTAGTTTTATTATAATTATTGATGCGTTTTGTCTCTCTCCTTCCTTTTAATGCGCCCCGGGGTCCCTTTCAATGTTGTACGACAAGTCCGCGAACACGTAATCCGGCTCTTCACACATCGCCCAGTTAAACTTTTGAACCAAAGCTTTGGTATACACCGTCGGCAATGGAACTTCGTGCTTTTTACACCACGCGATGGTAATTCTCGGATCCAAATAGTTGATTTTACTCGTCCCGAGCGATACTGTTTTCAAGGACTCTTTCGTTTCCATTTGTAACTTCAACTTCTGTATTCGTTCTTTCAACGAAGGGAGTTTCTTATGGTTCTTATCCGCTTTTCGCAATTCTTTCATCTCTTTCTCCAACTCTTTTTTCTTATCGTTCAACTTGTCCATCCCGGCTTGGTGCTGTTTGGATTCGCCTTTCTGGTGATTACACAAAATAGCAACTTCCTTGTTCGCCTCGTCGTACGTCGATTTCATGATTGGTACCGCCGCTTTCGGTTTGGTCGTTTCTTCCAACAATCTATACAACGTAATCGAGGCGTTGTACGTACGAAACACTTTAATGGTTAAGCCCAGCATGAGTGTTTGTAAGTGCGAGTTGACTTTAGACGGGTCGATCTTATCAAACACGTCTTCATCCTCTTTCTTGTTTTTGCAAAAGCGTTTCAAACAATCGTACGCGACTCTTTCGATGGCATGCTCTTGATGATAGCGAATAGAATCCTTACCGAGAAAATCGAACTCAATTTTCGGATACGGGTGGTCATCTTCGGGACCCATGAATTTCAAATGTCCCACGCGCAGCGTAGTCACGCCAACCGTATCGGCCAAATCTTCGTCCTTCTCACCGCCGGCACGCAAAGCTAATTTATCAACCAAATACGTCGTCACCGCTAACTGCGCGGTTTCTTTGTTGTCTTTTCGCATACTTTTGCGGTAATCATCGCGGATTTTGCCGATGTGCTCGTGTAAAGTTCGAGCCTTTTCAAACTTTTGTTTGTCAGACTCTGACTTCACGCTCGACGTCGCGCCAAACTGGACGTACTTCCAATCTTTCGTGTTGATGGAATCGTTCCAACCAGCCATCCAAGTGACGGTTTGGTCGTGTCGCACTTCCTTCCATCTGTGACCAGCTGGAGCTTCTGGCACTTTCGCGTCTTTGCCGATGTTGATGATGATATCTTCCGGCTGAATGCGCCTTTTGATTCTTCCCATCTTTGGATGTTCGCCTCGACCGCGGAACAATCCCGGCGGCTCCACTCTAAAGTTGCCAACTTGTTCGCGTTTACCATTCATAGTTGCCCACATGTACTTTTCTTCCGCTTTATCTTTATCTAATTTGATCTGTTTCTTTTCTTCGCTCGTTCGCGCTTTAACCTTTTCCCTTCTCGCGAGATCCCAGTCGTAAATTTTTTGAAAGTTGCACTTCTCAAAATCCGTAACGTGCGCATTCTTTCCGTTTTTCAGTATGCGTTTAAACCCATCCATAAAGTTCTGTTGGAAAACCGGTTTAAACGCGTAGTCTGTTTCCTTCATCACCGCAAAAAACGTGGCAACTTCTTCTTCGTGTGGCTCGAGATGAACGTCCTTGCCGTCGTACGTCAACGGAACCCCGTGCGGTTCGTACTCCGGAGGAAACAAAACGCCGTGGTGCTCCAACTGCGTCCACATAATCTCCGATCCTTTACCATTCCCTCCCGCGCTGACTCGTCTGGAACTCCCACCACCGCTCGATCTTTTCTTCTTCTTGACGCCGTAGGACGAGTTCAACTTTACCGTGTGTCGACCGCCGCCCAATCGCTCGGCTTCTCGTCGTCTTCTCTCCTCTCTTCTCTTTTCTTTCCTTTTGCGTTTTCTTTCTTTCTTCTCCCGTCGTCGCTTTTCTCTTTCCTCTTTCGTCCTCTTCTCCGAATCAAGCGATTTCTTCTTTTGTGCCAACGGCGCGTCGTCGTCGCTATCGGAGGAGTCCACCGGGCGTCCTCCTTTACTCGCCGCCGCGACGTTTGGATTCTTCCCGATTTGCGGCACCATCATCGGTCGCGATTGCACCGGACGCACCGCTTCAGGAACCATCGGTTTCGCTTTCGGAATAACCACTCCTCCTCCTCCTCCACCAGCACCAGCACCACCAGTACCACCAGCGGCGGCGACTGGCGCCGGTGGCGGAAGTATTTTCGTTCGTTCGACCGCTTTCGCTCTTTGCGCTAACGGCACGTCGTCGTCGCTCGAGCTCGAATCCGCTCGAGGACGTTTCGGGATGACAAATCCTGAACCATTATTATTTGCACCACCGTTCGACGCGGCAACCCCAGCTGGAGCCATCGTCTTCGCGACTGCCGCTGGTTGTTTTAACGCGTCGTCGTCGCCCGCTTTTACGACGGTGGTGACGGCAGGTTTCTGAACCGTAGGAGCAGCCGCAGGAGCAGTTGGCATAGAGGAGGATTGAATCGGAGGCGCAACGTATGGTTTCACCAACCCGACGACCGATGATGGCTTTTCAGCAGGAGGCGCAGTCGTCGCTGCTGCTGTTTGTGCTCTCATCGCCAACGGGACGTCATCGTCGCTCGACGAGTCTAACACCGGCATCTTTGTCTTCTTCTTTGTCTTCTTCTTCGAAGCTTTCGCGCGTTGATGATGAACACAAAAACACGATCGGTTTTTGAAAAAAGAATTATCTTTTACCCAAAACACAACGACAAAAGGAAGACTTTACGTTTTTAAAGTAAATATACACACAGAAGAGATATATATATAAGAAGTCTCTCTCTTACGGAGTCGCGCGTGGTAAAGTTACTTTTGTGGTTTCAGACAAAAAACCTCTCTGTCTGCGCGTGCAAAGATGATGTGATGAAACAAAAGAGAGAGGGGTTGGTTCCAATTTGAATTTTATTTTTCGTCGAATTTTCGTCTGTCGAGTGAGAAGATTTTTGTGTTTTTTTTTCTTCTTTTTCTCGCCTGTGAGGACTGTCACAAAACTCTTCAGTTACACTCGAAACACAACACACAGAGAGCACATTAAAGAGTCTCACATTAAAGTTTTGTGTTCTCTCTCGTCATATATACTCCTCAAATATCAGAAGCGTGGTGACTTTTTTCAATGACTGGAAAGCGATGACAATATGATGATTGGGCCAGAGGAGCCACCGTCGTCGTCGGGGAAACGGAAACGGGATGACCAGCATCATCAGCAGGGGAAAAAAGAACGACCGGATTTCGCTCGGTTGGCGGGAAAGTACGACTATTTCGCGAGACACGCGATGAAGACGAAAAAGAATAAGAGCCACGATGATAAAGTTTTCATCGATTTCACCTCCTGGCAAGCGACGCACGATTTGTGCCGAGCTTTACTGGAAGAGATTGGCGTGAAAAATTGGTCCATACCGAAAGGCCACCTCGTCCCTGGCTTTACGCAACGAAGAAACTATTGCGAGTGGGTGGAAAGTCTGTTAGAGAAGGACGGCGTGCAAATAGAGGAAGAAAACGTGCGCGGCGTGGACGTTGGAACCGGGGCGTCGGCAATATTCGCTCTGCTGTTCACGTCGAGACATCCGAAGTGGGATATGTTCGGCACCGATATCACCGAGGAAGCGGTTGAGAGCGCTCGGAGGAACTGTCTGGCGGCGGGCGCGTCGGAGCGTTGTTGTAAGGACGACGAGACGACTGAACAAGTCGTCGCCGCAGACAACAATAATACGCACAGTAATTGTAGTAGCGGTAGAAGTAGAAGATGGATTAGCATTCGGGACGTCGCGAAAAAAAGGAGCAGCGGCGTCACTCGCGAAGAAGAAGCCGAAGAAGCCGAAGAGGAAGAAGACCAACCCATCCTCGACCTCGACCTCTTCGAGGAAGAGCGCATCGATTTCACCGTGTGCAATCCACCATTCTTCAACACCATGTCCGAATCCTCCCAAAATCCGCGAACAAATTTTGGAGGCACGGCGAAAGAGAACAGTTACCGAGGTGGCGAATCGAGTTTCGTCCGGCGAATGATTCTCGAGTCTCGCCAGGTCGCGCTTTCCCCCAATTCCTCAAAAGGCGAAGAAGGCCAACATCGAGTTCGATGGTTCACCACCATGGTCGGCGCGAAAGCGACTTTAAAGATGGCAAAAAAATGTTTGCGTGAGATGAAAGAGACGACGAAACTTCGCGAGACGGCGTTCGTGCAAGGGAAAACCAGACGGTGGGGACTCGCCTGGTCGTTTCTTTGAGGAAAAAATTGTCCTCTATGTTTTTGCTGCTGTAACACCCTTTTGTTGATGAGTAAAATTAGATTTTAAATCACCGCACTTTTCAAACGCACTTTTCGTTGTTTGTTTGTAACACGTGGTAGCATCATTTCCTCTCTCTTTTTGCTCTCTCGTATAAACTGAGTGTAGCATCGAAGCTTAGAGACGCATCATCATCTCATCGCACGTGTGCATCGACCGATACACTAAGAAAAAGATGACGAATTTACCGACGGAGAAATCCAAACTGTTGGCGGAGAAGAAGCCACCGTCCCCGGCATCATCGACGTCGTCGACGATTTCGACAAAGTTCGGGTCGATCGCTGCTAAACTCTCCACCGGAGCGGTTATTACCTGCGGCATTCTCGGCTCCGTGGCTTTGCTGAATAAGTCCGGGTACGTCAATACCAACAACGGAGTTGCGTTTTCGTCGTTTTTGCGAAGACGATCGTCAGCGACGGACCCGATTTACGCGAAAGACAGCGCGGCGTTCTTAGGGGACAACTACGACTTGAACAACAACAACTTTCCCGGACAGCGCATGGAAATCCCGTACGCGTTTTTCCAGGACACGAAGTGGCACGACGCGCCGTTTTTCCGATTCGATGGCGAATCCGTAGAGAAAGGTCACATCACCCAGGAGGAGCTCACCGAGGCGAAGCAACGACAGGGCGATCCGAAGAAGTCCATGCCGGTGTTTAAGACGGCGGGAGCGGATTCAGCAGACGTGGTGGTGACTGCGCACGCGACGGATATGAATAGCTTCGGGTGGGTCATTTACGATTCCGCGAAAAAGAACGGGTTGGAGATGGTTATTTCCGGAGAAGGGACGCAGTTTCACGGGTTCGCGGATAAAGTCATCGGGTTGAAAGCGGCGTTACACGCGATGCCGGGAAATCCGATCGTGGTCGTCGCGGACGCCTCGGACGTGTTTTTGCAATGCAGCGCGTCTGAATTTAAGGACAGATTCACGAAAGCGGAAGCGGATATGGTCTTTGGCGGCGAGACGCAGTTGTGGCCGGAAGTTTCTGATTATTTCAAGCGCGACTCGGAAAAGGCGTTGAAGAATGAATTGTCGCACTCGTTCGGGGATATTGGCATGGCAGAAGGTGTCACGCCAATCAACAAAAACGACATTCCGAACGGTTGGCCGAACGCCGGCGGGTGGATGGCGAGGAAAGAGGCGCTTTTGGAATACATTTCGAGCACGGAGGAGAGAATGAATAAATTTTCCACCGAAGAGTGGCCGGGAGAGTGGGGATACCAATGCCGACCAGACGGAGCGACAGACGCGGATTGGAACGGAAAATACGCTGGATTACGTGGCTTTGACGACCAGTTATGTTTGAACGCTTACAACATGGCCAAGTTGCGACAAGGCGATCGACGACACAAATTAGACGCGGACGGTTCTATTTTGTTCAGCACGAACGGATGCCCGGTCGCTGATACCGGGAAGGACAGCAAAGAAAAGGTATATTACAAGTACACCGGCAAAGCGCCGTGCTTGTGGCACATGAACAACCCTGTGGCGAAAATTCGCTTGAAGGAAATGTCCGCGACGTACCCGAACCACTTTTTGACGCCAGAAGGTACGGCTGCGATGGCGGCGACTCCGGACGAGCACCCGGGACACCGCCCGCAGCATTAATGCATCAAATAACACATCAAACGTTATTATTTATGAACAAATTATTTGTTCATTTTGTTTTATTATTATCCACACATTGTTTATATCATCATTAGTTTTTAGAGCGTTGTAGTTACCGAAGTTTACGAGGAGAGTTTATAAAAAATCCAGCCTTACTATATTTTACACATCATGCGTTCTATTGTTTCAAAGTGAAAGTCACGTTCAAAGAGCCGAGTGGCAAAACGTGGTGGGGAAACACTTCCCCGTCTTCGTTCTTACTCTGAAGCCCGGGCGGCTCAGCTGCGACTCTAGACCCTCCCACGCCGCCTCTTCGTCGTTTCTTCTTCTTCCTCGAAAAAAGTTTACGTTCGGTCCAGGTCGTTTCCTTGGACCACGGGCGCGAACTCCCCCACGCGTGCTCATCTTCAACCCACTCATCGAAGCCATCCGGGCATTGTAAATTTCCATTCATCGCGCCAACTTTCGGCCATTTTTCTTTCTCCACCGTCGCGACGTCGAATTTCGCAATGTCAAACTCGTACCCTTTCCTCGTTCTTTTCAACCAATCTCTAAAAGCTTTCTTATCGCCGCTCGCGCTCGAAGGACAGTGTCCTTCGTACTTATCGTTCGACACGACGACGACGGTGTTGTGTCGCTCGTTGATTGAATGTTCAAACGCCTCGTCCAAAATCGCTAAATCGTCCGCGCTTCTCCCTCGCACGTCGTTCTGTCGATCGATCAACTTCAACACGCCGTCGTCGACCATCTGTCGCAAATACACGTTTTCCCATTCGTTCTCGCCCACGTATTGAACTTTTTCTGGATGTAACAAGCGTAAACTCCCTCCGTCACACAGACCGTTTAACTTCCCTCTCGCGTAATTTTTCGGCGCGAACACGACCACCTCTTCGAACTCTTCCACCTCCTGAAAATAGCGACACACCACGGTCAAAGCGGTAGAGATTGGAATCTTCGCCAACGCGTTGTTCGAGGCTCTCAACGCCGCGCAATACGCCCAACAGACGTTCGCGCCGTCCACGTACGCCTTTCGTCTTCTAGACCCCTTCGTCGTCTGTTCTCCTCCTTTAAGTTCTTCTCCTTCTCTCGTCGTTGTCGTTTCGGTCGCGACAGCCGCATCATCATCACATCTCAACGAACTCCTCGTCGTCATCGTTCGCATCATCATTCGTCTGCTGTTACGGTGTCTCTGCTGTTCTCGTTTCCCATTTCTGGAATACTTTTGAACGCGGCGGCGATAATACCCTTCTTTGGAAGACGAAGTTTGGCGAACAACACCGACACCGTCCAAGAAGGCGGCCTTTTGCGTCAAAGACATCGCAGACATATTATCCATTGTGTTAAGAGTGATGATGCAAAAAATTCCAAACAACAACAACTTGTGCTTTACACGTGCAAGCTCTTTTTGAATGAACTTAATTAGGCGTCACTCAAAATTCAAAAAACCAAAAATTCTCTTTCGTTTGATTTTCTTCGAAGCAAAAAAAGGGCAGATCCTTCAAAAATTCTCTCGCTAAAGCGCTCTTTAAACAGAGAGAGAGAGAGCGCGCAGAGAAGCAAACAATCGTCATGTCTTCAGAACAAAAGAAGATTGAAGGACCTTCGGTGGACTTGGACGCGTGCGCTCGACGACTGAAATCTTTATACTCGATATGGAACGATGATGAGAATCAGTTATTCAACGATGCAGACGCACTCCTCCTCGGCAGCGGGGCGAACAAAGAGGAAGAACTTCGATATTTAAAAGCAGTCAGTCTTCAGATTTGGCTGTTCTCGTACGAATTACCGGACACGGTGATCGCGTTCATCAAAGGCAAAGAAACGAATGAAATGCACGCGATCGCGAGCGGGAAGAAAGCGAAGCTGTTAGAAAACGCGAGAGAAACGATTGAAAAGGCGATTGGTGGGAAACTGCGAGTGCATTCGAAACCGAAAAACGAAGACGGTTCGCAACAAGTCGACGCGTTGGTGACAATTTTAAAAGAGAAGTGCACGAAAATAGGCGCGTGCTCGAAAGAGCTAAACGAAGGAAACTTGATGCAAACGACGGTGGAGAAACTTGGAGGAAAGGAGCAGTTAGCGGACGCGACGTCCGGGATCGCGTGCGTTTTATCGAAGAAAGACCAGAAGGAGATGAAATTCGTCGACGACGCCGTGAAGTTGTGCTCGGAGGCGATGAAGTTTGCGGTGAGCGAAGTGGAGAACGCGATTGAAGACGAGTTGAAGATTTCGCACGTGAAGTTGAGCGAGAAAACCGAGGATGCGATTTTAGCGCCGGGGAAAACGTTAGGGTTGAAAGATATTAGTCACGAAGACGTGGATATTTGCTACCCGCCGATTTTTCAATCCGGCGGCGAGTACGATTTGAAGTACAACGCGGTATGTTCCGAGAAGAAGTTACACTTTGGATCGACGCCGGCGGTTATTCACGTTTCGTTAGGTGCGAGGCACACGCAGTATTGCGCGAATATCGGGAGAACGTATTTGATCGATCCGACGGAAACGCAAGAGGCGGTGTACGAGGCGTGTTTGAAGGCGCAAGACGCCGCCGTCGAGGCTCTGAAACCGGGGAAGTTGTGTAAAGACGTGTACGCGGCTGCGCAGAAAGCGTTGGAAGAGGCGGAAAAAGAGAACGAAAAGATGAAGGATATGAATTTGAGTTCAAAATTGAACAAGAACGTCGGGTCTATTTTAGGCTTGGAGTTTAAAGACGCCTTCTATATGCTCTCCGGAAAGTGCGAAAGCGCGATCGAGGAGGGGATGATTTTTAACGTCGCGTTGGGCGTAAACGGTTTGGAAGAAACCTCCGCGGACGAGAAAAGCAAGTCTCGACACTACGCGATTATGATCGCGGATTCCGTGCAAGTCACCGCGGATGGTGGCGCGAACAAAGAGCTCACGATAAACACGAAGAAACTTTCGGACGTTTCCTACGCCGTCAACGAATCCGACGAAGAGGACGACGACGACGGCGCCGAGGAGGATAAAGATATCGCGAATACCGGCGCCAGAGGTGGGGTCATTCTCGACGCGAAAACGAGAGGTGACGAAGCCGTCACGGCCAAAGCCGAAGCCGATCGTCAGCGTAAACAAAAAGCCTTGGCGGACAAGAAAAACGCCGAAACGTACGACCGATTGATGAACGCGCAAAACGACGTCGAAAAAGGCGGGAAAGGCGCCGGCGCTTCGGCGGATTTTGTCGCGTACAAATCCGTCACGGACGTTCCCGCGCCTCGTAAAGAGTTAGTCATCGCGGTAGACAACGATCGCGAGGCGGTTTTACTCCCGGTTTGCGGTATGCTCGTCCCATTCCACGTGTTGGCGATCAAATCGTGTTCCGTCTCCCAAGACGCCGGCGCGAGTTTCATTCGGATCAACTTTCAAGTCCCGATGGGCGCCTCGGCCGCCGCAAACGCCGGATACTTACCCGCCATTCGATTTCCGAACAATATCTTCTTAAAAGAGCTTTCGTATAGATCGAGCGATCCGCGACACGCCAACTTTGTGGTGAATGAAATCAAGACGCTGCGAAGAAACGTCGTCGCGAGAGAAACCGAACGCGCCGAACGCGCGACGTTGGTCCGACAAGCCAAGTTGCAACTCACCAGCGGGAGAGTCCACCGCTTGACTGGTTTGTGGATGCTCCCAACTTTCGGTGGTAGAGGTGGACGTAAAGCGGGCACTCTCGAAGCGCACGCGAACGGTTTGCGATACATTGGCGCTAAAATGGACGAACAAGTGGACATCATGTACGAGAACATCCGCTCGTGCTTCTTCCAACCGGCCAAGAAGGAAGTGAAGACGCTCATTCACTTCCACTTGAAAGACCCAATTATGATTGGAAAAAAGAAAACGCACGACGTTCAATTTTATCAAGAAGTCATCGAGGCGACGGAAAATTTGGACGGCAGTCGCAAAAACATGTACGATCCGGACGAAATCGAGGAAGAACAGCGCGAACGCGAGAGGCAGAAGCGAGTGCAAAAAGAATTCGCGCAGTTTTGCAAACGCGTCCAGGAAATATGGGAGAAGGATTTCCCGAACATGGGCTTAGAGTTTGATTCCCCGTACCACGATTTAGCCTTCGACGGGGTCGCGTACAAATCTACCGCGAGAATCGTCCCGACCGCCTCGTGCTTGGTCGAACTCATCGAGTTCCCTCCGTTGGTCATCCACGCGAAAGATATCGAAATCGTCAACTTGGAACGCGTCGGTTACCACTTGAAAAACTTCGACATGGCCATCATCTTCAAAGACTTCAACAAAGACGTCCACAGAATCGACCAGATCCCCTCGAAGAATCTCGACAACATCAAGCAATGGCTGACGACTTTAGAAGTGAAATACTACGAAGGGAAAGCGAACTTGAACTGGAAGCCGTTGTTGAGGCAAATCAAAGAAGACCCGGAGTCGTGGTTAGAAGCCGGAGGATGGGAGTTTTTGAACAACGAACCGTCCTCGGACGAAGAAGACGCCGAAGGCTCCGACCCAGAGTCGGAATTCGAACCGTCCTCGGACGAAGACGAGTCGGAATCAGAATCCGAAAGCGAGTCCATGTACGACGAAGACGACGAGGACGAAGACGCCAGCGCGGATGAGGACGACGACGACGAAGACGACGAAGAAGTTTTGGATTGGGACGAAATGGAAGAAAAAGCGAGGAAGGAAGACGAGGAAGCCAGCGACGAGGACAGGAGAGGCGACAAGAGGAAGAAGAAGAGCAGTAAACACAGATAAAATTGAAGAGAGAATATGAGAGAGAGAGAGAGAATTTTGATACAATTAAACGAGACATCATCGAAGAAAATCCCCCAAACCTCCACACTTTTATTCTCGTCATAAACTCGTCCGTCTTTTAAAAGAACAACAACAGAAAATGTCCTACCTCCTCCCACACCTTCACACCGGGTGGCACGTGGACCAAGCGATCTTGTCCGAGGAAGATCGCGTCGTCATACTCCGATTCGGCCGCGACGGCGACGAGACGTGCATGAGACAAGACGAGATTCTCTCAAACGTCGCGGAGAAAATCAAAAACTTCGCGGTCGCGTATCTCGTGGACATAGACGAAGTTCCCGATTTCAACGAGATGTACGAGTTATACGACCCTTGCACGTGCATGTTTTTCTTCAGGAATAAACACATTATGATTGATTTAGGGACCGGGAATAATAACAAGATAAATTGGGCGATGGATTCGAAGCAAGAGTTTATCGATATCGTGGAGTGCGTCTTTAGCGGCGCGAGACGAGGGAAAGGTTTAGTTATTTCGCCGAAGGACTACTCGACGAAGTACAGATATTAATTACTAGTAGATGATAGATTACAAAATTAGTATATAGTGTATGTTGTTCTAGCTACATATAGCGCTCTACTTGATAGTATATAGTCCACATTGGATTCGTTGCGTCGTTTCATTCGGCGCGGCGGCTTTAGGTGAATTTTTTCCGCTTGCTCGCAGCGTGTACCACATCTCTCACGCCATCTCTGGTAATCGTATACATCGCTTTCCTATTCGCCAACCTCGGGCTCTTCGCCACGTATGCAATCCTAGTTCCTTCCTCGCCCCATGATAACGCGACTCTCGTGGTCGCCGCGTGCGCGTATGACTCCCCTAACGCCGGCGCCAACCTGCCCCCTGGTTTCGTCGTCGCTTGATTTATAGTCACCACGGCTAATTCGTGTTTCTTCGCTAAACTCATCAAATTGTTCGTCGTTTTCGCTAAAATCGACGCTCTCAACGCCATGTCGTCGAAATCTTGTCGAAAATGAAACGCAATCGAATCCACGACCACGAGTTTCACCTTTGGATGCTCCTTGACAAACTCCGGCATGTGATCCAAACACGCCAACAACTCCGTCACCTCGTGACACCTGAACACGTGTATCCTCTTTAAAATCGAATCCACAGAAAACATATTGCTCTCTAAACACTCCTCGTACTCTCTCCTCTCCTCCTCCGAACATCGCATTTCTTGCACTCTTTCTTCCAATTTCCTCCTCGCGCCAATCGCCATATCCTCGCACCGGTCGCACGTAAAACTCCCCTCGGTATCCACGTAGACGCACTCGCCTTCGTTCCCGCAGAAAAATTCTTTCGGCAGTTGCACCGACACCGCCAACTGCATCCCGATTTGTGTCTTCCCTACTCCAGGTGCGCCACAAAACTCCGTAATCTCTCCTGTTTGTACGCCCCCGCCTAAAATCCCGTCCACTTGAGCGCAAAACGTCATCAGTGGTATTCGCTCTTGTTCTTTCTTCAACAGTTCCGAGGCTGATTTTGCCCCACGCAAGGCGAACCCATCAAGTCCAGCTCTGCACGCTTTCAGCACGTCCTGCGCTTCATCCAACGTCAAAGACGGCACGGATTTTACCAGTTGTACCGGTAACGAGTGGTGTCTGAGGACATCTTGGACGGCGTTAAACCCGCAAAATTGAAGTTTTGCTCGTACCGTGGGAGATAAAGGTAACGCGTTTAAAGAGTACGAGGATTGCCAGGAAGAGTATGAGTTGGTGTTGTTTGCCGCGGCGTGATTATTATTATTATAATTACCGTGATGATGCTGCTGATGCTGATGATGGTGCATCGTCGTTCACGTCGTCGCGAGCAAGAGTCTCTCTCTCTTTTATTCTGAAGACGAATTTTGAATTTTCCCCAAAAGGGCAACAAATCAGCTTCGAAGCGCGAGAATTATACAATACTAAATGAATGTTTACTGATAGTATATGGGGTATTATAATATAACAAGGAAAACGAAAACGCTCAATTTATGTGCGTGTGTGTGTGTGTATGTGCGCACGGTTAGTAAGCAGCGTTTTTTTTCTTTCGTCTTCTCAATCCTCCGTCGGCCCTTTTTTAGACTACAGGGACGACGGCGCCGTCGCTTTCGTCTTTGGCGGCGGCGGGGGCTGTTGTTTATTCGTCTTTTTCTTTTTCTTCTCTTGTTGCTCCTCGTACTTCTTGTTCATTTTGTTTACCAAAGTATCCGCGAACGCCATTGCTTTCATGTAACTCGCTTTGCTGAACAACGTCGCTCTCTCCACGCCGTTCATGGCGACATTTTTTACGACAATCAACGTCGGCGTAATCATCACCACGACGGAATCTTTCGCCTTGTAAATCTTGTCCGCGGAAACGATTCGCTTCAACTCGCCCATGTTTGTCATCGTAAACGTCTTCGTGGTGAATGTTTTCACGTACACGTACACTTTGCCGGTTTGCGTCTTCAAAAATGTAAACGCCTCGACCAAACTCGGCCACGCCGCGTCGACGACGACCTCTTTCAACCACAAATCAAACAAGTGCGCCTTCTTCTTAAACGCATTCGCGAATTCTTTTGCTTTATCCAAGGACTTATCCGTGCCGTAATACGCGACGATCGCCCCGGTCGCCGCGCCGGAGAGTAACGCCGCCACTTGCAACGCGCTCGTCGCCGAAAACCCGTTTTTGCCTCCTCCTCCGCCTCCAAACGTCACGGTGTTTGTGGTGGTCGTCGTCTTCGTAGAAACGACGTCCTTCACGGTCGCGCCGCCGAGTACGCCGGTAAACGTCGCCGGTAACACGTCTCTCGCTTTCGTGAAAGCATCAATCACTGCGTTCCAATCCGTCGGGATGTCCGATATCGAAGGCATGCGTGTTGGAACCAATCCCTGCGAAGCGCCTGCTGCGGCTGCCCCGAGCGCTGCTAACCCCACGTACGGTAAACTCATTCTTTTTTATACTCTCCTCTCTCTCTCTCTCTCTCTCTGTGATGAGATCTGAAACGACTGAAACGATACGTGATATCAAATATGTGTTGTATTAACGCGCGAAAGTAATGCAGACGTGACTAATCTTTTTTTCCCCGAGAAGATATTTCCCCCCCCTTTTTTAGTTCACTTTCTCTTGGTCGTAACGAGTATTGAATATTCATCGAACGAAGTCAGAGGATGAGCTGACGTAGCGCGCGAGCGTCTGTCTACACGCAGATCAATGATACTAGGTATATTTGAGGAATGTAAAGGTTCAGAAAGACTGAGAGAGAGATATTCATACAATTATTAGTATTAGTAGTATTATTATAGCGGGCAATTAGCTATTTATCAAATATCATCGCAAATTCGCTCTTTCCGCATCCACGCTCCAGCATTTGCCGCCTTCTTGCACTTTTACCACTCTTTCTTTAAACGTATCTTGGGAGAAAGCGGTCCCGTCGGCGAACGATTCATTCGCTTCCGCGATGGCCTGTTCCGACGCTCTTCTCGCGATGGACTCTAACGTTTCTCCGGTGTACTTATCCTTTTCGCCGTCTTCAGTCACTCCGACGCCTCGTTTCATCCGCATGACTTGTTTCAACGCGTCCTTTTCGCCTTTGAACTCGCTGTTGCAATTGGAAAAGCACGGCACTAAAATCGCCGCGTCCTCCTCCAACGGCGGCGGCGCTTTGTTGAAGCTCCACACGCACGAGAAATCGTCGTAATTCGGTTGAATGTGTAAATTCATCCCAAAGTCTTCTCTCAACCACTCTTGACTGGGAACTTTACACGAATTCACGCACACCGACGCGCACGAACTCGTTTCCAAAAATCGACACCGTTCCGCCTTGATCGCTTGCGGCACGCTCACCACTTCCGGTAAAAACGGAAACGTCTTCCTCAACTTCTCCGGAACTTTTACGTCCTCGTGTTCCGCCCCTTCCATCGGCCCCATTAACCACGGGAACAAAACGATAAAAATTAAATGGAAACTGAACCCAGTCACCCATTTCGGCGCGTTCGGATCCACAAACTTCTTCCACAGCGGCGGAATCCACCCGATGTACAACGCCGGCAATATCCCTTTAAACACCCTCTTCGCTCTCGTTTGCACGTCTTTCGCGGTCCCTTTCATATCGTTCACTTCTCTCACCGACGTCATCAACGCTTCAAAATTCGCGTGGTCTCTCGGGTCGGTATCTTTGCCAACCTCTTGGACTAGAAGTTTCCGAATGGTGGACGTTAAAACTTTCGATATCGGCGATTTGTCGATGGAGGCGTAATCGACTTTCCCGTTCGGTAAAAGAGGTAAAGATTTCGTCGGGATCGGGTCTCCGCGCCAGGCGTATCCACCATTATTATTATTACTCGTGCTTGTCTCATTACTCGTCGCCGTCGCGGCAACGTCCACTCTTCTTCTTCTTCTCTTGCTCTTTTCTCTTTCGCTTCCTTCTCCAATCCTCATCATCGTGGCTCCTCGCGGAATGAATGGTGACGACACCATTCTTCGTCTTCTTCTCGGAATGAAAGAAGAAGATAGGAAAGAAGACGACGTCGTCGCCTCGAGCGAGGACTGAATTCTCCTCCTGTTGTTCGCCCCGCGACCACTCGAAGTGTTCGCCGCGTTCGTCATCATCGCGTTGACAGAAAAAACCATTTAAAAAGAGTAAATATGTTGTGTGTGTGTGTGTGTGTATGTGTCAGACGAAACACACGCGATGCAATTCTACCGCTTTTTTTTGCACGCTTTTGAGAAAAAATAACCACCAAATCTTTCCCTTCTCTCTGTCTGTCTGTCTGTTGTTTTTCGGGCAAAAAATTGCTCTTTTTCGCCTTTCAGCCTTTTGGACTCTCGAAAAAGAAAAATTTCTGCCGTCGCTGCACATCTTCACACAAACGCACTCGCGTAGTAACAAACTATTAACAAATGTATTATTATTATTATTATTAACGCGAGAAGAAGAAGAAGACGAAGAAAAAGAAGAAGAATACGACTACTACCAGAAGAGAGCAACGCATACTATGGACGCCGCGGTTGGGACGACGTCACACAAAGCCCCGCGCTCGGGGGCGAAAGCGAAGAAGAAGAAAGATGCGAAGAGTAAAAAGAAAAGTGGCGGCGTGAGTGAGAAACAAAAAGGCCAAAACGCGAAAGCGTTTATATTCTCCTCTTCAAAAAAAGCGCAGAAAGGCAGGCGCGTGGCGGCGGAGAAGCTGGAGAAGAAGCTGCACGTCCCCGTGCACGACCGGACGACGTCCGAGGAGCCGCCGCCGTTCGTGGTCGTGGTGCAAGGACCGCCGTCGGTAGGGAAGACGACTTTGGTGAGGAGTTTGATTCGGCACTATACGAAGCAAACGGTGAACGAGATTAAAGGACCGATTACATTGACGGTTGGGAAGAAGAGGAGGGTGCAGATTATCGAGGTTGGGCAGAGTTTGTGCGATTTAATCGACGCGGCGAAGTTGGCGGATTTGGTTTTATTATGCGTCGACGGGTCGTACGGGTTCGAGATGGAAACGTTTGAGTTTTTGAACGTGTTGCAAGTGCACGGGTTTCCGAAGGTTATGGGGGTGTTGACGCATTTAGATCACTTTAAGGAACCGAAGAAGTTGAAGAAGACGAAAAAAGTGTTGAAGCAAAGGTTTTGGACGGAGATTTACGACGGGGCAAAGTTGTTTTACATCAGCGGGATGACGCACGGGAGGTATAATCAAAGGGACGTCGTGAATTTAGCGAGGTTTATTTCGGTGGCAAAACCGAGACCGTTGATGTTTAGGTCGCAACATCCATACGTGATTGGAGACAGGTTCGAAGATTTGACCAGGCCGGAGATGGTGCACGAGAATGAATACATCGACAGAGAGGTGGCGGTGTTTGGGTGGTTGCACGGGTGTAACATGAAGGCGGATCAGTTAGTACACGTCGCCGGGGTAGGGGACATGAAGGTGAAAGAAATCACGCAGTTGCCTGATCCGTGTCCGTTGCCGAGCCAAGATAAACGAGCAAGACGTTTGGACGATCGGTCGAAGTTGATTTACGCGCCAATGAGCGACGTCGGCGGGCTCCTTTACGATAAAGACGCCGTGTACGTTTCCTTGGACGACAGGAAAGTGAATTATACGAACAAAAGCGAGCACTTTGGTGACGCGAAAGGGAACACGATTGGCTATTTAGGCGACGACAGGTCGGACGATGAAGACAACAACGACATCGGTAAAGGAAAAATGAGCGGCGTAAAGATGGTGAAAGGATTACAATCAACGCAAAGCGGCTTTGACGAAAAATTGAAAACCTCGGAAATTTCCTTATTCGGAGGTGGAGCGAAAACCACCGGCGAGGAGGACATTTTCGATAGAAAAATAGACGACGACGACGACGACGACGACGATAACGATAACGATAACGATGAAGACGATGCGGAAAAAAATGAACAAAAAGGTGGTCGCGTTCGAAGAAGAGCAGTGTTTAACGACGGGTTAACAGAAAATGAGGAGGACGTTGAAGACGACGACGACGAGAACGAGAAAGAGTTCTCGGATGCGGACTCCGACGACGACGAGAACGAAGGTCTCGGCGCGGGCGCGAACAAATGGAAGGCGATGCTCGCCAAAGCGGGGAAACGTTCGAAATCGCTCATGGAACTTGTCTACGACGACGTCGAGAATGAAAATCCAAACAATTCGAAGAAGAATAAAAACAAGAAAAACCGAGACGACGACAACGAGGATTCCGATAGCGACGATCTGTTCAAAAAGACGGACGATAACCACGCGTCGAGAATAATCGACGCTTTCGATCAGACCAAATTTATTCACCAAATGAGAGGCAAATTAGATGTTTCGGATCCTGCACTTCGCAATCGATTCGTCACTGGTGACTGGGACGCTGCCGGAGCTCGCGCCGAGGCGCAACCGTTGGATGAATCGGCCATGGACGATGACGAAGTGTACGGTGATTTCGAAGATTTAGAAACTGGCGAGAAATTCGCCGGTAAAGATAGTAAAAAGGCCAGTTACGACGACGAAGGCGGCGATGGTTCATCGGATGAAGACGGGAGTGACAGCGATAGCGAAGGAGACGACAGCGACGACGATAGTAGCGGTTCCTCCGACTCCGATGAAGATGAAGAAGCGAAAGAAAAACGTCGATTAGCAAAGATTGAAAAGCACGAAGAGTTTCAGCACCCGTCCGCGCAAGGTCGCGGCGCACGTCGTAAACAGAAAGGTCTCAAGGGGCCCAATCACGACACATACGCAGAGGACGAACCGACGACGTATTTTGATCTCGTGAAGGATCAGTTTGCGGAGCAAACGGCTCGGACGCGTGCGGCGCTCGACGCGCTTCCCGCTTCCACGCGAGAAGCGATGGAAGGTTTCCGACCGGGAGCCTACCTTCGCGTCGTTCTCGAAAGTGCACCGTGCGAATGGGTTAAAAACTTCGATCCGAAGCGACCGATTCTCGTTGGTGGTTTGCTCGCCGGTGAAAATGTCGTCGGGATGCAACAATTACGATTGAAGCGACACCGATGGCACCGGAAGACTTTGAAGAACAAAGATCCACTCATTTTTTCGATTGGATGGAGACGCTTTCAAACGATTCCGGTGTATTCGGTCGTCGACGCGAACTCTCGGCATCGAATGATTAAGTACACGCCAGAACATATGCATTGCAATGCGACCATTCACGGGCCAATCGTACCTCCCAATACAGCGGCAATCTGTTTTCAGAAAATCAATTCGAATCAATCGAGTTTCCGCGTCGCGGCAACAGCGGTCGTTATAGAGGTCGATCACTCGATGAAGATTATGAAAAAACTCAAACTCGTGGGCACGCCACACAAGATATACAAGAATACCGCCTTCATTACTGGAATGTTCAACTCGTCGTTAGAGGTTGCTAAGTTTGAAGGTGCCATGTTGCGAACTGTATCCGGCATTCGAGGTACGGTGAAAAAGGCAGTGAAACCCGGGCAAGGCGAGCACGGTTCCAGAGACGGTGGCCTAGGCGACGGGGCGTGTCGTTGTACGTTTGAAGATAAGCTGTTGATGTCCGATATCGTCTTTTTACGTTCCTGGGTCCGCGTAGAGGTGCCAAGATTTTACAACCCAGTCATGAACGCGCTCGTGAAATCGGACGACGACTGGATCGGTATGCGAACGGTTGGACAAATCCGGTACGATAATCAAATGACCATACCAGTCAATCCGGATTCGATATATAAACCAATCGAGAGAAAGAAACGCGTATTCAACAAATTGCAAATTCCCAAAGCATTGCAACAAGCGTTACCGTTTAAATCGAAACCAAAACTCGAACCGTCGAGAAAGAGAAAGACGCTCGAGCAAAAGCGCGCCGTCGTTCAAGACAAGGAGGAGAAGAAGATGACGACGATGGTGCAGCAGCTCAACACGATACGCAACGAAAAGGTGGCGAAGAGAAAGGCGCAACAAGACGTTCGCCGCGCGGTCAAAGCGAAGAAAGACGCGAAAGATAACGAGTGGAGGTCGGTTTTGGAGAAGGAAAGGAAGAAATCAAAGTATCGAGAGGAAGGGAAAGCGGAGAAACTGAGAGCTTTGAGAGCGCAAACGTCGTAGTCATAAAAACTACGCATAGAGAATAAAGAATAGTGTACGAATACTAATATACAAATATACAAATTCAATCAAGCGCCTAACCAAGGTTTCAACGCGCGCGATTGATGTTGATGTTGACGATGATGCTCGTTCTTGTTCATCTTTTTCATCGTTTTCTTCGTTCCGCTTCCTCGTCGTTTTTGGTTCTCTTTTTCGATGTCCACTTGGCACCGCTCGACGAAAGCGTCTATTCGTTCCCTCACCAACTCTTGAAATTTAGCTTCACTCTCGGTCTCTTCAAATCCAGGCCATCTCGAATTCTCGCACCCAAACCTGTTCTCATCCAAGCTACCGAATATCGACACCGTCAGTGGCGATGCTTTTGCTCGTTTCCCTTCGTTTAAAATTTCCAGAGTTTGAGAAATCATAATCTCAATTTTCGCGTTGACCAAATCATAATCAACCGCCTCCGAAACCTTCTTCTCGCAAAACTCTCGCGATATACTTTCCAGCGCCTTTCCCACGGCATCTTCTCCCATCTCCTCCACGCATAGCACGTGGCGTTCTCTCTCGTCGTCCTCTTTCGCTTCGCACGCAAAAGCCGTCTCATCCTCGTTCTTCGCCTTCAAATCTAACTCCTCGCCGGCGGCGGCGGCGGGGAGACCTTCTTCCGCGAGTCTCTCTTTCGCCTCTTCTTCTTCTCCATCATCCTTGGCAGAAGAGTCGCAGATCTCCTTCTTCTTCGTCTTCGCGACAGAGGAAGAAGTATGAACAGGAGGAGGCAGAGGAGGAGGCAGAGGCAGAGTGATTTTCTCGTTCCTGTCGTGTTTCTCCACCGCGTACGTTGGCGTTGACTTTTTCTTCGTCGTCATCTTTCTCCTTTTTGTGATGGAAATTCACATCAAATCACTTTGATGATGACGATGCCTTTTTGGTCATCTCCTCGCCTTCTTTCAAAGCCTGTGGCGAGAGCAATCCTTCCATGGGTTCCATTTTCATTTTTTCTTTCTTCGTGTGTCCGTAGTCGAATAAGTTTTGTTTGTGTTTCGTGACGGCGTCGAGTAAATTCGCGCGCGCTTTTACCGCTTTTCCCAAAGGAGTTGAACTCTCGGAGGCGATTCGCTCGAATTCGAGGATCGCTTTTTGATAGTTTTCAGAGGAGGAAGAGGAGGAGGTCGAAAAGGAAGGTCTCGCAAACAAAGCTCGACGAAACGGACTACTCATTTCGAGTAGTTTCGGGGGCTTCTTCTTTGTCTTCTTCGTCTTCTTACGCGCGTTTAGCGCTGTGAATCAATCTCTCGTTTGTAGTGCAGAAATATTTTAGTCGTGAGCAGTCCTTTTTGGCTTTTCCGAGAGAGATCGTCACAAACAGTCACACGAAAGAGGCGAAATCCCACAAATCACACTATTCTTTCCAACACCACCCACTTTCACGCGAAGTTTTCCACGCCCAACACACGAACGCGTTGGACTCTTTAGAATTTCGCGCTCTCTTTTCTCCCTCTCTTCTCCTCGTTCTTTTCGTCGGGGCGCTGTGTCGCGCGTCGTCAAAGATCCGAGAATTGAGAGAATTTTTCTATACATTTAAGAGAAAAGCGGAGAGAATTATTAAAGGAGATCGATCCCTTTGTTTTTCGTGTGTCGACAACGCGACGATTTAAAGTCGCTTTAGCGCATCAATCGATACGAATCGCGCCTTTGCGCGTCTGAAATAGATACAGTTCGTAACGTGGTTTTTGTTAGAAGAGATTAAGAGAGAGATTATAAGAGAGAGAAGAAGAATTACGAGATCGAGAGAATTATTTTGTCTTGGAAGCTTCGAGAAAAAAGCAGTTCTGCAAAAAAATTGTGTTTGTTGTTGTTTTTAGCTATTATCTCTTGATATATTTGTCTTACCTTCATCATCATATTAACGCATTAAAAACACCCACCTATTCATCGGTTGTTGCATATATACGTATAATAAACGTTCGTTGTGTTGTTGGGGTAGTTGTCTACGTAAAAGTAATAGATTTAAGAACAAAAGTTGTTGTCCTTGTTGTGTCCTTGTTGTTGAGAGAAGGAAGAAGAGTTTGCGCGAGAGGAGAGAGGTGTTGTTTCGAAGCAGCGTAATAAGTCTTCCTCTTCTTCTTCTTCCTCGTAAACCTTTGCGACTTCAACAAAACGAGACACAGTAGTTGCTCTTTTCGGTGTTCAGAAGCGACGAATCGCGAACGATGTCCAATCCAAAGGACATCTCGGACGACGACGACGACGACGATAACGACGTTCCTTTGATGGTGCGACAGAAACTCGTCAAGTTGGCGCAACAGAGAGATGACTCTTTGCCACCGCCCTCGGACGAGGACTGCCAAGCCGTCACGAGCGAACATAACGCTAGCGTTAATGTCGTACGGGAGATTTTCGCTTCTACGCCGCGCATCTCCGCCTCTGCCGCTCCGGCGGCAGAGGCGGAAGAGAAGGCGGCGCCGAAAAGAGGCAAGCGTCAATCGGCCATCGAAGCTTCGGCGTTCATTCAAAATAACGTAAACGGAGAGAAAGACGATGATGATGGTGACGACGACGACGACGACGACGACAATAGCGACAACGAACGTAAAAAATCGGGTGCTGAAGCTGCTTCTAATAACGGCTCAATAGATGATGAAGATTTCAAACCTGCCGCGTCGGCGGTGAAAAGAGAAGAAACTGGAGACCTTTTTTCGGAGTCTCTCGCGAGCACATTAAACTCGAAAGGTGGCATTAAATCCATCGACGCGCTACTACAATACACAGAACTCATGAAATCGTGTTCAGACGCTCGCGTGGTGAAGAATGCGGACAAGAAAAGAGTCGTTTTGTTATCGCCTCTCCTCCGCACCGATGTCGGCGCCAAGGAGAAAAATATCCTCAACGCGGTAGTAGGTGGAAAGACTGATGGCGAAGTGTTGGATATATTAGCCGCGTGGCTGAACGATTCGGCAACTAGACATTCCTCAGATGTTCTAGTATCAATTTTACGATGCATGAAGATGCTTCCCGTCACCACCGTTGCGTTAGAGCGCACCGGCTTGGGCAAAAGTGTGAAAAAATTAAAGAAATACGTACATGTCCCTCAAGCCGACGACGAAAATGCGGCGGAATCGAAAGAAGCGGCAGAGAAAGTACCCAAACTATCCGACCAGCTCTTCGAACGATGGAAGCAAAAAGCGTTAGAAGAGTTGGAGCGCTCGGAGAATGAAAAACGAACCGAGGCGGCGAACAAGAAACGAAAATTAGAACGCGAGAAGAAAGAGGCTGAAAAGGCGACAGAGAAGGAAAAGAAAAAAGCGAAAGTGCAATTAAAGGAAGCGGACGATATCGATGATGTTATCAAGAAGCAGAAGAAAGACGTGACGCAGAAAGAAACCAAGACCACGACTACGACAGTAACGCGAACGGTCGTTTCGAGACCGGCGATCATAGCGCCCGCGGGAACTACGACGCCGACGACAACGGAAACTTTGAAGAAAAGAAAAGCTCGCGAACCCGTGGCCTCTGCCGCTACTGATGCGACGAAACCAAAGCAGACAAAGATTGGTAGCGTTAGCGCTAGCATGCTGTACAACTCCGCTTCGAAAGAATCGAGTAAGAAGATTGGTGTACCCTCTGCGCTCCTCGCCTTACAAACCAAAAAGGAAAAGAAAGTGAAGAAGGCATATTTCGAGACACGCTTGCCGTATTCCGACGATCCAAACGAAGTCAAGTTTAAGCACAAGAGCGAACGCGACGCAGAGGATGGAAAAGCGAAACCGAAGAAGAAGAAATCGTTGACGTGGGCGAGCAGCGACGAACTCGAACAGAGAAAGATTTACGTTCCCGATCCGAATGATTGGCTCATCAAGTACGACGATAAGAGCGCCGGCATGGACGTGGATGACGATTCTGACGCATCCGTCGAAGCCGCGTTGAAACGCAAAGCTCGAGAAGAAGAGTCTGAACGGAACGCCGCGGCGAAAGCGAGAAAACGGAAGATGGAGCAGATGCGAGCGACGACATCTTGGAAGATACCGAAAGATATACCGCGCGATCCCGAACTCAACATCGCTTGCGGCGAGGATTCGCGAGAGTTGCACAGAATCGCAGGAATCGTTGCGAGAAAGAAGGCGGCGGTTTATAAAGACAGAAAAGAAGTTCCGGATTCGCCCGCCGAGGCGCCAAAAGAAAAGGCGAACGAAGACGAGATGCTCGAAATTCCGATTCAACTTGCGGTTGAGCCGGCGCAACAGCAACCGCAACACCAACCGGCGCCGCCGCCGCCGCAACCGCAACAAATGCAGTACCAACATCCACCACCGCCTCCAGTGCACCAGCAGCAAGGACCGCCAATGTACACCCAACCTCCACAAGCTGGCATGCAATTCCCACCCCCTCCTCCTCCTCCTCAACAACAACAATCCGCCGCGCCGCAGCTCAATCAAGCCGCCATCCAAGCGCTGTTGAACCAATTCAACAGACCAGCTGGCGGTCCTCCACCAAGCGCGGGAGGATTCAACATGCCTCCACCTTGTGGTGCTGCTCCACCACCTCCGACGACGACAACGAGAGCGCCGGCTGTATCGCACGCGAGAGCCGGCGTCGTCACCTCGGCGGCCAAGAGTCACCCTCGCGGCGTGTGCGCCTTTTTCAACTCCGCGACGGGATGTTCCTGGGGAGATAAGTGCGGCTTTTTGCACCAAGTCGGTCTCACCGCGGAGAAACCAAAGAAAAACCCTGGACCCGGTGGTGCTGCTGCTCCTCACGCTGATATTAATAGCAACACCGTTCATTCCTAATAAACTTTGAGATACTAGGTAGAAATAGATCGATACTAATAGATAGAGAGACAGAGAGAGATTGTAAAATTTTCGCATTTCATGAGCAAAAAGTACAAAAAAATTTAAATTAAAAATTCAAAAACTCTTCCTTTTTCTCGTCACAACAACATTCAAAGAGAGACACAACACAACACCACTCGCGCGGCGGTCCTTTTGACACACGTTTAAGAAGAAAGAATGGCAAACACAACAACAACACCATGTGCTGAACGCGCCGCTCTGTGGTGTTTCAACGTGGACGCAAGAAAACAAGATCAACTCACGGGAACGACGTCCTCGAACGCGTTTAAACACGTCCGATTGCTTTTGAAAAATTCAATCTTTCCCGAGCACGGGGAGCAGCGCGCTGGTGATGAAGAGGAACTGGAGCGGATGCAAAAAGCCGAGGCGTGCGCAATCACCTCCAGCTCTGAATTCGTCTTACGATTTGGAAGCGAAAACGAGAAACACAAGCACTACCGAGACGTTTCGTTCACGGACATAAAGAAAGTCTTCGGGAAAATGATCCGAGAAGGGAAACTGACTTTGCAGCTTGGAGGCCAAGGAGGAGGAGGAAAGACGACGAGCGCGGGAGAACTGTTGTTGTGCAAAGGAGACGCGAGAGAGTGCGGGCGGTTGTTGAAACTCATCACGACGATGAAACAAGCGCCAGCGGCAGACCGAGCGACATTTTTATCCTCCATAGGGAAGTGTTCGTGCTGTCAGAGTAAGCGCGCTTTGAAGGAGAAGAAGGAGGAGGAGCGCGAGGTGAAAGCGAAAGAACGCGAACGCGCCAAGGAGGAAGAGAAGAAACAAAAGATGATGAAACAGGAGGAGAAGAAAGAGGAGAAGGTACAAGAGAAGAAGGTAGAGTTGGTACAAAAGCTGGAAACTTTGGAGTCGTATCGGGAGGAGATTCGGATGAAGACGGAAAAGTACGCGGAGGAGAGAGAACAGATGAAAGAGAGCAAGAAGGCGGTGAAGGCGTTGCAGGAGCAAATCGAAGATGAAAGAAGAATGTACGCGAAAGAGAAGAAAGATCTAGCGACGGAAAAAGAGGCGATGGAGACGGAGAGGATGGCGATGAACGTGGAGCGGTCTCGGTTGAACGCGAAGATTGAGGAGAATAAGGAGTTGAAGATGAGAGTGGAGAGGGAGAGAGAGGTGGTGGAGGAGAAGCAAAGAGAGGTGGAAAAGTTACGAGCGGAGAAAGAGGAGTTAATTGAGAACTTGGAAAGAGAAGTGGAAGAGTTGAAACAATCGAGGAAAGATGTTTCGCGTTCAACGCCGGGTGGTTCTGGTGGTGGAAGCGCGAAGAAGAAACACAAAAGCAGAGTAGCCGGCGACGAAGAAGAAACGCCGCCTGTCGCAGATTTTGAAGAAAACAAGAAGTTTCCGAAACCGGAACGAACTTCGACGGATTCTTTTTACGGCGGCAACAACAACGACGAAAACAACGAAAAAACGTTCAAGAGGAAAGCGCCGGCATCGGCGGCGACGCCAAACAAGAAACCTTCGCCCGAGAAGAAATCCTCGCAAAGGAAAGTTGTCCTCGAGGACGACGACTCTTCTTCCGAGGATGCCACGCCGGAGAAGTTTGAAAGTAAAAACGAAAACGTAGAAACCGAGGAAGACCGAGAAGCCGCGCGAGTCGTCGCAGAAAATGAAGCGAGAGTGAAAAAAATGCGAGAAGCGGAACTCGAGCGTCAACGAATGGAGAAAGAGCGCGAGGAAGCCGCCAAGGCGAAAAGAGTTCGAGCGCGAGCGCCGAAAGGCGACGCCGAGCGACATTTTTTGAAAAAGTCCAAGGAGGAAATCCAAGATGAAAAGTTGCAAGATAAAGAGCATCAGAGAAGACGACAACAATTAGCCGCAGAATCGAAGCAAAAATCGATAATGTACACCAAAGCGACGGCGAAGAAGTGGGAGTACGAGGAGCACAGAAAAGCGTTGGAATCCATGAAGGACGCGAACGAAAACTCCATGAGGTACGGTTCGATACCGTGGCCGCCGGAATCGAACATTTTTCTCTTCAACGTCATGGACGACGCGAACGAGAGGAAAATGAAAGTGAACGTGGCGCTGAAGTTTTGGCACCCAGATAAGTTTAGGCAAATGTTTGGCGACAAAGTAGCCGAGGCAGACAAGGAGAAAATTTGGGAGAGAGTTCAATCTTTGAGCACCAAATGCATCCAATACAAGACGGCGGCAAACGCGAGGGGCTATTATTAATTTGGCGCGAGGTAGGAAGTCTAGAAAGAGTATAGGACGAAAAGAGAGATACATTTAGAGAGAAGCATACAGTAGCACAGGTCTCGCTTTTCGTTGTATATACGTATGCGCATGAAATAATATTACAGCATGTTATTATATTCTTTTACATTCTTCGGGTTAGTACCACGATCCTTTCGCCGCGACGTTTGCGTCAAAATCCTTCACGTGCGCGGGAACGTCCAATTCCTCGCCTCCTTGCATTCTCACGTACGCGTTCAATTCTTCCAACGCGTTCACGTATACGGCTTTGCCTAGAGCTGCGCACGCGCCGTCGTTTCGATTGATACCCAAGCTCGACCACCAGCACTGCGCTTTCATTTTCGTCCCCGGATGGACCACGTATAACGCTTTCAATTGCGCTTGGCAATGCGCCGGTCCTAACGCTTTGGATAAAAGCATTTCAAACTGCTCGGACGTCAATGAATCGCTATTTTGTCCCGTGTGGTGGTAGATGATGATAAAACCAGACGCAGCGCCTTCTTGCGACGCGTTGACGACGTTATTTGCAAGCGACATGGCTAACAAATCGCCTTCGCCTTCGCGAAGCATTCGCTCGGCAAACGCGCCGACAATGGTGATGATTCGCCTACCGGCAAAGTCGGCGTGCTTTTCTACTGTCACCGCTCTGGTGGCAGATTCGAGTACGTTGAGTTGATCGAGAGAGTGCGAAGCGACGCGTAACAGTTTCGCATACTCAATCTCTTCGTTTTCTAAAGTCGTTGTATCTTCGACCGAGGACAAGCACTTGTCGAAATTCGCGTTCAATTTCGTTGCCTCGTTTAACAACAACCACGGTTCGATGTTACCTTGACTTATCGACACTACTCGCGCTCTGCGTTCTTCTGGTGTTTCATGTTGCGATATAAACGTCGCACCCGTCGCTGGCGTCGCGATGGTCACGCCGAGAGGCACGTTCAACACTTCCGATAAGTTGTTCATGGACTTGTTCGAGAGGGAGTGTTTATCGGATTTCAACAAGCCTTTCCCGTGCTGCCAGCGTCGCCCGCCTTTGTAACCTATCGTTATCTCTACGCTCTTTCTCCCTTCCTGTTGTTGTGGTTGCAAAGTTGTACTTTTTTCGGTATTCGTCCCTTCTCCTTCTTCTCTTCCTCTCGCGTTGCTCGCGAGATCTTCGTCTTCGCCGAAGCTCGAGTCCTCGCTCATTGCTCCGTTATTGTCCATCGACTCCGATCGACTCCCCATCGTCGCCGCCCGTTCTCCTTCAAAGCCACCATCGATATTATCGTCATCATCACGACTATCCCTAGAATCGTGTCGACTCGGAAACGCGTCGATCGAAATCGTTCTCCCGACAATTACCCTCTCCCCGTTTTCGTCGCACTCCATCGCCTCCTCTCGACTCCGCTGCAACTCGATCAAGTTCCTCGGAAAGTAGATCGGCAACACCTCCTTCTCGTAATACGCTTTCGTCTCCTCGTCGGGAAATAAAATCACCACGCTTTCGAATTTATGCACCCATTTCTCCAAAAACCTCCTCACCGTTCTCGCCAACACCTCCGCGCCTTCTCTCCTCGGGTAACACTTCCTCTCGTCCCTATGCAACAAGGTCAACCCGACGTTCCTGGATCCGACTTCATCTTCTATGCACATGCTCAGCGCGTTTCGATAACAGTGCACCAACGCGGTCTCCGCGGCTGTCTTATACCTCGCCACGTATCTCGGCACCACGCAATGCACTAAATGTTCCACCCCGGGTAACCCCCCGCCTTTGGTCACGATGCAATCCCCCGTCCTCGCCTTCCCGCTCGTCGTCTTCCCTCCGTTGTACCCTTGCTCCATGAAATCCTCGTTAATGATAATCGTTCCTGCTTTCCGTCGATACTTATTCGTCCCTACCGGTTGCCTCTCTGAGACTACGTCTTCGTTGGAGGCTAAACATATCGCCGTGACTTTAGGCGTCTCCCACGGCGCGTCGCCTTCCGTGACCAATCTTAAGCACTCGTTGATCCTCTCGCACACGGGAAAAAGCGCTTCCTCTTTGAACGTGTACGTTTCTTCATCGAACGGGTCTTTCGGCGAACGCGGGGATTTCGTTAAACTGTTGTTCCTTAATAAAGAAGACTGTGAAGTCGTTTTTGCTCCTCGTGCTCTCGACCCCGCGTTGTTGTTGTTGTTGTTGTTGTTGTTAGACTTCTTCTTCGCGCTCGGCGATGAGGATGATGGCGATGGTACATTTTGGTGTTGCGCTTCCCCGTCGACCTCATGATTTTCATTCTTCAAAAGACCGGAAGAACGCGATAATATCGAAGACCAACTGAACGCGCCGTAGGCGTTAAAATCGTCCCCTTTTTGTTGCTCTTTAGTGGTAGTATTCTTATTCTCCGAGAAAGAATGCCTCGTCGTCGGGAAAGATGAAAACATAGTAGTAGTATGTAGTAGTATTCCTTTTCTGCGGTTCCTCTCTAAAAAGTTTATCTCGAAAGGTCTGCTCTTTTATGCCTTTTTTCATAAAAAAAAATACACCGACAAAAGCTTTAGTAGAGATACGCCTTTATGCGGCGGGAGAAAATTACGACGATGCGAGACAACTCGCAAAGAAGAGGACAAAGAAACGAATCGTGGAGGATCTTCGCGTTTCTTTATCTTTTTCTTCTGTGCGGTTGTTGCACCGCATCTGCGGTTCTTTTTACGCTTCTCGTTTTTGTGTGCTTTTCTCCCTCGTATTTTCTCCATTTTTGTCTCGTGCTTTTCGCGTTGGTTTCCCCAGCGGTCATTCTAAAGACGGACTTCTTCTTGAAAAGATTATGGCGAAGAAAGGCCGAGCGGCGCGCATCCTGAACACGCTGCACAAAGTCAACGGGACGAAACAATCCGAAGCTTTGAAACGGAGAGAGAGGAAACGACCGTCGAAAGAGTTCGGGAATACCGAGACGAACAATACGACGAATGGAAAACTTTCCGAGTGGAAGAAAAAAAGGCAAAAACAGAGAGACTTGAACGAGGCGAAAGAACCGCACAACGGAGCAATGCACGCGTTAGTATTCGGAGACGGAGATTTTAGCTTCAGCGTGGCGTTGGTCACAATAGCAAACGGAGACGGAGGGAATTTAGTGTGCACCGGGTTGGAAAAGAACGTGGACGAGAAAACGAAAGATTTGGTGGAGTGTTTGCTCGATTCCGGCGCGCGAGTCGCGCACGGCGTGGACGTGTCGAAGAGGTTTGACGAAGAAGTAGGCGCTGGTTTGTTCGAGAGCAATAATAGCAACAGTAATAAGAAGAAAAAAATGGACCGGGTGTATTTCAATTTCCCGGATTGCGGGTTCGGAGCCATGGCGTCGCTCGCGCCTACGAGAATAGCCAACGAGCGCTTGTTAGAACACCTCTTCGAGAGAAGTTCGGAACATTTGAAAGTGAAAGGAGAATTACGGGTGACTTGTTTTGACGACGCATACGCGGCGGCGATACCGACCGAGGCGTGCGAGAAGCTCGCGTTCGTGAAGGAAAAAGAACGGTTTCGATTGAAAGCGAAAGTACCGTTCGTTTGGAGAGAGTTCCCGGGATACGAATACAAAAAAAACACGCGAGACGACGACGACGACGACGACGACGAGGAAGTAACGGACGACGACGAAGAAACAGAAATACGAGCAGAATTAAGAGAAGAAGCTCGTCGTTATTGTTTTGACGACGCGGAGAGTAAAAAAGCCACCACTTTGGTGTTTGAATATTTAGGAAACAACTAGTAACTTTTTAGTAATAAAGAGTTGAATGTACTTCAAAAGTAGGCACTTTTTTCCCGCAACAAATCCATTCGATTTCAAAACTATTTATACAACAACAACAACAACAACAACGCGTAAAGAGTTGGCCACATCACGGGTCTAAAGGTTGAGAATCATCAGATCGACGAAAATACTTTCTTTTAGAAGCTTTTAAAGCGATATAGTATTGTTATTAAACACACAAAAACGACTGAGACGACGTCCAAATGATGATGCGACGACGACGGCGAAAGGACACAAAAACGGTTGACGCTTCCGTAAACTTCTCCTCCAAAGACGACGCAAAAAACGCCAAAACCGCAAACGACGACGCCTCCGCGAAGAACGAGAAGAACAACAACGACGAGAAAAGGAAACAGAAGGAGGAAAACACAAAATTCGACGACAAACCCGACGCCGGTGTTGAGAGCCGTTGGAGAAGTTTTCTTCCTCTTTTCGTCCTGTACGGGCTTATGGTTTTTGGATGGTTTGCGGCGTATTCTCGTTACGGATCGGCGATTTTTATCGGCCATCGCAGACTACATTTAACTCTAACTGAGTGGCGAGAGAAATTGGCGAAGATGCAAACGACTGCGGTTTTAATCGGCGGACCTCACCGAGGCGGCACGTCGATCGCGTGGTCGTGCGTGAGCGCGCACGAGAAGATTGGAGCGTTCGCGAGTCGGAAGGTTTCGGATCACGCGGAAGGCATTTTCGTGCAAGATGTGTATCCGAAGTTTGGAGTTGGGGAGGAGTATCAGGCGATGCGAACGGGGAGGGACTTCTCGCGAAACGGTTTAGGGAGATACGCGTTGAACGAGGCGCATCACTTGAACGAAAGGTCGGCGTTAAATACGGACGAAAACGGGGTGAAATTGATGAATAGTTTTGGACAGTATTGGGGGTTCAAAGATAAAGGAGACGAGAAGGAAGAGTCTGATATCGCTTTCGTTGTCGAAAAATCGCCGCCAAACGCCATCATCGGCACTTTCCTGCGCGCGTTGTATAAAAGAGTTGGGATGAAAACGACGAAACACGTGTACGTGACGAGGCATCCAATAGCGAACGCGATGGCGCTGAACGCGATGAAAGAACTAAACGGACGAGTCACGATTGTAGAATTATTGGACAATTACGTAAAGCTCCACGAGACGGCGCAGAGAGATGCGAAAGCGCTAGGTAAAGATGCTTTGTACCCGTTGCGCATGGAAGATTTTATTCGCGAACCCGAGCGCAAGGCGGAAGAAATTTTCTCTTTCATATTCGATGAAGAAGCAGAAGCAGAAGCCGAAGTAATGGCAGAAAAAGAAGAGGAAAAAGGAAAAGAAGAACCAAAACGACGCGCTTTCGATTTATGCGTGGCGAAGATTGAAGCCGATACCGGAAAGCCGCTGTCGAGGACCGATCCAAACGAAAAGTATCGCAAAAAGTGGTGCAAGATGCTCGAAGAAGAGGAAAGCGCGAGAGCGCTGAGTACGTCCCTCGCGGAAAAGTACCAGGGGAAATTAGACGCATTAGGCTTAGAATACGACATCGCAACGTGGTGCGACGACGACGATAAGTACCGGTAGCATTTATATATATTTATGTAGTAGATTGTTTTTGTTTTGTTATATTATATAAAGTAACACACGCGTTTTTTAGAGTTGGGAAGATAAAATCCGCCGACGATTTAAATAATAATAATAATAGTACATTATTATTAATCATCGAAATCCGGATCCCCGGTTACGTAACCAAAGTACTGTAACATCGGCACCACGAACGAAATCACCAACAAACCGACGACGACGTTCGAGAAAACCTCTCTCTTCGCGCCGGTTTCTTCCTTCGTTTTGAACGTTCTGCTGTTGTCCTTCTCAAACTTCGCCGGAGGCCCCGGATCCGGTTTCCCCTCCAACACCGCCGCAATTCTATCCACACTCGACGTCAACGCTTCGTTAAATTTCTCGTACTCGAGGTTAATTGGCACGTTCTTGCTCAACACCGACTCCAAAACGTCGTCGCCGACCGCCTTCAAAAATTTCGGTCCGCCAACCACCGCCGCCTCCTTCGCCGTCTTCACCAACAAAAAGTTCCCTTTATTGTTCCCTTCCTCTAACGTCGGGTACCAGGTTTCCAAAACCTTATCCCCAAACGCGTACGGGTCTTGTTCGAATACCAATTTTCGAACCGTAATCACGTTCAAGTGATAGCCGGTTTGATCTTCCAGTTCTTTCAGAGTTTTGTTGATCGACCCTGCGGATGCTCGAGACATGATTCCCGCGTCGTCGACGATATACCCGCTCGTCGGTGCGGGCGTTTGTAAAATCTCAATCTCAGACGCGTTCGCGGAATCAACAAAAACTCCTGGTGATAAACTCATCGCGGACGCCAACGCGAACGCGGAGACTCCTTGACCGAGTTGTTGCACGAAATGTTGTTTTTTCTTTATCATCTTTTCATCCTCGTCGGAGGAATGTGTTGACGAGGTTTGATGATTTTGAGACGATGATGTTGTTGTTGTTGTCGCGTGCACTCTGGAGCAGCTTCTCTCGCGTCCTTTAAAGGCTTTTTCAGTCACCCTCGCCGTTGTTGTTGTTGACATCATCGTCATCATCCCTCTCTCTCTCGTATTCTCTCCTACACTATAAAAAAGAAAAGAGGGTGCGGGTATGACGAGAGAAAAGAAAGCACAGGAGGACAGAGAGATAAAATCTCTTGAGGTCTTCAGAATTCTCTTTAGGGTTTTAATTGTTTTTCAAGATCTGTTCCTTTTTTTTTCTGTTCGAGAGATTTTTATTTTCTGTTCAAAACAATTCAACAACACAAAGAGAAGAAGAGAGAGACATTTTTTTGGTGATGATGATGTTGATGATGATGAGCACGACGACGACTGTTTCTCATCCGTGTGGCGGATGTGGCGAAAGGAGGAGGTGCGAGAGGATGAGGAGGATGAGGAGGAGGAGGAGGACGACGACGACGACCGGGTTTTCTTCTTCTTCTTCTTCTTCTGAAAAGAGGAGGAGGAAAACGAAGATGACGATGAGCCAAAATTGGGATGCGAGAGACTCTTCTTCTTCTTTGAATTCTGAGAGGAGAAGCAGCAACAGCGCGAGTGGCAGCAGTACGAACAACAACAACAACGATCAAAAGTTCATACCGCTGGAAGCGGAAACCGAGAAACAGTTCCGCGAGCAATCTTTCGAACGATTGAGGCAGTTCATCGACGAAACGGCATCAGATCCGGAAAAAGCGATGAAAGATCCGAAAACAGTTGGACAGAAAGTGCTGAACTTGATTATAGAGATGTGCGAGATTTGGAACCCGCCGAAGTTTTTATGGCGAACGGCGGCGACTTTGATATTAGCCGGGAACGTCTGTTATCGGTTACTGTTGAAACCGTCGGTGAAACTGAAGAAACGGATCAACATGAAACAGACGATTGAGCAAATCGCGAGAATTGGGCCGGAGACGTTAGGCGTAGCGATGATGACTTCGTCCTTCGTCGGCTTGGTGTTTACGATTCAGTTTTGCAAAGAATTTTCCAAAGTTGGATTGAAAAACGTCATCGGCGGTTTGCTCGGATTAGCGTTCGCGAGAGAGTTGACGCCGGTTATTTGCGCCATCGTTCTCGCCGGTCGCGTCGGTTCCGCCATCGCCGCCGAGTTAGGGACCATGCAAGTCACGGAACAAGTCGACCAACTCACCGTTTTAGACACCGACCCGGTGGATTATTTGGTCATCCCTCGCGTCTTAGCGTGCATGATCTCCCTCCCTATTTTATCGTTAATCTCCTTCGCGCAATCGATGGCGGCGTCCATTATCCTCGCCGATTTCCGCTACGGCGTCTCCCCAAACGTCGTCATCGACTCCGCGGCAAAGTATTTAGAGTTGAGCGATATCGGCGTCATGTCCGCGAAGAGCGTGGCGTTCGGCGCGGTCATCGCGGTCATTTCCTGCGGGTGGGGGACGACCACCATTGGCGGTGCCAAAGGCGTCGGGGAAAGCACCACCGCATCCGTGGTTATTTCTTTGGTGGCGATATTTGTCGTCGATTTCGTCTTGAGCATGGTGTTCTTTAACAAGTAGTGAGAGAAACGTTTGATGATGGTACTAGAGATGGTAGAAAAATTTAGAACTTTTCGCTTTGGTTGTCTGTCCTCCATTCCTTACACGCTTTGTTGTACATCATCCTCAAACATGATGAGCGCGAAGAGTAGTACACAAACTCCTCGAACAACGATCAACAAGCACCTCTCCTCCACTCGAAAAACGAGGAGCTCATCGTTCGCTCAAAGTCAAAGAAGAGGACAAAAGAATCGAAGATTTTGCCTCCCCGTCGTTAACGGTGGTGACGACATGATCATCGTCCAAAACGAAATCATCAAAGAAGCCGAACCTCTCCTGTCTCAATCCTCATCGTTCTCTGACTCCCTCCTGGAAGCAGGCATCGAACCGTGGCAACTCTATTTCGGCTTCTTCGCCGGAATCGCGCCGTTTATCATCGCCGCGTACGAGTTCGGGAAACGCATTCTCATCCAACGCAAATGCGCTTTGTGCCAAGGCTCTGGGTTGATTAGAAAAGGCGAGTATTCGAGAAAGTGCACCGCCTGCGGGGGTTTTCTCCCGTGGGAATCCTGGGAACGGTTTTTAGACGTCGGGACAGCGGCTAAAATAGGCAACGGAGGACGAGTGCGCGTTCCCGAAGGACAAACGTCGGTTTTTTACGACGTGGAGAAAACCGTCCTGGCGAGCGAAAAGAGGAAAGCGGTGCTCGAAGAGGAGTCTTCGCTTCGCCGAGTCGCCGCCGCCGAGAACCCGCCCGCTGTCGAGGACAAAAGGAAAGAGAGCAGCACAAAATAACACATTGAAAAAGAGTAGTAAAGTAGAAAAGAGACATCAAAATGTAATGCTAATACTGATAGAATGCGTGCGTAGTTTAAAGCGGATCGATTGGATTGATCAGTCAGTCGTGAACTCGTGTGTTCGTTATCCTCACTTTTTCCCCCCAGAGGTCGAATTCAAACACTACTCTCTCTCTACTACAATACGACGACACAATCATCATGCGAACGCTCGTCGCGTTTCAAGCGGTCGTCGTCAAAGAAACGTCCTCGTTCCCACGTCGGTCTCTTCTTCTTTTCGGACGA
>Ga0257106_1000130_pt1 | contig 46770 bp, 29 predicted proteins | sample LP_taG_3_FD_190177 | JGI IMG/M metagenome (GOLD analysis project Ga0257106, IMG submission 190177) | Marine microbial communities from Northeast Subartic Pacific Ocean, Canada - LP_J_2011_P26_10m | ecosystem: Environmental > Aquatic > Marine > Oceanic | place: Canada: Northeast Subartic Pacific...
GATGACGAGGCTGATCCTCCTATGGTCGTGGTATTCACGCCGCTGGAGGGCAACGCTTCGGCGTCGCACATGATTGACAAATCGAGGCATTTGTCCGATGGAAACTCGCTCGCCCCCGTCTCGGTGACTGACGCCCGAGCGGCTCGTTCATCAGGGGGCTCGGCGCTCGGATCGGTTTTAGGTTATTTCGCATCTATTTTCCATCCCGCCCGGCGACATCCTCTCACCAGTGTCAGAGCGGCATGATGACACGTCGATATCATGACGCCTTGAGGTGATCGTAGGTAGATCAGCCATCGCTTGGGCAGCTGGAGACCTGCGACTTTCCTGGGCAGCGTATTTCCTTACCACCCGAGTTTTATTCTCCGTTTTGTGCCGCGTGGCTCGATTTCCAAATGACGATGAAAACTACATTAGATGACGAGGCTGATCCTCCTATGGTCGTGGTATTCACGCCGCTGGAGGGCAACGCTTCGGCGTCGCACATGATTGACAAATCGAGGCATTTGTCCGATGGAACCGCACGCGCGCCCTCGACCCGCCCTCGACGTTGATTAACCCGCTTCGCGCGTTCGCGACACCAAAAGCTCACACGCGTTGATAATATTTCCATTTCTTCACAGACGGGCTCGACGCGGTTGGAGAAGGGCGCCAAGGTTGTCGCCGCGGCGGAGGCTGCGATGGCCGCGGCGGAGACGCGCCTCGCCCCGCTCATGGATCCGACGCTGCACGTGACGGACGACGGAGATCTGAGCGAGAAAATCGGGGAGTTGGAAGACAGAGCCAAGCGGCTGTCTCGAGAGGAACGGGAGGAACTGAAACGGGGTCGAGAGTTGAACATCATCACCGACCCGGCGCCCGGGAAGTGAAGACTCTGTATCACTTGTATCATCACATTCATACGTAGAACACACATTTGTACTTGTAACGCAACGCAGCACGCACGTAAATCAGTAAATCACGCAGTAGTAGAACTCAGTAGAAGAACTCGGAGTCGTCGCGGCCGTTCACCGCCGAGAGAAACGCGTATGAAAACGCGGGCACGAATGGGAGGACGTAAGCCTTGACCAAGATGGTCCCCAAGAGCGCCACGGGGAACATCAGCCCGAGCGGGAACCCGTCGGAGGCCGGTTCAGCCGCGCCGAAGAAGTTTGTCTCCACGGCGAACACCCCGAGGAGCGCGATGGACTGGATCGCGGTGTACAAGTGAAGCGTCTTCAGGGGCGCCCGTCTGATGTAGGACGATGACGGGTGGCACTCGCGAGCGGTGACCGCCAGTAACCCCCGCTTGAACATCCCGTTGGACTCGAGCGAGGACCACCCCGTGTAGCACATGTACCCCGACAACACAGCCGTGGGCACGACGGAGAGCACGTGTCGTCCGAGTAGGATGGTGAGGACGATGAGTGCGTGGGAGACGAAGTTCGCGACTCGGGTCTCAATCGCGGATACAACTTTGGACTTGACCTCGCCCCTCTGCTCGTACTCGACGACGGTGGCGAGAACTCGCGCGTGCTGCGGGGAGTGCGGGATGGTACCCATGGGCATCGGGCAGCTCAGAAAAACGGAGGCGGCGATGACGCACCCGACGCCGAGCATGTCCAGGTGCAAGCCACGACCCGCGCCCTTGACCAAACAATTCGCGGGCGCCGCGGTTAAGATTGAAGCCGCGTTTGATTCGACGAAGACTTGCGCCGCGAAAGCGAAGCCGGGAACCGCCGCGAGCGCCCCGAGCTTCGGGGACAGGGTACCGAGCGACGCCCACAGCTGTGCGTGGGGCATCGGCGTACCGTCCGTGATGTTCGCGCGCTTGACGTCGACGTCGGGGGACACGACGTACGACAGCGCCGTGAGCGACACCAACGATATAGCGGGAGCCATATCTGCGAACACGGTTCTCGTCGTCTTTGACATGAACACGGACCTCTGGATCCCCAGCACGGCGCGAGCGACGTAGAAGGTACCGAGGAAGAGCACGAGGTGCTTGAGGAAGAACGCGGGGTGATCCTCAACCGCCACGTCGTCCATCTCGTCGGTGACGACGGAAGCGGCCACCACCTCGCCGACGCCGCCTCTGATGAAAACGCCCGAAACCAACGCCGCGAGGATCTCCTGCGTGAAGCTACCCGCGTGCCTCGCGAGCCCCGCGCCGCCGACGGACGCCGTGAGAACCACGAACGCCGCGCACCACGCGCCGACCGCGGCGTGGAACGCGAGGAAGTCCTCGCCCTCGAACATCCCGCCTCGACCGAACCAAGTGGCGAGTATTTTCACCCAAGCCACCGCGGTGCCCGTGACCCTCAGCACGAGCAGCGGGGACCCGGCGATGAGCGAGAACGCCATGTTACCGACACCCTCCGCGAGTAACACCTCGGTCGGGCCGATGGCGCCGTTCGTTTCCTCCCGGAGCACCACGCCGAGCGCCAGCGCGGGCGCCAGGGTGGAGAAATAGAGCCAAGCGGTAGCGTTTACCGTCTTGGAGAACGAGTACGTGTCCTTGAAGGCGTCGGTCCAGTCGCTGACGTAGTGGGGCGCGCGGTACCTCACGTCCCTCACGACAGACGCGAACGGCCACGTGTATGTGTACGCTTTCGATGCGCCGGGCGTGGGGTGGAGGGGCGGTGGGGTCCGCCGTCTCGGGTCCACCTCGCCCGGACCCGCTTTCGGGTCCGAGGTTGACGACTTTCGGTCCACGAAGGTGAGCACCGCGGCTCGCATGTCGCGCGCGTCGTTGGCGCGCAGTGCGGTGGAGAAGAAGGCGTCGTCGTTGAGTAAGGTGGCGACGGTGTGCGCGGTGGCGACGCAGGTCTTAGCGGGCGGTGGAGAAGGCGCGTCGGCGCCCGACAGCGCGAGCGCCACGAGCCGAACTCGAACGCAGCTGTCGACGCCGAGTAAGGAGGGCGTCTTGAGCCTCCCGACGATGACGACGCGGCGCGTGAGGTTCGGGACCTCGGCGACGGCGACGATGAACCCGCGTCCGTTGATGGCGCGTTCCCACGGCGACGCCGTGCCCATGTCGCCGCGCGGGGCGAGCCTCGCGGTGGAGGCTGACGACACGAAGCTGAGGTCCATCAGGGCTGCGGCGGAGGAGGTCAGGCTTCCTTGCCGTTCGAGCTCCTCGTCGTCCGCGTCTTCGCGGAGCATCGCGTCGACGCACTGCTCCTTGAAGCGGTGCGACGTCGGGACGAGGCTGTGCTTCGCGGCGCGGCAGATCAGCTCGCGCACGATGCCGCCGGGGCTCGTGGCTTTGACCCCCAGGCAGAACAACGACCCGAGGCTTTTATCGCTTCGCTTCACGATGGCCGCGAAGGACGCGGGCGACTCTGGGTTGGCGTCGTCGTCGTCGAGGGATAAGGCGACGAGGTCCTTGCGCGCCTGGATCTCGAGCGCGATGCACTTCTCGGGAAGCACGCGCGTCTCCGCCCAGACCAACGCCCGAGGGTTCGCGGGGGCGGTCAGCGATATTCGCGCAGAGAGCGCGCTCAGGCGGCGGAACAAAGAGACGCCGCCGCTGGATGTGCGGCGTTTGACGGGCGGGGTTCCGTCGGAGGTGGATATGGGTGTGACGGGGGTGTGGTGCTCGGGGTTGTCATCGGAGCTGAGGCTGTCGTCGTGCCGCAGCCGTGGGACACTCATGGTGTGGTGTCACGAAGTGTGAGAGAGCAGGGGGAACCCTCACAGCTGTGTTTCATCAAACGGGACGTACCACGACTTCTTTTTTCAAACCTAACTCGCGCCCGACCGCACACCATGACGAAGAAGAGGAAGGCCGAAGATCCCGACGCCCCGCCCAAGCCCAAGTGGATCACTCCCGTGGATGACCCCGCGTGGGAACCCTACATGTACGAGTGCCTCTACAGCGGCGAAGAAATGTTCAAAGCCTCGCGCGTTCAGCTTGGACCCACCAAACGTCTGGCCTGGCCGTTCAAGACGCTTCCTGACCGCTCCAAGCTCTCTAAGAACGCTGAGGAATCTCTCGTCCGTGCTATCGACATGTTCGAAGATCGTCTGCGCACCATGGACAACGCTCCTCTCATCAGAGATCTCGTCGCGCCCGACGAGCGTGAAGTATACGTGAAGGACTCAAAGTGCCCGTGGTCTCTCCAGACGGGATACCTCATTAAGATGAGACAAACGAAGGAAGACGGATTACAAGCATACTACAAGGATAAGATTCGGTTCCACCCTGTCTACCTCAGCTACTCCGACGATGCGTACAAGCCCCTCCTCGACTTCCACCTGCCCGGAGCCGCCTTTAAGGTTCTCGCTTCCATCGTCTCCACGTACCCAGGCTGCGACGTTCGCCAGGTCAAGCTGACCGACGAGGAGAAGAAGGACAAGGGCTTCACCGGCAAAACTGCTATCTACCTCACTGACGCCGCCATCAGCAGCGAAGCCTGCGACGCTTTCCGCGCGGGTCGGGTTGAGGAGGCCACTGCCGGTCAGCTCGCTGCCGAAAAGTTCTTCGAAGAAAGAGTCAAGGTCGAGGGCCCGCCCAAGGGAGTTGACATGACATCTTCAGGCTTATCATCCCCAACAAGACTGTCTCGGTCGCCAGGCCGGCTCCGCTGCCGAGAGATGACGATGGAGACTCTGAAGATGAAGATGGCTTTGATGGCTTTGACCCGTTCTGATAACCCTGGGTCCAGTGAGCACTCATTCGAAGGAACCGAGCGACGAACGAACGAGAGAAAACCTACGCCGCGTGTTTCATCTCACCTACGCTACACCTCTTCTACTTGAACATAAGCAACTTCCTAACCTTGAGCACGTTGCGACACGTCACCGACACCCGTGTACCCTCCCGCCTCCTCACCTCCCCGCACGAATCCACAGCGCACCGCCAGTTCACCACCGACCCGTCCACCGCGTCCTCAGTCACCGACTCGATCCCGTGCAGGCATTTAGTGTACGCGGCGCCGTCGAAGAACAGCAAGCTCCGCCTGGGCAGCCACACGCCGAAGGGTTTCATCGCAGCAGTCTCGGCACCCCCCTCGGCACCCCCCTCGGCACCCCCCTCGGCACCCGGTGACTCACCGACGTGCGGCGTGAACCTCATCACCGCGGATGCGCCCAGCGACGCGATTGCCACCGCTGGGAAGTAGAGTGGCCCGTCCTGGTGTGGCATGATGCCGCCGCCCGGCTCGTACTCGTTCACCAGCGCGTGGTTCAGCTGGACGTTCGCCGGGAATGCGTCGTCGCCGCACGTCTCGCGGACGGATTTCAGCAGCTTTCCGAGCCAGTCCGGGAGGGGCCGGGCTATCATCCCTTTCTCGTGCACCTCGCCTCCGTGCGCCTGCACTCTCCGTCCCGATACGAGCGCCCACGGGTCGCCCACCGCACCCGAGGGGCGATACACGCGCCCTAAGAAGTACTCCTCCTCCGCGGGGGTGCACCAGTCCTCCATGACGTAAACCCTCGCGCCCTTTGGAACGCCATCATGTAGCCGGTGTCGGGCGTCCATCGATGGATGTGGGCGCCCTAGATTCTGAGCAGAACTCGCCGGTTCGAGCGTTACGACGATCCGAGGTGAGGAATCAATCCCAGGAATCTGATCTCGGTTTCGCCTGGCCAATCAGCGTGCGTTATTTCCACCAAACCTGGCTTGTTAGATAAAAAGCACCGACATCGACCCCGGTGGGGCACAAGCAACGCGGGCGCCTCCGACGCACGTACCCACCCCACGCCGTTCCTGTACATACACGATGGCTCCTGAGGCTCCCAAGGGCATGGTCGCCGACCTTCCGGTGCAGAAGAAGAAGGGAGCGAAGAACGCCGTCGCGTCCGACGCCGCGTCCATTCCCAACTGGCCCCCCGAGGCTCTCAGGGAGCAGGGCAACGAGCTGTTCCGCAAGGGCGACTACGGCGCCGCCGCGGCTCGCTACGCCGAGGCGCTCAAGGTCAAGACCGACGATGCCGTCACCCTCGCCAACCGCGCCGAGTGCTACCTCCGCGTCCGCCAGTTCCACCTCGCGCTCGTCGACTCCGACGCATCGCTCGCGGCCGATCCGAATCACACGAAGGCTCTGTACAAGCGCGCGATGGCGCTCAACGGCCTCGGGCGGTACCCCGACGCCATCAAGACCATCAAGACTTTACTCGAGAAGGAACCGGAAGATCCCGCCGCCGCTAACGCCCTGGCGGAGTGCGAGCTCCTCCAGTCGCAGGCGTTCGCGGGCGATTTCCACATGCCCGCCCTCCTCTTCGGCAGGCTCGCGACGTCCTTTCGAAGGTGCGCGGACTACGTCGGGCCGGTCAAGATCGCCGAGGGCATGAAGTTCGGCCGCGGCGTCGTCACCACGCGCGCCATGAGGGCCGGTGAGCTCGTCTGCGTCGCGTCACCGCTCGCCGTCGCGCCGTTGACCTCGGGCGCGGAGGCTGCGCTCATGGGCGGGTTGGTCGGCGCCGCCTCCCGCAACCCCCAAGACCTCGCCGTCATCCTCGCCTTACCTTCCAGCGACGCCGACAACAAAGCCCCGGCGCCGGACATGGCGACGTTCCGTAAGCACCTGAGCAAGGGCGACGAGGCGCTTCCCGAGCTCCCGCCGCAGGAAGTCTTCGCGAGGCGCGCGGCTAACGTGGTGAAGACGTCGGCGATTCGCAACGCGAATTCCGTCGGGATTTACCCGCTGCCGTCCTTCTTCAACCACAGCTGTGCGCCCAACGCGTGCAAGGTGATGATCGGTCACACCATGTTCATCCGTGCCGCGCGTGACCTCGGCGCGAACGAGGAGGTGTTCGTCAAGTACTTCGACGTGACCATGCCCAAACCCGAGCGGGCTTCGGTGTCCAAGCGGTGGGGCTTCGACTGCGCGTGCCCCCGGTGCGGGCTTGAGGCTGTGGGCGAGGACAAGGCGCTCGAGGCTGCGGAGAAGGCGTCCAAGGCGGCGAAAGCCGCGCGCGACGCCGCCGTCGCCGAGTTCAACGCGAACAAGAAAAAGGGTGGCGACAAGGATGGCGAGAAGGCGGCGGCGAAAGCCGCGGCGGATTCGCTCTCCGCCGAGGACACGAGCTCCGTCGCCGTGCTCATCGCGCAGCTCCGCGCCAAAGCCAAGGTTCTCCACGGCGACATCTCCCGCGAGATGGCGGAGTACAAGCGAACCAAGGGTAAGTCCGCGGCGCCGGATCCTAACCACCTGGTGGAGCTGACGGTTTGGTTCGAGTCCAAGATGGACGCGCTCGGGCTGAGCGAGACTCAAAAGTCGTGGGCGAGGACGTCCGTGATCCAGGTGTACTCCAACGTCCAGCTGTGCCTGAACGCGGCGGGGCAGCTGGAGGCGCGCGCGGAGATGCTGACAAAGGTGGCGGCGACGCTGCGGGACACGGACCCGTGCAGTTACGACCACGTGAAGCAGACGGCGATCAAGGTTATCCATCAGCGGGTCGCCGCGGGTGGCGCCGGGAAGGAGAAGATCATCGCCGCGGCGGAGGCTGAGGCGGCGGCGGTCCACGCGCTGAGGTACGGGTGCGGCGGCGGGGACGACGAGGACGACAAGGAGCTCATGGCTGAGATGATCAAGGTCACCGGCCATGCCGTGGAGGAGGGTGCCCAGGAGTTTTGCGAGGCGTGAGCGCGCGACGACGAAAGCGCGTTGTCCACTGTTCGATGAATTTTATCTGTATTCCCGAGTAACTCTTACCCGCAATCGCCCGAGGACCCTCAATCGAATGAACGTCACGCACCCTCGATGAGCGCGCCCTGAAGCTCCGCGAGCATCGCCGGGACGTCCGCCAACCGAAGCGACTCCGCCGAGGACACGTGCAGGAACCTACCGCGGCTGACACTGTTTACCCCGTCGATGTGTTCGTCGGCGCCCGGTGACAAGTCGGGCGGGGATCCGAGCGCCTGCGCCCCGACGGCTCGGCGGTACTCATCTAAAAACCGCCCCATGTCGCCAATCTTCAGGTCCTCCGCGTCGCACGACGCGTAAAACTCGTGCATCCACCCGGGGGTATCGTCCAGGCCTCCTTCGTGTCTCTCAGCTCCTTCGCGAGCCAGCGCCGAGTCGATGGACCGCGCGAGGTTTTTAATCTTCTCCTCCGCCGTCTCGTGTGGTCCCTCGGATAAATTGGCGGAATCCCGACCGGCGCGGCTGGCGCGTCGTCCCGTGAACGCGTCCCCAGCTAGGGACGTGAGCTGGCCGAACATGGAGGACTTGGCTCCATCCGGGGAACCCGCGCCGACGCCTAGGCCCTTAGCGTCCTCGCCGGTGGGGCCCCCGAAGAGCCTGTCGAAGGGCGAGCTCAGCCCGGACATCGTGTTGGACACTATGCTCATGGGAGCCGACAGCGCCGCCATCGCGGAGGTATCCATCCCACCGAGGGAGTCCCCGCCGATGCCACCGCACCCGTCGCTCTCGTCGAGTTCCAGCCACCACGCGTCGTTCAGCGCCTCGGAACCGGTGAAACCGCCAAAGACCAAAGCGCGTTCGCCGACGGCGCACGCGGCGTGAAACGCCCTCGGGCCCGGCTGCGTTCGTGTGGGTGATTGACGGTCGTGATTGGGTCAGTAATTGGGTGGTATTTGGGTATTTGAGTATCATACGGGGCGGATACTGTGAGTACGGGGGGGGATAGTGCTGCTGTTCGGACTCTTACCTGCGTTGGTGCCAACCCGCCTCGGCCCGCTTCGCTGGGCGCTATCCCCGCCAGCCGTCTCCACCTCATGGTCTCCCTGTCGATGACGTGCACGTCGTTGCGGTACTCCTGCTGCTTGCTCATCCACCCCTTGCCGCCGCCGCCGCCGAACACGACGATGAACCGGTCGAGCGCGACGAGCGCGTGGCCGGCTCGAGCGACGGGCGCCTCACCTCGCAGCGCCAGCTTAGTCCACCGAGGACCCACGCTCGACTCACCTTTGATCGATTGGACACCCGGCTTTCCTTCAGTTTCCTGGCTCCCATCCTGGCTCCCTTCCGACTCGTCCACGCCCTTGAGCGCCCACAGGTCGTGGCACAGGGTCCCGTTGGGTCCTTGCCCGCCGAAGAGCAGGTGCCGGCCGTTCTGCGACGTCGACATGGCGTGGCCGCTCCGAGGCGACGGCGCCGGGGATGAGAATTGAATGGGTCGCCACACGCCGGCGGCGGTGTCGAGGACGTGCGCGTCGGCGAGCCACTTCTTGCCGTCGTAGCCGCCGAAGAGGACGATCTTGTGCGTGGTGCCCACGCGCTGCGCGGTGCCAAAGTCCCGGGGCGCGATGGCGTCGGATCCGACGGACCCGGGCATGCGTCCCATCGGTCGCCACTCCCAGGTGGTGGTATTGAGCACCCACGTGTCGCCGTGCTGCTGCCTGCCCGTCCTACCGCATATCACGAAGAGCTGCTTGTCCACGGCGACCGCGCAGTGGAACGCGCGCGGGCCCGGCCCGCCCACCGCCGCGGACGGGGGCCTCCACCATCGTCCCTCCTTCAGCGAGAGCACCACCGTCTCGCCGACGAAGTTGCTCGTGTGTAATCCGCCAAAGACGACGACGTCCTCGCCGTCGTTGACCACCGTGGTGGAGTGACCGCTGCGTGGGGACGGGGGCGGCTGCCCGTTGGTGAACGACGCCTCCTTCCACCTCATCGTGGGTAGCCGGCGAACCCCGCCTCCTACTAGCCAGTAGGGGCGCGGTTCGAAGTGACTCTCAGTCCTCGGGGCAAACAACGCAACGACTGGACGGAGAAATCGGGGTGTCAAGACTGACGGTCTAATTTTCTTGAGTCAGCTCCCCGAGGAAGTTGCCCGATACGGAATCCGCCTTCATCATCACTGATCTCAGGAGCGCGCCCGCGGGGAGAGGCCACTGGCGAGAAGTGGACTGATCGGCCGCCATGGAGATCTATTACATGTACACGAAGACGGGGAAGGAGTTCGGGAGGCACGCGGCGTTCGACGACGAGCCCACGGAGGTGCGACCCCGGCCCGGAATTATATCTCCCACCGTACACACAGCGATGAACTGCGCCCCGGTTGACCCGAGATGCTGACCTCTTCCCCCGCCCCCCGCCTCTTAACCCAGGTCGTCACCGACATCCGCCCCGAGCCCGATCTCCGCGACGGGTACATCGAGCGTAACCCCGTCGTGACCAACGTCCAGGTCGCGCCCGACATGTCCGAGCACGAGGTGCGCAGCAGCCCTACACACGTCCTTCAGAACCACCCTTCAAACCAAATTAGGGTGTTTTTCTCCCCGCGAACGGCTAACACGCCCATCCGCGCTCGCCTCGCCCCCCCACCCTAAACTCACCGCGTCCTTCCTTCCACCATCCGTCATACATCAGGCCAACACGCAGCAGACCCATTTCGAGAACCGCGGCTTCGCGCACACCGAGGGCGGCTGGCCCAAAGAGGTGGACCCGACCGAGATCGAGCACGTCATGCGCTACCGTAAAAAAGTTGAAAAAGACGAGGAGTACATCAAATCGATCGCGGGGATGATCGGAGAGGTGGAGGAACTGGTGAAGCAGAACAACGCGGTTGACATCTACGAGGAATACTTCGCCGGGTCCGTCGCCGATCACTCCACGGAGCAGCCGTACGCCAAGACACTGACCGTCTTTCGAGATCCGTCACCGATCAAGCGAGCCGCTTCTTACATCTCGTGGTCCCCCGATCCATCCGCGGCGAAGTGCGCCATCGCGTACAGCATCTTAGGGTTCCAGGAGCAGCCCGAGGGCATGTCCAAGCGTTCCTACATCTGGGACGTCAACGCGCCGAACAAACCGGATTTTTACCTACGATCCCCGTCGCAGCTGTGCTGCGTCAACTACAACCCGAAGGATCCGCACATCCTATCCGGCGGGTTGTACAACGGTCAGGTTGCGTACTGGGACACCCGCAAGGGCCACAACCCGGTGGATTTGTCCCCGATTGAAAAGTCGCACAGGGACCCGTGCTACGACATGGACTGGCTCCAAAGCAAGACTGGCACCGAGTGCTTCTCGGTGTCCACGGATGGGTACGTGTATTGGTGGGATATTCGCCGGCTTGGGGAACCCGTCGAGGAGCTGTTGCTGAAGGAGAGGGGCGGCGACACCGTGCTCGGCGCGGTGAGCGTGGAGTACGAGTCCATCGCGGGCCCCACCAAGTTTATGATCGGGACGGAGCAAGGTACGGTTTTGATGTGCAACAGCAAGGCGAAGACGCCCGCCGATCGGGTCGGGGCTTCGTTCCACGGCCACCACGGACCGGTGTACTCGCTTGAGCGGAACCCGTGGTTCCCGAAGTACTTCATGTCCGTCGGGGACTGGACCGCGCGGGTGTGGATGGAGGACATCAAGACGCCGATCATGACCACGCGGTACCACGGGACGTACCTCACGGGTGGCACGTGGTCGCCCACGCGCCCGGGTGTCTTTTTCACGATCAAGATGGACGGCGAGATGGACGTGTGGGACTACTACTACAAGCAGAACGACCCGACGCTGAGCGTGAAGGTGACGGACAAGCCGTTGACCGCGTTCAACATCCAGGGCGACGGCGCCACGTCGGATCCTACGGCGGGAAGGCTCGTCACCGTCGGCGCCGCCGACGGCTCCGCGACCCTCATGGAGCTCTGCGAGGGGCTCAGCGTGATGCAGCCCAACGAGAAGCAGACGATCAACCAGATGTTCGAGCGCGAGGCGCGCAGAGAGAAGAACCTGGAGGCGAGGCAGAAGGAGCTGCGGAACGAGGCGAAGCGCGCGGCGGCGCGGGCGGCGCAGGATGACGACGGCAAACGGGACAGCATCTCCAACGGCGCGGTGATGGAGGCGGAGAAGGAGTTTTTGGCGGCGACCAAGCAAGGCGCGGGGTTCGAGGACATCTCGCCGCTGGAGATGCCCCTCAAGGGCGAGTGAAGCGCGTGCGTGTCGTCTATAGGTTTAGTTCTAGCACTGCGATTGAAAGCCACACACGAGGCTATACCGCACACCACGGGGTCACACATTCGCGAGTCTCACTTGAAGCCGGTTCCTCTGCACGTTTTACAGAGGATCATGCCGGCCCCTTTGCACGCCGTGCACTCCAGCGGGTTCCGCCTGGTGAGCCCCAGTACGCTGTCGTCGTTGAACTCTCGCTTTGAGACCTTGATGGGCGCCTCCCTGCGCCCGGTCCCCGTGCAGAATATGCACTCCTCGCCGCCCCTCTGCGCGCACGCCGGGCACGGCTCGGGCTCCCCCTTCAGGCCGCTCCCGACGGCCGCGATGCCGATGAACAGGCCGAGGCCCGCGACGGACCACAGCTGCGCCGCCTCCAGCTCTTCGGGGCCCATCGCCCTGACGACCGCCGATCCACCCCGCCCGTTTCCCCGCATCGGTCCCGCGAGACGGACGCCGCTCGGAGCATGGGCGCCCTCCCGCGAGTAGTTGCCAACCTTGACTCGCGATGATGCCCCCCCGGCCCGGGTGGTAAGTCCCCGGGTTCCCGCTCGCGACGAGGCGCGCGCGATCGACGTCGTCGGTGCGATCGTCGTCATCTCACCCTGCCTTGGATTCGAGTCGACGCGGCGTGAGCGTGAGCCGACGCTGCGCGGTGACGAGTGGGGCTGTCGACTGGATAAAGTTCTGTGAAGTCAAACGGGAGGCCCCGCCACGTCGTGGTTTCGCATCTTGATGTATACATACGCGGGGTGGCCACTCCACGAGACGCGCGGGGCTCGATCGAGGGGGCGTGATGGCATCAAGCGTCGCCTCTGTGTGCGTCGCGACCGCGCGCGGCGCGGCTCCGCGTCGCGCGACCTCCAGGACGCACGCGTCGACGCTCCAACGCACGCGAAGGAGGAGCGTCGACCACGTGGGCGGGTGCCGTCGCGGAGATCGGGGCGGGCTGGTGCGATGCCGAGCCGGGGAACGCGTGGACGAGGACGAGAAGCTGAAGCGGTTCCTCCGCGGCAAGGGCGTGCCCATCCCCCCGTCCAAAAAGGCAGCGTCGACGTCGACGCCGATGCCGTCGAAGCCTGACGTCGACGACGACAGCATCGCCTCGCTCCGGTTCTTCGACCTCGACACCGTCCGTCAGCGATGGGACGTCCCGTGGGGCGGATGGCGCGTCTTCTTCGGGCTCTCCGGGTGGACCGCGTCCTTCGTCCTCACCGCCGGGGTCGTCGCGCCCGTCCTCCTCGCCCTCAACGGCCTCGACCCACGGGCCTTCACGCCGACGGAGAAGACGCAGTACCTCCTCGCCATCCAAGCCGCGGAGACGGGAATCACATTCGCGGTCCTGTACGCTCTCCTACGAAACTACAAAAACGACATGGACGCCGCCGGGGACTGGTTCAACGTAGATCCAACCTCCGACGCCTTCGGGGTGGATCGCGGGTGGCTCCGGTGGGCGCTGTACGGGTACGTCGCGGTCTTCGTGTCCATCGGCGCGGTCGCCGCCGTCTTCAACCTCGGAGGCTTCGCGCTCGAGTACTTCAACGCGCACTCGATGAGCTCCACGATGAGCTCCACGTCATCGTTAACATCCATGGACGTTAACGCGTTGAGTGGGGGAGGCGGCGATGGCGGTGGTGGCGTGATGGACCCGGGTGGAATGGACGCGGCGAACATCGGTTCAAACAACATGGGAGATTCCGCGAGCGCTCAGGACCGGGTGCTCGCGAGAAACGCGGCGAGGCGCGAGAGCGACGGACCGGGGACGATCGACGCGGTCCTCCCGCTGATCGGCGGCGGCGAGGACCAGGGCGCGCGGCTGCTGTCGCTGCTCGCCGTGACGTCCGTGTTCGCGCCGGCGCTGGAGGAGGTGGTGTTCCGGGGGTTCCTGATGACGTCGCTGACGAAATGGCTCCCGACGCCGGGAGCGGTTTTGTTCTCGTCCGTGATCTTCGCGGGGGCGCACTTCAGCGCCAGGGACTTTCCACAGCTGGTGTGCCTGGGGATGGTGCTCGGGTTTTCGTACGCGAGGACGCGGAACTTGCTGACGCCGATGACGATTCACGCGATGTGGAACAGCGGGGTGCTGGTGGTCATCGCGGGGCTCATGGCGACTGGCCAGGACATACCGGGACTGTGACCAGTGATTCGGAATATTATAGGAGTGATTCGATTCGACGAGAGAGAGCGATGGACTGAGTTAGTGTTTAGGGGCAGATGTGTTCGTATTGAATATCGCCTAATGTGCGCTACTCAACAGTCGTGTGTTTCGGTTCTCGATCGTAAGGTACAGGACGAAGCAAGCGCGCTCATTCCCCCCGCTTTGTAGTGCGGAAAGAATCGGAGCTACCAAGTCACTCCCGTAGCCGCGCCGCCAACCAGCCTTGATGCTGGGACGACTTAGGGTGCAGCTGCGGTGCGTTGGTGGTACGCTAAGTGTTCTAAGACTTAACGAGGGCCTCATACACGGTACGACTTTGGCATCTTGTGCCGCCTCTCACTTAGAAGAGGCGGAACGGGGGGCCCATGGTGGACTTGATGTTGAGCGACTTCACGTTCTGCCAGTTCTTCTTGAGAAGGGAGACGAGGAAGTTGATGGAGGTCTGGGTGTTGACGAAGATCTCCTTCTCGGTCTGCTCGACGTTGGCGACGGCGATGGCGAGGCAGAGCACCTTCTTGAGCTGGAACTTCACCTGGGAACGGATGCCGTTAACCTTGTTCTCGAGGGGCTCGTTGTGCGTGCACAGGGTGGGGAACTTGCCCGCCTTGTTGAGGCCGGGGCCCAGGAGACGGGGGATCTGCTTGATCACGGACTCGGACGCGAGGAAGTGGTTGTACTTCTTGGCGAGCTTCTTGATCAGCTTCTTGTTCTTGTTGAGCTTCTTGAGCGCCTCGACGTCCATGTGGTCGATGCCAACGCCGACGGCTTCTTCGCAGTGCTTGGCGTCGCCGAGCATGCAGAGCTTGAGCTTAGGGCGGGGGATGTAGGGGAGCGCCACGGTGCCGTTGAAACGCTTGTCCTTCTGGGGATCGTAGTTCTTGAGGCCGATCTGGAGCTCGATGGTCTCGGTGAACTTCCGGGGCTTCTCCTGGGACTTGGCGAGGACGTGCGCGATGCCGTCGCGGATTTGGTCGGAGGGGAGCTTGCTGTTGGATCGAGGGGAAATGAGATGGGGGGCGTGCGGTCAGTGGAATGTCGTCAAAGACTATCGGTGCAGGCATCGTGAAGCGTGTGGGGGGCAAACGCGCGTCGGATCCGCGCGTCGCGGCGCGATTCCGGCGCGCATTCGGGGCCCGGTGGGAAAAACCCGAACCCTAAGAAAAACACGCCGTCGATCCGCCGTCCGGGTCGCGTCCCCGGGCGGTGCGACCGACGCGCGGGCTCGAGGAGCCGATTAGGGAAGCGCGGGCGCGACGCTCACCTCATCTTGTACTGCCTTAACAAGAGAACGAAACACACGTGCTTGTGAAAGAGGGCGAGAGCGCCGCGCTCTCCGGGACTAAAACTCGGAGAAATGTGGGAGTTTTTGCGAAAATGGGTCCGTGTAGGTTACAGCTCTCCACCACCGAGACCTGGGCTCGACGCCCCTCGTCAATCACTTCGAACGAACGCACACGCGAGTATGGCGACCATCGTGGGGTCACCGTGGGGTAGGGTGACGTCCGCGTCCGCGGCGAGCACGTCCACGTCTGGATATTCTCGCGCTTCCGTGCCTCGCGTCGGATGCCGCGGCGCGGAGGGCGGACCGGCGTCGATGATGGGCAATAGCGCTTCGAAGGGCGGACGGCGGACCTGTGCCTTCCATCGTCGGTCGGTATCGCGGTCCTCGTTCGCCGACGGCATGCCCCCGCCGCCCATCCGCGATACCGGCGACGACGACGGCGGCGGCCGACCGGACGATCTCCCCGTGCCGGTGCTCGTGGAGACCGCGATGCTGTCCGCGCTCACCGGGCTCCTGTTTCATCTCTCCACGCTCTTCCGCCTCGACGCGTACTTCGGCGCGCTCTTCCCGCTGCCCATCGTCATCGCGTGCGCTCGCAACGGCACCAAAGCCGCGTCCCGCGTCGCCATCGTCACGTCCATGCTCCTCTTCTTGATCTCCGGGCCGATGCGCGCGGTGAACTATTTCTGCCTCCACGGCGCCATGGCGTACGCGCTGTCGTGGGCGTGGTGGAATCGATGTTCTTGGTGGGTATCCGTCCCGCTCAGCGCCGCCGTTCGATCGCTCGGCATCTTCGCGTCCCTGACGTTCACGAGCCTTGTGTTACGTGAGAACGTGATGCAGCTGATGGTGACGCAGATGATGGGCCTGCTGGACCAGATCGCGGCTAACATCGGCATGAGTTGGATGCCCACGTTGGGGTGGGTGTGGGGCATGGCGTTGTTCTTCGTGCTGCTCAACTCGTTGTCGTACGTGGTGATCTTGCACGCGGTGTTTACCATCTTGCTGAGGGCGTGCGTGCCGCAAGGGGACGAGTTCGTCAACGCGCCGAAGAAGATACGCAAGATGCTCCTCGGTCCCAACGCGACTCTCTGATAGGATCTGACTTTCGTAGCTCTCTTAGTTTTTGCATTGATTGTAGCCATCACACGAGTCACTCCTCTTCGCGCCGGGTGTGGCGGGGTTCAATCGGGTGGGTGAACGTAGGATCCCGGGGAGCATGCGTCACGCGAGGAACGGGGTATACGTGCGCTGGGTGGCGATGGTGGCGCTGGCGGCTTTGACGCTCGGCGCGCGCGGGGCGGTCGCCGATGGATCCGAGGGCAAGGCGGGCAGATCTAGGCTACGATCCACGCCGGTCGATCCGAGGACGAGGCAGGGCGGGGGTCTGCACCACGACGAGCAGCTCGCGTGCGCCGCGTGCTCCGTGCTGACCCGCCGGCTTCTTCACCACCTCGACCGCCCCGTCCGCGAAGACATCTCGCGCACCGTCACCGAGCTGTCAGACCCGAACGATCCCGAATCCACCGTCGAGGTTCCGTACGTCAAGTCCGCCCGGTTCCTCCAAGACGCCATGCGACGCACCTGCGGGGACCGCTCACTCGCCACGATCATGCGCCACACCACGTGGATCGGCGACGTGACCTACGCCACCGACGACGTCCCGTGGGGCGACCCGGAGCACGCGGACCCACCCATCGTCGACGCCGACCTCGCGCTCGCGTGCAAGCGACTGATGCAGCACTACAAGCGCGAGTTGGAGGATGCTATGGCGGCACGGGAACCGTGGAGCGCGTGCGTGGCGCTGAGGTGCGATGACGTGGACACGTCCATCATCGGCGTGACCGCGCACACGATCGCGAGGATGATCGTGAAGCCGTGGCTGATGGTGAAGACGGCGCCGGTGTTTGTAACGGCGTTTGTGTTTCCGTGGCTCTGGCGGCCCATGTTCTTCCCGCCCGCGGACCCGGACCGGATAGCGATGAAGCCCGGGGAGAACGAGAAGATGGTACAGCGTGCGCAGGCGAGCGCGGGGCTGGAGCACTTCGGTGCCATGAAGGCGGAGTGAGTAGTCCGGAGTAGTATTGTCATAGCCGCGTGCACGAATCCATTGTTGCAAGAATCCAGCCCGGAAATTTTCCTCGCCAAGCGAATCTACGAGCCGCCCGGGATCAGATCGTCACTTCCCGAGGCGCGCGACCGGAGTAGCCGCTCGTGAGCCATCGGCCGCAGGCTCGCGTCGATAACGATGGGTGAGTGACGCGACATCATCCGTGGCCCGAACCCCGCGGGGAATCCCCCCCGCGGCCGCTTCGCCGCTCGGATCCCGCCGACAATCATCTCCCGCCGACTTTAATTCTCCCAATCGCCGGGCGCCCCCGTCTGACTCCCCCACTCCCCCCGCCCGCTCGCAGCCGACGATGAGGTCGCGTTCGACGTCACGTCCACCCTGGGCACCGCCCTCGTGGTGGCCGTGCCCCGGACACGGTGCACGGTGGACGCGCTGCGCAGGGCGGTGGCCGCCGAGCACGAGCAGTGCCGCCCCGAGTTTGGAAAGGTGACCGTCCGCAACCTCTACGGATTGCGCACGCACGAGGCGATGGGCGCGAGCCAGTGGGTGGCGGTCACCGACGTGGCGCTCCGTCACCGCGCGGATCAAATGTCATGGCTCATGGCGGAGCTCGAGACATCCAAGCGCGTCGCCGGCGTCGAGACGATGGATTTCGCCTCCCCGGGAATGTCACTCACCAATCGGTCAACCTGGGAAGCCATCATGGGACCCGGCCGCGCGGGCATCCTCCCGTCCCCGTTGGCCGGAACACCAAACGCCGGCGGCTACGGCGGTAACATGATGCCCACGCCCGTCGCATTCGGCGCGCCCGGCGGTGGGACCCCGATGACCGGCCCGGGCGCGGGGCTCAGGCCCTTGGCGCTGGCCAATTCCCTCAGCGTCCTCGGCAAGAGACCCGCGGATGCGAACGGCGCCACAGACGCCGGCGCCATGCCCCCGCCGCCGTCGCGCGCCAAGGTGAACGACGCCGCCGATAAGAAGGCCAGGCAGGAGCGCGCGGAGGCTGCGGCGGAGGCGCATCTGAGCGGCGGCGTGAAGGAACTTTTCAAACACGGAGGAGAAGACACCGGCTCGGTGCCCCTCCGCAACGTCGTCTTCGCCAAGTCCTTACTCGCCAACGCCAAGTTTGTCACCGCGGTGGAAAAGTTCGACACGTCCTCACTCGACGCGCTGCTTCGCACGGTGGAACCCGCGGTACACGCCATCGTGCAGACGCAGAAGGATTCCACGTTTGACATGTTCGACGATTTGTTGAGCCGGTTGAACGCGTTGAACGCGGGCGCATTGGACGCCGCGGACGACGCCCCCGGCGTCGCCGCGCCCGCCGACGTCGTCAACCTCCTCGCGGTGGGCGTGCTGTGCGCGCGCGTCCAGAAGAACGGGTACAAGACGTTCAAGACGCTGCCCACGCGCGTGACGCACGCGCTCAACGCTGCGCTGGACATGTCCCCGACTCGGTTCGGCGCGGTGGGCCGAGGCGTGGTGCGGGCGAGTCTGCGGGAGCTCGGGTACGAGGGCGGCGCCGCTCCGGCACCCGCGTCGGTACCCCCCGTGGGTGTCCCGCCGTCGCCGGCGGCGAGTAGGTCCGCGGAACGGGAGCGGAACGAGACGAGACGGCCCCCGCCGACGCCGACGCCGGTGTCGTCGTCCTCGGATTCCTCCTCCGACGAAGAAGAAGACGAAGACGATTCGGACTCTGAGGAGGTCGCGCCGACCCAGCCGGAGCCCGAGAAGCCCAAGCCCAAGCCCAAGCCTGCGAATAAGATCCAGCCGGATCCGCGCGCCGTCAGCATCCTGTCCAAGATCACTCTCGACGATCTGAAGCCCGCGTCTGAGAAGAAGGAGGTCGACGACTCCTCCGACTCTGACTCTGACTCTGACGGCTCCGGCTCTGACTCCGACACCGACTCGGCGGCGCCAGTGGTGGAGGAGACAAAGACGGAGACGAAGAAGACGGGCGGCTCCGACGACGACGATTCCGACTCCGACTCCGACGATAGCGAGAAGGCTTCATCCTCCTCATCGTCATCGTCATCGTCCTCATCCTCGGATTCTGACGACGACGAGGACGACGACGAGGATGAGAAGAAGTTGGAGTCCTCGTCGGACGACGTGCCAATCTCCCAGCTCGCCAACCAGAAACCCAAGCCCGCAGCCAAGACGAAGCCCGCGGCGAAGGAGACTACCAAAGAGGCGGCGCCCGCTAAAGCACCCGAACCTAAAGCACCCGAACCCGCCGCTGAGAAGCCCGGTGAGCCGGCAAAGGCTAAGCGAGCGCCGAGCGCTTACATCCTCTTCTGCAACGAGGAGCGCGCCAAACTGCCGGATACGCTGGGTCCCAAGGAGAAGATGACCGAGCTCGGCGTGCGGTGGAAGGCGTTGGACGCGAAGAAGAAGGCAAAGTTCGAGGGCATGGCCAAGGATGGCAAGGAGGCGAAGGAGGCTGAGGCGGCAAAGGCCAACGCCGCTGCCGCAAAGGAGGCTTCCAAGCAGCCGCAAAAGCAGCAGCAGGCGAAACAGCCCAAGGAAACAGCCCAAGCCGCGAAACCGCCCGCGACGACCAAGAGCGGCAACACCGCCACTAAGCCCGCGGCGGAGAAGAAGAAGAACGCCGCGGAGGATGCGCGGTTCGCGCACCTCGCCGTGTCACCCGGGAACCTCTCCAAGCTCCTCAAGGCGGCGACAAAGCCGCCCAAGGTGAAAGTGCCCGGCCACCTCGCCGCCGACACGGGAAAGAAGCAGCGGCCGCCGAAGAAGAAGGACGAAGCCCCGAAGGATAGCGACGACCTGATGACCGTTCGATGCGGCGCGCTCGTCGGGTCTTACATCATCAGCGAGAAGATGGTGCTGTGCGACGGGAAGAAGATGACTCCGGCTAAGTTTGAGGAGAAGAGCGGTGTCAAGACCCGGCGGTGGAAGCGCACGATCAAGGTGGACCCGGCGAAGGAGACTGGCGTCAAGCCGATGGCGATCGGGGATTTCTTTTCCATGATGGGCGTGGACTTTGACGAGGCTGCGAAGAAGTGAGGCCACATAGCAACCAATAGCGTGCAACATACTCGACGCCAGTCATTTCATCGCTCAGCTGCTCAGTGAAAGTTCAAAGTTGGCACCACATGACCGTTTTGATGAAGTGGGATATTTCGTCGTCCCGGAACGGGTGGGTCGCCCCCCGCCACAGCTGGAGACGCGCGAGGACGGACGCGCGGCCTCTCCTCGTGCCTCGCGCACATCACCACACCACGTCCGTCCGCTCCGATCCCCCGGACCCGCCCTTCACGGAACCCCCGACGCCCCATCTAGGCGTTGGGCGCGGGGCATCTTTTTTCCCTCGGAAAAAGCAACGACCATAGACCAAGATGTCGTTCGCGCACGAGCGACGGAGCCGGCGCATGGTGGACCTGGAGGCTGCCGAGCTGCACGCCGCGCGCGAGCGCGACGAGCGATTCACACGCCGCGCGTCGTCCGCCTCCCCGCGCAGGCTTCGCCGCCGCGGACGCTTCTGGGACCGCCAATACGCCCCGATCGAGGTGGAATCTTTGCCGCCCGAGCTCGAGGATGCGAGCTTGCTCCGGGGCGCGTACGATACAACCCCGCGCATCCCTCCCGGCCTCGGGGGCGAGCGGTGGGAGACGTGGAGGCACGTTCCCACCGTCGTCGGGGCCCCACACGACGACTCGCGCGCGTCACACAAACCCTCGGCGCCACCAGGGCTCAACCCCGACGGGCGGGCCCCGCCCATGGCCGTGTCAACCTCCATCGTCGGCAAGGTGACCGCCAAGTGCTACGACGTGGACACCCGGGACCCGAAACGCGTCGCGCAGATCCTAGCGGAGAACAAAAAGCGCATCGAGGAGAACAACGCGGCAAACTTGGGCACCGACACCGAGGGAGGACACTCAGTCGCGGGGTCATCAGACACGGATGGCAACGAAACGTCCGAGTCCGAAGTCGAGCTCGAACCAGCGCTGACGGTCAAATCCAAAATCTTCCACCAGTCATCCCGAGTCGTCCGCACGACGCCCGAGGGTAAAATGCGGGTCGTGGGCACCGTCCGGGACACGCACGGCGTCGAGATGCTGCCCCCGCCGCCCCCCGATACGCACTTCGACGCCATCGCACGGTTTCGAAAGGCGCGGCATGACAAAGAGACGGAACGCCGCCGCGTGAAGCGGGATCGCTCCAGGGAACGAGCCGAGGCCAAGGCTAAGCGGCGGGAGGAGAAGAGGGTCAACGACGAGACGAAGAAGGCTGCGCGAGCCGTGAAGGATGCCGCGAAAGCCGCCGCCAAGGCTTCGAAGCCCAAGCCCGTGAATGAGCCGGCGCTGCCGAGGATCCCGGCGCCGACGAGGACCCCGACGAGCCCGAAGCCGCCGAGACAAAAACAAAAACTTCCGAGGCTACCCCCGCGCGGCGTCCGTCGTCGCGACGACGCCGCCTCCAAGCTCCGCGGCGCGTGGGCGTCGGGCGTGAGATCCCTCCGCGACGGCGCGCTTCACATCCGCGCGGGCGCGGTGCACATCGGAACCGCCACCGCGCGGTCCGCTTCAAGCGTCGGCAAACGAGTTCACGACACGGGCCACGCGATCGACGCCGCCGTGGGATCCGCCGTTCACACCGTCGCGAACGCCTCCGTTCACACCTGGCGCACCGTTCGCGACTCCGACCTCACCCAACGGGCCATTCACGCGACGGCCGCGTTCCTCGAGCGCAAGCCGTGGGAGCCGCATTTAGCGCGATGCAGCTGGAACGTGGCGGTTCCGCCGGCGGTGAGTCTCCGGGTGGGGCCCGGACGCGGGCCCGGATGGTTCCGGGTGCTCAAGGCGGGGCCCAAATCATACCCAGACCGTACCCCGGCCATCGCGCCCGCGGCGTGTGGTCCCGACACCGAGACTGACGCACGGCACGCGTGCGGCGGCGCGCACGGTGACGCGCGGGAGCGGTCGATGGCCATCTTGGTCAAGGCGCTCGGCGTTCCCGTCGCCGCCAAGACCCCCGCCGAGTTGGTCAAGGCGCTCGGGATGGAGGTACGCAACGCGGGTGACGTGGTCCGAACGGGCAGTCTGCGGACGATCGAGCACGCGCTGGACTCCGCGGCTAAGACGGTGGTGAACGCGTCGAGGACCGTGGGAGGCGCCGCGGAGGGTGTCGGCCGTAAGCTCTTCAGCGCGGCGGAGCGGTTGACGCACCGCACCGAGTTTTACGAGGAGATGGACATCGACATGGACGACCCGGACGCGCCGTGGCCTAACGGATGCTACGAGGACCTGGAAGGGTACACGCACAAGGTTGAGGCGTGGGCGGTGACGCCGCACTGGAGCAAGGGCATGCGCGTCCCCCCAGAGGATACAGACGAGGATGAGGACGCGGAGGATACCTTCATCAAATCACTAGACCCGACGGAGCGAGGGTACCGAAAAGCGGAGGACATCGCGGCTATGATGCTCGACGACGATTACGATTCATACGGCGGACGTGACCGTGACGACGATTCGTATTCCAAGCGGACATCGTCGTACAAGCTGCGGTCGTCGTCCTACGCCGCGCCGCTGTCGCCGTTGCCGCCGCAGCCGAAGGAGGAGATGGACGACGACGACGACGAGTACAAACATCTCTCACCGCTCTTCGTCCCGCCGGATGAACCACGCGCCGCTTCAGTGCCGCTTCGGTCACTCCGGCTGGACGATTACGAGGAGTCCCTCGCGACGCGCGTCAGGATGCTCCAGAAGTCGTTCCCCGAGGTGGCGGAAGAGATTGCCGACGCCGTGTACGAATACGCCGGGCGAATCGGGTCGGATGAATCGGGCGCCGCCGGATTGGAGAAAGTCGCGGTGGAAGCTTCTGGTGACGCTTCCAGAAGACCCGTGGACGTCGCCGCCGCCACCCGCGTCGTCGAAGAGCTCGAGGCTGCGTCCATGTCGGTCCTCATGCACGGTAAGATCCCCACGGGCGCGGCGCTTCGCGCGTGGCTCGACGACGTCGTGGACGGCCGAGGCGCGGGCCGCGGGGCGTGGCGCGAGGACAACTCTGAATTTTTCCGCGGGGAATCCGACGGACTCGGACTCGATCAAAACCAACAACACTCGGAGTTGTCCTCGCGTTCCAACTACTCCTCGCGAGGGTTCTCGTCGTCCGATAACCAGGAGACGCGGTACTCGCTGTCACCCACGATGGAGGTGCGCGCGATGAATGGGGCCCCGGCGATGACCGTGAACGACGGCGGCGAAGTTTTAAGCCCGGCGTCGAGGAAATTCGTGGTGGACGTCGCGGGAGCGCTCGAGGGATGGGCAGGTCGCGAGCCCGCGCCCGTCGTCGAGCGCCCGAGGTCGCCGGACCCGCGGTCCTCGGATGCCGTGCGGGTGATGGAGGATAGGGCGATTTCCAAGCGGTTCATCCGCGCGTGGCACGATCTGCGCCACGAGGGGCCGGTGTCCAAAGCCGCGAACGAAATCGCGTTTGAACGGTTTGAAAAGTCACCGGCAACGGCGGTCAAAGGCGCGTACTCCGCCGCGGAGCGAGCCATCGAGCGCGTGGAGAACGTGTCCAAGTTTTTCGCCGACTCTGACTCCTCCATGGACATATCACGCGAGGAGAGCATGGCCGCCAAGTCCCCTTTGAAGTCCCTTTTGAAGTCCCCTTTGAAGTCCCCTTTGAAGTCGGTGGTCAAGTCTCCGCCTGGAGCGACTAGAAAACCGTGGGACTTTTCGGATTCTTCGCAGAGCGACATCGAGGTCGACCCGGCGACCCCCGCACCCGCGCTCAAGCCCCAAACGGAGAACGGCGGCGGTCAGAAGCCCGGCGCGCGCGTCGTCGGCGGGCTCCTCTCCCCGTTCCGCTCGCTGAAGAACGGTCTCAAGATGCTGTCCCGGCAGAACAGCCCGGAGGCTGCGGCTTCCAAAACAACGGCGCTCGAGCCGACAGTTTCCGACCCGACCGCGTCCGCGACGATCATCTCATCCGCCGCCTCGGAGTCCCCGCCGGCATCGCCCTCGGTGAACGACGCCTCGGATCCGTCCGTCAACGACGTATCGGTGTCTGCGTCGCCGTCGCCGTCGCCGTCGCCCCCGGGGTCTCTCACCGCTTCACCCTCCTTCGTCGCCGCCGTGGACGCGTCCGCCGAGAAGATCGTCGCATCCGCGCGCGACGCCGCGACGTCCCGCTTCGCCGGCGGCGACGACCATCTCAAGGATATCCTCTCGGACGACGATTCGGATTCTGCGTCGCCGTCCCCCGCGATGCAAAGCGCGAAGAGCAAAGCGAACGGCGCGATGAGCGCGATGAGCACGGGGGGATCGTCCATGGTCACCGCGCGCACCGGCGGCTCCGTCGCGTTCTCCGGCGGGCCCGGGTTCAGCGGCGGCGGGTGGGGCTCCTCCGCGACGAAGACCATCTACTTCGACGACGAATCCCCGGGCGGGAGCACCGCGGTGAGCAAGCGAATAACCGCGGGGGAGACGGTGTCCAAACCTTCGTACACGGGTCCCGCAAAGAAAAAGTTCAACGAGGCGGACGAGGATGACATTGACGACATGTCCCCCATCGACGACAGGTTCAGCAGGTTCCCGCGGGCCATCGGGGATAAGACCATGGACGAGATGCTCGATGCCCTGGATAAGGATCTCGAATCGTCGATGGAGGAGTCCCCGGGTCCCGTTCGATTCAACCCGTTTAAAACGTTCAAAGGCTTTGGCGGCAAAAACACGGGGAACGCGGGTTCGAGCCCTTTACAAGTACCCCCCGTCGATCAGTCCGACAAGGAGAACGAGGAAACCTCGGGGGGGAACTCCAGCGGACACACCACGGACTCCGACACCAAGGAGTGGAGGGGCGCGGTGACACGGGCCAGGGTGAACAGGCAGCCGTTACTTAACAAAGTGGCTTCGCCGTTGAAGCCGTCGCGGGTCCGGTCGCCGGCGAGGGAGACGGCGGGATACGGCTCGGGCCGCGCCGCGTTCGAGAGGGAGGCGTCGCGGCTCGACGCGTCCATGGACCGCGGGTCCAGGCGGAGACGATGATGATTGAAAACTTAGCACTATGATTGGTTTCTTCGTTTATAAGAGTCTTGGCAAAAAGCTTTCAAGTCTGACGTTCCGTGTTCTCGCGTTCGCGACCGGGGTTTGACCCTAAACCCTTACCCGTCTCGAACAACACGTCGGTGCGAATGATGTACTTGTGCTGGACCCCGTTCGGCCCCACCTTCACCGCGCTGCCCTCGTGCACCGGCGAATCCTCCGCGTCGCCGTGCGGGAAACACAGCGCGGCGCCCTCCCTCGGAGCGACGCCCCGAGCCGACACCACGCCGGGACCGCCGGGGGTAGCCGTGTAAAAAGTCGTCTCGCCGCCGAGAAACCCCTCGCTCAGGTAAAACAGCAGCGTCAACTTCGACCGTAACGTACCTTTGCTCGCGTCGGTGACGTACTCGCCATCCTCGGTGAGCCGCGCGTCCGGCCAGCTCCCGTCCACGTGTCGCCTGTACACCGTCTCCGGACCGTACCGGAAGAAACGGAACCGAGCGTTGACCCCAGCGGCGCCCGCGGGCATGTGCATCTTGATCCTGTCCCATATTCGCGTCGCCGTCTCCGGCCAGACCACGAGCTCGCAGTAGTCGAGCCGGCCGCGGTCCGGGTCCGACGGGTCCGACGGGTCCCGTCTCCATCCGACGGCGTGAGCCGCCGCTCGCAACGCGGCGCATTCTTCGGCGCTGAAGACGTCCACCACGGTAAACGCCCCCGGCACCTGCGGCACGTCGTGTCGCTCCGTCTCCGTCTCCAGCCCGGCAGCCACGAGTGGGATGGTGGATGCGCTCGCGGGTGCCCAGAGCTCGAGCGAGTTGCGGTCCGCGGGTCGCCGCCGGCCGTCGTCGTCGCACACGAACCAGAACGAACCGGAGTCGTCGTCGGCGCCACCCGGGTACATCGTCGGCGCGCGCTTCTCTGCATCCACCGCGGGGTCCACGGCACCCCCGACGGCACCCCCGACGGCACCCCCGACGGCACCCCCTTCGCGTTGTGTCTTCGGCGGCGCCCACGTCGGGTGAGTGTACACCCTTACCGCGCCGGCGGTGGACGGCGCGGCTTGCCATCCGCCGTCTGCGATGCCTCGCAGCGTCCCTTCCAGGAGCGATAGCCCGAGTTGGCCGTCGACGCCCCCGGGCATCAAGCCGCACCCCCGCACTAGGACGTCCTTGCCCAGCATCCGTTTACCGGTCTCGATGTCGTATCGGGACATCAGCGAGAGCGCGTCGGCGACCATGCCTTTGCCGCAGCACGCGAAGAATACCATCCGGAGTTGCACCGGGCCGACGGGTAGGCCGGTTCGTTCCATCCGGCCGAGTAGCCGGACGGCGGGCTTGCCGAAGGAGCCGCGCTGACACATGGCGAGGACCTTGCCGCAGAGGTCCATCGGGGCGGCGACCTCGCGCGTGCCCGCCTCGACCTCGGCGAGCAAGGTGTCGAGCGCGACGCACGCCTCGTGCGTGACGCCGGCTTCGACCGCGCGCGTGATGCGCATGATGCCCGTCTTCTGCTTAGCCTTGGGCTTGATGACGCCCGCCATCGGGTTAACCTTTAGCTTTATCGGCGCCACCCTGAACCTGTTGTCGGGGTCGTCCGTGTTGTCCCTGGCGGAGATCCACCGCGGGTCGTCGGAGTCGCGCGCGTCGGAGCCGTGCCCACCGCCGCCCGCCGCCAGCGCGGAGCCAACGCGGTTGGAAAATGCGGCGTACACCTGCTCCTGGCGCGCAGCCTCGACGGCGGCGCGCTTCGCCTGCCTCTTCTTCGTCTTCCCCATCCCTTTCCTTCAGTTACCCGAGTATCGTCCTTCGAGACGGGGTCAAAGAGGAGTGAGGAGGACGGCATCGCAACTCGACTTTTACGTTGCGAGTCGAGCCTCTCTTTGTTGCTTTTTTCTCTCCAGTCGAATCCAGCGTTCTGATTGGCTGGCCTATAAACTCAACTTTTTTCTTCTCCTGACTGCCTGCATACGAAATGTGAAAAAAAGGCGTGCTTTTTATCGCCAATCGCCAGAGCCAGAGCCGCCAAACGACGCTGACCTTCACCATGGCCAGGATCTCCATCCTCGCGCTCCTCGTGGCGCTCCTCGCGCTCGCGCACGGTGTGATCGCCGCGGATCAGGGCGCGGGGACGTCCTACGACTGCATCTGCTCGTGCTGCGCCCCCGACAAGTGCGCCTCCGAGGGCACGAAGGACTACCACATCTCGGTGGGGTCCAGGGACAAGTGCACGGACGCGGCGTGCAGGTCACAGGTCTCCCAGTGCCCCGACAGCGGCTCCCACAACGCCGGCGCCACCGTCACGGCCACCTACCACGACTGCACGTGCTCCTGCTGCGCGAGCGGCACCTGCGCCACCCCGGGGCTCAAGCAGTACACCTTCGACGCCGGATCCCCGGAGAAGTGTACACAGAACGCCTGCGCGTCCGAGTTCTCGCAGTGCCCCGACGCGGGGTCTCACAACGCGGCGTCCGCCGACGCCGACGCCAACGCCATGGTCTTCGCGACCTACCAGGACTGCATGTGCTCGTGCTGCAAAGAGGACAAGTGCCCAACACTCACGTACTCCTATTTCGACGCCGGCAGCAAGGACAAGTGCAACGAGAAGGCTTGCGCGTCGGAGTTCTACTGGTGCCCAGACGCGGGTGCCCACAACGACGACACGATCAACGTCGCGCTGTACACCGGCAAGAACGCGCCAGCCTCCGCCCCCGCCGCCGCGGCGCCGTCGGGCCTCCACGTCACCAAGGAGAAGACCGAGATGCCCACCTACGGAGCAGCGCTGCTCTCCATCTTTTTGATTGGACTCTTTGGAACCGTGTGCGGTTTGTTCGTGTACCGGCGGGTGCAGCGGGAGCGCGGGTTCAGGTGGGTGCAGTTCGACGACGAGGGGAGGATGATGGGCGATCATCCGAAGCCTGCCGCGGAGAGGACGCAGGTGGAGATGAACGGCGCGAACGGCCGCTCGCACGGCGCCATCGTGTCCCCGTTCGACAAGGTGTAAAAGTATAATTAATATTCTCGGGGTTCGGGTTGGGGAAAAACAGACACATCGACAGTCGACGAGACGTAGCGCCGTTTAGTGTCATAATACAAGCGAAGATCGCTCTTCAATCAGTGCTATCCTTCTCGACAACCTCGCTGTCCGCGGCGAGTGGGACCGGGTCGTTCATCGCCTCTTCCCTCGCCGCCGCGAGCTCCGGCTGCAGCGCCTCGGCGAGCCACGGCGTGACCCCCCACGTCGCCACCATCTCGTCGTATTCCGTCCACAGCTCGGGCGCCGCCTTACTGTTCGTGCGCACCGCGCGGATCATCGTGTTCCGCGGCGTGTGCTCCCCGCCGATCCACTCCACGACGTCCACCCTGTGCCCCAGCAGCCGCAACACGTGAGCGCGGAAGGCATCGGTGATCAAGTCGCCGAGTCGCTCGCGAAGGATGCCGTGCCGGAGCATCGGCGCGTGCGACGCCTTCGTCTCGCGTGTATCCTTGAGCCTGACCTGCAGGTCGTGGTGGCAACACGGCGCGACGAGCGTGAGGGGCGCGTTCCATCGCACCGCGCGGACCAGGGCCTCGTCCGTGGCGGTGTCGCACGCGTGTAGCGCGAGCACGATGTCAACCTCGGGGTCCGAACTTATCGATGACTCGCCGTTCGTCCGGGGCGTCGGGAACGTGAGCTCCGCGCCGGCGATGGTCCCCTCCACGAACACGCAGTCCCTCTCCCATCCCAGCGCGGACGCCACGCGACCGTTCGTCTCCCGCGCCTGACGCTTCACGTCCACGCCGACAACCTCCAGCGGCTGCCCGCGCCGAGCTTTGAGCAACGCGTACGCGCCGAAGGTGAGGTACGCGTTGCCGCATCCGAGGTCCACTAACCGAGTCGGCCTCTCCTTCGTCCCCACGGGCATGTGCCCGCCCTGCCTCGCGCCGTCCACCGCGGCGTCCACGAGCCTTAAGAACTCCTCCACCTGCTTGTACTTGTCGCGTCGGTCCGCCTTGATCGCGGCGCCGTCCTTGGTGCTGACGCCGACGTGAACGAGGAACGGATCCGACGGATCGAGCAGCCGTTGTTTTTGCCTGTCGTGCGCGCGCACGTTCGCCCCGGCGCCTTTGCTGGCGTTGGCGAGCAGCGAACGCGAGCGGCTCACCATGGCCTCGCCCGATTTAGTGACCCTGAGCTGGAGCACCTCATCCGAGGTCTCCACGCGCCAGTTGCCGAATCCGCAACGCAACGCCTCGTCCGCGGCTTCATCCGCGGTGGGCCCTTTGGACTTTGGGGCGGACGAGTCGGCACCCGCGCGGCGTCCCCGGCGTCCCCGGGACGCGGACGCGTCGGCACCCGCGTAGACGTGGTTGGACGTGAACGCCTGTCGCTCGTCGTACTTTACCACCTGGAGCTTGACCCCCCCTTTGAGCGCGACGGGGAACATCTCCAGCCGTCGCCATTCCGGGTCGGCGCCCTTCGCCTTCCCTGACGCCACCGCGCGGACGAGTCTCGACGGATCCGTCAGCATATCGCGGACCTCCATGTAGGCATCCGCGAGGTCGCGCTTGCCCTTGCCGTGGCCGCCCTTCTTCTCCTCGACCGCGGTGCCGCCCCCATCATCCCCGCCCGCATCGTCCCCGCCCGCCGCCGCCGACGATGTGATTCCACGATTCGCGACACGTGGCCTGGCGGGTGCGAACGCGACGGGGAACGCGCGCGTCGGGCGACGGAGACCCAGGCGGTAGCACCGTGAGATGCTGCGCAGCGCGGAGACCTGCATCGCACGATGCGTGGATGCCCCCGCGAGGTGTGTTCACTACTGCTCGATAAACAACCGCTAAAATAAAGTCCCGGTGCTAAAAGTGTCAACTCTCCGCCTCGAAGTCGCTACCCGTCACCTTCTCGTACACCGGCGCCATGCACTTCTGAACCTTCACCGCGTCCACCTTCGTCTTCACGTTCTCCAGCTGAGCCTCGCACAAACCCTCGTCCACACCCAGCGCACGCAACAGCGCGACGCACGCCTCGAACGTGCTGGTCCGTCCAGCCGGAGCGCCCCGATACTTTCTCACCGGCGCGAGAAGCGACGCCGGCGGCTTCGTACGTATCCCACCCACGGACTCACCGATGAAAGCCTCGGGCGGGAGCGACACCAGCGTGACCTTGTCCCTCGGGAGCCGCTTCAGCATGTTCCGGGCGTTTTTCCAGGTGCCGTCGATGGCGACGAACGTGTACCCCTCCTCGGTTTCCTTTTGGTTTTCCTTTTGGTTTTGCTTTTGGTTTTGGGTTTGGCTTCTGTCTCCGTCCCCACTGTGGACGGATACCCCCAGGTCGCCTATGCTCACCGCCCCTTCCCCCGGCCACAACACCGCCACCTTCTTACCCTTCCGCTCGCACAGCGCACGCAGCGCCTCCTCGTCTTTACGTAACCCCGCGACGTACGTGTCGCCGCCGAGGCATGCGGATACCAGCGCCCCAGTGCTGCTTCCGCGGCCAAACTCGTGATGGTGGAGGTAGACGGCCACCTTGTGCGGGCCGAGGGCGTGTGCGGGTAACGTGGTGAACATGCGGCAGATGCAGCAGCCGCGGAGGAGCCAGCATTTCCGGCAGTTGAACGCGGCGGGGCCGTGGTTCATGGAGAATGAGGCGGCGGCGTCGTGTTTGTCGTCGGCGGGCACGGAGGGATCTCGGAGCGTCGCATCCAGCGCCGCCTTTGCCGCGTCCCGTCGCTTGACGTGCTCGAAGTACTCATCCCCCGAGCCCAGGCCCCATCGCTTGAGGTTTTTGGGGTTGGTCATGGTGAGCTCCGAGAGCGAGCGGAGGACGCCGTTGACGACCCTCGCGGCGGTCGGACCCCCTCCACGTCCGGTCCCCTCCACGTGATCGGGGGCGCGCGGGGGCGGGGGGCGATGTTTGCGCCAGACCTCCTTGGGCACGTGCATGTCCTTCCGCCCCTTTATGCCCTTGACGGGCGACCCGGCTCGGTCATCACCGTCCTCCGCGGGGAGCATGGTCCGCCCCGTGGCGACCACCGACACTGACGAATGGCTTTTCTCGAAGGTGCCGACAGCGCATCTGCCCGCGTGTCAAACACTTCGAGAGCGCCACGACAGCACCTGCTGGTCGCACCTACCCGGACCGGTCGGAACGTGCTGAGTCGTCTCGCGTCTCCCTTCCAAGCTCTCGAGATGCACGTCGCGAACGCGGTCGCGGCGACTCGCCCTCCCTCAGCCGCGGCACGCGCGTCCTCCCGGGGCTCGTCCGCAGCATCGACGTCATCTACATCATCACGAAAGTCTTGGCGATCGATCGGCCCGCGTCCGCGTCGCCCATCACTGACCCTCGTCCGCGCCGCCAAGGACGACCTCCTCTCCGACCTCGTCCGCGCGCTCGCCACCCAGGCGCGCGATAAGATCGAGAAGGACTTCAACGAGCTCGTCGTGGAACCCTTCTCTGACCCGACCCCAGGCCCGATCCCAGGGCTCGTCCCGCCATCGCAGCTCGCGGACCCCGACAGCAAGTTCATCTCCGTGAACGTCCGGGGAACCGAGGTCGTGATCCACTACAAGGAGCACGTCGTCGAACCCAAGCCAGGCCAAGGAGGCATACACAGGAAGAACGGAGGGCCGGGCGTCGACGCGCTGGTCTGCCTGCACGGCGCAAACGGAAGCGAATTTTCGTTCCGTCGTCTGCTACCGAGAGTCGCGGCGGCTGCGCCCGGGACGCGATGCATCGCGTTCGACCGACCACCGTACGGCCTATCCACCCGCCCGGACGCACCCAAACCATCCACGGACGGTGACGGGGTTAACTTTGTGTACACAGCCGAAGGTCAGGCGGAGCTCACGCTGAAGTTGTTGGACGCGCTCGGAGTGGAGACAGCCGCTCTGCTGGGCCACTCGGCGGGTGCGCCGGTGGCGTTGGACGCCGCGCTGGTGGCGCCGGACCGCGTCAAGTCGTACATCGCCGTCGCACCCGCTGTCTTCCTCGGCGATCCACCCGAGAAGAAGGACGAGGAGGGCGAGGCAAAGAAGGGGACGAAGAAGGGTTCAAGCGGCGGCGGGTTCAAGCTTCCGCTGGACCGGCAACTTCGATTCGCGTGGTTCCGGTTTCTCATCTCCCAGGACGGCCCGGGGTTGAACGTGGTGCGGGGTAGTGTTCGTCGGCAGATGGCCGCGATCGAGGACGGGCGGACGTACACGGACTTAGATCCGGAGACCAAGGCTGCGTATATGCGACCGACGAAGGCTGAGAACTGGGACGTCGGTTTACTCCAGCTCTTCCGCGGTGGATCCTTCGGCGGCGACGGCGAGCGTTTACGGCGTGAGATGCCAAAGCTCGCGACGAACGGGGTCAAGGTGGCGATCGTCATCGGGTCCAAGGACAGGACCACGCCCCCGCCGTTATCCGAGGCTTTGAGGGACGCGCTCGTGGAGGCGGGGGTGAAGGACGTCAGGTACGAATCGTTGCCGGACGCGGCGCATTTACCGATGGAGGAGGAAGCCGGAGGGGTCCGCGAACGGTTCGAGTCCATCGTCGTGGACGTAGTCTCCGAGCTGTGATTGAAGATTTGTAAGAGTCTACCCGATTGTTTCGTCTGTAAGAGCTTATTCATTCTTTCATCACGGCGCGAACCTAAACTTGAGTTTTTCCAACTCGGCTTCCCATCTCGCGTATTCCTCGGGGTGGCGCGCCATGGCGTAGTGCCTCGCCGCGACGCACCCCGCCACCGCGACACCCACCTTGACACCCCCGCTGTGCATTACCAGCTTCTTCACCCCGGTCCTCACCGCCACCGACTGCAAATCGCTGCACGGTCGGCACTGCGGGAAGAATCTCTGCTTGGGCACGCCGCGAATGGCCTGCCACGCGCGCGTCCAGAGGGTCTGCGTGCCATCCCTGAACGCCTCCGCCGCGGCGCTCGACCCAAACGCCACCTTGTTGGGCGGCATGTGGTCCCCGATGACGGCGCCAACCTTCGTGCCGCAGTGGTGGCATCCGTCTTTGGCCATCCACCGCGCGAGCGTCCGTTTCTGTCCTTCGTTGGCGTAATGCGCCCCGTTCGCCGGAAGGGATCTGCGAGCCACGGCGCCCGGGTGGCTCACGTCGCTCGGCATCGCGCTCTTCAGACCCCGGCCGAGTGCCGCGTACATCAGCGACCCGAATATGGCGTCCGTGGTCATCTCCCGTTCATCCCACGCGGCGTCGGCGTACCGACGCGCGAATCCCAATCCCGACGGGAAGAGCCACGAGCCTTTTACTCGGGCCCCCGCGTCTCGATGGCCCCCGCCCCACTCCGTCGCCGTCCTCGCAGCCTGCCCCGCGAGCGCGGCGGATGCACCCACCGCGCACACGCTCAGCGCGGCGCCCACCATCGGCGTGGCGCACGATACACCCAGCGCGTACGCGGACCGGCGAGCGACGCGGGCGGTGACCACGAACGCGGCGGTGGATGCCGCGAGGGGCGCGGCGAACGATTCGGTCGCGCGCCGCGTGAGGTCCTCGATGGGGCCAGTGTCCGTGCCGAGCGTCTCGGCGACGCTGGAGAAGACGTTGGTAGCGTCCGTGTCGCGCGAGGCGCGTCGGTCGCCCCACGGTCGCCCCATGCCGCGCGTCGACGGAGAGTGGTCAAACGCAATGGTGGTTCCCCTCGGAGCTGTCCGTCATGATTTCGAAGGCTCCGAGACATGATGGCCTCATCAGCCACTACCCTATGCGCGCGTGTTGGGCGGGTCGGACGGCGCCGAGACCCATGCCGAAGCGACGCAAGTCCTCGACGGTGGCCCCAGGGCAGCGTAAGCTCACGGGCATCGGATCCCTCGGGGTATCCACGTCTCAATCGGCGGGGCACGGGAGCAGATTTGGCGAGTGCCCAATATGCGCTGGGAGCTTTCCTCTTCACGCGCTGCGATCCCACGCGGACGGGTGCGTCGGAGAGCCTTCGCCGGAGCCATCGACGTCCGCGCCGACGCCATCGCGTGTACCTTCCGGTGATCATCACAACGCTCTCACGAAGCTCAAGTCTACGAGCGGCCCGGTGGCGAGGGTGCGGATCGGCGGCCCCGACGCGGCGTGGAGGCCGTGCGCGGTGGAGTCGCTCAAGGATGTGGTGCCCGATCTCCCGTTCGCGCTTGTGGAGAGGGTCATGCCGCCGCGAGATGCGGACGCCCTCCTCGAGGACCTACGCGCGGAGGCGACGACGTGGGGCCAGGACGAGTGGTGGATCGCGGGCGAGGCGAGGAAGGCCCCGAGGCTCACAGCTGTGTACGAGATGCGCGTCCAAGATGCCCAGGCAGAGGCGCTGAGAATGGCGGGCCTCGACGATGACGACGAAGAAGAAGAAGAAGACGCGGATGTCGGCTCCGAGCGCGTCCCCCCGCCGGGGATGCGCGTCGCCGCCGAGCGCGCATCCACCGCGGTCACCCACGCGCTCCGCCACGTCCCATCGCGCCACCTTCCGGACGACGTCAAAGCCGAGGGTGATTCGTACCGATGGGCGCCGACGTACGCGGTTTGCAACTTCTACCGAGACGGATCCGACCGAGTGGGCCCACACGCGGACCAGCTCACAACCTTGGGCCCGACGCCCACCATCGCGGGCCTGTCCTTGGGCGCGACGAGGTCCTTCAGGCTGCGTCGACGGTGGCCGGTCAACGTCGACAAGTCGGATGATGTTTGGGTGGACGTGCCGTTGCCGCACAACTCGCTCGCGATCATGCTCCCGCCGTGTCAGGAACTGTGGACGCACGAGATTGTCCGGGAAGGCGGGGGAAGTGGTAACAGCAACAACAACAATAACGTCGGTGGAGGTGCGAACGACGGTAAGACGAGGGTGAGTTTGACGTTCAGGAGAAAGGCTGGGGAGTGGGTGGAGGGTGCGCCGACGTGCGAGTGCGGGAGGCGGTGCGTGTTGAAGACCCGGCGGGGTGACGCTCCGGCTCCCGCGTTTGCGCTAAATACTCACACATGCGACGGGGTGATGGACGCCGAGGATGGCAAGACGCCGGTGATGTATTATTACACGTGCGATCCTGTGAACGGGGGGAAGCCGTGCAAGTTTTACAAGCCCGTGAAGGTCGTGGCGTTGTGACGAGGGAAGCTCCGTAGATGTAGTAGTAGAGGTAACTTTAGCCGAAATTGTCCATGCACATACCACTGTCGTGATCCGGAGCCAGGTCGACGATGGCCCAGTCGAGAGCGCCGTCGGGTGCGTTGGTAATCTTCACGCCTCGCCTGTGGTACTTCTGGATGCGTTCGAAGAGCCTCACGATGACCGTGTACTTGTGCTCAAAGTCGTACTCAGATGCGCCGTATGATGGAAGACCGATACCCTTCCACACCTTCTGGTTCATCTTTGCGAGAACCTTGGGCATCTCAGAGCTGTACGAGCAAGTACCGTCGGGGAACTTCGGCTTGACTTGGTTCAAAGCCTTCATGAAACCGTCGGCGAGGGCGTGTCGCGCGGGGTTGATGAAGGTGCGGCCCGCCAACGTTTCAACGGCGGCGGGGATGTAAACCTTCGATGCGCTGAAGGCGCACTTGCAAATCTCAATGTCGAAGTGCTGCAGAAGCTTCGTCGCGTCTTTGACGTGGGGCCTACCGATGATGAGCTGCACGAAGCCTTCGTGTTGAAAGTGGTAATCGAAGAAGAAATCGTCGCCGAGGGCACCACCGGGCTTCCCGATGTTGGGGTCCATCATCCAACTCCTGTTGGGTCCCAACATTTCAGCGCCCCATTGTTTTGCTTTCCTGTAGTACGCCGCGGGCTTGAAAGTAACAATACCTTCATCACCTGAGTCATCTGAGTCTTCGAATTCCCACTCGTACTCGTCTTCATTCATGGGCCGACGTGCGTATTCCTCGACGTGACTGATTACTCCCGTCGCCCTGTTCTCCACGTCTCCAACGAGATAGGGGCCCTCGTCCGTGTACGAATTGTTTGTAACGACTCCGCCGCAGATCAGCCCGCAGCGCTGGAAAAGCCGGCGGCGGACCATCGGCGCGGCGTCCCAGGTGCAGAAGATGTCGATGTCGCCAGGGTACCACTCCCCTGATCTGCTCGGAACCGCGCACTTGACTGCGACGGAGCCGGCGATGAGCATCTGCGAAGCGATACTTGTTGTGAGTATGACGACGCAAAGTTGGGCGGGAGGTTGGTGTGAAAGCAGAGAGAAACTCACCTGAGGTTGCCCGGAGACAAAGTCCAAGTTGCGCTCCTCTTCGGGGAAGAGGTCGTCGAACGTGAACCGCGTCAATACCTCCTTCAGTCGGTGTCGCATCGACCACTTGACCAGCTTGAAGCCGAGAGCTTCTTCTTGGTTTGCGTCCTCGTCGGCCGTCAAGTCAACGACACCCGCGGGGCGAAAAAGCTTCTTGCTGGACAAGACCATGTTGAACACGTCTCCGGGTTCGAGGTTGGAGGCGATGTGGGCGAGGATCTCGTCGGGCATGTCGCAGAGCGTGGCCGGGGAGGTGTTCATCTTCTTGGCGGGCGGATCCATGCCTGCGCGCGGCTGCGATATGACTCCGATACGACAACGACTCGTCCGATATGACGTGACACATCCTCGGAAGTGCCGATGATTTGAGAGCAACAACGAGTCGTGGTCTCGTTGTGGTGTCATATCGCCCCGAGCGACCGCCCGCACCACCCTCTCCGTCGTATCGCATGCCGCCGAAGAAGAAACTGAAGGGCATGTCGCCGTCAAAAGTGTCGCTCTTCGGCTTGAGCGAGGATCTCCTCGACAACATCTGTTCTCATCTGCCCCCCCCTGACGTGTTCAACTTGGCGACCTCCAGCAAGAAGCTCTTTCGCCCCTTCGGCCCGAGGCTCTTGCAGTCATCGCTGAGGCGCCAGCTCGACGAAGTGCTGCAGCGCGTGACGACTGCGGAGGGACCACGGGTATGGGTTGCAGACCCGGGCTTCTACACGCATCATCCCCGCCGCCAGTTCACGGTTCAGGATCTGTTCCCCGACGAGGAGCGCCAGCTGGACTTTGACTCTTCCGGGCGCCCTCAAGTTATCCTGTCTGGCTCTGCCGTGGTTCAGTCCGCCCTCGGGCCCAAGTTCTGTGGCATCGACGATGATGGTGAAGATGACGACAGTGAAGGCGAAGACGATGATGATAGTGATAGTGAGGCCGTCGACGACGATGAATGCGAGGACGTTGAACATGACGATCACAGCGAAGGTGAGGTCAACAGCTGGAAGAACGCCGATATCGATATCTTCTGCACCTGGGAGGCGGCACCCATGATCCGCCGCCGGCTTTTCCAGCGCTGCGGACTCGTCTGCTCCGGTGTCGACAACACGTACATGCAAAATGGCCGCGATCTGGCGGGAGATATTGAGGGATCGACCAAGTCAATTGTCCATCACGTCGAGAGCTACTCTTCCCGCCCGACAGAAGGCAAGTGTCCATCAGGACACTATCACGAACGTAAAAAAGAGCTGAACTACGCCTCCGATGAGTATGCAAACAAGCTCAAAGAGTGGGGTGAAGACGCCCTCAAGAACCACAGCGAATTAGAAGAGGACCGTCCCACGTTTGTTTGGCACGGAGTCGGCATGCCCGGCGGTGCCCTCAACACCGACTTCCTTTACGACTACTTGCTCCGCGATCTTAAGTTTGTGCAGCTCATCGTTGGAAAGCCGGAGGTCAAAGACGCCCGCATGCTCCTGAAGAATTTCGACCTCGAGATATGCAAGTGCTCCTTCAACGGGAAAGGCTTCACCATCCCCGCTCCTGCCGATACCTTCGCGGGCCGCACCGTCATCACTCCGGCGCGCCGCGACATCATTGAACAATTCGTGAAGGGTTACTCTAAACTCTTCCGCAAGATACCATATCAATCCGACGACTTTGACCCAGCTTCTGCAACCATTCTGAAAGGCATCACCAAGAAGTCGTGGAAGGGCGTCGGTCTCGGTCCGTTCAAGATGGAACACTTCCATGAAAGATACATGTTCTGTCAGAAGCTCTTTGAGAGGTTGAAGAAGTACCGTGAACGAGGCTTGGAAATTACCAACGCGCCACCGAAGGCGCTTGACTTGGCCGAGGATTTCCCCACTATGCCGATGGACGGCGGTGGAGGCTGCGTCGTGATGTGATTGACGGAGTTCCGTGTCCCTCCGCGTCGGGATCGCTACGAATTGTGTACGGACATTGACGCCGATGCTTTGAAATCCGATAAACACACGTGCACTAAAACTCGTTCGTCCCTCGGAAGTGACGATCTCATTCAAATATTGACGAGCCCCTCAGTCACGGTCGTGGTTATTCTTCCCCGCGCGCGCCTCTCACCCCGTCGTCGACATGCCGCCAAAGACGAAGAAGTTGAAGACCACCCCACTGTCGCTCGATGACATGCCCTGCGAGATCCTCGAGCGTATCGTGTCGTTCCTCGATCCGCCCTCCGTCTTTTCCATGGTCACGTCAAGCGAGGCTCTCCTTCGCCCCTACGGCTCGTGGCTGCTCAAGGCGTGTATGAGGCGCCGACTCGATGACGTGTTCGCCGCCATCACCGCTGATCGTCATGAGGGCCCATCGAAGTGCTTTCGCCGTCCGTTTACCGTTCAGGATATCTTTCCCGATGAGGAGCGCAACCTGGACTTCGATGCCTCCGGCCGCCCTCAGGTTATCCTGTCCGGCTCTGCTGTGGTTCAGTGCGTCCTCGACAAAACATGGGATAACTCTGACCTCGACATCTTCTGCACCTGGGAGGCGGCGCCCATGATCCGTCGCCGCCTGTTCGACCGATGCGGCCTCATCTGCTCCGGAGTCGACAACGATTACATGCAGCAGGGCCGCGATCTGGTGGGTGACCTCGAGGGCATCGCCCGGTCCGTGATCCACCACGTGGAGAGCTACTCTTCTCAGCCCACCCGAGACGAGGAGTACCCATCGTACCGCGACTGGGCCGTTGACGAGCAATACAACCGCAAAGAGTTCAGCGACGAGGAGTACGTCAAGCTGACAAAAGAGTGGGGTGCGGACACTCTCGACAAGATGACCCTGTGGGGTGGACCAGTCGGCATCCCCGGCGGTGTCCTCGACGGAGATTTCATGTACGACTACAACCTCCGCGAGGTGAAGTTTGTGCAGCTCATCATCGGGACGCAGCAGGTCAAAGACGCACGCCGCCTTCGAAACACCTTCGACCTCGAGATTTGCAAGTGCGGCTTCAACGGACGGGGCTTCATCATCCCCGCTCCCGCCGACACCTTCGCGGGCCGCACCATCATCACCCCCGCCCGCCACGACATCATGAAGCAATTTGTCCAATCTTTTATGAGGGTGTTGAACCCTCAGCTGAGAGCTCCGAAGGAAGACAGTATTAACCTGAGAGATATTCTGAAAGGCATGAGCAAAAAGTCATGGAAGGGCGTGGGTCTCGGGCCCTACGAAGATGACGAAGACTGCTGGGGAGTGGGAGAATTCCCTCGCCGATACATCTTCTGTCAGAGGCTCTTCGAGAGGTTGAAGAAGTACCGTGGCCGAGGCATCGAAATCATCAACCCGCCCAACAATGCCCTCTCCGTGGCTGAAAATTTCCCCTATTTGGAGGTGATGAGGTGAGGGAATCATGCAGAAACGAGAGGTGAGGCTCCACCGTCCCTCCGCGTCGGGATCGCAGCGAATTGTATACGCACATTGACGCCGATGCATTGAAATCCGATTAAACACACTAAAACTCGTCGTCGTCGTCCCGCCGAACCTTCTTCTTCTTCTTCTTGGCAACCTTCTCCCCGTCCGACTTCTTCAGCTTCTTCTTCTTCTTGGGCACCTCCTCCTCTTCTGCATCCTCCGCGACCCGCGCCTTTTTCTTCTTCTTCTTTCCCTTGCCCTTCTTCTCCGCCTCGGCCGACGCCTCCTCGCTCGCCGGCGACCTCACGTCCCACTGGACCCCCGACATCATCTGCTTCATGTACACCCGCCCGAGGCACTGCCTGGTCGACATCGAGAACACCCTCAGCCACCTGTCGAGCCCCGCGGACACGATCAGGTCGCCATCCTCCGGATGCACAGCAATTTGCCGAATCCCACCCTGGTGCCCCTTGAACTTGTGCGCGACTTTCTGCGTCTTCATGTCAAACCCGAAGAGGTTACCGTGGTTGTTCGCCACGTACGCGACGCTCTGGTCGTGGTTCATCTGCAGCGACGTGATGACCCACTCGCCGACGGGCACGTCCATGACGGCGCGCTTCTCGCGAACGTCGTACCGCCTCAGCATGTGCTCCCCGGTCCCGACCAAAAACTCGCGGCAATCGGTACCCGGGATGTAATGCACCGCGCTGACGTAAGGCGGCGCTCTGTACCGGAGCCAGTTCGGTGGCGGTGGCTTAGCCTTGTATATCACCTTCTGTGTCTCCACGTCGTACATCTTGACGTCGTTGCCCTGCCCTTTGCCTCCGACGATGAGCTTCTGGCCCCCCGATCCGACCCTCGCGGCGAGCGCGTGGCCGATGACCTTGAACCTGGATTCCTCGCTCCACTCCTCGACGATCCGATCCTGGCCTGCGCCGACGCCGAGGGACATGTCGCCGAAGCCGGTGACGATGCCCTCGTACCCGCACGCGTGGACGACGGCGTCGCCTTCCTCGGTGACGGTGACCAGGCGGCATCCCTCGCGTTGGTTCCCGGGGCCGAACAGGTCGATGGCGATCGGGGTTCCGCCGACGTCCACGGGCCCGCCGCCCATGACGGCGCCGGTGGCCATCTCGATGACCTCGGCGGTCTTGTCGTTCCTGGCCACCGCGAGCCATCCGCTGGGCGCGTGGTCGCTCGTGGTGACGATGTCGCCGTCGCCGGATTGGCCCGCGCGGCAGCATCCCTTGGCGATACCCCGCGCGCGCTCTCCCGTTCCCCATCTCGCGTTCATCGTGAAGGTTTCCTTGGAGCCGAGCGCGGACCGCCCCGCCGCCTCGGCCACGCGCACGACCCCGAGCTCATCGCTGACGATGAGCCGCAGCCGCCTCTCGGGCGCGTCGTCGAGCATGTTCGCGGGTGCGCGTTCGATTCGATGCGCCGAGCGCGAGTCCGTCGATGCGCGGCCCGAACAGTGGTGGGAAGCCGGTGTCGGCGGCGGCGGTGGGTCTCGACAGGAGCGGCGGCGAAATTTCATCGAGGGCTCCACAGCTGTGGTTGGGGGTTTCACACCGTCGCTCACACCCGCGCGCACTCGCCATGGACCACGGCCTTCACGCGCAGCGCGGCCACGGGCACCTGTGCGTCTACAGCGCCCCGAGGGTGGGTACGGTCTGCGTGCGATGCGCGGCGGAGGCGATATCCGCGACGCACGGTGGCGAAGGCGGCGGCGGCGACGGCGCCACCCAGCAAAACTTCTTCTCGGACTCCCAACCCGGGTCGTCGCCCGCGCACGCTCAGCGCACGCCCACGCCCCAACGCCAGCGACAGAACACGACGCGCGCCAGGCACGCGCGTTCGCTCGCGGGTATTCTCCGAGATCCCGCCGCCGGACCGGACGTCGCGCGGCAGTGGGGCCACGTCGTCGTCGCGTGCGTCGTCGACGCGCTGGCGGTGTGGGAGGACGAGGACACGGAGGTGGCGTCGCTGCTCCTCGACGCGGCGCTCGCGGTCTCCACCGCCGCGTCCGCGTCCGACGCCGGCGCGACGCTCGACGCATGCGTCTCCCGCGCCGTCATGCACCTCTCCTCCAGGGATACCGCGCGGGGGCGCGGCGGCGGCCCGCCCGCCGCGTTCAACCAGCCCCGCCACCACCTTCCACCACCAAACTCTCTCCACAACAGCGGAGCGAGCAGCCAGCCGTCGCAGGAACACTTCTACATCGCGCCACCTCGCGGCAGCCAAAGGTACAACAGCCAGCCGGGCGGCGCGGTCGGATCGTCCTGGGACTCGACGTGGGAAAGGGGCGGCGCCATGGTCCCGACGACGGCAACCCCGCCCCCCGCGGCGACGGGTGGGGGCGGGCCCGGATGGGATTCCTCCTCCTTCGGCGTTGCCCCCTTGACGTCGACGCAGGCCCGCGCGGCGCGACGACCCCGAGCGCACGAAGACGCAGGCCGCGCGAGGCTCCTGCGGCTCATCGCCGAGCTTCTCGCCCTCGACGTACCCCACGGGTCACTTCCGACGGTCTTCCTGCCCAACCCCGTGGAACAGCGAGGGTGGACCTGGGGCGGCGCCGTCGGATTTTCGCAGCCGGCGGACTCGCAGTCCCAGGGCTGGTACGGCGGGACACCCCCCGGTCAGCACCCGTCGTCGTCGTATCGGGGCCAGGCAATCGCCACGTCGACGTCGACGTCTGCGCTGGCGCTCATGATCGACGCCCTGGGTGACGGCTGCGCGTCCAAGGAGACCCGCCTCGCGGCTCTCTCCGTTTGTTCACAGCTGGCGAATCGACCCGCCGCGTTTCCCTCGCTACTCGCGTCCGACCCCGGGGCTGGGGACGCGATGGCCGCCGGGGCGCTAGGGTCCGTGCTCGTCTGTGCACGCTCAAGCGGCGCCGCGACGGACGCCGACGCCGGCGCGGTCGCGGAGGCACTCCTCGTCGTCGCATCCGTCGCCGCGGCGGACCGTGAGTTCAACCCGGAGAAACTGCTCACCGCGTGCCCACCGGGGGTGTCCATCACCAAGGTCCCGACGTTCGTACAGGTGGTCAACGAGTCCCTCCTGTCACCCCGCCTCGCCCTTCGCACGGATGCGTGCGACTGCCTCGCCGTCGTCGTCGCCGCGTCGTCGTCGTCGGTCGCATCGGTGGAGAGCATCCTCCGGCATGAAGTCGCCGAGCACGTCTTTGAGCTTCTTCGCGACGTATCCCGAGCCCGAGCGGCTGAGGAAGGGATCGATCGAGACGGTCGAGCCCGCCCCCGACACACGCGCGGGTTCCCCGCGGGCGTGCCCCCCAGGGCGGACCGAGACGTCGCCGCGAGGACGGCGCTCGCGGCGCTCGCCGCGTTGGCGGGGTGCGCGCCCCGGATGTTCAACCCCCGGCTCGTCCACGGCGCCGACCCAGTCGCCGCGGTTTTAACCAAGGCGGTTTCCGATCGCGACTGGGAAGTTACCCTGGCCGGCGCCGAGTTGCTCCGTTCAGTGGCTGCCGGGGAGGACCCCGGGAACGTCCCCGAGGAGTCCCTCGGTGCGCTCGTGGCGTCCTTGGCGGACGCGTGTGAGCACGGGAGGGGTACCGAGGATGTAGGGTGGAGAGAGGCTGGCCGGGTGGCGGGTGACGCTCTTGGTACGCTATCGCGGCGGAGGGGCGTCGGGGTCGTGAACGCGGACGTCGCGTCGCGGGTGTTCCGGGCGTTCGTGGCGGACATCGAGCGTAACCTCGAGTCGTTCGTGCGGAGCAACGGCAGCACGACGGAGCTGGACGGGTCTTTGACCCCCCCCGGGGGGAGCGTCTTCGGGGGCGTCCGCTGGGACCTCGGTGCTTCGACTTCATCTGGGGCTCGAGCCGTCGGGTGCCGATTGGGCGCGACGGGTCACCTACCGCGGTGCCTCGCGATCGTTCGGGGCGGACACCTCCCGGCGCTCGTGTTCGAGGCCACGGCGCGGCTCTCGAGCGTGCGTCGGGGCGGTCGAATGCTCGTCGGGAACGACGCGGACGTCGCCGACGGGGTAGCCGTCGCTTGCGCCTCGATGATACGACTCCTCCGCGGTTTATTGGCGGGATCCGATCACGGGGGCATCGCTGGGCATCACGAGGACGGGGGCGACGATACGAGCGCCGCATCAATTCGCCAGGAGTTCGCGGTGGAGCTGATACGGGACCACTGCGCGATAGAATCGTGCCTGGACGGGGTCGATGCCGGTGTGTTCGACTACGAGAGGCCGGGGCATCAACAGTTTCCAGAGCGTCTCCAGAGCGGACCAGGGTGCGACGTCTTCTACGACGTTCTCGATTCCGACGATGAAGAAGACGCGAACGGAGACGGTGACACGACGCACGCGGACCACCCGACCCCCGCGCTGCTGTGCAACTTACTCGCGCAGCTCCTGCCCGCGGCGTTGGGTGACGGCGCCGTGCCCAAACGCGGGATCCGAGCGCTGGCGACCGCACGAACTCCGGCTTTGGGGCCGAGGGCGGGTTGGGGACCGACGCCGGGCGGGAACCTGTTCGACGTCATGGCGATTGACTCGACGAGGATGGGTACGTCGGGTGAGTGCGTGCGAGCCGCGCAGGATGCGGTGTTGGGATGCGCGTTCGCGCGCGCCAAGTTCAGCCCCGACGCCGGGACCGATCGCGACGAGTTCTCCCGGGTTTTAGCCGAGCCGATGTGCGAATATCTGTCGGCGGCGGCGGGGGGCGGCGGGGGGTGCGCCGAGGCGGCGTGCATGTCACTGGTGGTGTGGCACGCGTGCGTGCGGTCCCTCGAGGTGTTCCACGGGGGTATGACGGAGGCGTTCAACCCGGGTGCGCGGCGTGTCGCCAATAACGTCGCGCGCGTGGAACGTGACCTGACCGGGGGCCTTCTCGGTTCGTTGGAAAATATTCACAAACTGAACGCGGTTCGGTGGTGCGCCGCGGAGACTGCGCTGGTGAACTACGTGATCGATTCCGTGTCGGGGTCCGGGCGGCTTCTGCTGGCGTGGCTCGCGGATAGCCTCTCGTGCCACGCGAATGGCGTCGAGATGTACCGATCGGTGTTCTTCGGCGTGTTGAACAGGGAAGACGTGAGGCGGGCGGTGAACTCGGATGACGAAATTTCCGCAGACGCCCCGGTTGGTTCTCAAAAGTTCGCGCAGTGGTTCTCCGAGAACGAACCGACCGTGACGTTCCTCGCACGCTGCTTCGTCGCTATGGAGAGCGCGTCGGAGTCCTGCACCGTCACGCAGGCGTTGAGGTTCGTCCTACGGCGCCGACCGCCCACGGCGGGTGCCCTCGCTGTTCACGGTGAGTATATTTTTAATTTCGTATGGGCAATTTGAATGACGCCGTGTTTTGTTCACAGGATACGTGTGGGACGCGTGCTCGGGACTTCGCTCAGGCGTTCTCGGGTCCGCTCAGTCCATCGAACGCGAGATCGCCGCGGACGTCGCCCTTCTCCACGCTGACGCCAGGAGCATGATTGGGGTTAAGGTGCCCAATTTCGTATTCGACGCCGGGTCCCTGGCTGGATACCTGTACGACTTGGTGACAGTCGCGGCTGAGTCCACGGCGGCGGCTTCGGTGATCAACGCGGTTCTGCTGAACGTGTTGGTATCGAAGGTGCACGAGGGGACGGGCGCGACGGAGTCCACCGTGGGGATTCCCCGGCTCGTCGTCGCATCGCTCATCCCGTCCGTGATTCCCGCGATTCTCACGTACGCCAGAGAGGTTGTGGTGAACTGGCGGGGTCGAACGTTTTCTTCGTTGACTGGGGCGATATCCGCGGTGACTCTGTTCTTCGCTGCGTACGCAACGAGCGGCGACGTCGTTCCTTGGAAAGCGGCGGGAACGAAAGCTGGCATCGACGAGAGCTCGTTCACGCGAGCGCTGTGCGACGTCAGCGTCGGGTGCGAGGATCCGATCTGTCGTCGACTCGCGTTTGAAGCGTTGGCGGCGACGGCTGCGTTTTTCACTGGGCCAGGTCGGGGCGAGGAGGCGGCTCCGGGAGGGTTCATCGTCGCGTGCGGGCGCGCGGGTTTATGCGCGGGAAGCTCGGAGGGCGAGCGCGATGCAGCGGCCGCGTGTGCGGTTCCGTTCGACGACGGTGACGAGTCACGGGTGGTCAGTCCCGCCGCGTGTGCCCCGATAGACGAGTGTTATTGGGAGGAGACGCTGTTGGAGGAATGGCTTCTGTCGGAGAGAATTGGCGGGACTCGGGGAGACGAGTCGCGGTCCTCCATCACGACCGGCCGCCTCGCCTTCGCGTGGCGGGTCATGCGTCGCAGCGGGCGGATCTTGGCTCGGGTGTTGAGAGACGATACGATGCGTGAGACGCTGGTGTCCCTCGCGCTCACCACCGCTTGGCGATCGGGCGGATCGGATCCGGCTCCGGTCAAAGTCCTCGGGGCGCTATTCGTCCCTTCTCCAACCGAGCGCGAGGATGTCGCGTCGAGTCGACGCGCGGTTCCCCACGATGTGCTGCGCGGGTGCATCGATGCGATGAAGAAGATCCCGCCGCGGGGGGACGACATCGCGTGGGCGGTAGGACACTCCAGGGCGGGGGGCTCTGGCACCGTATTAGTGGAAAACGTTCACTCGCTCTTCGTCGCCAGGGTCCACGACGGTGGTCTCGCGGAGGTTTACGATCCGTCGGGGGAGCGTGCGAGGCTGTGCGACGAGATGGAGATCGTGGCGCGCGCGGCGAAGCTTCGGGAAGGAGGCGGCAGGATGTGAAAGAATCGTTAGGCACCGTTTAAAGAATCACCACGAGTACCCCCCCCCCAACTTCTGGCGCCCCCCCCACTACTTCTCCCTTTAAGAAACTCTTAGTAGTCGTCGTCCTCGTCCTCCTTGTCCTC
>Ga0257106_1000131_pt1 | contig 45824 bp, 36 predicted proteins | sample LP_taG_3_FD_190177 | JGI IMG/M metagenome (GOLD analysis project Ga0257106, IMG submission 190177) | Marine microbial communities from Northeast Subartic Pacific Ocean, Canada - LP_J_2011_P26_10m | ecosystem: Environmental > Aquatic > Marine > Oceanic | place: Canada: Northeast Subartic Pacific...
CAGTGCGCGCCCGCGTTCACGTACACGCCGCCGCCGCCGCCGCCGCCACCGCCGGTCATGGTTCGAAAGTTGGACGAGGAAGGTAACCCGGTGCAGGCGGTTGACGAGGAGGGTAACCCGGCGGTTGACGAGGAGGGCAATCCGGTGTACGAGATGGTGGAGGAAAAGCCCGAGGGTGCCGAGGGTGCCGAGGGTGCCGAGGGTGCCGAGGGTGCCGAAGGTGAGGAACCGATGACCGAGCCCGATCCTGTTGCTGAGCCCGAAGGTGAGGGCGAGGGCGAGGGTGAGCCCGGGGCCAAGGCTGAGCCCGACGACATGTTGGAGGCGTACCGGCCCGCGTTGATGGAGGGCGACGCTCCGTGCGACGACTTCCTCGCGTGTTCCGCCTCGCTTCGATGCCTGGAACACGCGGCGAGGCACCCGAGGTGCCGCGCCGAGCTCCTCGAGGACGACGGCGCGCTGGTCAAGAAGCTCGCGGCGGTGGTCAGGTGTAACATGCGCGACTGCGCGGAGCCCGCGCTGCGAATACTTCTCGGGATTATGAACTGGGCAAAGTTCGAGGGACCGAACGCGTCGGGGCCCAACTCTTTTAAGGACCTGCGCGAGGCGCAGGGGCACGTCGGGGCAGGGCAGGGCGGCGCTCTCGCGGCCGTGAAAGCCGCGAAGGCTGCGAAGGATACCGAGAGAGAGGAGGGTGATACGCGAGCGTACGACATCTTAAAGTGTACGGAGGTGAGAGACGCGATACTGAGCGCCGACCTGGGGCCCGAGGGGTCGGTGACGCACAGGTCCCTACGGTCCGCGGCGTCGCACGCGCTCGCGGGGTACGAGCTCACGGCGATCCTACCGCCCCCGCCGCCCCCCGCGCCGGTTCCCGGGATGGAGGTGACCGCGCGGGCGCCGCTGCCGAACCACAAGACGGCGCCGCTGCTGGAAAACATGGAAAAGATAACTTTGCGAAAAGAAGTCGCCGAGCGAGACGAGATGCGCGAGCCGTTCTTTAACCAGACGCTGACCATCAAGGAACGGTTAGCGCTGCGGTACAAGGCGCAGAGAGGGCTGAGTCTCTCAAGGTCGGGGTCGGTGAAAGACCCGAACGAGTTAGAGGAGGTGGTCACCGAGGCGTAGAGAGACGGTTTGTGAAAGAATGAATTTTTCTAAAAAATCTTTTTGCGGACGACGAGAGAGGCTCGTCGTCCTTTTGGTACATTTTTCGCGCGCGTGGCCGTGGGCGTCGCGCTTTTCGCTGCATTCACGCAGGTGTTTGGTACATGGTACATGTGTGGTCGGTTTTTAACCGTTCTCTTTTTAACCTCCGGAGAGATCACGGTTGCGGCCGCGCGGGCATGGATCTCGAGCCGCTCGACGCGCCGGCGCCAGCCCCCGCGCACGCCCGCTGCCTCGCCCCGATGGCTCCCACGAACCTCGCGATCCTTCCCCGCGCGGGGAACTGCGCGCCGGGTGGTATGAGCGCCGCCGCGGTCTCATTCTCCGCGTCCGTCGGGATATCCGCGCGTTCGTTCGCGCTCACGAAGTGCGGCCCCTCCGCGAGAATAAACACGAGGAGAGTCTGCGCTCGACTGTACATCTCCAGCGCGGCTCTCGCGTTACCCATGAGCTCCTCCACCGCGCCACTGCGACCGAGCGCGAGCGCCGCGTCGTAGGTGAGGTCCATGGCGTCGGGTAGCCGCGCGCTGCCCTCGGTACCGACGCCCTTGACCGCGGCGGCGGCGCGATCCGCCCTTTGAAGCGCGGCGTTGAAAGCCGTCTTGATTCGCTCCGCGGACTTGACCGCCCTTTCGCGATCCTTTCGAAGCCGCTCGTGGGTCTTCACGCCGTGGGTACCCGCGCCCGGCCGCCCCGGGGATGGCGGCGAGCCGGACACCGAGGACGACGCGCTCGCGGGCCGCGACTCGGATCGTTCAAGAGACGTTCCGGAATCGGACTGCGATTGCGACGCGGCGAGCTGCGACTCGTCGGAGCACGAACTTTTCGTCATCGTGAGAGACGCGGACGCGGAGTTAGTTTCCGCGTCCGTCGCCTCTTTCACGACCACCTGCGCGAGCTTGTACCCCTCCCGCAGCGCGGTGAGCGACACGAGCGACACGGCGAGCGCGTCCAGCCGTTTACCGCCATCCCACCGCTCCATGGCGACGTCCCGTAGCACGGTGGCGGCGCGTTCGAGGACGGAGACGCGTTGCGGAAGAGACGCGAACTGTTTCTCCCCCGGCGCCGCCGCCGCCGCGTTCGCCGCCATTCGCGCGAGCGCGAGCGCCGCCGCCGCCTCCTTCTCCGACGGCGATTGCGAAGGCGGTTGCGACGGGAGGGACCCGCCGCTGATACGAATCGACGTCCCGGACCTCGCGCTGGAGACTCTGGAAGACGGACCGGAGCTTCCGTTGGCGCCGCCCGCGTGCGACGGTTGGTGTCCCGCGAGTCCGCCGAAGGCTTCCGGAGGCGAGTACCTCGTCATCCGGTTGTTGATCCCCATCCCGTCGGGCCTCGGCGGGAACGACCCGGACGGGGAGACACCGGACTGGAGCCCGAGCCCGAGCCCGCCGGGGTTGACGTTCACGCGGTAGAGCTCGCGGCCGGGCGACGTGGACGGCTTACTCGGCGGGGATCCGCGAATGGCGGCGCCGATGTTGGACGAGAGCCGCCGCGTTAACCCCGCCGCCATCTGCTGAAGCCCGCCGCCCGAGACGCCGCCCGAGACGCCGCTCGGCGCCGAGCTCGGGGACGACTCCATCGGCACGCGTTCGCCTCCACCCTTATCCTCCTCCTCCACCAGGACGTACTCGGCGTCCATCGAGTTGAGCGACCGATCGCTGCCGCTTCTTCCCTTGGACCCCTGCAACGAAAACGGCACGGGCTGAATCTCACCGGGACCCGAGGACCCGCGGTCGTCGCCGCCCGTCGTGTTGGACGGCGAGACGTTGAACCCGCTGAACGCCGCGCGCGCGGGGGAGGACGAGAGCGGAGGCTTCTGGTGGCTTCCAGACCCCACGCGACCGGGTCCCGAAGGGGAGGTCCCGCCGAGGAACCCGGGCCGTCTGCTCAGCGGCGACGTGCTCAGCCAGTTGCTCCCCACCGCGGCGGCGGCGGCGGCGACGTCCCTCACGCCGATCGCGGCGGCCGCGGCGACGTTCCCGACGCCACGCGCGGCCTTCTCGACGCTCGATGGGATCGCGGCGTGGTGTTGCGGCGGCGGCGAGTGACGGCGGCGGTGGACGTACGTTTGATGTTGATGTTGATGTTGATGTTGATGCGAGACCTTCTCATCCCGACTATACCTCTGCCCGCCTCCACCTCGGCGGTCCTCGCGCTGGACACCGACGGCGGCGGGAACCACACCGTCGTCCTCCATCGGGAAGGGCATCTGCGAGGAATCGCCCGAGACATCGCTTGAGTTATCGCCGCTCATGCCGGAGTCCACCCCGGACGATCCTCCGAACCTTTGAACATTCGTCCCGCTCGACTTGAGCCCGGGAATACTTTCACTTCTCGGTTGGTCAACACGTGGTCCATTCGTGGGTACACACACGGTGCCGCCGGTCAGGAACGGGTGGTCGAAGAACTCCTCGAAGCTCATGCGCTCCACCGGGTTCCGCCGCAACAACCCGCGGAGTATCGACACGCACTCGCGGCTCAGCGCGTGAGCAACCTTACTCTGTACACACAACACGAAAACACGACGTCAATCTAATTGCCCGTACGATGATTGAAAGAAACTCACCGGGATCTTGGCGTCGCTCCGCTCGATGTTTCGCAGCAGCTGCATGGGGTTCATCCCCGTGAACGGCGGCCTTCCCACTAACAACTCGTACAGGATGGTACCCACGGACCACAAATCAGCCTTGGCGTCGTACTTCTGGTAGCCCAAGATCTCCGGCGCCATGTACAGCGGAGACCCGCACAGCGTCTCAGCCATCCCGGTGGGATGCATGTACCTCGCAAAGCCAAAGTCGGCAATCTTGAGCTCCGCGTCCGCGCTCGCCTTGGTCAACAACAGGTTCTGGGGCTTGAGATCCCTGTGTATGAGGTTCTGCGCGCGCATGGCGCGCAGGCCGGACGCCATCTGTTTCATGAAGTGCCGCGCGACGTCCTCGGTGACGCGGCCGTGTTTTTTGATAAACTCCGACACGTCCCCACCCGCGCAGTACTCGAGAACCAGGAAGATCTTCTTCTCCTCCTTGATGATGTCGTGGAGCTTGATGATGTTACCGTGGCGCGAGCGCTGGAGGACCTGGATCTCGGACTCGAGGGACTCGCGCAGCTTGCGGTTGAGCTTGTCCAGCCGGATCTCTTTCACCGCGACGCGCTGGCCGGTGTCTGCGTGCCGCGCGCGCCAGACGACCGCGAAGGAGCCGCGGCCGATCTGCTTGTCCACCCGCCAGTGCCCGATCTGGCGGACATCGGTGGAGGGCGTCGACGTGGCCGGCGCTGGACCCACCGCGGGGTCACCGGGCGCGGACGGAGGCGGGTCGACCTCCATGGGGGCGCCCCTTCCTCCGTTCAAAAGAGGTAGCACTACACGTATCTCCCGCGAAAATTGTTACGCTGACTCGACGTGTGATGCGACGGCGGTGACGACGGACCGACGCGCGAGGCGACCCGGCGACTGAGCGCGCGACGGGAGGAAACCCGCGTGTTGCACTCAGTCACTCGTATAAGGTCAGTCTCGTGCGTTCGGTCGTGTTGGAGGCGGTCGTGCTGGGTGCGTCTGTCTTGGAAATGGCTGTCACTATCCGTTTATTGGGAGATGTTCGAATCGAATCGGACGGTGAGAAATTCGAAGCCAAAAAGAGAATCTCTCACTGAAATGCCCATAGGGGCTCGATTCTCTTTATTGGGAAACTCGCGAGCGGTCCTTCGCACGGTGTAACACTTATTATTTTAATATTAAACATGGGGTTGTAATGCCTAACTATTGCCCCCGTGGTCGAGGGTTAGTTTAACACTTATTAGATCTTTTGCGAGTTTATCGAGTTTCAAACCGAAAAGCGACGATTTTATCCTAGACTAGTCTATCTTCCTGGTCTATTCCGTGATACACGTCACGGAGGGGCGAATTGGGTCTGGTTAGCTCTTCCACCAGCCCATCACATCGACAGAAGTTGGTGGTGCCTTCGTCTTTGTGCCACGCTGTGAAACAAGACTCACAAGATCGAGCGCCCCCCCGCATAGAGAGGGAGAGAGAGAGGATCTTCGATAGACGGGGAGATCATGAGTGGAGCGGCATGTACGATGGGATCGACGACGTCGGCGCTCGTCGCCGGTACCGCCGGTAGCGTCTCGAACATCGCGCGTCGTCGCGGCTCGGGCCGGGTCGTCGCCAAGGTGTCGCCGATGACGGTTGCGGGGCTTTCCTCTTCTTCCCGGACGACGACGCGATCATCGTCGCCGCGTCGCGCGTCCCTCACGACGCGAAGGGGTTTCCCGAGCTCGTCGACGGATGCCGAGCGTGAGACGGTCATTCAACCGATCGTCGTCGACACACACGCGCCGACGCCCGAGACGGAGACGAAGGACGACGTGGACGAGTGGTTCCCGCCGTTCGCGGACTTTGTACCAAAGCTCACACTCATGGGCCTCGGCGCGGGGCTCATGAACACCGGCTTCGAGCTGGACGGACCGGCGAGCACCATCGAAGCCATCGCCGTCCTCGCCTCCATCATCACCGTGCACGAGTGCGGGCACTTCTTCGCCGCGCGGCTCCAGAACATCCACGTCTCCAAATTCTCCGTCGGATTCGGACCCAACCTGCTGTCCTACAAAGGTCCCGAGGTGGAGTACTCACTGCGATGGGTCCCGCTCGGGGGCTTCGTCGCATTTCCCGACGACGATCCCGACTGCCCGTACCCCGAGGACGACCCAGACTTACTCCGCAACAGGCCGATTAAAGACCGAGCCATCGTCATCACCGCCGGAGTTCTCGCCAACGTCGCCTTCGCGCTGGCGATTCTAAACTACCAGGTCAACACCGTGGGCCTCGTCGAGCAGGCGTACCGCCCCGGGGTGAAGGTGGCGCAGCTGCTGAGCACGTCCGCGGCGCGTGAGTACGGCGTCAAGGTGGGCGACGTCATCACCGCGATCGACGGCGAATCGTTACCCGCGGCGGGCCGGTCGGTAAACGACGTCGTGGCTAAAGTTAAAGCCGCGGGTTCGAACCCGGTCCGGCTCAAAATCGATCGTCAAAACGCCCCGCCGGTGGACATAGAGGTGGTGCCCAAGACGGGGGTGAACGGTGAGGGGCGGATCGGGGTGCAGCTCGAGGCGAACGCGGAGGTTCGTAAGCGAATCGCGAGCGACCCCGCGGAGGGTTTGTTTCTGGCCAGTAAAGAGTTTGGGCGGCTCACCGGCCTCGTGTGCAAGTCCCTCTTCTCGCTCGTGTCCAACTTCAGCCAGGCGAAGGATAACGTGAGCGGGCCGATCGCGATCGTGGGCGTGGGCGCCGAGGTCATGCGGGGTGCCGACGCGAGCGGGCTGTACCAGTTCGCGTCGGTGATCAACATCAACCTCGCCGTCGTGAACATCCTGCCGTTGCCGGCGCTGGACGGCGGGTTCTTGCTGCTGATCGTGATCGAGGCGCTTCGGGGTGGGAAGAAGCTGCCGGCGGAGGTGGAGCAGAGCATCACCGCGAGCGGGGTGTTGCTGCTGCTCGGGTCAGGGATGTTCCTCATCCTGCGGGATACGCTGAACCTGGTGGGGAACCTCGGGCAGCACTAACGCTTCGCGGGCGGGTCGACTCGGCAACTCGCGCAATGGTTGTAATCGCTTTACATGATAATCGCTAAAAGAATTAAGCTATTGTGTCAACGCCGCTGCCCCGTCGCCCACCCCCGGGAGAGAAAACCGACTCCGACGCCCGCCGGAGCCGCCCCGCTCGCTCTCCAACATTCGCACTATAAAGTCAGATGCTTCTTCCGAGCGAACGTTGTTTACAGGTAGATGTTAGCCGCGCGCTCCTCGCGCTTAATCTTGCGGCTATCGCGCTTGTTGACACCCTCGGTAACCTCGCGCTCGCGCTTCACGGTGCGAATCTGCGCGATCTTCGTCTTGAGGATCCCGAAGTGGTGGCCCTTGTACTCCTTGCGCGTGGACTGCCTCATGCGAAGTTCGAAGAGTTTCTTCTTGGCGTCGACAATCTGCGCGTTGAGTTCGTCGTTGGACATGGACTTGAAATCCGCGCACTTGGTGGGCTTGAGGCCCGCGAGGGCATCCGCCTTGGCCTCAGCCTCCTCGCCCTCGGCGCGCACCACGAGGCGGGCGCCGCGCTGTTGGACAGCCTTGCGGGACACGACGGAGGAGCGCGCCTGTGATTGAAATTGGATGGAAAGGAGGAAAAAAGGGGCGAAGGTCAGCGAGGCGCGGTGGGTGGAGGCGCGGTGGGTGGACGCGGAGGGAGACGAACTCGCGGGATGCCGACGCGTGGTCGCGCGGACGATGTGGACGAGTACGGGCGCGGGACCGAGGCGCGCACGCGCCGTCGTCACAGCTGTGACGCCCGTCGGTTCGCGTGGGAAAAGCCCAGCCGGCCTTGGATAAGGGAGGCTGGAACGGCGATGACGTCGCGACGCGGCCGCGCGCGGCTCTCGGTCGACGCGCGCCCTTCCCGGATTCGTACGCCGCGAGAATCGCGAGCGACGAACGAACACCGGTGATGCCGCGCGATGCGGTCGCGTCGACCGCTCGACGCGTGAGAGCCGCGCCGTCTCCGGCGCGGCGCTCGCGCTCGCTTTTTCGCCCACATCCCTCCCGGAAAAACCCTCTGGTGGCCACACCGACGGTGGCCGGATTGCGCGAACGGTGCGAAGACGCGACGTACCTTGACGGGCGCGCCGACGAGGGCGGACATGGAAACAGTGAAAGCGGCCATGTTGTCTGGTCTAAAAACGACGAGTGCGGCGTTCGCGAACGTGCACCGGGTGTGTCCGCTCGGCGTCTCACTCGCGGCTTCCTGACCAATTTCCGCCAAAACCCTTGACCCCGAAAAATGAGGCAGGTGGTCTATACCAGTGTAAAATACAGTGGAAAGTAGACCGTCGTTCACGGTTCACGGGGCAGGTCTTATCGGATCCAATTTGTCACCGGTTCAGTGCACCGAGCTCCTCCGGCTCTCTTCACTTTACACACCGCACCGTCTAGTACGATGTCCGCCGTCACCAACTCCGCCGTCTTCGCCCGCAAGTCCCTCGCGGGCAAGGCTGTCGCCAACAAGCGCGTCGCCACCAAGGCTCGCGCCGCGTTCAACGTGTCCGCCAACGCCAAGGTGGACGCGTGCGACAAGAACTCCGTCATCGTCTCCCCATCCATCCTCTCCGCCAACTTCGCCACCCTCGGCGCCGAGGTACGTGTCTGTGACCCGCTCTCTGACCCGTTCGATGTCCCGTTCGAAACCCCGACACGCACGCACGATTGGGGCGCTCGAGTGGGCGAATGCCCCGCGCGGCGTGCGATCGGGCGGCGCCCCCTCTCGGAAAATAGCCCAGCGATCCGGATAGGATTCCCCCGTCCAACTGGCGTCTCGCTGACCCCCCGCCCCCCCACAGGTCAAGGCTGTCGATGAGGCCGGCGCCGAGTGGATCCACATCGACGTCATGGACGGCCGCTTCGTCCCCAACATCACCATCGGCCCCCTCGTCGTCGACGCGCTCCGCCCCGTCACCGACAAGGTGCTCGACTGCCACCTCATGATCGTCGAGCCCGAGCTCCGCGTCGCGGACTTCGCCAAGGCTGGCGCCGACATCATCTCCGTCCACGCGGAAGGCGCGTCCACCATCCACCTCCACCGCACCGTCAACCAGATCAAGGACCTCGGATGCAAGGCGGGCGTCGTCCTCAACCCCGGAACCCCCCCCGAATGCCTCGAGTACGTCCTCGACTGCGTCGACCTCATCTTGGTCATGTCCGTCAACCCCGGCTTCGGCGGCCAGTCCTTCATCGAGTCGCAGGTTGAGAAGATCGCGAAGATCAAGGCGATGTGCGACGCCAAGGGAGTTAACCCGTGGATCGAGGTCGACGGCGGCGTCTCCCCCGCCAACGCCTACAAGGTCATCGACGCCGGCGCCAACGCCCTCGTCGCGGGCTCCGCCGTCTTCAACTCGGACGACTACGCCGCCGCCATCGCGGGCATCAAGGCGTCCAAGGCTCCCAAGTAAATCTTTTTTTCGCCGATTGATTTGTTTGGTTTTTGCGACGTCGGGTCGCACTTGTTTGGTCATGGGTTTGAGAGTGAATCGCCAAGTGAGCTTGGATTCTTTATAACACTACACGCGATTAGCCAGCCCCCACGGCGCGGGGGTGTGTCACTTTGTTTCAATACGAAGAAGAACGAGTGAAGAGAAACAGTGGTCTTACAGAAAAAATGATGTTCGTACTCGCTAATTAGATCACGACCTCGCCTTGATGGCGTCGTTGCGGTAGTCCATCGGGATGGCATCCTCCGGCGCGTTGAGCAGCAGCCAGTCGAGCGCGAGAACCTGCCGCTTCTTGTTGTACGCCGTCTGCCCCTCGCCGACGACGGACGACGCGTCGTCCTCCGTCGCGCCCAACGCCGCGTCGACGTCCGCCTGATCAAAGCCCCACTTCTTCAGCGTCTGGCTCGCCTTCTTCTCCCCTTTGCCGGTGTCCGCCGGATCCACAGCCTTGGCGGGCGCGGCGTCCTTCTTCTCCTTCTTGGGCGCCGCCGTCGACACGGTCACGACCCGGGGCGCGTCCGGCTCGATGGGCTCGCCAAAGTCCATGTCTCCGTCGTCCATTGAAAACGCAGCGGCGTTTTGAAACACATCCCCGTACGCGGATCCCTCGCCTTTCTTCTTCCAGCCGTCGAGCGGTTTGACGAAGTTAGGTCCGTCGCCGGAGTCGAGGGACGACCCGATGGCGCCGCTCTCGGGCTTGGCGGGCGCGTTGGAGCGGATGAGGCGTGAGACGTCGCCGGCGACGGGCCCTAGGCCGTCGTCGCCAGCCTTGGTCTTCTTTGGGCGCTTCGCGGCACCCTTCTTCTTGCCGCCCGCCGTCTGGCCGGACTTGGTGGGGCTGCCGAAGGAATCGTAGTCGCTCGCCGCGCCGAAGTCGTCGTCGATGGAGTTGAAGTTGGCGTCGTAGTTGCCGCTGCCGCTGCCGAAGCCGTCGTCGTAGTCCTCGTACGAATCCCTCGATCCACCCTTCTTTTTGGCGTGCGCGGTGACCGATGGGGCGCGCGCACGGCTGTGCGGCGATTTGGCGACGCCGACGCCGGGCGCGATGCGCCGGGAGCCGGTGACCGGCGGACCGACGGAACGCGCGAGCGCCGAGGCGAACACGAGGGACATCGCTGAGCGCGGGTGGGGTAAGGCGCGTGAAGTTCTGATCGCGCCTATTTTATCTTGAACGTCCTTGAACAGTCAGCTTCGTCCAGTTGGCAGGTTCCTGAACCGACAATCTGTTAGATCTGTGTCTAACTGATGTGCATACGGAAACACACGCGTATTTGGAATTAACGGGTGTTTGAAGGGCATTTGGTCAGAACAACGTCATGTTTATTCACGCGGTTAACGGTGGAGCTCGGTTGGTGGTTTTCAGAGGTTTGAGGCACAACTCATCGAGGCGGTTCGCAGCGTCCATCGCCCGCCATGCTCTCAGCGGTGGCGCGTCGCGCATCGCGCGCGGCGTCCTCCGCGGCATCCTCGTCCTCGGTCGCCGCGCCGCCGCGTCTCCCGTTCCCCATCGCTGGAGCTCCCGACGCTCCCATCGCAGTCGCCCTAACAACCGCCGACGCCCGCTCGCGGGGCTTCGCGTCCACCTCCGCCCAACCCACCACCGACTTCGACGTCGTCGTCATCGGCGGAGGCCACGCGGGCTCCGAGGCCGCCGCCGCCGCCGCGCGTAGGGGCGCGCGCGTCGCGCTCGTCACCCCATCCCCGCTCGGCTCCGTCGGCGAGATGTCCTGCAACCCATCCATCGGAGGCCTCGCCAAGGGCGCGCTCGTGCGCGAGATCGACGCGCTCGGCGGGATCATGGGCGCCGCCGCGGACGCCTCCGGGATCCAGTTCCGGGTCCTCAACGCGTCCAAGGGGCCCGCCGTGCGAGGACCACGCGCGCAGATGGACAGGACCGTATACAAACGCAACGTCCAATCGATGCTCTTCGACACGCCGAACCTGGAAGTCGTCGACGCCGCGGTGTACGACCTCATCGTTCGCGACACGCCGGAATCGAACCCACGACCGCACGGTGCGCCCGACATGAACGCCCAAGTCGAGGACAAAAACCCGTCGCGGTTCGGGCCGCCGGGGGGCAAACGGAGCTGCGTCGTCGCGGGGGTGGAGACGGCGGATGGGCGTAAGATCACCGGTAAGTTTATTTTTACACTCGTACGTGCAACTAGACTGACGTCGTGTTTTGTTAACAGCCAAGTCCGTGGTGGTCACAACCGGGACGTTCCTGAGAGGCGTCCTGCACGTCGGGGGAAAGCGCATACCCGCGGGGCGGATGCCGACGACGATCACGGAGAAGCCGGACGCCACCGCGGCGAGGGGCGCGCACGCGCTGGCGGACAGGCTGTACGGCCTCGGGTTCCAGGTTAGTATTTGCAGTTTATTTTTATTGACATACGGGCAATTGGACTGACGGTGTGTTTTGTGTACAGATGGGCCGGCTGAAGACGGGAACGCCGCCGAGGATCGACGGCGCGTCGATCGACTACTCGGGCTTGGAGGAGCAGCCGGGAGACCAACCGCCGCGACCATTCGGGTTCCTCAACGCACACAAAGGCTGGGTCCCGCCCGTCAAACAGGTGAGCTGCTGGGCGACGCGGACCACGTCGGAGACGGAGCGGGTGATGAAGGAGGCGAAGGGTTTCTTAAACTTTGAAGGTGAGTTTATTTTATTTCTTATCATACGGGCAATTTGTATGACGTCGGGTTTTATTCAAAGGCGGTGATATGGGCGAGGGCGTCGGCCCTCGGTATTGCCCTTCGCTGGAGATGAAGGTGAAACGTTTTCCCGATCGTACCCACGTCGTGTGGCTTGAACCTGAAGGACTGGACACCGACGTCGTGTACCCGAACGGGCTTTCGAACACCTTGGACGAGCCCGACCAGATCGAGATGCTCCGGACGATTCCAGGTGCGTTTATTTTAATTTGAGGGTGGGCGATTGGAATGACGTGGGTGTGTTTTGTGTGCAGGGCTGGAGAACGCGAAGATGCTCCGGCCGGGGTACGGCGTCGAGTACGACTACGTGGACCCACGGGAGCTTCGATGGACGTTGGAGACCAAGCGCGTGGGCGGGCTGTTCTTCGCGGGGCAGATCAACGGAACCACCGGGTACGAGGAAGCCGCGGCGCAGGGGTTGGTGAGTTGATTTTTATTTTTGGCAATCTATTGGCAATTTTTGGCAATGGTCTGCATGGGCAATTGGACTGACGTCGTGTTTTTTAAACAGGTGGCGGGCGCCAACGCCGCGGGTAAGGCGCTGGAGTTTGAGGGCTTGGAGGCGCTCCCGCCGTCCATCATGGGCCGCGGCAGCAGCTACCTCGGCGTCCTCGTGGACGACCTGACGCGCAGGGGAACGTCCGAGCCGTACCGCATGTTTTCCTCTCGCGTCGAGCACAGGCTCTCCGTTCGCCCCGACAACGCCGACTTGCGCTTGACCGCGCACGGCGAATATTGCGGGCTGGTGGATGCGGCCAGGGGTGACGCGGCGCGAACGCGCGCGGCACTGGCGGAACGCGCGCACGACGCGATGAAGGACGCGAGGATGGGCGCCGCGCGGTGGGCTAAACACGGGGTCGATAACGCCCCAGCCGGGAAGAGCGGGAAATCGGTCAGCGTCGCCGAGCTTCTCGCGGTTCCGAACATCGGCTTCCACCGCGTGTTGAACGCGCTGGGCAACGCGGGTGCCGGCTCGGGCACCGAGCGCGACAAGGACGCCGTGGACGCCGTGGACGCGAGCAACGATTTTCACCGCGCGAGCAGCTCGTCGAACGAGTTGGCGGCGGCGGCGGCGATCATAAAGGAAATTTTGGAAAAAGATCCCAGCGCCGTGGAGTCGGCGTTCATCGAGTGCTACTACTCTCCGTACCTCGAGCGCCAGCGACGTGAGGTGGAGGTGATGCGAACGGAGGAAGGGTTCGAGCTTCCCATGGACCTGGACTACGACAGCATCAAGGTTGGGTTGAGCACGGAGGACCGGGAGAAGCTGAAGGAGGCGAGGCCCGCGACTTTGGCGGCGGCGCAGCGCATCAGCGGCGTCACTCCCGCCGCGATCATCTCCTTGCTCAGGTACGTCAAGCGGCGGGACTCGGATGGCAACAGGGCGAAGAAGGGAAAGTACGGAAGGGGGGGCGAGGAGAAGGCGGATGGTGTCCTCATGGAATCGGCGATGAAGTCGTTGGGCGGCTCGGAGTGACACTAGCGACTCGGAGACGAACGATTGAATTAAACGAACGATTGAATCAAACAGATGGACCCTCGACTAACTCACAGCGCGCGCTTGGCGAAGAGCCGCTCGACCGCGTCGATGTGCGCCAGCGCCGCCGCCTTATCCCCGTCAACCTCGCCGTTGATCATCCGCCGGAGCTCGTTGAGCTCATCCGCCGCGGACGCCACCTGGTCGCCGCCGAGCACCAGGTTCATCTCCGCTTTGGATCCCCCCAGCCCCAGCGGCCCGGTTTCCTGGTACCCCGCGTATTTCATCAGCGTCGCCATGTCAGTCAACCCCGTCTTCTGCCCCACCGGACGCCCGTCCCTGAACAGCATCAGCGTCGGGAACCCCGTCACACCGAACCGCTCGCCGTAGTCCGTGTACGTGTCGACGTTCATTCGCGCGATCTTGGTATCGACGCCTTTTTCTTTCAGCCGGTTCGGGAGTTCGTTCCACGTGGGCTCCAGTCGTTGGCAGAACGGGCACCACGGCGCGTAGAACTCCACGAACGTCGTGCCGGGGACTTCGACCTGTTAATTCGCAATTGGCGTGAGCGAGGGTGGGTCGTCAGTCAGTGTCTGGTACGCGTTTGGCTTTAGCGAGATCATCGATGAATAATCGCAGGGGTGATGATCGATCGGTCGATCGGAGGGTTCGTCGTGCGTGGGCGTACCTGCTTGGCGAAGTTGTCCGGGGTGAGCTCGACGACGTCGGGTAGACCCACCGCCGCGCCGCCGATCGCGCGCGCGGGTAGCGTCGCCAGCCCGGCGATCGCCAGCCCGGAGGCCGCCGCGAGCCCCGCTCGTCGGCTGACCGCGCGCCCGTCGCCGTCGCCCTTCGCCACGTCGGCCTTCGCCTGGGCGCGCGCGGTGACCGCGGGGCGCGCCAGCCGGGTCGCCGAGACGCGGTCGTTGGACCGTCTCCCGAGGGTCACGCCGCGTGTGGCGACGGGTGCGAACGTGGACGCGGCGACGATGCTCATCCTCGACGGCCGGGCAGTGCACGCCCGTCTCTATCAATGGCCCCCGCGACCTTGTCGAGAAGAGGCACCCAAGCCTCGGAATGTGGATAACTCGACTCGAGAGATCTCAACAGCCCTGCTCCGCAGTGGTTAATCCATTGGAGATAGCGAATTACGGTCCAATTACCGTCCTCCGCAAGTCACACACACCGTTCACGCACCACACGCGATTCGGAGCCAATTTTCCATCCACGGCTGCTGAGGTGTCTCTCGAGAATCTGCTTTGGGATTTCCGCATGAGAGATTTTGGTGCGGGCGCGCCGTGGGGGCGCGCGTGATGGTCATGCCGTGGACTTGAACGACCGAAACACGCGGGCGATCCAAGTGACGGCGCGTCGTCGAGCTGACCATCGCAGTCATCGCGCGGCACCCGAGCGTCACCGCCCCGACCACCGCGCTCTTTCCCACCCGCCCCCGACGCTTCGCGGGGTTTTTTGGCGCGGGTGTTGTTTCCCCGAGTCGTCTGCGAAAAGGTTTGGGGCGTGAGTCAGCGAGCGAGACGCAGACGTGAAACGCGCGCGCCCGTCTGACCATGGCGACGCACGCGCATCTCGACCCACCCGCGCGTGTAGCATGGCGCGGGTCGGTGAACGCGCGGCGCGCGCGTCGAGGCGACCCGACCGGTCGCCCGAGACGCGCGCCCCGCGTTGCCGTCACGCCGGATGTGCACGGCGAAGACAGGACTCTTCTTCGCAGAGGCGCTCGCCTCGTGCCCTCCGCCTCCGCGGACGACGGGCGCGACGACGCCGCGGAAGCCGCTCGCCTCGCGCCCCTCGAGGCGTCCACCGCCATGGGCTCCGAGCTCGAGCGCATACTCAAGACGGACCCCGTCGCCTTCGACCGCGCGCTCTCCGACCAGGTAGGCTGCGCCCCCTCCCTCCCCCCCGGCCGCAATCCCTACTCACTCTCGGAGTTTACGCTTTTTTGGCCGACCCATCTCGGATTCGCCCTCGCCGCCGCCCCTCCGTTCGGTCGGATGCGGCGCCCCGAGTGGACCGACGCGGTGATGGAGGGCCCGCGCGTCGACGTGCTCGAGCCCGCACGCGTCGCCTTTGGGAACAACACGCGCCTCGGGCCGCGCGTCGCGCGGTTCCCCCCGCGCATCCCGCCGCGAACAAAAAGCGCAACGACCACTTTTGTCCCTTGGAACTCGCGCCTTACTTCCCAGAGAAACACTCGAGTCACGAATTGGCACCCTTTTCGCTGCTAACTCCGTTCTGACCCCGTGTCCCGTTCCCCGCACAGCTTCGCGCGCTCGCGTCCGACGTGCTTCACCCGTCGTTCCCCGGCGGACGCTCCGGCTCCCTCCGCGACACCCGCGGCGTCGCCCCGTTCGGTCGCGCCTCCCCGCCCTTCGCGGGGCACAGCTGTGATTTAACCGAGAAAACCGGCGACGGATTCCCGTCCACAGAGTACCTCCGGCTCGAGGGCGTCCTCTTCGGTGAGCACACACACAAGGGCACCGGCGATAACAATGTTAACGGTGCCGACAACAACAACGCACACACCGCGTCAGCCTCGAGCTCAGCCTCGAAGGGTGCCAAGAACGGGCACCCGAGCGGCGTAAAGATGGAGTCCGACGGTAAAAACGACGGGACGGACAATCCGAGCTCAAGGCCAAACGCGGATAAGGATGAGCGAAGGATGCAAGCCGAGCTCGCCGCCGCCGTCGCGTCCGGCGCGCGATCACACCGCGCCAAGGAGCTGAGGGACGCCATGTACCTCTCCGTCGTCGCCAGGCACTGCGGCCTGGGCGTCCCGCTCGCGTCCTCCGTCGACGCGTTTCGCGAGGATGGAAAAAGATCACGGCGCAATCACCTGACGCTGCGATCGGGCACGAACGTCTTACCCACCGGCGGACGGAGTCGTTCGCGAAGCAAGGCGCACGAACGGAAAGTATCGCGTTTAGTCCGCGAGTGCCTCCCCGCGGGTGCGGATGAGCTCCTCGAGCGGCACATCGACCGCGTCATCGAATCGATACATTCGGGTACCGCTTCGAGCGGACTCCCGAGCGAACGCGGACGGACGCGCGCGGCGTCCGGGCTCCCGACGCCCACCCTCGCTCGCGTCTACTCGCAATCGGCGATGTACGGTTACTTCCTCGAAGTCGTCGACACACGCCTGGCGCTCGAGCACAAATTCCAGGCGTTGCCCCCCGTGATTTCCGAGGACATCCGCGAGGAGGCCAAGTCGCGGGCGGATGGGTACGAGCTCGTGTCTAACATTTCGTCGTTACCCGCCTATCCCAGCTCGATCGGCGATTGGATCGCGGAGGAGGGCGAAGAGGATGCCGATTTGGATTCCGAGACGGACCCGGCTGTCCTAGAGGCGCGTCAACGGAGACGGGACAGATCCGCCGCCGCGTTTCAACGCGCCGAGGCGCTCCAATCGAATCTGAACGCCGACGACTTTGACCATCGCGACGTGGAGGCTGAGCTGGAGCGCGCGAGGGACTCGAGGCGACAGCGACAATGGCGCCGCGCCACCGGGTACCGAAACGATGACGATTCATCTTCCGCGTTTCATCTTCCAAAGGCGTTTCCGTCCGCCATCGGCGATTGGGTCGGCGATTCTTCAACCGGCGAGTCCGAGTCTGAGTCCGACGGCGAACCCGCGCCCGACGCCGAGTACGACGAGCCGTTCTTCGAGAAGCCCATCTTCGACATGCAAGCCGATGTGGACGCGGCGCCCAACCTGCGCGCGTTCGTGGACGCCATGGACCCGACGCTCCGCGCGTCCCTCGCGACGATCGGCGAGGATGACGTCGCCGCCGTGCTGGATTCGCACGTCGCCGCGCTGTTCGGTGACGCGTCATCGCGTCATACATCCGCGTTGAGGTCCGCGCGGGAAGATGGACGCGCCGACGATGGAGAGCTCCACGGCACTGACGCGGACGTGGTGCCGTTCGATCCGTCGATGGAGGATGTCGTGAAGTTCGCGGAGCGGTTCGAGTCTCAGCTGTCGGAGTTTGTCGATTTGTCGGACAAACTGGACGTGGTGAGGATGCCGCTCGATGGGATGCGGTACATGGTGGTGGAGGCTGCGGCGTTCGGGGCGAGTCTGTGGAGGGCGGAGAGGCGGTGCGAACGGTACGAGCTGATGCGGAGGAGCGTCGACGGCGCCAAGGACCAGAGCGAGTCGCGTCGGTGATGTAATTTTTTGGGGCAGCGTCGACGGGATCGACGCGTGTATTTTTTGGGGGGGAGACGACGACGACTGGTGACGATGTATGATAGTGAGTGTGCGGGCGCGGTAAAAAGGAACCGAGCCTCCCTTTTAGATTTGAGGGAGGCGGGTGCCGCGCCCGATGCGTGTATTCTTTTGGAGTCGGCGAGGGGGAGGCGCGAGGCTGACTACTGTAGTTCATTCATTTTAAAAACGCGACGAATATTTTTTAGTTTGTTTTTTTAACACTCACGCTCCCCCGCGGCCCCTTTACCGTCTCCCGCGCGCGGCGGGCGGCCTCGGCTTCACCTCGCTCTCCTGCACCCCGTGAAGGAAGATGTTATTCTGCCCCGTCTGCGCCATGGGATCCTGACCACCCTTGCTCCAGTCGTATGACACAGCGTAAGCGTAGATGCCGCCGTCCGCGCTAAACGCCCCTGTAAATGTGAATTAAAAAGAAATCAGTCTAATTGCCAATATGAGGATTAAAATAAACTCACCGCACGGAATCGGAGCGTTGCACTTGCCCATCTGCTTAAGCCGCTGCTTGGAATCCTTATCCCAAAAGTTGAAGACGCCATCCGCACCCGCGGTGACGAATGTTCCGTGCGTCGGGTGGAACTTGATGTCGTTGACGGCGTAGATGTCCGTCTGCTCCCGGTGGCACTTGAACGTGAAATTCTTCGATTGGGCAGCTGTATATATCAAATAAAACAAAACGTCAGTCATATTGCCCATACGGAAATAAAAATAAACGTACCATCGTCCACGTGCTGCACGGCGACTCGGCCTTCGATGCTGCCGACGAGGTACCCGCTCTTGTCCGGGAACGCCGCCACTGTGCGTGTCTGGTACTTGAGCGGCGACTGGAGCTGCTTGAACGGCGCGGACGGGTTGTTCAGGTCGTACACCTGGATGTGCCGTTCGGCGGTGCCCACCACGAGCAGCGGGTGCGTGCAAGAAAGAGCGTAGCATCGATCGGGGAGTTGCACCTGCAGCGCGGGGGTCGGGGACCGGGTGTCCCAGTACCGCAAGGTTTTATCCCACGAGCCCGTCGCCAGTAGGTTGACCTGTGTGTGGGTGGGTGATGTGGTGGGTGAGAAGGGGGTCAGCGTTCGTGTATTGCGGTCTATGGGTCAGTGGTCTCGGGTCGATCGCATCATGGTGAATTCAATCAATGGGGTGCAGTGTGTAGAGGCGGGATCTGAATGAATTTTAACCCTACCTCCTTGATCCAGCATAGGTGCCTGATGGGCGCGTCGTGCTGCGCCACCTGCGTTGGGGTGTTCGTCGCGAGGTCCCACTTCTGCGCCTTGTTATCGCATCCGCCCGAGAACACCGCGGTGCCGTCGTGCGACCAGTCGCTGCACAGCACCGGTCCTTCGTGCTTCTGCGAAGCTTTTGGCACAGCCTGCCCGTTGTTGCCAACCTCGTAGCAGTAGACGTCGCCGTCCCACGCGGTGGCGACGAGGAAGTTGGCGACGGGCGACCACGACAGCGAGGAGATGCCGTCGTTGGGCGGGTTCGCCACCTGGAAGTCGTTGTTCGGGTTCGGCACCTGCGCCGGCTGCGTCGGGGACGGCGCGCCGTAAGGGCTCACACCGCCCACGGGGCTCCCTTGGGGCTGCCCGAATCCGCCCCCCACCGGCGACGCGCCGAACCCTCCGGGTGTTCCGAAGGACATCGGGGACGTCGGGTTCACGTCTCAGTAGCGCGGGTGCCTTCGTCCGAGTCTCTCACCTACGACGGGTTTCGGCGAGGCTCGTTGTGCCCTCACCGAGCGCCCCGGGGATGATTGATTAAGAGCGACAAACTCAGCTGGCGAGTTTGATTTTCACCTCGCAGGTGCGGGCAACTTTTGGCAGTGCGAGGGGGCGCTCTCGGGAGGGCTCACGGGTGGGGTCCCGATGGCGTCGCTCGCGCTCGCATCCCGCGCGGACTACTCCCACCTCCGCGCCGCGTCCAGGGACGGCGACGTCCACTTCATCCGATCGTTTCTCCGCGAACGGCACCCGCACGACCTCACGTCGTGCATCGAAGATGCCGAGACTGACGGATGTACCGCGCTGTGGTTCGCGTCGGCGCACGGCCACGCCGACGCGGTCGCCGAGCTGCTGGCGCACGACGCCAACACGGAGAAGGCGCGGGACGGCGGCGCGACGCCCCTCATCGTCGCGGCGCGGGAAGGGCATTTAGAGTGCGTCAAAGCGCTGGTCATCGCGAACGCGGATATGGGCGCGTGTTGCCCAGGCGAGGGGCGCACGCCCATGCACCTCGCCGCGCACCGCGGCCACGCGGACATCTGCGCCCTTCTGTTGGCCCACGGCGCGGACCCGACGCTGGAAGACGCCAAGGGCATGACGCCGTGCATGGTCGCCGCGCATAACGGCCATCACGCGGTCCTCCGATGCCTCGTCGCAGACAACGGATCGGGCGCGCAACGCTTCGACGGCGAACACAACTTTCGCACAGCCGCGCTGCTCCTCGCGTCCGCGGAGGGCAACGCGGAGAGCGTACGTGCCTTGCTACAGGCGCCCGCGGACGCCAGGAGGGCGGCGTCGTGTCTCCACGCGGCGCTCTGCGGCGGGGACCTGGCGTCACAGCGCGTCGTCGAGGTGCTACTCAAGGGCGCGGACGTCGACGGCGCCACCGAAGTAACAAAATCCTTCGACGGGAAAGGCGAAGGGGGCACACACGCGCTTCACTTCGCCGCCGAGGTCGGTAACCTCGGCGTCACGAAGGCGCTGCTGGACGCGGACCCCGACGTGGACGCGCTCGACGCCAGGGGGCGAACGCCGCTGTACGTCGCGGCGCATCACGGGCACGAAGACGTGGTTTCATCGCTGCTCTCCGCCGGCGCCGACGTGAATAAACGCGAAAAGTTTCGCGAGGAGACGCCCCTCTTCGCGGCGGCGCGGGGCGGGCATTTAGAGTGCGTCAAAGCGCTGTGCGCACACGAGGACGTCGACGTGGACGCACGGGACGACCACTGGGCGACGCCGCTGCACGCGGCGGTCGCGGAGGGACACGTGGCATGCGTCGATTGGCTGTTGGACCGCGGCGCTGATCCAAACGCGGCTGACAAAAACATGGAAACGGCGCTTCACGTCTCGGTCCGGTGGGCGGACGCGCGGGTCACCGCGTCGCTGTTGAGAGCCGGCGCGTCACCAGCAAAGTACACCAAGCGGGGGCTCACGCCGCTGCACCTGGCGGTGAGCGGCGCGGGGGCGCAATCGAGGGCGTCCGCATCCGCCGTTAGTTCGCTCAGCGTTTACGGGGACCCGGTAAGTAAATTTTTATCTTTCGTACGGGCAATTAGTGTGTATGACATCGTGTTTTGTTGACAGTCGAATCGAAACGGGTCACGCGTCGCGGCGACTCGGCTGAAGCGAAGCGGACAGGTGGAGGATGGCGATTGGTACGATTTAAGCGCGGATCAGTCCAGACGGGATGACATCGTGGATATGTTACTCGGCACGGGCCAGTGCGACGTGGACCGCGCGTGTTACGAGGGCGGGAGCACTCCGACGTACCTTGCGGCTCGGTGGGGACACGCGGTGAGTTTATTTTGGTTATTTTTGGTTATTTTTGGTTATTTACGTATGGGCAATTAAAATGACGTCGTGTTTTGTTCACAGGGTTTCGTGCGAAAGTTGGCGGGGGCTGGCGCTGACTTGAACGCGGCGCGGGATCGGGCGGATCCCGCGCTGGACGGTAAGGTGGTGGGTCCCGCGGGGCCGACGCCGTTGCAGGCGGCGCGGGCGAAGGGGAACGCGGAGTGCGTGGCGGTGTTGTTGGAGCTCGGGGCGTCGGAGACTGGGTAGTACTCGTAGCCAAGAATATCGTGGCCAAAAAAAAGTGAAGACCACGTTTTCGAAGCGCTTTTCGACAGATTTTGACTCAAATGGACCACACTCGTTAATACCTCGTTAAAACCCCACTCTCTACACTCCCCTCAGTACCGCCCCGTGGTCCAGGACAAGTCCCCGTCCGCGTCCCCGTGCCGGTTTTTCTGCGTTTGGTGCATCGCTTTTTCGTGCTGCGCCCGGAGCGTCTTTGCGGCTGATTGAATCGTCGCCAAAGAATCGTCGTTGAATATTTTTTGAAATAAATCAACAGCCCCGCCTCGTTCGCCTTTCGACGGGGATTCTCCTTCCCCCGCCCACGGGTTGACCTTGCTTACGGACAAGTCGCTCAGATGGTACTTGGTTATCGCGTAGAATTGTCTCGCGGTGTCGTTGCCGTCCCTACCGATGGCGACCATCACGCCGCCCACGTTTGCTTTCTTCGCAACCATCTCGGTGAGTAACGTGAGCAGCTTGCCCAACCCAGTTCGTCGCGATTTAGGGTCGACTTGCAGCGAATGTACCCGGAGCACGGGGACGTCCGCGTCCTTCAGAAGTTCAAACCTGTAGCGCACGAACGCGACTGGGACACCTGAAGACGTGGAGTCGACGTTCGCGTCGCGCTCGGTGAGGCCTGACTGAGGCGCCCTGGCGATGAGATACCGGCTCCCTTCCGTAAACGCGTCGCGCATGGTTTCCTTCCCTATCCCGCCGTCGAGCCACGCGGTTTCGCCGCACAGGGGTTTCATGTTTGTCTCGGTGAGGGCGCTGATCCACTGCCGGTCGTCGTCGCCGAGGTCCGCAGAGGCGGCGGCGGTGATGGATTTCTTTTGAAGGATGCCCCCGAGTGCATCGGTCACGTCCAGCGCCTCCGCAGCCTTCAAAACGTCGCGTTTCAACTTGAGAGCCGCCCCAGCTGCCTTCGCGGCGATCTTCTTGTCGGCGCTCTTGCTCGAGGACTTTGCCATTGCGGTGTGGGTGGGTGTGGCAGATTCAAACGAGCCGCAGCTTTTTTCAAACCCGAACTCGAAAAAACTCGCGTGTGAAAAGTCAAACTCTCGTAAGCGTACGAGTAGGCGTTTTTAGTCTGATGGAAGAACGCGGTGAAATAATATTCAGAATGAGCGTCCAGTGGGCCAGCCTGCCAGCGTCCTCGTCACGATCTGCGAGATCCCAGCCTCCTGCGGGCCCCTATCCGTAACAAGGGTTGGCGTGGGTGCCGGACGCGCGTCACAACCGCGTGCCCAGGTGACTGGACACGTCCCGCGATCGATACACCATGGCCTCTATGGCCTCCACCGTGTCGATGACATTCGCTTCCGTCGCGGCGCCCCGGCGCATCGCGTCGCGCGCCGCGAACGTCCGCGGCGTCTCACCGATTAAACACAGCTCCCGATCGTCGAGGGAGGGATTGTCGCTCGGGCGATTCGCGCCGGCGACGAGGGGCGGCGCGGTACGATGCCGCGCGGTGGACCTCCGCCACGTCATCGAGCGCCTGTGCGCCGCCGAGAACCTCACCGCGGACGAGACCGAGGAGGCGCTCGACGCCCTCATCGACGCGGACCCCGCGCAGATCTCCGCCTTTCTCGTTCTCATGCGCGCCAAGGGCGAGTCTGCCGAGGAGATGGCCGGCATGGCCCGCGCCATGCGCGCGCGCGCCGTCACCGTCGACGCCGGCGACGACGTCCTCGACATCGTCGGCACCGGCGGCGACGACGCCGGCACCGTCAACATCTCAACCGGCTCGTGCATCCTAGCGGCCGCAGCCGGAGCCAAGGTGGCCAAACACGGCAACCGATCCGTCTCATCCATGTGCGGATCCGCGGACGTCCTCGAAGCACTCGGCGTCGCCGTCGATCTCGGACCCGAAGGCGTCGCCGAGTGCATCAAGCAAACCAACATGGGCTTCATGTTCGCGCCCAGGTACCACCCAGCCATGAAGGCCGTCGTGCCCGTTCGCAAGGTAAGTTTATTTTAATTCTCGTATAGGCAATTAGATTGACTGACGTCGTGTTTTATTCATCACAGGCGCTCAAGGTGCGAACCGCGTTCAACATGCTCGGACCGATGCTGAACCCCGCGGGGACCCAGTACGCCCTCGTCGGCGTGTACACCCCTGACCTCCAGCCCTTGATGGCGGATTCCCTCATGGCGCTCGGCATGAAGAAGGCGCTCGTCGTGTGCTCCACGGTTGGCGATTTATCCTTGGACGAGATGACCCCGTGCGGTCCCACGAACGTCGTGGAGGTGACCCCGGCTGGGACCAAGGCGTACTCGTTCGACCCGAAGGACGTGGGGATCCCGCCGTGTGAGCTCAGCGACCTCGCGGGCGGCGACGCCAAGCTGAACGCGCAGATGCTGACGGACGCGTTGGGCGGCGAGAAGGGTCCGGTTGCGGATTGCCTCATGTTGAACGCGGGCGTGGCCATGGCGGCGGCGGATCAGGCGGCGAGCGTGGAGGAGGGCGTGGCGATGTGCAAGGAGGCGCACGCGCAGGGTCGGGCGGGCGATACACTTCGGAACTGGATCGAGCTCTCCCAGAAGCTCAGGGCTCAGGAGGCGTGAGCGGTGACGCGGGCGGCGGACCCGTCGCTCATCGCTCTAGCACTAAACATCGCGGTGTGAATAAGAGTTACTATCGAAACTTTCATCGAACAAGACTCTTGATCAGTCGTCAAGTCCTTCGTTTGTAGTGCCCCGTCTGCTTCTCAACCTTCCCGTCCATCTTCGCCTGCGCCTTGTCGTACAGGTCATCTTGCCTTCGCCGCGTGCCCATCGCGCTGGGGTCCATCGACGGGTACAGCTTCTTAGGGTCGTACGTAGCCCCCGCGCCCGGCACGGACATCGGCGCGGGCACCGGCACCGGCATCATCACCTGCGTGCCGTCCTCACCCACCATCGGCATCATCATCATCGGCATGGGCGGACCGTCCTCCGCATCCCCGCCTCCTCCTCCACCGCCGCCGCCGCCGCCGCCTCCGCCCCGTTCTTTCCGGCTCTTACCCCACATGATCTTCGCGTTGACGCCGTTGATCGCCTTCCTGCTGCCGCACTCACTCGCCGCCTTCTCCGCGCCGGCGCGATCGACGAACGTGACGAACGCGCAGTTCTTGGCGTACACCGTCCGCACGGACGATATCTGACCGTACTGGTAAAACGCATCCTTCAAAGCGTTCTCGTCCACTCGGTCGTCGACGCCGCCGACGTAGAGCGTCGTGATCGAGGCGTCGTCCGGCGGCGTGAGCTCTTGCGTCTGTTCGTTGGCGCGCGCGAGCATCTTGTTCGCGACTGGGTCGTTGATGCCGTAGTACCTGTCCTTGATGTTCTGCTGACGCAGCTCGGGCGCGGAGGTGAGCTCCGGCATGTTGGTATCGCCGTTGCACGGTCGATACGGGCAATCCGCGCGTTTGCACGCGTTCCGCAGCCAGAAGGTGCATATCGGGGACTTGTTCTTGTTGTAGTACGGCTTCTTGCGCGCCATCTTCTGTAGGAGCTCGTTCGCGCGCACCTTGCCGACGGCTGCGTTTTGGTCTCGAATGGCGACCTCGTCGCCTTCTTCGAGCCTCTTCGCAATTTGGTTCGTTTGGTACTCGATGTTGACGTCGGACTTTGCGATCATGTCGCGTTCCTTGCCGAGCACGGCGTCGCGCGCCTGTACCGGTATGCCGTAGTCGAGATCTAGGAGGCATACTTGGCAGACGTTTTTTGCGAGTGCGATCTCGCGGCACACGACTGTCTTTTTGTACCTCGCCTCGTTCCCTGGGCGCCAGCGGAAGACGGTGAATGGCCTGGAGGAGATGGCGCACTCGGCGGCGTAGTCCTCGCGTTGCATGCGGATGTACGGGTTGGGCCCGAGGCAGTCCTCGCAGACGATGGGGAAGTCCGTGCGCTCCCATCCGTCCGCTTCGGGGTCGGCCTGCGCGGGTGAGGGAGGAAGAATGGGGGCGGGAGATCGTCAGGAGGCGCGGGAGATCTGGGCGCGGGGGTTTAGGGTTGGGGGACGGGATCGCCGGGACGGCGCGTTCGGGAACGCTCGGGCGTGAGCGGATGCGACGAGGGGCGGTGACGCACCATGATGGACTCGAGGTGTGGGTCTCGCTCGCGTTGACGCTTGGCGGCGCGGTCGAGAATGAATCAATGCCGCCTCTGAGATTTTGGAAGCGCTGTGAGGAGGTCCTCGGAGATGGAGAATTTCCTTCACAGCACGGGGCGGGCCGAGCGGAGGAGGGCCGCGCGGGCGCGGAGGCGCGCGGGTTTCACGCGACCATGCGTTCCTCGCGTCCTCGCGGCGGAGGTCGCCACCGCGCCGCCGACCACCCTTTCCCCTTGGTCCCGAGGGACCCAGACGATTTGGACCGTCGTCACGAACACCTGAGGATCAGCACCGCCTACCTCGCGTCCATGACGAACGACCCGCGCGAGCTCAACGCCGCGCACGTGGCCGCCGCGGCGCAGACCCCGGACGCGACCGAGGTTCTCGCGTCCCTCGGCACGTATTTGGGCGTCCCGGGGTTCGAACCTACGACCTCGGGCAGACCCACGGAGGAGGCACCTCCACCGCTACGGAAAGGCGTGCTCCCCGAGGTATCGCCCGGGGATCACGACGCGTACCTCGAGAAGGTGGCGGGATGGGAGGCGTTCACCCGGGCGAACGCGGATCGACGCGCGAGGGAGGCGGACGAGGGAGGAGGAATTCATCCGGGCGTAAACGGCAATTGCGACGCGAACGGCGCCCAACAACTCGACCAAGCATCGGCAATGACGAAGACATCATCATCGATGTCGTCGTCCACCACGGCCTTGGTAGCCGTCTCCGTCGTCGCCGACGTCCGCGCCAGGGACCATTCGACCCGTCACGCCGCGGAGAAGGTCCCGGCGATGTACTTCGATCCATGCTTCGATCTCTCGGATCCCGCGGTGTTCCGCGCGGTGTGTCCCGACGAGCGCACCTCCCCGGACGACGATCGATTGATGAATACATCGTCAAAGGGAGGACCCGAGCAAAGGGCGCCCGCGCCGTCTTCCACGCTGTTCGGCGGCGCCACCGGCCTGGCCACGCAGGAACGACTGAGCCAACACCTGGACAAGGTTGAGATCAAACTTGTCGCGGAGATCGGCGCGAGGAGCGAGTCGTTCTTCGAGGCTTCCGCTCGGTTACACGAGCTCGACGCGATCGTCTCGGAGACTTGCGGAGCGATCCGGCGAACTCGCCGGTCGCTTCTGGAAGCATCCACGTACGCCACGTGCGCACACGAATCCGTCACGAGCCTTCACAGGAAACGCGCGAACCTCCGCACGCTCACCCACGTGTTCGAGGCGTTGTCGTCCGTGCGGGAGTGCCGCGAGGACCTCGACGTGTTGGTCGCCGCCGAAGACTGCGGCGGCGCGCTCGAAGTTTGCGAGGAGATTCGACGCAAGGTATCGGACCCGAACCTGGCGGGCCTCGCGTGCCTCAAGGACGTGGCGGCGCACGTGGACGGGGTGGAACAGCAGGTGGTGTCGTCGCTCGTGTTGGAGTTCACGCGCGCGGCGAGGGTGCAGCCCGGGTCGGTCGGACACCCGGGGGACGAAACGGGCTCCGAGTTGGGAACAGACGGCTTATCATCAGAGCCAAACACGAGACGGAGAGTTAGTCCCGGGGATGGATGGGGACCGGCGACGACGCGCGCGGCGCTCGATGAGGTTCGCGCCGCCGCGAGGGACGCCGGCATGGAAAACGTTTCGTCCGCGAGTGAAGACGAGGAAGACGATGTCAGTCCGAGTGATCAAGACGTTGTGGGACTCGGTCCGAGCGAGGAGTCGTCGGCGGATGTGTTCGACGCGGCGCTGCCGCCGCTGCGGGCGCTCATTCGGGGCGGCGCGCACCGCACCGGGCGGATCGGCGATGCCATGCGCGCGTGGGGACGCGACGCGGCGTTCGACGCGCGGGCATGCATACGGCGCGCGTGTCTCGCGTCCTTACGCGTGGCGGACGCGACCGTCCTGGGCGTCCAGAGCGTGGACATGGACGGTTCAAATTATTCCGCGAATTCCGTTTCGACGGAAAAGGCGACGTACAAGGCGATGGAGACGCTCCCGGCGGAGGTCTTCGCGGCCGTGATACGCGCGGCGACGCACGCGCTGGCGGGTCACTTCGCGCGCGCTGAGATTGTCCGTTCCGCGGCGCAGTACGCTCTCGGCACAGTCGCCAAGGACGGGGGTGAAAATACATCGCGCGGGATTGTCGCCGACGATGTAAGGACACAGCTGTGCGCCTCCTTACCCCCCGGTGAACGCGCGTCAGCCTCCGCCGCGGCGTCCGATGCGGTGCTCGCCCTCGCGGACGCGTCGCAGGGTGCGATGGCGAAGATTTTGGCGTCGCGGGCGTCGACGAACGCTCGGCTGACGCTTCGCGAATTTTCCAAAATTTGCGACGCCGCCGAGTCGTTCCTCGCGAAAGCCGAGTCCCTGAGCGGTGGCCGGCGGTGCCTGTCCTTGCGCGGGGCACTCAACACGCAGTGCAAGGATTTCATGTCGGTGAGACACGCGGCGTACGCGGCGAAGCTCGGGAGTGTGTTGGAGTCTGAGACGTGGACAGCGGTGAATCCGGTTCCGGGGGAGTACCAGCGAATCCTCGACGCCGGGTTCGAGCCCTGCGTCGCCGCTGAAGGGGGTGCCGAAGGGGGTGCCGACACAGCTGTGCACGACGACGACGACGACACAGCTGTGCGTGACGCGTTGGTTCTGCCCGGGGGTGAGCGCGTGGTTCCCGTGGGCGCGAGCTTAGCGCTTCTCAAGATGTGCGCCGATCACCTCGCCGTCGCGAGACGGGTCCCGAGCCTCGGGCCGGTCGCCGTGTACAAGATCGCGGAGCTCCTGCGCGTGTTCAACAGCCGCACCTCGCAGCTGGTGCTGGGCGCCGGGTCGATGCGCACCGCGGGGCTTCGTTCCATCACCGCCAAGCACCTCGCGCTGGCGCAGCAGAGCGTCCGGCTCTTTCTGGAAGTAACCCCCGCCGTTTCCGCAGCGCTGTCGCCGACGCTGCCGGACACGCGGCGAACCCAACTGCTGAGCGAGTTCAGCTCCACAGTTCGTGACTTGGAGAAGCACAAGACGGAGCTGCAGACGAAGATGGTGAGCATCGCGCAGGACAGGCTCGTGTACCACGCCGCTCGGTTGCCCACGATCTGGTGCTCACACATCTTCACGGCCCGAAAAGCATCGTCTTCAGAAGGCGCCGCCGACCCGATAGAGGCGTCGAGTGAGTTTGCGACGGCGCTCGGGAAGGAGGTCGGGACCCTCCGGCGTGTCATCGCGGGTACCCTGTCGAACGAAGACGCGACGTGCGTCTTGAACGAGGTCCTTCGCGTCTTCGACGAGGGACTGACGATTGCGCTGGCCGGTTCGAAAGAATCGACGGCGAATGAGTGGCGGGCTAAGATGGGCTCGCCCACGAAGCCGAAGCCGGCGGTACCCATGGATGATGCCGAGGGGGGTGCCGAGGAGGGTGCCGACACAGCTGTGCACGACGACGACGGCGAGGAGACGGAGGAAACAACCGTGAAGTCGGCGGCTCCGAGCAACGAGGAGGTGAACGGTTTGATCGGCAGAGACGGCGGGGCGCTGTTGGGTACGCTCGGGACGCTGGTGAACGGCGGGACGGGCGGAGACGGCGCGTGTGGGGCGCCGACGCTCGCGAAGTACCTATTAGAATATCGTTCATGATACAAGCGGCGGATTGGACGCGTTCGTTCTTAGTCTACGTCACCACCAGGATCCCTCAGCCTTTCGCATCTCCCGTAGCTGCGTCTTGATCGCCCTCGTCGCGTCGTTACGTTGGGCACCGCGCGGTTGTTTGCGCCACTCCGCCAGTTTCGCTTTGAGTTCATCTCGCGTCGGGGGCGGTGGGGGCTCCGGCGGCTTCGAATTCATCGTGTGACCTGCGGAACATGGACGCGGAGTGTGGTGGGGGGCGGTTGTTAGGGAATCGACGAGGGAGGGATTGAGTCCGCGAGGGGGGCGCGGGGCGGGGTCCGTGACGGGCGTTCAACGCGGGGTTCGGGGACGCACCCAGCACTTGTGATATCCCCGCCGCCACCCCCAGCGTCGCCCCGGCGCCGATGACGAACACCACGATTCCCCCGAACGCGGCCGTCGTCAACCCGCCCGCCGCCTGGAACACGCTCAGCTCCTCGATCTGCTCCGGGGTCATCTCCGCCACCTGCCGCACGCCGTCTTTGGGCTTGACCACCGGCGACGCCGCCCGCGATGCGGTACGCGAGGTGGAGAAGCCGGCGCGGGTGCCCGGGCACACCGCGCGGGTCAGCGCGCGGGTCAGCGCGGCCGTCAGGGACATCGGTCGGTGACGGGGCGTTATGATTTGTCCTTGGTTTCGAGACGTTTGATACAAGTACGCTACAATCTCACTTCGGGGCGCGCCGACCTCGCGGATGGGGATGACGACGGTTTGGAGGCCGAGAGTCAGGATAGACGTTCCGGATGTCGGCGATGCAGAGAACACTGATACACGGAGAGAGGAGTTGAGCAAGAAGGGAACGAAGCGGAAGAGAGCCCCGATGCACCGTGGGCCGTGCGAGCACGGGGTTAAGTACCGCTCGAACTGCAAGGTGTGCCGTGCTTGTCCGCACGGTCGTCTACGCTCTCGGTGCAAGGAGTGCGGTGGGTCACAAATCTGCGGGCACGGTCGTCAGCGCTCTAACTGCAAGGAGTGCGGTGGGTCAGGAATCTGCGAGCACGGTCGTCGGCGCACTCGGTGCAAGGAGTGCGGTGGGTCACAAATATGTGAGCACGGTCGTCAGCGCTTCAGGTGCAAGGAGTGCGGTGGGTCATCAATCTGCGAGCACGGTCGTATACGCTCTCAGTGCAAGGAGTGCGGTGGGTCACAAATATGCGAGCACGGTCGTCAGCGCCAATACTGCAAGGAGTGCGGTGGGGCATCAATCTGCGAGCACGGTCGTCGCCGCCGTGAGTGCAAGGAGTGCGGTGGGGCATCAATCTGCGAGCACGGTCGTCGGCGCTCTAAGTGCAAGGAGTGCGGTGGGTCACAAATCTGCGAGCACGGTCGTCAGCGCTATGCATGCAAGGAGTGCGGTGGTGCAGGAATATGCGAGCACGGTCGTCAGCGCTATGGATGCAAGGACTGTCGAGGCAATAAATGACATTCAAAGGGTCCACCCCGCGCACTATCATACCTTCGAAGGTAATAATGATAACTATAAGGTTCCGCGCTCGTCAACCTCGCGTTTGCAACCTTCCACTTTACTCACTCGGCGCTAGTTCAAGCCTTGACGCCCTTCCCTCGGAACATCCAGTCGTCGTCGTCGCTATCGTCCCCACCCTTCGCCGCCGCCGCGGTCAGCACGGCGCTCCTCGGCGCGGACCGCACGGACGGCGCCTGCGAGAACAGGTCGTCGTCGCTGTCGTCCGAGTACCCCGAGCGGCGCCCGGCGCCGTCGCCACCGTCGTCGCTGTCATCAAAGTCCAGCATGCTCGCGGCGACGCTGATGACGCTCGCCGCCCGCTCCCGCTCGCTCCGCACGCTCACGACGTCCGCGTCATCCACCTCGTCGTTCCACCGCTCCACCTTTTCCCGTATCGGCCGCATCGGCTCCGGCGGTGCCTTCTTCGCCGTGCTCGGAGGAATCTCAACCGTGTAGTTGTATTCGACTCGATCCGCGGTCATCGATTGGTCATCGACGGTGTCGCCCTGGGTGATGGCCAAGGACGCCGCGGCGCGCGCGTCCTGTGCGGTGGACGCGAGCGCGAACCCCACGCGGTGCGCCTCCCACGCGCGATCCGACGCGCGGAGCCTCGCGCGGCTTCCGACGGCCTTACCGAACCCCGGGAAAGTATCGCCGCGTTTATTAATCCCATCGCGCCCGCCATTTCGCAACGTCGACGAGGGATACCACGGCGCGGTGACCGGGTGGGTCGGGTGCGCGCCGCCCCATCGCCCGTGCCTCGGCACCCTCGGCACCCCGCCCGTCATTCGCGCGGGCACGCGTGCCTTCGGACCGCCCAGGCGGGTCGCCAGCTGGTCTTTTTCCGGCGCGAAAGACGAGACCCACGGCGGCCGGGTTCCGACGGGCAACATCCCACGCGCGCGGTCCTCGCCCGCGATGCGCGCGAGGAACTTCGGTAAGTCATCGCTCGCATCCACGGCGCCGTATCGGGTACGGTACCAGAGGCACTCCTCGAACGCGCGTTCAACCGCGGCGCGAAGCCACGCGACTTCACGTTCGTGCTCGCGTCCGTTCGCATCCCGATCGGCCCGGGAGACTTCCACCGCGCGCCTCGCGAGCGTCGCCTCGAAGTCCTCCGCGTTCTCCAGCGTCGTACGCATCGAACGCGCGTTGCCTTCGATCACGGCGTCCTTCTCGCGGAGTTCACGCTCCATGGACGCGAGTTTCGTTGCGAGATCCGCTTCGTTGGTCAGCGCTCGTCGCAGTTGAACGTTAATCTTCTCGACGTGTTCCCCGATGATGGCGCTCGTCGTGCTCTCCAGCGCTTGCTCGCGACTGAGAACCTCGTCAGCCTTGGCGTCCACTATCGCGGCCGCGCGCTCCGTCCGTTCGCGCCTCGTCAAGTGCGTGGACATCCTCCACTTGCCGAACACCGCGGATCGTAGGAAGAACTCCCGCGAGTTGGCCTCGCCCAAATGATTGATACAATCCCTGGCGGTGGCGCATTGGACGTGGAATATCCACCACGCGCGCCACGCTGGGGCGAGGTTACGCACGCGGACGTAACGCGCGAGTGCGCCGTCCGTGACTTTCGTTTGGTGTCGAGAGCGAAGGCGATGGTTGACGTAGAACGTCGTTTGGTTGGATCGTCGCCACGCGGCTAAAGGCAACTTGAGCGTTCGTTTGCGATGATGCGTCACCGCCTTGAGTTCAGCGTGTTCCGCGGCGCGGATACTGCGCTTGGCGTCGCGCCATGTGCGAAAGATGACGCCGACGCGGTGCGTCGTCGCTTTCATGACGTCGCGGCGTTCTTTGGCGCACGAGCGCACGCCGCTTCGCCAGGTCCGAAACAGGCATCGAGATTTGCTACGCAGCAGGCACCTCGCCAGTGTGCGGGACGGGGGGAGCTCATCGTCGTCGTCACCGTTCGATGATCCGCCGTCCGCGCATATCCGCTGGCATTCGCCGCACGCGCGCCACGACGCGGGGGCGCGACGGCACGCGGGGCACACACGCGGGGCGGCGACCGTGCGCGGGCCAGTGTCGGAATTCTCATTGCGATTGTCATTCTCATTCTCATCCGCCAGCGTCTGCACCGCGACTGACTTGACATCGTCCGGGATTGTCGCCGGAGGAGGCGGCGGTCGATCGCGACCTAGGGCGTCGCGCAGGGCATCCACGAGGACGTCCTGATACGTACTCGCCATCGTGGGCCACACGCGCGCTCCGTATCTGGTGGCCAATTATTAATCATTCTTGGAGGAGTGCTCGGTGCCGCTTCCGAGACGTTGTGCTGACTCGATTCTGCCCCAATTTACAAGAACCCCGCGGCCCCCCCGCACTCTGGAGGCGCAGCTCGAGGGGCGACACGGGTTCTCCATCCACCCGCGACCATGCAGAGCCTCGGGCGAAAAGATCTCGCCGGCGCCAAGCCCGGCGAGGCGGTCCTGTCGTGCTCCTTCAATCAGGATAGGAGCTGCCTGGCGGTGGCGACGAGGCGGGGATTCAAGATCTACAGCTGCGACACCGGCACGTGCGTCTACGACGACGACATGGGCGCCGTTCGCATCGTCGAGATGCTCTTCTGCACCTCCCTGCTCGTCGTCGTCGGCGCGGGCGATACCCCCGAGCTATCCCCCCGACGGCTCAAGGTGCTCAACACCAGCAACCACACCTGCATCGCCGACCTCACCTTCGTCACATCCATCCTCGCCGTGCGACTGAACCGCGCGCGGCTCGTCGTCGTCGAGGAACGAAGAGCCGTGGTCCACGAGCTCTCCACGCTGTGCGTCCAGCGCACCATCGACACCGTCCAAAACCCGCGCGGCGTCTGCGCGCTCTCCGCCGATGACGACTCGAGCCTACTCGCCCTCCCCGCGCACGCGCACGCGGGGTCCGTCGTCGTGCACGATTGCGTCAATCTCCACGTCGTGTGCGAACTGCAGTGCCACAACTCACCAGTCGCCGCCATGGCGCTCACACGCGACGGCGCCATGCTCGCCACGGCATCCGCGAAAGGGACAGTCATCCGCGTGCACTGCCTCCCGAGAGGGGACAAGGTGTGGTCTTTCCGCCGCGGAGTGGTCAACGCCAAGGTTCGGACATTGGCGTTTGGCGGCGAAGCTTCGACCACCGGGGAAGCTTCGGATGACTCCGGCGAGCCCGGCGCGAAGCTTCTGGCGGCGTCTAGTGAGAAGGGAACCGTGCACGTGTGGCGCATCGAGGGCCCGCCGCGGGATAAGTCAGAGACGGACATCGATCACGAGGAACGCGCCTTCGATGCTCAACATGAAGAGCAGCATCCACGAGAATGCGACGCGTCCCACGGCGTTTTGAGCGGCGTGCTGAAGGGCGGCACCAAGCTCGTGGGCGGCTTGCTGCCGTCCGGCTTGAAGCGGCGCGTGCACGACACGTGGCAGCCGACGCGTGACGCGGTGACGGTTCACCTCCCACGGCCCGCGAACGACGGTTCGATTCTCGACCGCGCCATCGGCGGCGTCGCGTCCGTCGCGTCCACCGTGACGAGCGCGGCGGCTGGCATTGGAAATTCCCGATTCAAGCCCAACCCGGAGTGGCCGGGGATCGCGGGTGTGTGCGCCCTGCGCGACGGTTCAAATCCCACCGAGGTTCACGTCGTCGCGGTGAATGCGGACGGTTTGATGTGCGAGTACGGCGCGGACTACGTCACCGGGCGTGTGGCTCTGACGCGGGAGTGCTCGGTGGATGACGTGGACGGCGCCGGTTTCACTCGAGGCGGAGACGGGACGAATGGGGACGGGGACGGCGCGGCGGTTCCCGGCGGGGCGAGGTGGTTGGGGGGCGGGGATGTTGGCGCGCCGGGAGGTGGACGCGCGGCGGATCTGAGCGCGAGCGTGAGCATGAGCATGGGTCAATCGCTCTTCATGGCGGACCCCGGCATGAACTGAGTTGAGTGTCTCTGTGAAACCACGAATCAACAATTGTAAAAAAGCATTCCAAACGTGAAGACGCGACTCAGAACGTGTGCGCGCGCGCATGTTTGGACCCGGACGTAGGCGGGTGATTCATCGGATGCACGCGTTGGCGCAGGCTGCGTGCTCGCGGCTCGGCGCGTCCCCCTCATCAGCACATAATCTAGGACACTCTCCGCGTTCGTCCTCGATGCGTCAGTCGTCGCGTCACGCGGCCCCCACGCCTCCTCCCCGCGCCTCCTCCTCCGGCATCACGGACGCGTCTCCCGCGTCGTGGGTCAAGGTACTCGCCGATTGTCTACCCCCGCGCTTCCCCGACGCCCCCGAGACGTACTGGCGCGGCGTCGGCTCGCCGGGTACCGCGCTCCCCCAGGTCCACGGCGACGACTCCATCTTAGGAGCGCTGCACGACGCGGGTGTGTTCACGCGCCCACGGCTGATGGTGGACGAGGGCGGGCACGTACAACGCGTGATGCTCTCGCTGCGCACGGGCGCTCGCACCGCGGGTCACCCCGGATGGACCCACGGGGGGCTCACGTCGCTGCTCATGGACGAGATCGCCGGACAGGCGTACGCGCACTTCGTGCAGACGGAACGGGGACTGGGGATGACGGCCAATCTCACGGTGAACTACTCGGCGCCGCTTCCGACGTGCAAAGACCTCTTAGTCGTCGCGGGGGTGGAGAAGGTGGACGGGCGGAAGGTGACGATCCACGTGGAGGTACGGGACGGCCCGCCGAACGAGTGCGTCTTGGGAGACGGGAAGGATGACGACGATGATGTTGTCACAGCTGTGTCGGATGAGGTCTGCGAGACGGACGGCGAAGTGTTCGCGCAGGGATCCGCGCTCTTCATCGTCCTCGCTAAGGACTAGCTAGCCAGTAGGGGTTGTCAGTGTACCTTTAGCACTATCGTTATCATGCAGCGGCGATGTTCTTGGATTAAAACGCAATCGAGTCTCAATCGAGTCTCATCATCAGCGGGTCTGGACGATTCCCGCGTTGATGAGCTTTTGAATCTTAGCCATCACCTCCGGATTCTTCTGGTGCTGCGCCGCCGCCTTCGTATCCGTGCTCATGTCCTGGAGCACCTGTCGCATCACCGGATCGGAGAGGATACCCTGAATCTCGGGATCCGCCATCGCGCGCTGCTGCCGCTCCGCCATCTCCTTCTCGTCAACCTGCCCCGTGGACGCCTTGCGAATCTCGACGTGCGTTCGCATGAGCCCGTCTTTGAGCTCCTCGTTCTGCGGGTCGTGCGTTAAACCGAGCTGGTACGTCTCGAGCGCCTTGTCGTACTGCTTGGTGAAGAACTCCACGTGGCCCTTGCGAGTGTATCCCTTGGCCCAGTCCGGCTTGAGCTCGATGCACTTCTCGGCATCCTATAAGAGTTAAACAAAACACGACGTCAGTCAAATTGCCCATACGATAATAAAAAGAAACTCACCTTCGTAGCTTCGTTGAACGCTGTGAGCTTGGTATAACACGCGGCTCTGTTGGAATACACGCGGTGGTCGTCGGGGTTGCGCGCGATAGCCTCGGTGTACTTCTCCACAGCCTCCGGGTACTTCTGCTCCTTGAACAAAGTGTTGCCTTGTTCCCGTGCCTCCTCCGCCTTGACCGGGTCGAGGTACGCCTTCGTCTTGCGGTCTTTGAGTTCTCGTTCCGTCTCGTTGAGCCGTTTGAGGGTATCCGCGTTGCGATCCTCCATGAGTGACTTGTTGTAAACCGCGATCGCTTCCTCGAACCGTTCGAGCTTGACGAGCGCGTTGCCCTTGCGGGTCATCGCCTTGCCCACGAGCTTGTAATCGACGCGCAGCTCGCGGCCCTTCTCGACGGCGTCGTCGCAAGCCTTGGCGCAAGCTTCGTAGTCGCCCTTTTCGAAAAACACCGCGGCTTTGTTGGTGATGAACGAGATGTCCGTGTCGTCGAGCGCGATGGCCTTGTCGTAATGTTCCAGTGCGACGTCGAAGTTCTTAGCCTTGTACGCGGCGTTACCCAGCACTTTTTCCTGTTTGGCCTCAGCCTTGGGACCCGACGGTTCGTCTACGACCATGGGTTCCGGAGCCGGGGTCGGCTTGGCGGGGTTGGAAGGCTTGGACACCTCGGGCTCGGATGCCCCGTTGGATGCTCCCTTGAACATGCCGTCGGGGTTGTTCATGGCGTCCTCGCCGGACATGACGTTGACGCCGAGGGCGACGGAGAGTACCTGCATCATGCGCGGGTCGGACATGTAGGACCCGAACTTGTCCGGATTTTTTTGGACGTCGGTGAGCATGGCGATGAAGTCGGGCTGGGAGAGGAAGCCGCGCGTGGCGGGGTTCGTGGCGAGCTTGCCGTAGAGCTCGGGGGAGGAGAGCATTGCACCGATGGATCCCATGGGATCGCCGCCCGGGCCCGCGGCGCCCATCGCGCGCACCGCCGCGGTCTCCGCGTCGGCGAGGCCCGATTTACACGCGTCGTTTGTTCCGTCGATCTCGAGCCCTTTGTTGTATGCGTCGCACGCGTCGTCGTAGCGCTTGAGGCCGTAGAGCGCGGCGCCCTTGCGCGAGTACCCCTTCACCCAATCCGGCTTGATCGCCACGGTCTTATCGGCGTCGGTCAGCGCGGCGTCGTAGTCGTTCAGCGCCGCGTACGCCGCGGACCGGTTGCTGTAGAAGACGTGGTTGGCGGCGTCCACTCCGATGGCATCCGTGAAGTGCTTCACCGCGTCGGCGTAGTTGCCCGCGCTGAACGCGGTGTTGCCCAGAGCCTGTTTCATATGGGAGATGGGTGTGGTGTGAACGTCAGCGTTATTGGGGTTAACGCGGAGTTAACACGTAGGGGGTGGGAAGGGAGGGACGGATCGCGCGATCTTGGAAGAAGGCGGTGGAAGGAAGATGAGTGGGCGTTGGCGCGCGTGACGAACGCGCCAGATCGCGGGCGGGAAGGGCGAACGGAGGCGAACGGACGGCGGTACGGAACGGCGCGGACCTTGTGTTCGTCGGCCATGGCGGCGGACGTGCGATCGTTTAACGCGAACTTCGTCGCGCGGCTGCACAGTGGCGCGCGGAAGGCCGTCGCTTCGAAGGAAGCCGCCAGACGGAGAGTTTATTTTCGTGCCTTTTCGACCTTCGTTGTTCGTTCAGGGAGAGACTACGAGCATTTAGTTAGAAAGGAATATGGAATTACCGCAGAGCTTACCGCAATTAAGCACATTTTCCTAACCAATAAAATACAGATTCAGCCATCGGCACTCTCGGCACCGCCAAGAATTCTGCTGAGTCAGTCCACCAGTCCGAGACTCGTTTGCGGCATGAGACGCGCCTCGCCGCCGCCACTTCCCGGAGCGCGGGAACGATTGGACGCCGGCACAACCCGCCGCGATCATCCCACGACGCTCCGTGATGTCGTACCGGCCGAGTATCACGACGTCCGGGGCCCACGCGCGGCTCTCGGCGACGTCACGCTACGCCGGCGGCGTGGGCGGGAACGATTCATTGCTGGCGAAAAGTCGACACGTCGTTCGTGCCGCGCGTGTCGCCGGGCGGGGTCGCGGCGGCGGCGTGCGTCGTGGATCGCGCCGCGGACCGGGTCTCATCGTGGCGAAGATCTGGACGGACGACGGCCGACGGAAAGCGGCGGAGATGATGGGCCTGACCTCCGAGGTGCGCGCGCTCCCGACCGCGTCATCTTGATCTTTTTTTTGAACACCCGGCCTCTCTCGAGAGGAAAAGAATATCTGCCCCTCGCCCGTTGGAGCGACGCGCCTGCCCCGTCGCCTTCCTCGAGCCCCCCGCTCACCACATTCCTCCCCCACGTTCCCACCACACCACAGGAAGCTCAGGACGAGAAGACGCTCAAGCGCGCGTTCCGCCGCCTCGCCCTCCGCTACCACCCCGACATCGCGAAGGACGACGCGGGCGTGGAAAAGTTTCACGAGATCCAAGAGGCGTACCGCGTCCTCTCCGGCGCGGAGCTCGCGCACGTCGAGCTCCCGCAGGACCAGGAGTGGGACACGCACGATTGGCGATGGGCGCACAGGTACAAAGGCGCCGCGAACGGCGTCGCGGGCATAGACCCGGAGAACATCGAAACCGCGAAGATTGGCGCCGAGGAAAAAAAAACGCGGGTGGAGTCGCAGCTTCGATCGATGGCGGGCGCGCCGTCCAGGCGGAAGCGGCGGGTCATCAAGCCGCTCAGTAAACAGCCGTCGCCCGCGGCGGTCGGCGTGGAGTTCAACTCCGGGACGTACGACGACGACGGGGGGGAGGATTGCCCGTCCGACGGATGCGCGGGCGAATGGTCCAGACCCGCGACGATTTTGATGAACGACGACGACGAGGACGAGGACGGGAACGATGAAAAGACCGGAGACACAGCTGTGCACACGAAGACGGCGTACAACGCCCGGAACGTGCGGGGGTACCAGAGCGACCGGCACTCGACGGAGACGGCGCACGAGCGCCTGAACGCGCAGCTCGCCGGTTTACAGCGCAAGAAAGTGATTCGCGCTCGCGCCACGGGCATCGACGTGTCGGAGCCCAAGAAACGGGCGGAGGATCCCGACGCGATTGAACGCCAACGGGAAAACACGGTTTGGGCGTCGAAGGCGGCGCGGTTCTACGGCGGGCGCGCGGGGCTACAGCTGGAGGAGAGCACCCCCGAGCGGTTCCTTCGTCTGGCGAAGCTGGCGAAGGAGTGGCGGGATCAGCGGGGCGGGACGTCGTTCTCGCAGGCGCTGATGGCGTCGGCGGAGGAGAAGATGTCGCCGAAGGAGCTGCTGCAGTCGGCGGTGGAGGGTGCGAGTTTGGGTGCGTGCGCGTGAACTGTGTTATGTAGCCCACCGATTGATGATGGACGTGTTTTGCCCGTTTATGATGTGTCATTACAATATATTCGTAGTCGTCGTTCGATGACATGGAATGTCATAGTCTACAGTCGTTAAGCAGCGTTAAGCAGCGCGCGCATGGTAATATGTCAGTTGTAGTTGTGATGCGGCGGGAGACGAGCCGCGCGCCAGAGCTCGCCATCGCGTCCCCCCGCAGAAAGAATGGTTGGTTTTGGTTTTGGTGGTGTTTTTGGTGGTGGCATGCAAAAAATAGGTATTCGTTTGTTTTGGTCTTCGGTGGTACAGCTTTTGGTAGTCCGCGGGTGGGTTCACTCATGACTCATCCCGAGACGCCGAGGTGGTAGGTGATGAACTCGTTGGACGGGTGGTAAATGAACCCGGACGTGCTCTGGCACCCACCCACGCCGCATAAGTTACCCAGGTGTTCCAGGTTGGTCCCCGACGGCATGGCGGCGCGGTGGCCCCCCGTGGGCTTACGCCTGTTGTGCGCCGCGTCTCTGCCCTTGGGAACCACAGCCTTGTTCCCGACCATCACGATCACCGGCTTATCCTTCTCCTGGTTGAAGAAAAAGGTGAATGGGAAAGAGGACATCAGTTATATATACTCGTGAACCGTGCGAGTGTAATTCAAATACGTACCTCGTCTTCGGTGTCGGGCTCCGGGGATGAGTCGCGGGAGACGAGCCTTGGGAGCGTTCGGTCAGCCTGGGCGCGGCGCAGCGCGCGGTGCAAACGCCCGGTATCGTCGCGTTTACGCCACGGATTCGCCATCGCCGCCAGCTGATCCGCCTCGGTGACCTCCGCCAAGGGCTGGCGTCGCTTGGCGCTGCGCCTGTGCGGGGAAGGAGTGTCGCTCGCGTCGTCGCCGTCGCTAGAGACGGTGCTGATCCGGCGCTTGCGAGCGGAGGGTGCCGAGGGTGCCGACACAGCTGTGTCGTCTCGGTGTTGCCTCAGCGCGGCTTTCTCCTTTTTGTGTTCCTCGCGGTCGTGCATCCGCTGCGCTGCGACAGCCTCGTCGTCGCCAGGGTAGACTCGCACTGAGATTGGCGCCGGAGCCGCGGCGGCCGGGTTCGATACGCTCCAAGCCTCGCCGTCGTCGACGCGCTTGAACCTCGGTGATGTGTAGAGCGCGTGTCTGATCTGGGACTTCCAGTGCTCGTTAGCCGTCAGGAGTCGGCTGCCTTTGCCGTCTGCGGGTGGTGCGGGAGGAGGAGGGTGGTGGGGCGAAAGATGAGTATCATCGGAAAAGCGAATCGTGCGTTTTCCACGTCGATCGCCAGGTGGGCGGAAAAGGGCGAGTTGTTGACTCTTGAAGATGATTGAAGGTGAAAAAGGCGCATGCGGGAATAATGACGGGTGCCGCGCGTCGCGTGGGGACGACGCGGGCGTGGGGAATGGACACTCACGCTTGTACGCGATGCGTCCCTCGCGCTCGCACGTCGAGTAAATCTCCTTCAGAATCGCCCTGCGTCGCGCGGGGGGGTCGGAAGGGACGGAGGGTTAGTCAGAACGCGCCTGGTAGCGCCATTTCTTCACAAAAGAAGGCGAGAGAAACTTCACAAAAGTCTGAGTCACGCCGTGAGTCATGGAGCGTTCACAACCCGCCAACTGTCGAGATAACTCGTGGGGGACGCGGACGCGCGCTTACCTGCTGTCGGGGCGGGAGAGAATGGCGTGATGCACGAGGTCGTGCACCGACGCGAAGGCTTGCGCCTCGATGTATGCTTCTGCGAGCGCGAGGCGGGGCGACGTCGGTCAGCGCGGAGGCGGAAGGCGAGGGGCCGCGGGCCAAGAAACAGAGGAGAGTGACTCGAGTGGAAAAAACTCGAGAAGATGATGATGATGTCAACGTGCCCCCTTGCGACGCGACGCGATATCCTCGCCGTTCATCGCGCGAGATGCCCGGGAAAAGCCGGCGAGCGTCGTGGGACGTTCGCGTGACTCGTGGTAAAAAACCGCGCGTCTCGACGGGCGCGTCGGGCGCGGTGCGACGCGGTGCGCGTGCCGCCGGAAAGCGCGTTACGGGACTTTTTTTTCCTCGGTTGGTTTGGAGCACGCACCTTTGCTCGGCATCTCCGCCTCGCTGACGTGTTTGTCGGGGACCTGCGTTGGGGTTCGCGAGCGGTTAGCGACTGTTAAACGGTCCGTAGGTTACGGTAGATGTCACGACGGGTTCGAAACACGGGAGAGGACCCGCGAACGTCGAAGATGTCGCGCCCGCGCACCCATCTCCGGCGCTTTTAAAACGCAGAGGGTGACGTTGTTTTTTTCCCGCGTTTCCTCCGGAGAAAGCGAGAAGCAGTTCCCGGAAGGCGCGCGGGGAAGGGCCCGACAGGGCTCGAACACGCACCGCGTTGGCCATAAAGGGTTAAGGTCTGTGTGCGGGAGAGTACGTTCGTGTGTCGACGTCCGGGACGCCGACGAGGATGTCGCTCGCGTGTGCCGCAAGAGGCCGCGGAGAGATGTGAACGCGAGAGCCTTTGTGGACGAAGAATCTTCGCAAATGGATTTTTTTTTTCCACTTCCCGAGGAGATGCTTGCGAAGCCAGGCGAGAGACAACCCCCGTCATTAAATTGTTCCTTTCGAAGGGCACCCGCGCTACACAGCGGGCGCCCCCCGCGCTCGAATAGAATTACCGAATGTAAAAAATATGCCTCCCCGCCCACTACCGCGCCCGCTGTTCCCGTCGTCGCACCGCCGGCGCCTCCGCCTCGTCCTCCATCGTCTCGTCTCGAACCGACGCCCATTGTTCGTACGCGGACTGCACGTTGGCCTGCGCGAATTCCCCCACGGACTCGATGCTACCCGATATGGCGCTCTCGCCGATGCCCTCGAAGAACGGGATCCATCGGAAGACGCCCGGGATGTCCGCGGCGATGAGCAGGTCGATGTCCGCGCACACGGCGGTGTTCGATGCGGAAACGGAGTCGCCGCCGTTGACGTCATCGTCATCCGTTCGCTCGATGAAGAGCTCGCAGTCGATGTGGCTCCATATGTCCATGCCGGCGAACCCGGGCGGGAGCTTCTCCAGGCCACCCTCCGGGGCGAACCGCAGGGCGTCGCTGACCATCCGCACGCCGTGCTCCCGCACCGCGGCGTCCTCGGAGATGCGGAGGTCAAACTCTGGGTTTAGCTCCCAGTCGAGGAACGGGAGTTTGATTACTGAGATCCTCCACTCGGTTTCCGTCTCCAGCGGTACGACCCCTTCTTTACTGAACACAGTCTCCATGACGTTCTCGGGGCGCTGAATCCATCGCTCCAGTGACCGCGGCGCGCGCCCCGCGTGAACACCCACGCGCGTGGGCTCCGGCACCGGCACCCTGAGCGTCTTCCGAACCTTGAACCTCATGAATTTCTCGGGCGGCCTAGGGCGCGAATCTTCCTCCGTCTCGCCCCCCCGGGATTCCGCCGCGACGCGCACCGGCGCGACGCCCCTCCTCGCCCCTACGCACCCACGCGCGCGCAGCGGACGCGCCGCGAACGCCGCGGACGTACACGCCGTGGAAGCCATCTCACCTCCCGCGCCACACCACCCGCACCTCGTGCGCACGACTTCTGCGGCGCCCGAGACGACTTTTTAGCGGCTGTGGGGAGATCGATGCGAACGTGGACAACTTTATGCTTTTTTGGCTTTACCGAGGCTCGATACTTTCTGATGTGACTCTGGACTCTCATAGTATATAAACGCCCTCATGTCGCTACGTGTACTCACGACTAACACCCGGGACCGACGTTGTACGCCTTGAACGCGTTGAACCCGTCCGCGGCGGTGGTCAACACTAAACCCGGGATCTGATGATGCCAGTGCAACTCCTTCGGATCCTTCAAACCTTGATGCACAAACATCAACTGCGGGGGCAAGTCGTCGGGAGCGACGGCGTTGTCATCCGCCGCCATCGCCGCCGCCTCCTCCTCCGCGTCCCTCTCCACCGCGAGGTCCCAGATACACACCGTGTGGTCCGCGGACGCCGTCGCGAGCATCGCGCTGTCGAACCGGCTCCACTCCACGCTGGTCACCGGCGCCCGGTGAAATTGAAAGTTTGCGACAAACTTCGTCTCACTGGGCGAAAACATTCGGAGATCCCAAATGCGCAAACCGCCGTCGTCAGCCCCGGTGGCCAGCATGCAGTTCGCCACGCGGTTCCAGCTCATCACGTTGACGTCGGTATCGTGCGTCTTGACCTTCAGCGCGGGTGTCGCTTTGTTCCGCGCGTCCCACACGCACACGTACCCGTCGGCGCCGGCGCTCGCGAAGACCTGCGACTCCGCCGGCGACCACTGAAGGTCCTCCACCGAGCTCTCGTGGCCACTGTACACCGAGTTTTTGTCCACGTTCCACCGCCCACCCTCCATCGGCTCCCATACGTGTATCCCGCCCGCGTTATCACCGGTGACGAGCCTGGCGTCCACCGTGGGTGACCAGTCCAGCGCGTACCCTTCGTCCGCGTGGCCGGTGAAGGCGTGCCTCGGCGCCGTTCGTTGCGGGACCTGGTTCATCGCGCTGCCCGCGTCTTTGGCATCCGCGGTGAGCATGGAGAGCTTGGTGAGCTGCGGTGACATGTCCCACACCTGCACCACGCCCGTTTCTCCCCACGTGGCGACCAACGATGGCCGCGTGGGGCACGAGCGGATGCGATTCACGGCACCGTGATGAGAGATCTTTTGCACCTGGATAATCGGTCCGTTAACCGGCGCCACCCCGCCCTCGTTCCCCTCGGAATCCGATTCGCTGTCATCGCTCGCGTCGCTGTCGTCGTCCATCTTGCTCTCTTCCGCGGCTCCCTTGTCGCCGCCCCGCCGGGTCTTCTTGAGCCGCGTCAAACGCATCATCGTGAGGTGGTTCTTATGCGGGATATCCGCCTGAGTTCCCGCGATTGCGAAGAGCGAATGCGGAAAGGATTCGCGGTCGTCGCCCATCTCGTCGCGCATGACGTCGAAGGATAGGCACGGCCAGTCGAGCTGCCACGCGTGGAGGCAGTCGTAGACGGAAGGGTCGTACTCGAGCTCCTCGTCGGCGTCCATGCCGTCGATGCCGGGGCGCCACACCGCGGGTCGGGCGGGAACACCGTCCTCTTCCCTGCGGAGTTTGGTTATTTTTTGGTCGTCGAGGGTTAGTTGGTTTTTTCCTCGAGCTAGCTGGGGATCGCGGCGGTAGAGGCGGGTGTCTTCGAAAAGCGGGTGTGGTGGGGTTGCGGGCGCCGTGTCACGCCCCGCGTCGGACCGCTCAGTGGAAGGGCACCATAGTGTTTCACATCAATCTCGAAGAGTTCAGGGGATTGACAGATTATATAATGGCATCATCAACGCGCGTCCGATTTGCTCGCGGGGGTGGTGCGCACGGCTGGTTGGTGCGGGTAAAACGGGTTCATGGGTCGATGTATCCGGGTGTCGTGAGATGGCACGCACCTGCCGGATCCGTCTTCGTCCATCTCGTCGTCCGTCTCGCCGGTCACGACGGTCACGCCGTCCTCGAGCTCGAAGTCGCTGTCGTCGGCCCCAACATCTTTCATCTTCTCGCCGCCGCCGCCGCCGCCCTTGGCCTTGGCCTTCTTGCCGGCCTTCTTGGGGTTGCGTCCCATCGTCGTCGGGTGCGGGTGTCCAAGTCTGGCTTCGCCGGTCGCGTGCGGGTAGCGTGCGAGGGGTCGGAGCGTGCGAAGACGCGCGCCGGCGCTGGGTCGAGCCCGGAGCTGCCGCCGTTCGCCGACAGAATGCCAGACGGTCGGAGCAAAGGCGGGGATTTTGTCGCACCGCTACTGAAATTGCCCATACGATCATTAAAATATAAATGCGGAATTGTGGGGTTTTTAATCATAAACGTGTGACAAGATTGTGACTGCAATTATGTGCTCGGCTCAGACGCTACCAGAGCCAAGTATTTCCGTGGGAAAAAAACCGAGCCATTGCCTCCCGGCACGCCCGGGCGAGAGGTCGGATCCTCGCAGGGCGGAGGTACCCATCGACGACGCGCGTCCCACCGCGTCGTCGAAGCCATCCTCCGTCCCCAAACCCGCACAGCTGTGTCCGGGTTTAGGGTTAGTGCCCCAACGCGCGGGAAGGTTTAACAACATCTAATCTCGCTGACGAGGACCGCTCGCACCGTCGGTCAAGATGGCCGGGTCGGAGTGCCTCTACGACCTCCTCGGCGTCGCCGACGACGCCACCGATGACGAACTCAAGCGCGCGTACAGGGAATCCGCGCGCCGGCACCACCCCGACGTCAACCCCGGCGCGGAGCCCGGCAAGTTCAGCCGCATCTCCTCCGCCTACGACGTCCTACGAGACTCATCCAAGCGAAGAGCCTACGACGCCTCGCGAGCGTGGCAAGCCGGCACGGACACCGGGTCCACCGGGTCCGACAATCACAAAGAGTGGGGCGGGTTCGAGGAGTACGCCCGGGGGTTCGCGGAGCGGTACCACTACGGC
>Ga0257106_1000132_pt1 | contig 45796 bp, 22 predicted proteins | sample LP_taG_3_FD_190177 | JGI IMG/M metagenome (GOLD analysis project Ga0257106, IMG submission 190177) | Marine microbial communities from Northeast Subartic Pacific Ocean, Canada - LP_J_2011_P26_10m | ecosystem: Environmental > Aquatic > Marine > Oceanic | place: Canada: Northeast Subartic Pacific...
AGAGGAGAGAAGTGGACGGCGACGAAGTGGATTCACGTAAATCCAACGAACCAATGGAACCAGAACAATCACAAGGTGCACTACGCAGGGGGACCGGCGAATTCAGAGACTTGTAAAGATACGAACGCGGCGTGTCCGGGATGGGCAGAGGGTGGAGAGTGTACGGCAAATCCGGGATTCATGGTGAGTTCGTGTAAGGTCTCGTGTAGGCAATGCGTAGGCGGCTGGCGAGACGGCTCGTATACGAAACCAGTGCTGAGCTGAGCTGAGCTTTATGCTTTGTTTTTGCTGTTGTTGTTGTACCATTGTATATTATGTTGTATAACTACTAGTATAGAGAGTATCTAGCTCATCCATCCATCCGTATCTCTTTCTTACCTAATTTTACATCGTTTCTATCTTCGCGCTGATTTCATCCGCGTGGTTGACAAACATTTCCCACTGTTCGCGATTAAACGCTAAACCTTTAAATCCCGGCGCCCACTCGCCGTTTTTGTTTTGGTAATACTCGCGAACGTGTACCATCGGTTTCCCTTGATATTTTGACACCGTCACTCTCTTATTCCCTCCGATTTCGCACACCGCCTCGCTTTCCGAGTTACCCGTAGCGACGATATCGATTTTAATCTCCACATCCGCTATCTTCTCTCGTAAATTCTCAAATTGTTCCGCGTTCAAGTTCACGCCTTTCTTCCCCGGCAGCCACTGGCCGTCTTTCTGATAGTACTCTCTGAATGAAATCGTCGGTGCGGCTCTATACACTTGCACGGCTACGCGCTTCGCGTTTGAGAGTCTGCACACCTCGCCATCTACGGCGTCTTCGGCTTGTTGTTGTTGTTGTTGCTGCTGCTGTTGCTGCGTTCCTCCCGATTCCGCCGCCGCGGCACCTCCGCCACTCCCTTTCTCCTTGGTCACGTCCAATGCCCACGTCGGTGGCGCCTTCTTGCTATCGTGCGTCAACCTTAAATCCATCCCACGCTTCAAGCACAAATACAACACCCGATTGACTTCCGACTTGTCCATCTTCGTCGCTTCCGATATAACTTTCGCCGTCGTCCCGTTCGCGCCGTAATCTTCTAAAGCGTCGAAAATCGTCTCCAGCGTTTGTTTCAAGTTTTTCTCGGCATCCTCGTCCTTGACCGTCTCCTCTTTCGGAGCGACACGTTCAGCGGCGGCAGAAGGAGGAGGAACTGCTGCTTCTCGCTTCACCGCGAAAGCAGCCCCTTTCGCTGCAGCAGGAGGAGGAGGCCCTTCCCATTTACTCCTCAACAGGTCCTCCTCATCGACACCAACTTTCTGCTTCTTCGTCAACGGTGGTGGTATTTGTTGTTCTCCCGGGGAGCGGAGCACTTCCTCTTCTTCCGCGCGTTCCTTTTGCACGAACTCGTCCACGAGAGACAAAATCATCGGTTTGAATTCATCCACGGGGAACCCGAGATCTTGGGCTAATATCTCGCGAATTTGACGCTCGGAGAGTGTTTCCACATCGACCGTGCGTAAAAGTTCTCGACACTTTGCCTCCACCGCGGCGAGTTTGAAGTCAGACATATTAAGTGAATGTACAGATATGCGCGCGTGACTTTTTGTGCTGCTTCATTTTGAAATCATTTTTTCTTTTGTGTCTGTGTTTTTCCCAAGGGTGCTCACTTTTCATATATCTTCGTATATGGAGCGGTGTGTGTGTTTCTCTCTCTAACTCTCTCTAAACTCTCTCTCTCGCGTGAATAGCAATAAAAAGGAAAAGTGGTCTCGCGTCTGCTGCGTGTGCCGCTCGCTAAGAAACGACGATTCTTTCTTCTTCTTCCTTTTCTTTGTCCTGCGGCGGCGCCATTTTTTCTTCCTCTTCTCCGAGGCTTTCTTCTCGGCGAGGCGGCAAAGGCGCTGCTTTGTTCCGGCGGTCGCGACGGCGATCCCAGAAGAGATGATGATGATGATGGTGTTTCGAGAAGGATACAAACGCGATCTCGAATTCTCTCTCCCAGGAACCGAAATCGAACGCGTTGACGGCGGTCGCTTTGACGAGCTTTTTCACGTCCGAGACGAACGCGTCGTGTTGGCGTTCGCGCTTTTGTTGTTTTTCTTCTTCTTTTCCTTCTTCTTCTTCTTCTTCTTCTTCTTCTTCTTCTTCTTCTCGAAGGTACTCGAACGCAGATAAGGCGACGCCTAACGTCGCCGCCGCGGCGCCGATAGCCGACGCTCGAAACTGCGGCGATGTTGGAAACGAGCGTAAACTCGCGGCGACGATAACGCACGCGTGTTCCTCTGCTTTCGTCCACAACCGTTTAAACTCCTTCGGCCTCGCGCCTTCGAAACCGAACGCGACGATTTCCACGTTCTTTTTCATCGCGTTTAAAAACTCCATCGCCCACATCGATCTCGTCGGTTTTGACACGCGATACTCCAACGTCGTCAAAATAACCGTCTCCATCTTCGCCATCGTCTCCTTATCGAACGTAATCGTTGATATCGGAACGCTAAAGTTGTTCTTCTTTTCCTCCTCGCACATCTCCTGCTCGTAGTCCACATCGAACCGGTCTCTTCTCTCTCTCGTTTTCAAGCTCAATCGAAAGCACGACGCGCTCAAAACTTCGTACGCCCACGCGCTCTCCGTCGTGCACTCCCCGCTCGCAAACGCTCGAACGACTTCTTCCGCGAAATCCACCGCCGCGCACGCGACGTCCACCATCGCAAACGACAACATTTGAGTTATTCTTCTTTCTGAATGACCACCACCACCACCACGATAACTACGGTGATTTTCTACCTCCTCATCCTCCTCGTCGTCGTCGAAACCAGAAGGCACCCCCTTCGACGTTAAAGACAGAAACTCTTCGTTTTTGTTCTGAAACAAAAAGAACTGTTCCGCTCGCGTTAAAACGCCTTCGACGACGGCGTCGCGAACGGTTTTCCATCGCTCCTCGCATTCGAAGTGAATCAGAGACGTTTTTTGCATGGAAGAAGGATTTTGCACCGCGAATTTATCTTCGTTTTCTCGAGCGAGGAATCGCGCGAGCGTCGTCTCCGTCAAAGTTTCTTTCCTCCTGAGCTTCTTCGTCTTTTCTTCTTCTTCTTCGACTCCTCTTCGACTACGAACTCGTTCTTTGTCTTCTTCTTCTCTCTCGAAACGTTTCATTCTTCTTTAAAACAACAACAGCGACAACAACGACAACGAACGACAACAACGATTATTGGAAGAGATGGTTCTTTTGCCGGAGCGTTGATCTTCGCGTCGCGAGTGTTCGTTTCCGCGCGCTTTACGTGCACTGTTTTGCGTTTTTTTTCCGCTTATTTTTCTTCAACGGACTGTCGTATTTCGTCACATTTTGGCGCAAAAAACGAATCAAATCAACAACAACATTAACGACGAACAACACCATGTCGAGATATTCAAAAGAAAGTCTTCGCCGAATGATAACGACGATGGCGACGACGACAGCAAAACCAGCGGCATCGAATGCGCGTTACTTTCGCAGCGTTTTGAGCAACAACGATATCGCCTTTACGAATGGTCGACGTGTTTACTCTTCTTTCAATTGGTCTTCTTCTTCTTCTTCGTCGTCGTCGGGTGCGGCTTTTGCGGGTGCAGCGGCCACGGCGACGATGATGATGGCGTACATTTTGCCCTCTTCTTCTTGGTCGTCCTCTTCTTCTCTGGCTCGCTGCGAAGAGGCGAAGAAGGAGGAGAAGATGTCTTCTTCTAAAGGAATGCCGTTCGAAAGCGTCACGTTGTACCAATACGACGTGTGCCCGTTCTGCAACAAAGTGAAAGCGTTTCTCGATTATCACAACATCCCGTACGACGTGGTCGAGGTGAACCCGTTGACGAAAACGGAGATTAAACAGTTCGAACACGAGTGGAAGAAAGTGCCGGTGTTAGTCGTGGACGGGAAGGCGACGTATAACTCGCGCGATATCATCAAAGACGTGGACGAGCGAGTGAGGAAACATTCGGGTTTGACGAAAAGGTGGTTCGGAGAGAAGAGCAAGAAAGAGAAGGAGAAGGAAGAGGAGTGGTGCAAATGGGTGGACGATAGGTTCGTGCACGTGTTGACGCCGAATATTTATAAAACGTTTCGAGAGGCGATGGAGAGTTTCGATTACATCACGGAGAGAGGCAATTTTGGTTTTTTCGAACGGCAATCGGCGAGGATTACCGGAGCGGTGAGCATGTACGGGATTTCGAAGATGGTTTTGAAGAAAAGGCACGGGATCGAAGACGAGAGAGCGTCGTTGTTCGAGGAGACGAGGAAGTGGATGTCCGAGGGAGTTGGACAAAGCGGCGGCAAATTTTGCGGCGGGGACGCGCCGAACATCGCGGATATTTCCATGTTTGGCGTGTTCAGAGCCGTGAAGACGTTTCAAACGTTCGAGGACGTGTGTAAAGAGGTACCGGAAATGGTGCCGTGGTACGAGAGGATGCAAAAAGCAGTAGGGGAGAGTTCTAGATCGGACGGGTTGAGTAATTGAAGAAATTGGGAGGATTGTTTAAATGTATAAAAGTAATCAAACCTTTGCGGTTTGTTGTTGGATTCAGCGTAATACTATTTGGATACACATAAAAGTACATTTCTGACTGCTATATTACTGTCTATTTTGAGTTTACACCCCTTTATTCGTTACATTCGTCGTACACATACAGCGCCTTTTGGTCTTACTACTTACTACCAATGGAGGAATCGCGGGTGTCGCTGTCCCCAATGCCAGTAGCGATGATGACCCTGTCGTCGCTGATTACCTTCCGCTTGTGCCTGCGCTGCTCTCGCGCGCATGAGATGCGCTTGTTGGTGTTCGTGAATGGCGTTATGTTGCGTGAACCACATCATGGTTAAAATAAACGTCCACCAAAGAATATTCCCAATCGCCGTCGCGACTGAATTCGCGGCGTTCTCGTTGATGTACGCCCTGACTTGTTCGTCCGAACTCGCCGCTGTCAACGCCGCGGAAGGTTCCAATCCCGCCGCACTGACGCGTCCAGTGAGCAAAAATAATATTCTTTGGACGACGATGAGAAAAGCGACGAGAATACCTCCGACGGCGGCGCCGAACGAGGCTAAAAAGAAGGATAAATTCCTCGGCGACGACAACGCTATCCGTTTCAACGCGTGAAAAATAACAATAACGTCTCTGTGTAAAGCGTTGTGCATGCGTTCTGCGAGCGCGGTTAATCTACTCACATTGTTTCGCGACGATGAGGAGGAACTTCTTCCACCTCTCCCGTCTCTCCCACCAACGGGCACGCCGTATTTATCCGTCGGTTCTCCCGTCGCTGGAGGCGCTCCGCTGGCGCATCGCACTAACGGCCATTTCGGTGGCGGTAACGTGGTCGTATATTTCTGTTTCTGTTTCTTCTTCTCCTCCTCTCCTTTTCCGTCGTTGTTGTCTTCTGAATCGTCCTCGTTTCCGTCTGAATCGTCGTTGTTGTCGTACATCCTCTTCTGAAAATACTCGCTCGCGCCGTACCCTTTCTCTTGCAACCAAGCTTCCACCCCGGCTCGAATCTGCCAATTCGGCACCACGTCCGTGCACGTCACGATTGCATTCGTCGTTGGATCCGTCGGTTGATTCCCAAACCTTTTACTTCTCAGCCATCTCGATATCGCCTCGCGTTCGTACGTGTACCCGGTTTGCAACAACACCACCGGATCCTCGAATAAATCTTGCGTGATGACGCACTTTAAATGTTCCGGAGGTTCCTCAAATTGCGTTGAGTGTTTCGAATAATACATCGACGACGAGGTGCTGGATGCGAAGCCGCTTAAGATGGTTTTCTTGACTACTCCGGCGAGACCGGCGAGGCCGAAGAATAACGCGTTTTGGTTGTTGTTGTTATTGTTCGACGACATTTTGACGATTTCTTTCCCGGAAAATCAATCTCTTTTCTCTCAATATATAATAACAAAACGGAAAAAAACGCGGGAAAAAGGACACAAAGCGCAAAAAGAAGAGTTCTTCTCTCTTATTCCCACTTAATCTTTGCTCTCTCGCTCTCGTCGTCTTCGTCGCAAAGCGTTCTTTTTTTTTCCTCTTATATGCTCTTAACTCTTTTCGGAAAAATCGTTTTTTTCTGAAGTGGCAGCCCCTCGATTTTTTTTTTTTTTTTTGAAGAGGCAGCCCCTTTTTGAGGTTTTTCTGCACATCTCACCCTCTTCACAGCATATAATAAATAAATAAGAATGTCCGCAACTATGTGCACCACCGCGTCTTTTGCACCATCATCGTTATTGTCTAGCAGATTTTCGAACGGTACGGTTTCGTTTGCGCGCCTTTTAAGTGCGAGAGAGGTTTTTTTAAAGTCGCGAGACGCAGTTTTATAGTTGTGTTCGCGTGATTTTTACGCCTGGTTGTTGTGAAAAATGATGATTTTTTTCTCTCAATTGAGAAGCGCGCGATGCTGGTTAAGAGGAGGAGGCGCGAGAGAAAGAGAAAAAAGAAGAGCGACAAAATTATGAACGCGTAAACTGGATGTTTTCACATCCAAACGCGCGCGGTTTTCGCCCTCGTTCGTTTCGCGAGTGGCGGAGTGCGCGGCGATTTCGAGAAGGAATTTTTCTCGCCGCCCTTTATCCTTTTTTGCTCCAAGGGCGACGTCTCCTCAAGAAAGGAGGAGGAGGCACTTTTACATACGACTTTGACTGACGAGCGCTTTTCAACTTCTCTCTTTCAATAACAAACAGGTTCCAGAGCATCTGCCTTCCAAACGTCCACCACCACCACGAAAAAACCAGTGTCCGGTTTTCAATTCCACATCGAAGCCAAGCAAAACAAAGTCGCTCGAACGCTCCTCACCCAAAAGGAACGCACGTACAACAAGGCGCGAAAGTCGGAAATCGCCACGCGCATCAAAAAAGTCCGAACGTTAGCCGAAATATTGTTACCGGCCGCGACGGAACACAACGTCGCGGAGTTGGAGAAGTTAATCAGCGAAGCGACGAAGAGTGTCGACAAGGCGGTTTCGAAAGGCGTTTTGCATAAGAATACCGGCGCGAGAAGAAAGTCGAGAATGGCGAGGTGCAAACAAGCCGTGTTGAAGGCGAATAACTTGATGACGTACAATTAATAATAATACACGCGACTACTATAGAAGAGAGAGAGAGAGAGAGATTTATATACATAAACTGTTAGCCCCCCCCGCAAACGTGTAATTGGATCGTGATGTACTTGATTAACGTAGCTTTATTTTCATCGACTTCTTTTCAACTCTTTTTGGCTTCTTGAAAAAGCGTTACAAATTTTTCCCAAACAAATGGCATCTTTCGCCGAACAAAACGCGGTTCGATGTAAAGAAGCCGGGAACGTTCTGTATAAGAACGAGCGGTACGAGGAGGTGCGTTTCTTTTATTCTCTCGTGAAAATGTTGTCTTGTTTCGTTTTTTGTGCACATTTCGCGCATCTTTCCATGAAACGCATGTTCGTTGAAAAACGCACGCGAAAACGTTTCATGAAGTCGCTGACGCTGACGCTGACGACGCTTCCTTCCTTCCTTCCTTCAAAACTTCAGGCCATCGAAAAGTACACCGAATCTATTCAGTTCGACGGCACGAACCCGGCGGTATACACGAACCGAGCGGCGGCACATTTCAATCTCAAAAACTTTCCGCAAGCGTTGCTCGATGCGGAAACGAGCACGAGAGTGGACGAAACGTGGACGAAAGGGTACTATCGAAAAGCGAAATGTTTACACGCGATGAACGATACAGCAGAGAAAAAGAAGAACAGATTTGAAAACGTGCGAGAAGCGATCGATGTTCTCCGGATTGGCACGCGATACGACGCGACCAACGCGCAAGCGAACGCGTTCCTGAGAGCGTTGGAACTCGAAAGTCTTTCGCTCGCGAAGGATTGTTTCGAGATGAAAGCGAGAGCGAAGGAGATGTTTCGGGAAGGGAAGTTTGAAGAAGCTGTTGAGATGTACGGAGAGGCGCTGAGAGACGAGGAGACGAGGAGAGGTAAGGAGAAAGGAAAATCCGTTCTGGGCGAGAGTAACGGTGGTAGTAGCAGTGGTAGTCTTCGCGCGACGATGTTTTTAAATCGGGCGGAGTGTTATCGACAGATGGGTAAGATGCGAGAGTGCGAAAGAGATTGCGAGGAAGCTTTGCAATTGCAACCGAAAAACGAGAAAGGTCTGTTGAGAAGAGCGTTGTGTAGGGAGTATTTCGAGAGATTCGAGGAGGCTTTGGAGGATTTCGAGACGGCGAAACGGCTATCGCCTTCCAGTCTTCTCGCGAGCTCCGGAATCGAGAGGTGCAAGAGGATGCAAAAGGTCATTAATAATGACAGGTAATAGAGTAGTATCGTATAATTTTTAGTAATAATAATATTAGTTGAAATACAAATGATTCTTTAGTCATATAAAGTATACTTCCTAATGTAAAGTTGCGTGAAAGAATGTCGGGGTCTATTTCTTTTCCTTCTCGTCGGCGTCTTCCTTCTTCTCTTCCTTCTTTCCGCCACCAGCGACGCTACGGAGTCTCTCCAACGCCGACGGTTTCTTCTCCACCGTCGCCGGTTTTTGGGGAGCATCTTGTTCCTTATTCGAGGCTTCTGGCGGCGCCTCAGGTTTTGAAGTGGGGGCTCCAGTTCTCTTCGCCGCCTCGTTGGCGGCTTTCTGCTCCTCCAATTTCTGCTGCGCCTTGATCTTCTCAACTAACGAAAGCTTCTTCGGATTTCCTCCACCGTCTCCTTCTTCTTTCGTCTCTGCTTCAGATCTCTGTTTTTTCAGGCGTTCCATGATATTCGCAGCGCCTCTGTCTTTCTGAAAAGCGGCTTTCAACGCCGCTCTCGTTCGAATCTTCCTCTCCGTGTCGTTCTCCGCGACGTTGAATCCAAGGCGTCGCATCAACCAGCCGTAAAACATAACGACAAGCGATCTGGATTTGGAACCTTCCGTGGCTAATGGGACAACTTTCGAGACGACTTTGTTCGGTCCATCGTCCGCGGTTAAACGAATTCTCATCAAGTTATCTGCAACTTGAGGAATGACACCTTTTCGAATCAACGAAAACAATCCAGAAGGTTTCAAGGATCCCAACATGTTGACGCCTTGTACAGACTTTTGCCGCTGTCTCGCGCGATCGAGTAAATCATTCACTCTTTTTAAAATGTCAACCGCTTGTACTCTGGTAAACGGCGCTGGTAAATGTCTCTCAATGATCCATTGCGCCTGGATGTCCACGCCAGATTCGTTCAACTCGGTGAACTCTTTATCCATGGTTTCTGGATTCACATACTCCGTTCGGTACTTTTCCAAAACCTCCTCCTCGACCGGTAACTGTTGCAAGTAGTCTCTTTGATGCTTATCGAGGACATTCTTACTAGATTCTTTTAGTTGCGAGTTGACGAATTTCGATCGAGCCTCCGCGCGAAGTTCTTCAGGGGTCAATATGTCCCGTTTAGAACCCAGCGTCATTCGTCGGTACAACGAAGGGCCTTTCTCCAACGATTTTTGTTTTTCCGTTTGCATCGATATCTTCTTCGATAAACGTTTATCCAGTTGCGCCAACTTATCCGCCGTCGTATTTTTGCTTTCTTTGCCGCCTTCGTAGGCTTTGGTGTCGCCAAAGAAAACGCCGACGATGCCTTTGTTGCTTTTCGCAGATTTGACGACAAACGGAGTAACCTCCATGAAGATGTAAATGAGGAAGATCGTCAAGCCTCCTAAAATGAGAACTGCGTTGAACCAGGACAGAAAATCGTCGAATCTCTTCGAGGCTTTTTCGGTTAGAAAAATCAAACCGGAGAAGATGTTCACGAAGGAGATGAAAATAGCCGCAGACTCTAAACGGTCCAGACGTTTGGATTCCTGAGGGTCCGCGAAGAAGTGAATGGTCATCGCGATAAAAATAGTCATCAAACAACCCAAAGATTGACCTAGTTGACTCATGGTTGTTCCTTGCGAGAACAACATGGTACTGCCGACAACGCCGAGTTGGCGAAGCAAGACTAAGATCTTGTATCTGTACCACGCCGGGCGATAACCCACGTACAAAAAACCGAACGTCTTGACCGTATCCGGGCGATTCAACTTGTCCCGAATTCGATACAGCGTGAAGTAAAACGTCAAGATGATACCAAAGGGGTACATGCACACCAACACTAACGCGATAGGAAAGTACTGCGTCCAGGGATTTTTCATGTTGCCCCAGTCGTAACACTGTATGCTCGGTTCAGCTTCCAAATACGAGATTCCATTCGCCGGGTTTTTCACGCAATCGAAATATTCAAGCGCCGCTCTCGAGAGAAAGATGTAAGAAATATCCATCAAAGTGAGCATGATGCGAATAAACATCCTCGCAGTTGATCGGATGTGATCACCAACGGAGAACTCTTCCACTTGTATTTTCTTATCTGTGATAATCTTCTTCGCCCTTTCCTTCATCCTCTGCAATTTACCTCTGCGGTTGCCTTCGTCGTCCACATCGCGAGTGTCGTACGCGAACCACGAGTCAAACGAACCCGCGAGAAGCATTCTGATGAGCACGTGACCGATGATAAACTTCAACAAGGTGATCAACACGAACGTCGCTCCAAAAAAGAGCGGCGAGAGCACGACGACAAAATACCGCAAGAAGAAATCAAACTTCGGAATGTGACATTCCGGTTGCAGCAACTGAATGTCAAACGTGAAAATCGCAAAGTACTTGTACAAGTTTTGAATAATCGGAGGCCACTTGAAGTCCAAATCCGATAACACGGCGGTTATTTGCACGAACACGAACAAGAGCGAAATCGCTTTGAATCTTCTCAATAACTTGACGAGGATCGGCAACAACATGATGAAACCAACCAACATCAGGAAAAGAATTAAATACGATTCCCACTTCGTGTCTGGACAGATGTTGCATTGTTGCTTCAAGCGGTAGTAATTGTTACTGCACTGCGCGCAACCCTTCTCTTCGTATCCTTCCGTGCACTGGATAGTCCACGGGTAGACGTCCGCCAAAATCTGATCGTCAGTCGCGTTCCCCGGGCATGCTTGTTCAGGCGTGCACTCACGAATGGTTAATTCAGTCCCTAGCGCTGCGTCTGGAATATCGACGAAATATCCAAACTCGGCTTCTGGAACGATTAAACCTCTTTCTGTGCACCTACTCCCCAAAGGCGGGCAAACCTTGCAAATGCTGTCAAAGTCGCTGGTTTGGTCGTCGATGACGGTGAGCAGATTCCCGTACGTTCCAACGTCGCACAAACACTCCGTGAGAGCAATGGCACCACCTTCCGTGGTCGATCTCGATGGACACGCGGTGCACGCTCTCTTACCTTCAAAAGGTTGATACGAGGTCACTCCGCATGGTTCGCACATCTCTGAGCCAGTTTTCCCGGCGAAAGTACCGGCGAGACACGGCGAACACGAGATCATGTCAAACAACAAAGCGTATTCACCAAAGCCACACGGCGTACACTGCGTTTCCAAAGAGTTCTTAGTGTGTCCAGGAGCGCACTTGGTAGAAAATGTGACTTCAATTGTTTGATAGTTGTCGTAGCCACCTCTATAATTTTCTTGTTGCGAGACAGCGAACCTGAGTGTCTCCATCGGGCCTCTCCAATACTCCTTCGCGCGATAATAGAGCGTCGCGGAAAATCCCGTCTCTTTGTTCCCACCCATTGAGACGACGTTTATAGACCCGTAAAGGTCACTCAAGTCCGTACCCATGGTCAGATCGCCGGTTTGCACGCCCTGTATGAGATGCGTTACCGTTCCTTGGATGTCGTTTGCGTTTATCAACGTGATGAAAAGTCTATCCGTGTCCTCATCCGCGGCTTTAATCTTGAACTCTTGCCATTGCTTTGCGTACTCCTCAAAACTGAGCTCTTCCTTCGTCGTGCCGACGACTTCGGTCACGGTCATTGGCGCCGTAAACATTGGATTGGAGGTTTTCAAAACCTCTACGCCATCCGCGTCTTTGCCGTACACGTCGAGCTCGGACCCGTCGTCTACCTGCGAAATGACAACACTTATGAGCACCGTGGCAGTTTCGTAGTTGAAACCTGTGACGATTTTATCTTTGACCCCGATGCGCATCCAAAGTTCTTCATCAACACCGCCTCGGTCCTTCGTCGGTTCATAAGTAAAATACGCGCTTAGCGATGTACCAGCCTCCAAAACTTTCTTTGTGCAGTTTTGCCAAAAGTTGTCCTGTTCGAACTTAGTTGTGGTTTCACAATCGCACGTGTACATGGTCAACTCGTTCACAGTTAGCTGCTCTCCGGAATGTTCCTGCGCGCAAACTTTGCCTTCACACCGGTCGTCCCAACATTGCCACTTGATTCTCCCGTGCTCAACTGTTTCGTAGCCATTCACATCTGTGACGGCGTTGTAAAAAGAGTTTTGCGCCGTGTACACTCTCAACATCGATTCGGTAATGCTTGCGTCTTCACCGTTCGCGTCTTTACCGGAATGAGGTAAAGACGCCGCGTACTCGCGCTTTACCGAGAAGTCCGTATTCGTATCCTCCACAACATTCACCGTCGTGGACTCCTCGTTCGTGACGAGTTCCTTCACACCCTCGATGGATGGTAAGAACGACTGATCGGCGACGGTAATCTTCACCCGTCTCGAGGCCGAATTGACGCCTCTCGTCCCGGCGGGCAAACCCGTCGGCGGATCCAACCCCTCGTGTCCGCCCGCTTCCACGTCGTTAACCGCGTACTCGAACGTATCGGACAATCCGCTGTTATTTCCGTACGGGATATATACAAACGCGCCGGCATCTTCGCCACACAATTGGGCGCCTTTACCATTGTTGGCTGTGTAGTCGCACGACAACCTTACTTCTCCGTACGTCGGCAGCTTGGTGATCACGTACTGTAAATAATCCTGGTCGGCATCCAAGTCTCCATACGCGTACCCCGAGGCGCAGTTGACGAAACCATCTGCGGACACTCCCACATTCGATGCATCGATGCAATTCAAATTGCCTCTCAAGATATACGTGTTGTAGTCCCCGGATGTCCCGGACTCGGTCGGTAACGCGTATGCCGTCGCGGTTTGGAACGATTCAAACGTATACCCTTGCCATCCGCTGTTCGTTCCGGTTCGCGTCAACTTATTCGGTCTCACTTGTTGTCCAAATGTTAAATCTTCAACATCATTGGGCCAACTCACCGGATCGTTTCTCGGCTCGATGTAAATTCTTCCCGTCGACACCTCCGTGTCTTGCGACAGCATCTCACCGTTAGCACCATACACCGTCTTTGTCACACGAAACGAAAACAGAGACAAATCGGTTTTACTCTCAGAAAATTTGTGCGTATCCGGCGTAAACGATAAAATCCCGCCTTCGCTCAAAAACGCTTGCGGCACGGCGTTTGCCCCAACCTTCAACGTCCTGTCCGGCGGGCAAATCAATTCGTACGTCAGCGTGTTCCCTTCCGCTTCCCACTCGTTGTTCGTCGGTTTCAACGTCGTCGTCATCACCGTATCTTCAACCGCGCAAAAATAGTTTTTCAAATCCCCCAACCCTTCTTCTTTGAAAAAAGTGTCCGGATCAGAATTGCAAAAGTAAAACTCGCACGTGGCCGCTTCCAACACGCCGCCCACGCACGTGGTTTTCCCGGAAACCGTATACCCTTTGTCACACGTCGGCTGACACGTCTTGCCCGCGTCTAAAACGTTCGCACACGTTCCAACTGCACCGTTTAATGGTGGTACGCTAACGTCGCACGGCGTCGCCTCCGCCACCGTGGCTTCCGTTTCCGTGCCTGAAGTTTGTGCTCCAACAAACAAGAAATTATCAAAATTTTCTTTTGTCGTCGCGCTTGGTCTTCTTTGCGGGCTGCTGCTGGACAAAAACACCGCAAACAACGCCCACGCGAAAAGCGCTCGTAGCATTCGTCCTCCGCGTTTTTCGCTTCTGAAACTCTTTCTCGATGAAGAAGAAGTCATCGTGACTTTGTTTCTCGTCATCATTTTTTAACCTCTCTTTAAATAACCGGTTTGAATACAGAGAAGAAGGGGCTTCCTTCACCCTTGAGAGGCCGCAAACGGTCTTTATCAGCGCTCTTTATGAACGAGAAGATCTCACCAACAACGAACGCGAGAGGAAGAGAGAGCGACGCGAAAGACTTTACGAGAAAGTCTTCTCTCCGTCCAAAGAATTCGAGAGAGTGAACGAAACGAGAGAGACGATGATGCACTCGTTGTGCTCTTTTGGCGATCAATTCCTTTCAGGTGTCGACCGACCTTTTGTTTTTTGTCTGGCAGATTAAACCCTAAATACTAGGGTTTATGCCTAAAATTGCAAAGTACGTCGATACGCGGAGGCTTCTGTGGCGTTCAGGAGCAAGTACAAAAGCATTTTAGTGAACGAGAATACACAGAGGAATACTAGCTATGAATAATCTCATTTCTTTCAAAATGTTACTTATTACGACTCTAAGAGATCTCGAGGTAGCCTAAGATTGCCAACGTCCGCCTTTTAGCCTCTAACTTGGCGGTGACTAAACCGGTCAGTCGATCGAACTCTTCGCGATTGTCCGTTTCCGTGGCCAACGCTAAATCTCGTTCGAACGCGGCGTCTTGCAACTTGCAGTTCTTCAAAAACTTTTGCAACTCCAAGACGACGTCGTCGACGCTCGCGTCGAGTCTTTCCGCGATTTCTCGACACGCCGCTTTGCCGTCGAACATTTCGTCCGGGTTTAACGTCATCATTTCGTCCAAAGCGCGTTTGGACGGCGAATCCGCTTCCAGTTGCAAAAGCGTTTGCGTCAGCAATTGAATGATATTTTCTAGAGTTTTCAGAACGTTCTCGTCTTCGCCTTGGTTTTTACACGCGGTGAGGACCACATACGCTTGACCGAGAACCCCGTCGGTAATTTTTCCAATCAGCGCTAACCTCTTACACTCGGGGACAATTTTGTCCCACGTGCCTAAGGAAACGAGCTGGTTGAACGTTTCTGCGTCCATCGCAGTCGGTTCTGCCGCAGTTGGGCCTATTTTATTACTTTTATTGTTACCATCATCATCATCATCATCGGCTGCTTTTGTTGCAGCCGTCCTTTTTCTGCTTCTCGTTCGTAATGTTCTTCTCTCCCAAGACGACGGCAATAACACTCCACCTCTTCCTTTTCCTCCTTTTCCTCCTCCAGTCGTCGTCGTCGTCCTCCTGCAAAAAAGCAGCGTCGTCGTTTTCATCAAAGTCGTCGTCATCGCGCTCATTTATAGTAGTATATCTGCATCCTTTTTCTCAGGTTTTATCCCTTCTTTTCGAGGAGCTCGTTGGGAAAAAAAAATATCTAAACTCTGGATAAAAAAAGCGCACATTTAACATCACATATAATACTGCTCTAAAAATGAAGAAGAAAAGAAAGTTAAAGACGAGGACGACGAATACTAGTAAAGGTGGTGGTGGTTATGGTCGCGGTGTTCTCGTCGTTGGACGTTTTTTGTTGCGCGACACGCGCGCGCGACGAGAGGAATCATCATCATCATCATCGAAGAAAAAAATACAGTTGAAGATGGACACAAAAAAAGGAGGTTTCTCCCCGTCGTCGTCATCGCGGGACCGTCGTCGAAAGGAGGAGGAGGAGGAGAATGAGAACGAACGAGACGAGTTTAACGTTCCTATTTTTGGAGGGAAACCGAGAATTTTTGAGCAGCGCGGCGGGTTTGATGGTATTCGTAAACTACTACTCAGTGAGGAGGAGAAGGACAAAAAGCATCAGCGGGAGCAAAAGTTAACAACGAAGGAAGAAGAAGAAGAAGAAGAAGAAGAAGAAGAAGACAAAGAGGCTGAAAAGAAGGACGACGTGAATACTACTAGTACGAACGATGATGAGAATCACTCGGACGTGTTCATCGCGTACGAAAAGCACCTCACGAAATCCCAGCAACTTCAAGCTCGGTTACGAAGACAATTCGAAGCGAGCGCGAACGCCTACCGACCGGGGTTGCGCAATCGAGGCGAGGACCTGCTGCCGATCACCGCGCAGAAGGCGAAAGAGATGGAGTTTCGCGAAGCCGAGTGGTTGAAACTGTATCCAGTACCGGTGACGAGGTTTACGGAGAAACGGTCGAACGATGGTCACAGGAGACCGGCGGTGATTTTGGAGTCCATCATTAGCAAAGATTATAAGCGGATTAAAACGGAATCGAGGTTTAAGCGGTTGACGAGGTTAGTCGAAGGGATTAACGTCGCTCGATGGGGATTCGAAGGCATCGAGGACGAGGAGGAAGTTAGGATTACCAAAGAGTTTTACGATTTGTCGCAGTATTACGAGACGAAGAAATCGAGGAAGGAGAAGAAGAGACGGATGAAAGAGTTGGAGAGAAAGAAAAGGAAGGAGGAGAAGAGGCGTAACTTTGTGCCGAAAACGATCGTCCCGAGACGGTTGTCCGCGGTGATGGATTTTCGAAAACCGAAAGCGAGAACGCATCCCATACGCTTTTTGAAGAAAGATACAAACGAGGAAGAAGAAGAAGAAGAAGAAGAAGAAGAAGAAGAAGGTGTTCAAATGCAAGCGGAGGCCTTATCGTCTCCTTCTTACTCGTTCACGGATGTCCTCGACACCATTCACGATTGGGTCGGCTCGAATTTGCTGAACCTTCGCGAGACGTGTCAAAACATAAACGCGAGGAAACAGGAGCACATTATGGATCACATCGACGCGATAAGTACCATGCATATGCCCAAAGCCATCAGCGCACAAAAAGACATTTACAGAGACTTTTTGAGATCTCTGGATGTGTCTGTCGTACCCGCGCACGGGACTATAAAAATGTATCAGAACTTGTTCGCCGATGCGAAACGTCGCGTACAAAATCTCGTTTCGGACACGAAAGTACGAGACGAATGGTTTCTTACGGGCGCCACAAATTTGCGTCGTGGTCGAGTGCAACAACAAAAACAAGTAGAAGTTACTCTTACATGCGAAGATGAAGATGATGACGACGATCACGAAAGTTGCATCGTTCGTACGCTCGTTAAAGAAGCCATCGAACGCGTCGTCGAGTCGAGCGAAGCTCTCGTCCATCGCATCACACCGTTTCCAAGAACAGAACTCGCCACGAATGCCTCAGATTTAATTTGGGATGCAAGCACGTTTGAAAGCTACGCTAAGAGAACATCTTTCCCTACTGCTGCGGTTGCCGTCGTCGTGAAACAAAAAGTCACGTGGTTGGCGAAATCCAAGCGAAGCGGTCCGCGAACGCCGGGCGAACGCGGCTGGTTCCGATCCGGAAACGCCTTCGAAAACGGTTCTCAAGATGCTCAGCAAAGATGGCGACATCCGAATTCAGAGATAGAATCACGACCGCGCGAATCGAACGACGATTATTTCTCCTCCGATAGTAGCACTAGTAGCAGCGAATCGGACTCGGAAGATATCTTCTTTCGCGACGTGCCGCGAAGGCGAGCTCCGCCGCCTCCTCTCGCGCAGCAGCAATCGAAGAAGAAAAACGTCATCCCGAAAATCTGGAAAGGGCGACAACTCGCCATTAAAAAGTTTGGTCACGATGAGAAACGGATGTGGCGCGATAAGATCGGCGAGTTTCTTCGTAAATCGCGTAAAACTCTCGGTCATAGACCTTTGGACGTCTCCTGGGGCGGTTCAGTCCTCGATTCGGTCATCGGCGCGAATTTAACGCAAAACGTGACGGACGTTTTATCATCAACAGCGATGTTAAATTTGATGGCCAAGTTTCCAGTGACAGAGGAAACGCAAAGCAAGCATTTAGAACGCGTCGAGAGAGCGGTAAGAGTGAAGGATTTGGTGAAAAATGTCATCAATTCGGTAGTTGAAAAAGACAGGGAGAGGTACGAGAAGGAATGCGCGCAAGCGGCGAGCGAGGTTGTACGAAATGCAATTGATCGCATTGTTTCGAGAGAAACCGGGAGAGATAATATTGCTCAGGAGGAGGATGTAGAAATGCGAGATGCTTTAGATATAGAAACTGAAATGGGAGCAGCAGCCGTGGCGGAAGTGATTGAGCGCATGCAGATTGACGATAAAGATGACATCGAGCAACCTTCCTTCTTCCTTTGTCGCGGTGTACCGAAGATCGACTCGTCCTCGTTTGAGCTCGATAGGACATCACTTGATGAAGAATCTGACCTTCACGAGTCTTCAGTTATTGTCGAGTTACCTGTCATGTCTCCGTTAGAGCAACTGTATTACAGCGAGCGACAAATGTGGAACGATTTTTCGAAAACGCCGTTGACGAAGCGCAGATTTAGCGAGAAAGAGGCGTGGATCGAATGTTCGAACGAGGATTGCGGTAAGTGGCGACGGATACCAAAAGCGTTAGCAGATTCATTACTTACTCACAACACGACGTCGGAGAACGTAGAAGCAGCGGATTACTTGAACTGGACCTGCTCTCGAAGTTTCGATAAAAGACACAATGGGTGCGATAAGCCGCAGGAGATGTTGAACGACGATATCGACGAAATCGTCCGGGAAGCGGAAATTTTGCGCAAAGAAGACGAAGAGCAGAAAGCAAAAGAAAAGAAAATGCGCGAAAACGAAGCAAAACTGAGAGAAGAGAGAGAAGCGTCGAAGCAACAAGCAGCCTCGAGGGCAGAATTGAACCGACGCGAGCGACGAGCAAAGACAGATAAATTGAAAGCGCTCGCGCAAGCTGCTCGAGATCGTCAAGACTTCATTTGCGACAACGATCCTACCGAGAATGATATTATAGTGCGCGACTGCGTAGATTGGCACCGCGTTTTGCACGAAGCCTCAATCGACGATATCATCGAGTGCATTCGATGTCGCGGCATGCACTCCATGCTCGCGCATAGAATCAAGAAAGTTCTTCGGCGTGTGGTCGACGAACGCGGCGTTTTGTCGCTCGAATTCCTTCGTGAAGCCTCCACAGAAGAAGCAAACGCGTATCTCAACGAGATAGAAGGCATGGGCGCAAAGACTTCGGCGTGCGTAAACTTACTCTCGTTGGAAAATAGAGACTTCCCTGTAGACGTCAACGTCGGACGAATCATGGCGCGCCTAGGATGGGTTCCGCTCGAAGACGATTTCAAGCTCGAACTTCTCGAGCAGTACGCCCCAGAAGAATCAGTGTACGAATTTTTGAGCGAAAGATTGAACACGTTCGACGTGACGATGTTGTACGAGCTCCATTATCACATGATTACGCTTGGGAAGGTGTTTTGCGCGAAGCGTGATCCGAATTGCGCGAGTTGTCCAATGAACTCCGACTGCGAATACGCCAAGTGTGGTGGTAAACGAAGGAATAATAACATGAACAACGTCGGAGTATACACGCCTGCACCGAACGTCAACAACGCAGAACCTCCAACGCCGCCGAAAGAAGTAGTAACGATTGATCTTACGAAGGAGCAAACGAGAACGCAACCGATCGAAGATATCGAAGATATCGGCTTGGCGCCGCCGTCGGGGGGTTCGTCGCCGAAGATGCCGTTGACGCCAACGGCGACGAATAATAACGTCATTGGAAAACGGTTTCCATCGAATTCGAGTATAGAATCACCGTCTAGTCTAGATGGATTCAACAGCCCTACGGAATCGTCTGATAATCTTGCGGATGTTCTCACAGTTGAAGAATTCGTTGAGCGTGCAAAAGCGCAGAAGCACCAGCAGCAAAATGAGAAGGATTTCCCTGAAGCAACAGCAGCATCGGTAGGAGATGCGTCTCCTCTGCATGTAGAACCATCACATACTGCGCCCCTTGCTCCTTTCTCTCTACAAAACGACGTGTTCGCAAACAACGTCGCGGAAACGATGGATTCAATCGTCGCCGCCGGGAAGATCTGGACAGATTTAGGTAAACCCGCCGGCAAGAAGGCCATGCGCGTTCTTTTACTCCTTTCCTCGGACGATGATTCCGACGACGACAATGTCGAAGAAAACAAAAGCGCCGTGGCAGCGATGATCATGCGCCGATTTAAATCGTTGTCAAAAATCTGCCACCCGGACAAAAATCGAAACGATCTCGAGAGAGCGTCCGCCGCGTTTGGCATTTTAGCCGAGGCGAAAACAAAGGCGATGGAAGCGGTCGCTGAAGTCGACGAGAGAGCGCTGAAAGATGATGCGGCGTTTGAAAGCGAAGCCGAAGACGAAGTTTTGAGGGAAGTCGAGGATCCTCGGTTCGCAAAGTTCAATACAGCAACTACCGCCAAGACGACAACCGCCGAGGAGGAGGAGGAGGCGTTTTTAACCCCTAATCGACACAATCAACTCGCGGATTTATCCTCGTTCACAAAAGCACAGTTTCGTTCAGAGGTACAAGGGTGGCGAGTGCCAGATGAGTGCGTTCCGGAAGAACTTGTGCATTCGCTCTCGCCGCATCCAACGTCTATAATCGGCGAATGCGACGCAACGCGGCGGTATTGCGTCATCGCAGCTCCGAGAGAGGCGAGCGATTTTGAACGCGTCTATAAAATATCAACGTCGTCCGAAGAGGAGCACGAACAAAATAACCACGATAACGACGACAACGACGACGACGATATCGTAATGGAAGATGCAAAGACGAATATCAGCAAAGAGAATGATGAAGAGGATGTCATCATTACCACTCCTCCTCCTCCTCCTGCTGCTTCTCATCTTTCTCCTCCCTCTGAGCCTTCTTCAATAAAATGCGTCTTCTTCGTCACCGCCTTGTGCGCCTGTAAACGCAGCTTCCCGTTGCACGGCACGTACTTTCAAGTGAATGAAGTCTTTCTCGACCTTCGCTCGGCTGCTGAACCTGTGAGTGTCGACATTGAAACTCTCAAAACGTCGCCGAAAATAGTCACTCTACTCGGCGCGTCCATCGGTTCGGTCACGCGAGGGATGACGAGGACGGAAGTCACGCGTTTGTTTAATCACCAAGTCTTGTGCGTTCGGGCATGGGAGCGCCGCACCGGGTATCCGCGAGAGTTGCCAAAATGGATATGTCCTGTCGTTCCAGTCGCTTCGACCGGGCAAGAGCTCACTGAATTTGACTTTCCGAGTCCTTTGCTGCACCCAGAAAAAAGTGCAGCCGCGATGGCGAGTAAAGCGCCAAAACTCGGCAGACCAAAGAAAAAACGTCCGGCGGAGACGATATCAATCGCCATCAATCGAGAACCGACGCCGCCGGAAACGCCTTTCAATAACGATATCTTTCGTTCGTACTTGAAACGTAAATCTGTCGAGAAAGAACAACAGAAGAACAATAACCGGGCGAGCGCAAAGAAAACGAAGAAGAGCGAGAAGGACAGCGATGGAAACAACAGCGAGCAAAAAAGAGCAAAGAAGAAATTCACCTTCCCACTCATACGTTCGAGTCAAAAATGCGGCAAATGCAAGACGTGCTTGAACCCGCAAATGCGCAAAGCGTGCTTGACGAGGCGAGCAGAAATGACGACAATGGGAGGAATGAAAATACGCGAGTCGTCGTCGCCGTTGTCGTCGCCGCTGGCAGCACCGCCAACAACGCCGGTAACAGCGATGGTAACCACAACGATCGACGCCTTCGTCATTCGTTCGAAAGATTACGAAATCGTAGATTGATAATAGATTTACAAAAACGCCCGCACGCTCCCTCGAGCGAGGGCAAGAAACGTCAGAAAATCTTGCCTCCTCCCGCTAAAAGATTTTGCCTAAATTACCGTTCCCCCAATTACTCTTCCCCCGATTGTGCCCTCCATCGTCAAAACCATCCGCAGAAAGAACGTTATCGTTCAATTGCAACGCGTCCACGTACTTCCACTTCCCGTCTTTATCCTTTCGATACCTCGCTCGCTCGGCGAGCGTTTTCGCCTTGGCCCTCGATTTCTTCGCCCTCTTCTCTCCCGCGTCGAACGCGCACTCGTACGAAACAAGCGCCTCTTCACCACCACTCTCATTTTCGCCATTACTCCCTTTCTTCATGATTTTCAAGCTCAAAAACCGAATCTTGTTCGCCGTCGCCTTCGCGTCCGACTCGAGCGTCCTCCGCGCGTTTTCCGCATCCGTCTCGTCTCTCTTGGTAAAATCTGAAGAATCCTCGTGCGTACTCTCGACGATAAACTCCGGTTTATTCTCCTTATAGCTCGTAAATCTCGCGCGAACGATCATTTCTGGCGTCGTGTCTCGCGTTATCCCGTTCTCGTGTACGCGTTTGCAGCAGTTTTCGTACGTTTCGTTGCTGTTGCAGGAGCACATTCGCACCTCATCCCCCAACGCATCTTCCTCGCCGACGGCTTCGTTCGTGTCCTTTTCCTCCTCCTTCTCGAACTTTTCCGCGAGTAAACCTTTCCTCGCTCTGACGACGTGTGAACCACCACAAGAACCACCCTTTTTTCTCCTTTCAACGACATCAAAAGCGGATGATCGAACGCAGGGCGAGACGTTTTGCATCGTAAACATAATCTCTCTGTAACTTTTCCCCTAATAGCGGGGAAAAGTTGTGGCGGCTTCCTCGTTACAATTTGCACGCATTGAATACACAAAATGATTGCGAGGACACCACAATTCGCCACTGCCACCGCTCCGAACACCGCAGCGGCTTCTTCTCACATCCCTCGAAGATATTATTCGCCTTTTGTGAGCAGGAGGAAGAGGAGAGGAGTATCATCGCGCGCTGAAAACACACGTTGGAAAATTCAAGCGATTCAACAGACGGATTCAATCGACGCCTCGTTCGAGCGTCGTTTGAGCGTCCCAGGCGGAAAAGGAGGAGGAGAAGATGACGACGATGAAGAAGAAGATAGCGAACAACAGATGCAACTCGTGTTATCGAAACTAAAAGTCCCGGACTTAAAGAGCGAACTGGAGAAGCGGAAGTTGAAGAAAACTGGGAAGAAGCAAGAGCTCGTGGACCGGTTGGTGATGGCGTTGGAGAGGGAGAGGAAAAGCCTCGCGACGACGAAGAAGATGATGTTGGCAAAAGAGAAAGAAGTAAATATTGGGGAAGAGGAGAGTGATACTACCAGTAGTAGTAGTAGTAGTAGTAGTAGTAGTAGAAGTCGAGAGAAGAAGAACGAGAGCGACGAAAGAGAAGACGACGATTCAGACGACGACGGAGAAGAAGATATGACTACCGCGACGACGGCCGCGACTTCGCCTCCGGCGGGAGTGCAACACGCGAAAGTGCGCAGGCGCGTCGTGAGAAGAGGTGGCGGAATCTCCGACGCTACCGCGTCTTCGTCTTCTTCTTCGAAAAAAGGAGTGAAAAAGAAGAGCAGCGCGGTGAAAAGAGGTTCTAAAGCAGTCAACGGGAACGCCAAAGACGGTTCGTCGGTGACCGCGATGATGCCTTCATCGTCTTTTTCGTCGTCGTCGTCTTCGCACATTATCGCGCCGAAATACAATCCGTCGCGAGAGGCGAGAGAAAAGCAAAACGAAATGGAATTCGTGGCGGATTTTGAAAAGGCGTTCAAGACGTTGAGAGAGCGGTTAAAGTTGGAACGGCTGAAAGCGTCCTCGGATCCAGAGACGAAGTTGGCGAGGATGTTCGAGGAGAATAAAATGGAGGAGGATAATAGTAATAGCAGCAGCAGCAGCAGCAATAGTGCTAGCAGCAAAACAAACGAGGAGAAAGCGAGCGACCGTTTGCGTCGATTATTCACGGAGAGAAGGCAAAGAGGCATGAGAGCGGTCAAACGGTCGTTCAACGAAGGCGAAGACGCGGCGAAGCTGGACGCTATGACGACAATGGCAGCAAGCATAGTTGACGTCAAAAAGACGCGGTTAGGAGCATCATCGTCGTCGTCAGAGGACGAAGACGGATTAGCTGAGATGATGAGCGAACTGGATGTGCGAGAGGCGCTCGATGGAATCGGCTATGCGTTGGAAGTGAACAACCGTGTTTTGGAAGGCTACAACGACAGCACACACGGATTAGCGAACAATTCTATTGATCCGTTCAAGTTGGTTATCGGTGAATACGTCGTCCACCGAAAATACGGCATTGGGAAGTTTTTAGGTATGCGTTCGATCAACCACGAAGACGAGGAGACCGGAAGAAACGAAGGCACGAGGAAAGTGTTCTTGTTCATTCAGTTCGCGGATGACACCGCAAAAATTGAACCGAAGAAAGCGTCCATGCAATTGTATAGATACGCCAGTCCCGGCGCGCAAGTTAAACCGCCGAGACTTTCAAAGCTGTACGATAAACTCGGGTCGTGGGAAGCGAAAGAAGCGCAGATGCAAAAACAGATTCGCGATTTAGTAGTGCACCAAATGTGCGTGTATTTACAACGATTACAGTGCGTCCGAGCACCGTATAGAATATCGAAACCGGATGAGGAGGCAAAATTTGCTGAAGGGTTTCGTTTTGAGCTCACTCCCGACCAAAAGATGGCTATCGAGGATATCAACGAGGACATGACTCGAGACACGCCCATGGATAGAATCATCGTCGGCGATGTCGGTTTTGGTAAGACAGAAGTCGCTTTCAGAGCCATATCTCGAGCGTGCTTTTCCGGCAAGAATTCGTTTATTCTCGCGCCAACGACGGTTCTGGCGAAACAGCACGCCGCGAACGTCGCTGCGCGATTTCGACACTTGGGTGTAGAAGTCAATCTTCTCACGAGACACGTCAAGACGAAAGATCAAAAAGAAATTTTAGAGAAGTTTAGCCAAAAGGACTCAGGAAGAGCACAAATCATCGTCGGTACGCACGGTTTGTTGAACTTATCGACGGAAGTCTACGACAACTTGGATCTGTTGATCATTGACGAAGAGCAAAGGTTCGGGGTGAGGCACAAAGACCAAATTTCCGCGTTGAAAGCTACCGTGGACGTTTTAACTTTATCGGCGACCCCTATTCCGCGAACGTTGCATATGGCCATCTCTGGTTTTCGGGACGCGAGTTTAGTTCAAACGCCGCCACCAGAACGTCGACCGATTCGAACAAATTTATTGCCAATGGACGAAGACAAAATTCGCGAGGCTATTGAGTATGAAATCAATCGAGGCGGGCAAATTTATTACATCGTTCCCAGAATCATGATGATGGGCGAATCGCGGAAAAGGTTGTTCGACATTTTGCCAAACTTACGCGTGATTGAAGCGCACGGACAAATGGACGGCGATACTTTGGATGCGGTCATGGATGAATTCTCCAACGGCGAGGCGGATGTCTTATTGTGCACGACGATTGTTGAGTCTGGTTTAGATATTCCGAATTGCAACACGATTATCATCGAAGAAGTGCAATCGTTCGGCTTAGCGTCGTTGTATCAGTTGCGTGGTCGCGTCGGTCGCGCCGATCGTCAAGCGCATGCTTGGATGTTTTACGGGCTAGATCCAGAATCGTTGAACGAAAAAGCGAAGGAACGCTTGTTAGCGTTGGAAGAGTCGTGTGGATTAGGCGAAGGTTTCAAGTTGGCGGAAAGAGACATGTCCATTCGAGGCGTCGGTACTCTCTTCGGCGAGAAACAATCCGGCGAAGTCGATTCGGTTGGTGCAGATTTGTACCTCGAGTTGCTTTATTCGCAGTTACAGCGCGTTGAAATGATGCGCTTGAAAGCATGCCTTCCAGGGGAAGTGAAAATCATTCACAAAACGCTCGTCCCAGACGACAAGAATCCTGAGATTGAAGACGACGCGATGCTGGTTACGACGGAAGTTCGCGAATCGACGGAAGACTTGTCCATCTCGCCAGCTTACATCGCCACGGATACCGCCAGAAGATCGGCTGAAAATATCGTGTTCAAAGCAAAAACCGCGCGTGAATTTTCCGTCGCTTCGCACTGTTTGTTAAAACATTTCGGCGAAGTGACGGACAGTTTCACCTCGTGCGCTTTGCTCGAACGCGAAATTGCGTACGCTGCGTCTGAATTAGGTATCAAAGAAGTTATCGCGGTGAGCTCGAGCGTGAAAAATAAAAACGGGTACATCGATTGTATCATCGATTTACCCGGAGAAGTAAAAGATATGCTCGTCACCGGTATGGACGAACGATTCCAAGGCGATGTGTTGACAATCGACGACGGCATACGCATTTTAGGGCAGAAGAAGGAAAGTGAATCCAAGGCGGACATTTTGCTCTTAGCGGTCATGTCTTTGCGAAGAATTAGCGAAGGTGTCCCGGCGTTTGTAAAGTATTTGTAATTATATGTACGCCTAGAAAACAGGTACTGGTACCGGTAATATATATTTAAAGCGCGTGTCTTTCTCTTTCGCTAAATTCTGTTTTTACAACCTTATGAGTGTATGTTTTTAAAAGCCACTATGAAACCTTCACGTCTCTCTGAATGTTGTTGTTGTTGTTGTTGTTGTTCAAAAATCACTTTGATCATCATCATCATCATCATCATCATCGTCCAATAATCACTGGACGATGCCGCCGAGTAAATTTAAACGCCTTACGACTTCGAGTTTAGATCTGTATCTCTTTCCGTTCGGGTCGATATAGGTGACGTCCGTGTGAAGCGACCCCCGTCCTCTATCTATCCTCTCGCGCCTCGAGACTTTCGCGGACCAGTTCGCCGGTAGGTGACCGCCCATGGTTTCGATAAACTCTTTGAGCGACGCTAACGCGGAGTCGCCGGTGACCGTAGCGGCGGTGGCTACTTTTCTTTTCTTCTTCGCTTTTTCCTTCTTCGCGACAACTTTTGCCTTTTTCTGCTTCGGAGGCGGCGAAAGATCCTCTGAAACCTTTGCCGGTCGGCCACGCTTTTTCCTTTGCACCGGTTCCGCTGGTCTGGCTCTTGTTGGTGGTCTTCCACGTTTCTTCTTTTCTACCGGTGGTGGATGAACCATCGTTAAAGCGCCAACTGACTGCGTTTCCGGAACAACGTTTGCGTTGGGATCGACGCCTCCGTGGGTTCTCATCGCTTCTCGATCTGGGTATCGCGTCGATTGTTTTCTCGTATTTTCTTTCTCAACCGTCAATACCGTTGGTTTCTGAACCACTCCAACCTGCTCCTCAATCACAACTTCTTCTTCTTCTTCTTCTTCCTCGTCCAACAACGGATCCAACGCGCTCGACGCTTTCACCTTCATCGTGTGATAGAGCGTTTCAATTTTTCCGAGCTCCATCGTAAACGGATCTCTTTTCCACGTCTTGGACCCATCGTGATACTCCTCCTTCATCGACAAACCGTCGCCATCCTCATCATCTACGGCGGCGTCGTCCGCGGCTTCAAAAAATGGAGGTTCGTACGTCGCCGGCGTTTCCTCAGTGTACGTCAAGTTCAAATTCGCCGCGCTTCCATCCGGCAACGCGTCTAGCGTTCTCACCAGCGACAAAAGCGTTCGGGTCGTCGCGATCGCGTTTTTTCGAATCCTTTTTGGATCCGTCAGTCTCCCCTCGTCTCTTTTCTTCCCCGTCGCATCCGCGGACAAAACCCTTTCTTTTTCTTTCGCGCCGCCGCCGCTCGTCAACACCCTCGCTCGCTTCGCCTCGTCGTACTCGACGGTGAACAAATACTCCTCCAACAACGTCTTCGGATCGTCCGGGTGCGAAATAACCAACGCCACCGATCGCAAGTACCCTCGCTCCAGCGCATCGAACACGCCGTTTTCCATCGCGTCGAGCAGTCGTTTCGATTTCGCGCACTTCCGAAGCATCTTTGGCACGTTCAACGCGTTATTACCACCACTAGTACTACTACTCTTATTCGTTTGTTGCTTCGGTTCCGTAAAGTGCGTGTTCGCGTCAAATATACCTGTAAAATCGTACGCGGAGAAAGAAGACCACACGTGCCCCCCCGAAGCCGTAAAGAGAGAAGAAGACGAAAAGGTCAGCACCGCGATCGAGACGTCGCGACGAGAAGAAGAAGACCAAGAAGAAACAGAAGAAAAGAGAATTCAAAAACCAAATCTCTCTCGCGTACCTCTCTGATAACACACCACGTCTAACCCAATTCTTAGTTGATTCTCAACCATCGTTCGGCTGGTTTGTTCCGTGATTTGTATCTTTTGCGCGAGTTTCGTCGCCATGATGATGATGATGATAACAGTAATAGTAGTAATAATAATACTATCCTTTATTCTTTAATGTGATTTGTGTTTTCAAAACAAGAAGAAAAAAAAAGTGGCCGTTTTGGAGGAAAATACTTCACCTTCTTCGCGTAATATTTGCGCGCGCAGTACAAGTATTATTCAAAGAAGTCTAATTCTGATTCTGATTCTAATTCTGATTCTGATTCTGATTCTGAATGGTCTGGCACGTGGAACTCTCCGTTCACGTACGACCAGCCTTCTGGGAGAGGACAGTTATTGTCGAGGAGGTATTGTAAACACTCGGGGTGTTTGTTCTCGTGCGCTTCTCGTACCGCTTCTTTGTCCCAAGGCGCTTTGGCGGTTTCGTGTAAGTACACCAAACAGTCTAAGTGGCCGTTCTCGGCCGCACGCTCACACGCCAAATCGGTATATTTATCAAACTTACGCTCAACAAGGTATTCGAGTATGTGGAGATGACCATTTTTAGCCGCCCAAGTGGCAGTTCTCCAATCCCAAGGCACTTTGACTTCTTCGCGTAAGTATTTGAGTACCTCAAGATGACCGTTGAAGGCAGCATTTGCACACGCCATCTCATCAATAGGACACTCATTTGCAACGCAATACTTTACCATTTCCAGAGTACCTTGATCTGCGGCCGTTCTAATCGTTCTCCAATCCCACTTACACTTTTTCTCCTCTCGCGCCCACTTGAGCAACTCGAGTTTATTCGTTTCAGCAACGTTACAGCAGAAAGATCTTTCGCTCCATCTTCTCGGCCACAACGATTTATGCTCCCACGCAAACTCCAAAGTCGATATCGAGGACATCTCGTTCACTTTAAACTTCTCTTTCAACTCTCCCTTGCGAGATGATCTCTCCCTTGCGAGATGATCTCTTAATCAACTTTCTCGTTTCACTGTTCACCTCGTACAAGAATTTCACATCCGTCGAATTCAATCTCGGAAGAATGTGTTGGAAACAAATATCGTCGTTATTCACAATCACATCCCACAAAGAATCTCTCTCCCCTCTTCGTCTTTTCTGCGCTCGCGTCGTCACTCCAGAAGACATGACGTTTGTATCGCGACACCAACTTCTCCTCTTCTTCTTCTCTCTTCTTTCTCTCAAACGTGTTGTCACAAAAGAGATGCGTGAAATTGTTTTTTCAAGAGAAAAAAAAAGTGACCGTTTTGACGAAAAATCTTTGCACCCTAAATTATTTAGCCTCCTTCAAAAATGCACCAAAAAAAAAACCCACCACCAACACACAAAAAATTTATGCGTTCCACCCTTACGAGAAGACTGAGGGTTTGGGAACAACTTTTTAATCAAACGCAACGCGAAGGAAAAAGAGGCGTTACGACTACCAGTGCGATGACAAAAAGCGATGGAGTCGTCTCGATGTGGTCGCAGGTGGAAGCGGCGCCAAAGGTACGCGTCATTTTTCTTTCTTTATCTTTTATCTCTTTTGGGGGTTTTCGCCGCCAAAGAACATTTTGTGTTGGCGTTTTGCACTCGGTCTCGTTTCGAGAGAAACCTTTCGCTGACCTCTCTCGTTTTGTTGTTGTCTCTCTCATGATCATCAGGACCCAATCTTGGGGGTCTCGGAACTGTTTCACGCGGACAAAGATCCGTCGAAAATGCTCCTCGGCACGGGCGCTTACCGAGACGATAACGGTAAGCCTTTAGTCCTCGAGTGCGTTAGAAAGGCGGAGAAGAAACTCATCGAAGACGCGAAGAACATGGAGTATTTACCGACGCAAGGAGATACTCAGTACATATCGAGAAGTTTAGATCTGGCGTACGGGAAGGAGATTAGAAACGCGGGAGCGATTGCGGGGATTCAAACGTTATCGGGGACTGGAGCGTGTCGCTTGTTCGCGGAGTTCATCGCTCGGTTTAAGAAAGGGGCGGTGTGTTACGTTCCAGATCCGACGTGGTCGAATCATTTGAACATTTTTCGCGACGCGGGAGTGGAGACGAAGGCGTATAGATATTACAAAGCGGACACGAGGGGATTGGATTTTGACGGGTTGAAGGAGGATTTGGGGAACGCGAAGGAAGGGGACGTCGTGTTGTTGCACGCGTGCGCGCACAACCCAACCGGGGTCGATCCGAGCGAAGAACAGTGGTTGGAAATCTCGAAATTGTTTAAGGATAAGAATTTGTTTCCATTCTTGGACAGCGCGTACCAAGGGTTTGCCAGTGGCGATTGCGATAAGGATGCCTTTGCGTTGAGAATGTTTAAGAGAGACGGGCACGCCATGGCGTTGGCGCAAAGTTTCGCCAAGAACATGGGGTTGTACGGGCACAGAGTTGGGACGTTGTCCATCGTGTGCGCGTCCAAAGAGGAAGCGACGGTCGTCGAGTCGCAGTTGAAAGTAATCGCGAGAGCAATGTATTCGTCGCCGCCGTTGCAAGGAGCGAATTTGGTGTCGACCATCTTAGGCGACGAAAAATTGAACGCGTTGTGGTTAACCGAGGTGAAGATGATGGCGGATAGAATTATCGACATGAGAGCGAAATTAAGAGAGGCGTTGGGGAAGTGTGGGAGCACCATGGGATGGAAGCACGTGACCGATCAGATTGGGATGTTTTGCTACTCTGGCTTAACTCCCGAACAGGTGGATAGATTAAAGGATGAACATCACATTTACATGACCAGGAACGGACGAATCTCCATGGCGGGCGTGACGAGTAAGACGGTCGAAAAGTTGGCGCAAGCCATGCACGCGGTGACTACTTCCTAAGTGCGGCTTGTTTAATTCATTCTTTTATTATTGATTAGGTCCATACTCGAGTATTTTAAAATTATTTTGGTTACTTCTTCCCTTTGTTGCCTCCTTTGCGGTTCTTTGCTTTCGTCGCCCCGGTGGAGAACGAACTCGGGTTCGTAAACGCGGTCCCGGAAAGCCAATCGTCCTCTTTACCCCCACTCTTCTTATTCCCGTTACCCGCCGCACTACCTCCTTCGCTCATCTTCTTCGCCGCTTCCGCTCTCGCCGCCGCCATGTTAATTTCGTGCGTCTTCTTCTTTTGCTTCTTGCTCGCCTCGATGGCGTTCTCCCCGATAAAAGGTAAATACGCGTCCCACCCAAACACTCTCAACACCAAATACAAAATACCGAGCGCAAAGCTCCCCAACGCGACGTACACGAATGTCAGTTGAAAATCAACCGCCACGTTTGGATCCAACACTCTCACCGTGTGATTAAAAAACGTCGTCGCGTACTGTTCCCCGTCTTCTTGGTAAAACGCCGTCAACGCCAGCGTAAAATCCATCCCAGCTAAAGGCGTCGGTAACTGAAACGAATACGGCACCGACAACTCTCTCCCCGCGTTCACCACCGACTGCTCTTTACTCGTGTACAAATTCTTCGCCGCGCCTGCTTTCCCGCCGGCGGCATTTCCCGCTCGGCGTTTCGTCGCCAACTTTTCGCTCCCAATCTTCGGGTTAAACGACGCGAACTGTTCCTCCTCGTCGTCATCATTCATACTGAATTCATATTTGGAAAAGTTTGCCACGAAATAATGAAACGCCTGAGGTGCGTTCACGGATCCGGCGATCGCTTGTAACTCGATCGTGGAATCGCCGACATTTCGTATTCCGAGTAGCGCGGTGATATCCTCGGCTGCTGGGAATTGCAAATCGGTGCCAAATCCTGGAAAGACAACCGTGGTGTCCACGCTCGCGGAGGCGTCCGGGATGTCGGTTAAGATGTGTTTCGAGGAGACCGATTGCGCGTGTTCCTCCGCCGAAGAGTACACTGTTTTATGTTTTACGTGCGCAAGAGAGAGAGAGTTAAAGAGTTAACATTTAAAATCCGATCGGATTGATGATTTCCCGGGGAACAGAAAGAAAGAAAGAAAGAAAGACAAACACGTCATAACGCACCGAGAGAAGACGAGCACCCGGAAAACAACGCCAAAGACGCGAGGAACAACGCGCTGCTTCGTTTGTTTCTGCTGTTGGTATTTCTGTTCAATAAAAAGAGTGGCATGGTGTTAAAGTTGTTGTTGTTGTAATAATAAATAATTCAGAGTACTAATCAAAGGAGTGAAAAGGTCGAATCTTTTGTGTGGGAAAAGACAGAAAGAACAGTTCCTAAGTATTCAAACAACGAGAAGGAGGAGTAAAGACGAACGTTCGCGAGCAAAGACGACGGGCTTTTTTCCAACGAGTAAAAGGAAACACGATGATGAAGTTGTTGTTGTTGTTGTTCTCTTCTAGTATTCGGTAAAAATATATGCAAATGGTTAACTACTATATACACGCTTATGTCGTTTCGGTCTACCGTTTGTTTTCAACTCAAACTTTGCAACGACGCGCCAACTATCGTCGTCTTCTTGGTTTAACTGCGCGTTTGCGATGCCTTTTTTGAAGCAGCTTTTGTTTCCGCGACCACCTTCTTAATTAACTCTTCGTCGCTCGTTAACGCCGGAGTGAGTTTGGAAAAGTCGCTCTTTTCGTTCGTAAACGCGCCGACGTTGCGCTCCATTTTTCGTTTCGTCGCGTGGAATCTGTTTTTGATGGCGTTTGGCGAGCGTCCGGGCATGAATCTGGCTAAGATGGCCCACTGATTGCCGATGTGCGCTTGGCAATCCAAGAGATGCGTCTCTTCCCACCTCGTCCACGGACGTGAGGTTAAACCGGGTTGTAAGTAATCTCTCCAACGCGCGTAGGCTTGTTTTTGCGTCTTCCCGGAAAGCTGACCGGCGATTAACGCCCACTTCTTCGGACCGACTTGGGAAACTAAAACTTGGACGAGATCGTCTTCTTCTTGCGACCACGATCGCGAGCGAACTTTGATATCTTTACCGGGGACTTTATCTGATGATGCCCCGGACTTCTTTTCCTCTGTCCCCGCGTCGTCGTTTTTCACCTTGGCCGCTTGGCTGTCCAACTCCCCAGTCTCGTCGCCTTCCGCGATATCCGTCTCCGCGTCGGAAAGTTCCTCTTCTAAAATACCTCGGACTTTTGCCATGACGTCGTCGGAGGCGCCGGTGATTTTCTGCGCGGCGGCTTGCGCTAAATCCGTAACGGCACCATCGTTTTTCATCCCACCCAATCCCGCTTTCTTCCTTTCCTCTTCGTGTTCTTTGTTCAGTTGCGTCATTTTGTTCGCGTTCGCTTCGAAGCGCTCCAACACGTCCGGCTTCAACAAGTTTCCGTCCACATCGACGATGGATTTATACAGCTCTTCTTTCTCCGTCGCTCGCGCGGTGTGCCCTCTCGTGCTCAACTGTTTCATTTTCTTCGCCGCGTCGTCTTTTTCTCTCTTTTCTCGCTCTTCCGGAGTTTCTTTCAGGTACCCTTCTTGTAACTTCATGACCTCGGCTAAGATCTTTCGGTCGTTCTTTATGCCGCTGATCTGTTCTCCGCCGAAGCTCATCGCGGCGTCGGCTAATTGCATGGTTTTCTGGTTCGTCTCTTCTTGTCTCTTCCCTTTTCCTCTTCCTGGTGGTTTCTTCTCCTGGGACGTCGCTTTGTTGTCTTTGCTGTTCTTCTTGTTGTCTTTGCTATTCTTCTTCCCGTCGGCGCCCCGTTTTTTCTTCTTCTGATGTTGCAAACTGGCGACTTTCCTCAACTCGCTGCTCGTGAAGATGTTGTTGCCGTCGCCGGCGGAGTTTGCAAACGGGCTAAACGCAGAGTTGCCTCTCGAGCCGGGTTGTTGATACCCGGCTGAATCCGGTTGTTTCCTTTTATTGTTGTCTTTGTTGTTAGTATTATTCTGCCCCGCTTTCTTCTTCGTGTTTACGTTGGACAATTTCCTCTTCTTCGCGGCGTCGTTGCTGTTAATCTCCCCGATACCCGCGGAGGCTCCGAATAATTGCTGTTGCAATTGCTGCGTCCTCGCCGCCGTACCCATCTTTAACAACTCTTTTAAATCCTCGTTATCGAAAATGGCGTTGCCTCCGCTACTTTGCGTCCTGTTTGACATCGTCGGCTGCGCTCCTCCCCCCATGCCGGTGGAAAAGTTGCTCAAAAAACTCAACCTCTCGTTGTTCAAGTTCGCGCCGTTGGACAGCGCCTGTTGTGCCGCTTGCAACTGCTGCTGCTGCCCGTAAATGCTCCCAACCAACGCTTGCTGCGCGTAGAACTGGTTCCAAAACGACGGACTCGCCGGTTGCCCCCCGCTATTCGCCGGACCTCCTACTAATCCCGACGTGTTGTTCCCGAACGACTTCAACTGCGTCGTGACCCCTGACAAGGTCAACGCCGCCGCCGCTGCGAAATTCGCCGCCGCGTTTTGCTGTTGCTGAAATTGCAACAGCTGCTGTTGCGTCGTGGACCCATCCAGCGGGTTCACCGGAACGCCCGCCGCGGTTAAGAGTTGCGCTAACGTCGGCGGCGCCGCCGAGTTCATCGCGTCCGAAACGTTTTGGTTTCGCTTCCGTTGTTGTTCGCCCGTGGTTTTGGTGGTGGTGTTTGTGGATACTTTCTTCCCCGCGCCGCCGCCTTTCGCCTTGGATGAGGGCGTCATTATTAGGAGTCTTACTTATACTCGTATTATTATTATCTCGCTCTCGCTCCACTCCCCCGCGACCACAAAAAGGTTCTTTTCCTTGAACACTTTAGACGACGCGCAAAACAAAGTTAAGAGAACGACGAAAGACAACAATTCTAATACCGACGAAAACGCTCTCTTTTTCTCTAAATCGTCCTCGAAAGAGCGCTTTATATCACGCAGAAAGCGCAGACAATTCTTTCCAATTACACGAGACTATATCCTTTTTTCTTTCTTTCCAATTCTCCGAGATAGATTTCCCCCCAAGAGATTTCACACACTATACCTTTCTCTCAACGAAGAAAAGAAGAAGAAAGCGTGGAAAAAGTTGACTTCTTGGCTGTTGGTTGCGCGCGTGTGTGTGAAGAGTGTGTGTGTATATATGCACACGCAGAACGCAGTAAAACGCGAGAGTAGATTTGACGACGGCAAAATGTTGTTTCGGAGAAATCGGTCGACTTATATTTAGGGTTACAAGTGATACCCTAAACAAAACTTTGGAGAAGGAAAAGGAAGGAAAGCACAAAGAAGACGCGAAGAAGAAGAAGACAAAGCGGGGGAGAGAAGAACGAGGACGAAAGTCTCTCTCGTTTTTGTTGTCGCGCATATAAGGGAGGGTCTCTCTCTTCGCGTGTTGTTCATCGGGGTTTGGGTCTCTCTCTTTTGTCGTCGTCCTCGTCTTAAATCTTCCGCTGGGGAAAAGATACGATGAAAGAAGAAAACGACAACCCAACGGAGGAAAAGAAGGACGAGACGAATGAGAAGAAGAAGACAACAACGAAGAAGGAGAAGCCGAAATCCGCGCGAGGCGCCCCTCCGAGACAGAATAAGGAGGATTTGGGGGATGGTTTCAATACGCGCCGAGGAGGAGGAGGAGGAGGAGAAGCGGTTTTCGTGCCGCCGCCGCCGCTGAAACAACATGAACAACAGAAGGAGAAAAAGAAGGTCACAACAACACTTTTGAGAGTTCCCAGACGAGGAGCGAGCAAAAAGAAGAATTGGTGGAAAGAGTTACCGGAGGAAAAGTGCGATCCAATCACGTTGGAACCGTTTTGCGAACAAACGCACGCGCCGTTTGAGTTACTCGGGAAGAAGTTTAAGAGAGAGCAAAGCTATTCGTCTTTGTTGAACGACGACGAGGAAGATAACGAAAACGCAGAGGCGGCGGCAAGGATGATTCAGACGACGATTCAGACGACGACGACGTCTGGAGAGCAACTACAAGTGAAACATCTGTTCGACCCGGAGTCGTTGGCGGAGTACGTCGTGAACGCGAAGACGTTTGAGAATCCGTTGACGAGAGAGGCGTTGGACGCGAGCGATTGTCAAAGGTTGGACGAACATTTGCGGGAGTTTTCTTTGAAAAAGTTTAGCGTCCACAGAGCGTATGTAAATTTACAAAAAGAGAAGAAAGATGAGCTAGAGAACGCGGAGAGAAGGACGGAGGAGCAGAGAGCGAGGATGCAAAGAGAACGGGAAGAGTTGAGGAGAACGTTGGCGTCGTCGATGTTTACGAGCATTCGGGAGCGAAGGCAAGGCGAAAATAGTAGTAGTGGAAGAAACCGTCATCATCAGCAGCAGCAAAACGGCAATAGTAATAGTAGCAATAGGAACACCACCACCACCACCACCAACATGAACAACAGTAATAGTGAAGCTTCCGCACAGCAAGCTTTAGCGGCGAATTTAGAAACGTCCATCGAACAACAAGAAAACGCGTTTCGAGCGTTTGGCGCGTTTGCCATGGTGGACGACGATATCGCCATGTCGCGCGGGCAAACGTTGAGAGCGGCGCAGACTTCGTTTAGCGGTTGGTCGAATCCAGAGGCTATTCGAAGGCACGGAAGTAATAGCAACATCCCGCTGTCGAGCGCGGAAAATTTCCCGAGTTTAGGATCCGGAAGCGGGAGTTCGACCACTCGAATCGGTACCGGCGGGTGGAGCCGAATGGCACAGAGAGCGTCGAGTTTGCACGACGACGATGGCGGTAGTGTCGTTCGACGACCTCGAGTACAACCACCACCACCGACGCAAACTATTTCATCGTCGTCAGAGCCACCGGCGAACACTCACCACGAAAAACAACGAGAGCGTCAACGAGAGGCTGAGTTTGCCGCCGCGGCGCTTCCGAACGATTCGGTAAACGCAGACGAAGCGAGGCGCGCGCAACTCGCCGCGGCGTTTGGCATTTCGAATCCAGATTCGCACGTCTCCGCGTTTGCCGTATCGGGCGCGAAAAGTGCGTTCAAACAAGAACACTTGAAAGCGGCGAAAAACAATCCTCGTTTGTGCGCGCAAATCGAACAGAAATTCGAAGAGATGGCGAGAGACGCCAACAATCGTCGCGCGACGTTTCCTCCGATGACAAAATTTCTCCGCGGAGTCGTCCACGAATACGCCGCGTTGTGGGGATTCACTTCGCAAAGCTACGGCAACGAGCCGAACCGCCGCGTGGACGTGTTTCGAACGACCGCGTGTAAGAAACCAACGATTAACTTACGCGAGGCGATTTTGGCGCACGACGAGTTGAAGAAAGAAAAAGAGGAGAAGGATCGAATGATGATGATGATGTCGACGACGACGACGTCCGACGGAGTAGGAGGCAGTAGTACTCCTTCAATGAACCAGCCACCCGAAGACGCCAACGAGGACGAATACTTCCCCGGTTTTACTTCATACCACACCAAACGTACCGGCGGCGTCGAATACGAACGTCTCACCGCCACGTTCTCCGACGGCGCGGACAAAAAAACGTTGTTTCTCATGCTCCGCCCTTGGGCCGGTCAATTCGCCGTCGAAGTCGACGAAAAGGAATCCGGGGATTTCGACGACGCGGAATACATCGCGCACTTCAAAAACCCGGAGGCTTTGAAAAAAGCCAGCGGCGTCATCGGCGGCGGCGTCAAAGGAAAGTTCAAGGTGAAATACAGCGAAAAAATAGGAGGAGGACTTTTGACTAGACAAAGCCAATTTACAGACAAAGCCAACCAACAGCAAAGCTCCTCCTCCTCCTCGAACGAGTTCGAGAAAGAATCAATATCGTCTGTATTATCTCCGCCGCCGAAAATCTTCGAGCTCAGGAGGAAGAAGAAACCGTAAAAGAGAGAGTTAGAAAGAAGTTTAATAAAAGTACCGGTAGTAATCCTCTTCTAAGAGCAAAGAGTTCTCACATGTAGTACGCGAGTCTCGTAAATAGTTTAAAAGTACAGAAGAAGAGGAAAATGAAAATTTAGGGTTTGATACACATTAGGGTTTAGTGTCCGAACACCCAAACGAAGACGCGCCTCAAAATCAAACATCATCTCGTCACAAGAACAAACGCGGAAAGAAAAGAAACCTGACGCTGTTTTGTATCGGTCTCGCGGGTTCTGCTGGGTTAGTGCTGCGCGCGCGTCTTAAGCAGCAGCAGAAAAAGCAGCAGCACCGGCAGACGCAGCAACAGAGAGTAGGAGTGAAAGAAGAGAGATAAAAATCATTTCCATCATCAGACGAGAGAGATAAAAATGGCGTTACCCCCAAAGCGCATTCCTCAGTCGCCGCGGACGGCAACTCGCGTCGAAGATTTCGCGCAAAGACAAAGCTGGTACGTCACCTGCCTCTCGGTGTGGTCGGACGATTCTAGCTCGTTCTCGTGGCTGTTTGTTACGTTATTATTATTCTTGGCGAAAGGGATCATAACGACGCTCGAGTGCGAGGGCGATTGGTTGTCCGCGGTGATTGTCTTATTCGCCGCGTTGATTCCGTGCTGCATGTGGGCGGTGTTTTTCGTGTACATGTCCAAGCGAGGCCACAACGACCAGTTTCACGAGCACTTATCGTTCGGGGTTTTGGCGCAGACGTTTTGGTGTGGGGCGATTGTGGCGCCGATCGCGGTGTATACGGTGAGAGCGTTCGCCGCCGGGATCGTAACCGCGTTGCTCGGGTACTCGGCGATGGCGTTTAGCGCGGAACCGCCGACGAACGAGGAAGGTCAAGGAGGCCTCAGCGTGGAAACGATCATGGCGACGGCATGGTTGGCGTTCATTTTAGCCGGATTTAGCGAAGAGACGGCGAAGTATTTCGTCGCCAGCAGGTGGGTGAGAGCGAAAGACGACAGTTTAGGGAGCAAAGCAGAGTTGGAGGAGGATATGGGGGGATGTTCGTACGCCATCGGCTGGTCCAAACGAACTCGGTCGCCAAGGAAGGTTGTTTTGTTAGCCATGGTAGTCGGCTTAGGATTCGCGTGGATCGAGAACGTTCAGTACGGGGTGCGAACGTACGAGCAAATGCAAAATACGCAAGTGTTGATGGATGTGACGAAAGCGGATATTACGGTGGTGTGTACCGATCCGCTACACCCGAGGATTGTGGTGTTGAGCGGGTCGTTGGATACTCCAATCGCGGAGGCGGTGATACCGAATGAAGCGGCGGCGGCGACAGCAGCAGCGGCGCAAGAAGTGACGCAAGAAACGCAAAGCATCCCAGCCTTGATCACGAGCACGAAGTCGAAATCTAAAGCAGCGGCGGCGGAAAAAGCAAAAGCGGTAGAAGAAGTAAACGACGACGCGCAAAGAGGGTACGCTCAAGAGCAACAACACATAATTCAACAACAAAAGCAACAATCACACAAAATGAGTTTTTTTATGTCCACGGATTCTGGATGGATCCCGTTTCTCGGGAAGATGACTGGTATTTCAAGAAAAAGCAGCGGCGGTAAAGGCCAATTGCACCCGGTGTACGACGATCGCGAGATCATTTGGGAGTTTAAGAACCAAATTTTGCAAGGCATCTACGAAAGTTTTGCGCAAACAAAATTGTCTCTCGAGAAGGCGACAGATGGCATGCATTCGTACATCACGAAGGGGATATTGAGACCATCGAACGCGAAGGAGTACTTGCGATTATCCAGCGTGAGCGCCGCCGAGGATGGTAGATTGACGGTTGGGAAAATGGGCGAACAAGAGAGCGACGGCGAGGGAGGAGAAAATAGCAATAGTGGCGGTGGCATTAGCTACCCGAACAACAACAACAACAACAACAACAACAACAACAACAACAACGAGGGGGAACAACAACAGCAGAAAAGTAGCGGTCGTTTGGGCGTTGTCACGGATGATCCGAAACAACGCGAAAGCGTCATCGTTCGCGCGTTGACCCGGTACGGTTTCGCCGATCCGAACGGCAACCAGACCGAAGTCGCCATCACGAGCTGGAACCAAACTGCAATCAACTGCACGGTACAAACCATGGACGGGCGTCCATTGTATGACGAAGAACGTGGTGCCACGGCGACGATGATAACCGTTACCAGAGGCTTCATGCCCATGCACGCCATCTGGGCCGGTATTTCTGGCATGCGGTACGTCCGAGCGCACTGGATCATCCAAGCCTCAAACGGATTTTTCATCGATCCAATCAAGTGCATCTCCCGCTCCTGGCTCTACCACGGCGCATTCGACTTCTTCCTCATGTCCGCCGACCAACTCCGCATCGCCATGCAACCCGAAGTCACGAACCCGTACGTCTCCTGGTTCATCGTCATGGCCGCCGGCACGTTCATCATCCTCTCCTCCTGGGTCCATTTAGTCAAAGAAGGCGACCAGTTAGAAAGAGACTTGAACCGAAACGGCTACCCGGGGTCCCAAGACATCGCCAACGTCGCCTTATGCTCCAGTCGACGCCGAAGAGCGTACTGTTGCATCTGCGAATCGTGCTGTTCCCCGAACGGGGGCGACGATTCGGACGACGACGACCACATGGGGGACTACGACGACGATCGCCACGCGCCTTTGTTAGACGCGCCAAAGGGTGAATCGCCACCGAGTAAGTACGGCAGCGCTTAAAAGAGAGATTGATTAAAGAAGAAGGACAAAAGAAGGCATCGTGTTATTAGCGCAAAAGGAATTTTTTAATACCAACTTTATTACTTTAGTTTATATTAACAACCAAATCCCATGATAAACATGAGAAAGAAAGTCACACGAAACTGTCCCTTTACATTCATTTAATTCCACTCATGGACTCAAAATACATTTTTTCGCTTACCATGCTTACTCCAACCATTCTGGCAACAGTCTCCAAATAATTTTTACGGAAACCGCTTTTTGGCCTTTTCGCCTTACGTGAGAATTTAAGAGGCCACACGCTCCCTTTTCTTTCTCCGCCCCTTTTAGTCGACCATCTCGTAAGATAACACCAGAACAAATACGCCTCCAAAACCGCGCGATGGTGCCTCCAAGAGAAGAAATTTCCGCGAGAACGATGCGAGCGAGGAGGAGGACGTCTTTAAAGAAGAAAAAGACCAAAGACGAGGACCTGAGAGAGGAGGAGGAAACCGATGAAGACGAGGATGACGGGGAAAACGACGCCCCGGATGGATTAAAAAATGTTCGGAAATTTAGTAGCCGACACCACCGGGGATATCATCGTCTCGATGATATCGACGAGGATAACGACATTTTGACGAGAGGGAGTCGACGTCCTCCTCCTAAACAACACACGGGTGGAACAATACATAACACAGGAGGAGGAGGACAAGTTCCGACGACGACGAGGCCCCAGACGAGGGAGATGTCAGATTTGGGAGCAGAAGACCACGGGAGGAAATCTTTCTTTGGTATCGACGCGACGGCGACGACGACGACGACGACGACGACGACGACGACGGGAACACCGCCTTCTTCTCATCCTTTATCGCGAGGAAGGAACACCCACGGTGGTTCGAAAGAGGGAAAACATCATCAACGGTTCGTCATCTCGTGGAAGAAAATCGCGCGGAACGTGGCGCCGTTTTGCGTGTTGAGCGTTCAGTACGGCGCGCAGCCTCTGTTGACGAAGAAGTTCATATCGGCGAACGTTTCGAGCTTAGGCGTCGTCGCGGTGACGGAGTGCGTGAAGATTGCGTTGTGTTTGATTTCGATGCGAATGCAAGGTCCAAGGGAGATTCGTCGGCAGTTTGGGAAGGTGAGGTTGAACGTGTTTGCTTTGAGCGTGGTCCCCGCGATTGTGTATTCCATTCAAAACATGTTGATGCAGTACGGATACCACTCCGTCGACCCGGTGTTATTCAACTGCTTGAATCAAACGAAAATCATATGGACCGCGTTGTTCGTGTACGTCGTGTTTGGGACGAAACAGACATTCGTTCAGTGCTTGAGTTTACTCGGGTTGATGTTAGCGAGCGTGATTTTACAAATCAAAGAGATTTTAGAACCAGCGGTGGACGCGCAAAAATCGTTGGGATCGAGCGGCGACGTAAACGGGGCGGACGCGAGCGGCATGACGGTGATTGCGGAGGAAGAGTACGCGAGATATTTAGGGGTAATTGCCGTAACCGCGGCGTCTTGTTTGAGTGGACTCGCAAGCACGAGCACTCAAATTTCGCTGCAAGCGTTGCGACGATCCGCGCAAGTGTTGACGATTGAAATGGCCATCGCTTCTATACCGATCGTCTATTTCGTCCACGTCTCCAAGCTGGCATTTGGCGACGAGCTCTTCGTGCAACAAGCGCAACCTCATCTCCATGAAGAACAAGACGAGGCGGCGGCGACACCAACACCAACCGGTAACCTCGTCTCCTCCGCGGCCATCCAACGTCTCCTCTACGCCGGCTCCACCAAATGGTCCTCCATGTTTGACAACTTCACCTTCCTCACGTTCATTCCGATCTTCACTTCCGCCATCGGCGGCATTTGCGTCGGTCTGGTCACCAAAAACCTCGGCTCCGTCGCCAAAGGATTCGCCATCACGCTCGGTTTAATCTTTACCGGCGTCATCGAATCCGTCACTCGAGGCGAGATGCTCCAAACCGAACAAATCGTCGGTCTCCTCTTGGTCGGTGCGTGCACGCACGCGCACACCGTCTACGCCGTTCACGAACCGTTAGTCACGAATAGTCAAATTAGAATAGCTCAAGCAAACGCGGAGAGAAGAGATAGGCAGAAGAAGCGCATTCGGGACCAGAGCGCTAAGAAATTCGCGTAGTAAGAGTAGAAGTGGATAGAGTTTTATTTCATTGCTTTACAAAATCCCGCGCGCGCGGGTTTGCATAACACACATACACGTAAAAGTACTCCAGCAGCATGCAACACCACCTCTGCTGCTGCTTTGCGACGGGAATTTCAGCTTCGTCTTCGTTCTTTTCTGCGCCCTCGTCGTCGTTTACGTCGTCGTCCAAAACGCAAAATCAACGCGCTGGTTTACCCCTAACGAGAAGAACATCGACGACATCATCATCATCATCAGCAAGAACAACGCGAAGAATTCGACGCGTAGGATTGACAACCACCATGCAATCATATTACGGCGTCTCAGATCCCGACGGCACGTGGAACGAGAACCAATCCAACGCGTTCAATTCGTTGATTTCTTTAGCCAAAGGGCAAAGAGATATCGTCCAGGCTGGTGAGGCGTGTTTGTACGAACGCTCGAAAGAAGTCGAGGAAGCCGATATCGCGAGCACGGAGGTGCAAGAATTAGTTTCGGAGATGTTAAGGATAGTGAAAGGACGTGGGGTTGGTTTAGCCGCGCCGCAGATTGGCGTGAAGAAGCGGATATTCGTGATGGAAGATACCGAGGAAGGCATGTCGGACGAAAGCGAGGAAGAGAGGGAGAGGAAGAAACGGTATCCGTTTAAAGCGAAAGTGGTTATCAATCCGGTGTTGATACCGATCGGAGACGCGAGCGCGGCGTTTATGGAGGGGTGTTTATCCGTGCAAGGCTATAGGGCGCTGGTGAGGAGACATTTAAAGGTGAAATTGAAAGGCGTCGCGCCGGATGGAAAACCTATCGACGTGGATTTAACTGGGTGGCCGGCGCGCATCGCCCAACACGAGATGGATCATTTGAACGGCGTTCTCTACGTCGACAGAATGGAGAAGAGAACGCTGAGAAGAGTCGATAAAGTCAACGCTCCAGTGCCGACGGAGAAGCACGACGAATTCGGCGCGTGCGCTTCTGTCGGCGAAACCGCGACGGGCGGCTCGTACCTCTCCAACAAGTCCGCCATCGCCGGCGCGGAAGACATAGAAACATTAACGAAGAAGAGCAAAAATAGACGGAGACGGTGACGACGAATGATAACGCGCGAGTTTAGTAACTCTCTCGACATTTTAGTCAATAGCCAAACGGCGTCGTTACTTGACGATAACGACAACCATAATAATGATAATAATAATAAACAACTACTAGATGAGCAGATCGTAATGCACCGATCCGTCGTATAAAAGCCTCACCGGCGCTCTCTCTGTCACCTTCCCGGTCTTCTTATTCGTTTTCTTCGCGTACTCTTCGCCGTACGTTTGTATGCACACGTACCCGCTTCCGCTCGCCGCGTTCTTCGCCATGTGCGCGGGTAAATACACCATTATCGGCCGTTTCACCAGCTTCGCCAGAACCAATAACTCCGTCTCGCCGCCCCAAAAGTCTTCTTTCTGAATTCTGCGACAGTATCCTTCGATTCCGTCCCCGTCCCCGCCGTATTTAATCGACATGTTCGCCTCCGCGTGTATTTTCCTTTTCTCCTCCTCTCTGCACATTTGCTCGAAAACAGCCGTTCTCAACGTATCCGCCTCTCTCGTTTCTTCCGAGGACGTCAAGTTCGTTTTCGATACGTGCGCTAAACCTAACGCCAACGCGCGAAACATGCACCGTCCGTCGCCTTTGATTTTTATTCGCTGGTAGTGTTCGCTCTTCTTCTTCTTTAACTTCTTCTTCTCGTTCGATGCTTTGGAGATTTCCCCAAAGACGCTGTTTTTGATGTGGAGGATGCGTCTCAGAGAAGATGAAGATGACGAAGAAGACGGCAAACTGCCATCGTTCGTCGTTCTGCGATGACGATGAGTGTGATAATTGCCGTTGGCAAAATCGTTTGTTTCTCCAAAAGAAAAGGAAGAGGAGGAAGAGGACATTTTCGTGTTGGTCTTCGGGTGCTTGTTCGTTATGAGGTGCTCACAAAACAAAAATTTCTACTCTTTAAACCGCAAGCGGACTTTATCGCCGTCGACGGAGGAAAACCGTTCCTCTCTCACGTACCAAGCTTTCGGACAGGTCATCTTCGCCCCTTTTAACTTTTTCGTCCATTTCGTCAGAAGTTGGTCGATTTGTTTCAACTCGAAATCGGACAAGCGCTCGTCGCCGGCGTTTGGTAAAATTCTCGCCAACGTGCAGTGCGCGGTGGAGGTTTGTTGGACGCCGCGAACGCCGACGGCGTTGGAGGCGAGCGACGCGCGACATTTTTTGAGCGAATCATCGACGTCGTCGAAGCACAAGAGAAGGGCTCCACTCGTGGCTAAGACGACGCGGTCGACGACTAACTCGACCGGTTCGCAGGTTTGGAGGACTTCTTGCGCTTTGGTGGCTTCGTCGAGGATGGCGCCCGAGGCGGAGCGTTTGAATTTGCTTTGCGTCGACGATATCGGTGTCGACGCGTGCGCGAGATTTTCGGCGCTGCTAATAGCCGACGGCGGCTTGATTTTAGACATAGGCGTTGGTGGAGATAACACGCGGTCGTAGTTTTGAGCGACAGAACGTTTAACTCTTGGTTTTGGCTTGTCCGGTAATACCGTTTCTCCTAATCCTTTTGGAATGGACGGTTGCTTCTCCATCGTTCGCGCCGACGGCGGCGGCGTCGACGGCGGTTCTATTTCTTCTTCGTTTTTCTTAGCTAGTACTTCTCTTTGTGTGTCTGCTACACTACTGCCATCGATCAAAAACTCTACCGGCTCCTCTCTCGTCATTCCTTCAATCGGTCGACTAAAAAAGAACATCGTCACGTGATACTGCGCTCGATTGCACACGAACATCGGTCTTTGTTTCACTTTCGTCGCGTTTCCTTCGTTCTCCTCCTCCTCCTCCTCGTCGTCGTCTTTAAGATCTCCTCCGAAACCCATCATCAATTTGCTCAATTCAGACACAATCGCGGTTCCACTCGCGGCTAAATTCGGCGCGTCGTCAAACACGGACAAAACAATTAACCGCGAACAGGAACTCTTCATCGGAAACATTTTCATATCGTCGTACTTCACCGGCCAAACGCCCACCCCTGGAAATGGTTCAAAGTGAAACAAACTCCTCGTCGCTTCGATCGCGGACACATCGAACGATTTCGAGATGAGCAAATCTTTCCGAATGTTTCTGTAAATAAGTTGCAGCGGAGACTTTATCGCGAGTTCTCGTTTCCTCGACTCTTTCGTCGTCGTCGCCTTCTTCGGGACTTCTTCACCTTCATCTTCTTTTTCTGGATCCTCTTCGTCGTCTCCGTCGCCAAACAGCCCGCTGGACGACAGTTTCTTCTCGTTCAGAAATCCTCTCTTCATGTCGTTGCGATGACCTTTGCTGAGCTTTCTCTCTTCCCTCTCGCTTCTGCTCGTTGTTCCATTTTTTCCTTCTAATTCTTCTGCTTCTTTTACTCGATTTCTCCTCATCAGCGGAGGCGGGGGACTTCTCGGAGGTTTCGTCGAGGAGCCTCTTCTTTTCAAATTCGCCCTTTGAAGTTC